>Ga0196977_1000052_pt1 | contig 83195 bp, 63 predicted proteins | sample S3v_1013CmetaG_FD_148634 | JGI IMG/M metagenome (GOLD analysis project Ga0196977, IMG submission 148634) | Soil microbial communities from Anza Borrego desert, Southern California, United States - S3+v_10-13C | ecosystem: Environmental > Terrestrial > Soil > Desert | place: USA: California...
GAGGTAGCGCATCGGCGTCGTACACCTGAACGTTCCCATCGCTATACGACACCGGGTCCTTCGATGCAGTTTCATCGCACATCGCGCAGTCGATCGATGTTTCGGCTGTAGCGATTCCGGTGCACGATTGCACCCGCGCGTGGACCAGGAACTGTTGAGAGCTCGGGGGAGGATCGAAGAATACGGAAGCGCTCCCTGTACGTGTGTGAGAGGTAGGCACCCATAATGGCGTAGACCCCGTTGACGAACCATCTGCTGTCTTCCAACTCAGCAGGTCCGCACGCGCGGTCCAGCCCGAGGTGCCGAGGCCGAAATCCCACTTGATGGTTGCTTTCCTTCTCATCCTCCCAGCGACTGGATCGAATGCCTTTTCCGTCGTCGCATGGACGCTCGGCTTGGTTGCTTTATTGGAGATGATTGTCGACCAATCGCCGGCCGGATAGGGCCCCCAGCAGTCGTGGGCTTCGACTCGCAACTCGGATGGCTCCGCCATGCAGGCCGCCGACATTGGGATGTACACACGTCTACTCGGCAGCGACTGGTAAAACCACGACCCGCCGCGAAAAAACAGCTCGAACTTCGGCGGGAAATCGAGATCGGTGCGCTCCACTGTCAGTGTGAACGACCCATTTTCCTGCATCTCGTCGACGGATCCCGTCAGCTTCGGCTCCGAACACGCATAGCCATGGGCGACGGGTGATGGGATCAGTGCTGCGATCAATGCGATCGTCAGGGACCATGCGAGTTTTCGATACGCGGTCATGCCTTTTCTCCGAACGGCCTGGCTGTAAACGTGGCCGGTTCCGAGTCAGGGATCGCGCTCGCGACGGCGAGCAGAAAGACGTAGGGGGAGGCCAGAATGCCGAGGTTATTGTAAATGGGTAGATTGGGGCACGGGTGGCAAAAAGTCAAGCAGCGAGGCCGCCCGCAGCGACGGCATCTTCGTCCGCCGCCCAATGAGCGTATTCTTTCCGTACCCTAAATAAAACGGAGGAACGATATGGCCAACCGGATTGCCACGATTCTCGGTGTGGTATTTCTCCTCGTCGGTGTCCTCGGGTTCGTCGCACCCAACCTGCTCGGCGCGCACCTTTCGCTCGCGCACAACGTCATTCACCTCGTCAGCGGCGCGATCTCGCTCTGGCTCGGTCTCAAAGGGACGCCCGCAGGCGCGCGCACGTTCTGCCTCGTCTTCGGCGTGGTCTACCTGCTCCTCGGCGTCGTCGGCTTCGTGATGGGCACGGGCGATGACCGCATGTTCACGGTCATCCCCGATCAGCTCATGCTCGGCACGATGGATCACGTGATCCACATCGCGCTCGGCGCGGTCTACCTGATCGGCGGTCTGATGACGAAGACCGCGGCGACGGCGCGCGTGTAAGCAATCTGGAGCGACGGGCTCTCAGCCCGTCGAACGTGGGCCGGCGGGCTGAGAGCCCGCCGCTCCAGATCACTCCACCGTCACGCTTTTCGCCAGATTGCGCGGCTGATCGACGTCGCACCCTCTCCGTAACGCGACGTAGTACGCGAGCAGTTGCGTCGGCACGACGGTCAGGATCGGCTGCAGCGCCTCGACCGTCCACGGCACTTCGATGTACTCGTCGGCCATCTTCTGCATGGCCTCGTCGCCTTCGTCGCAGATGACGATGAGTTTTCCGTCGCGCGCTTTGGCTTCCTGCAGGTTCGACACGACTTTGTCGTAGACCGGCGTGTGCGTTGCGATCGCGACCAGCGGCATGTTCTCGTCGATCAGCGCGATCGGCCCGTGCTTCATCTCGCCAGCCGGATATCCCTCGGCGTGAATGTACGAGATTTCCTTGAGCTTCAGCGCGCCCTCGAGCGCGATCGGGTAATGCACGCCGCGGCCGAGGAAGAGAAAGTCCTGCGCGTTGTGATAGCGGTTGGCGAGCTGCTGGATCTTCTTCTCCTGCGTCTTCAGCAGATGCTCGATCTTGTGCGGGATCGTCGACAGCTCGTGCATCGCGTAGCGGATGTCATCCTTGTCCTCACCGCGCAACTGGCGGATGTAGAGTGACAGCAGATAGAACGCCGTGAGCTGCGTGGTGAAGGCCTTCGTCGACGCGACACCGATCTCAGGTCCGGCGTTCGTGTAGATCACGCCGTCCGACATGCGCGTCGCGGCGGCGCCGATGACATTGCAGATCGAGATCAGCTTCGCGCCCTTGCGCTTCGCCTCCTGCATGCCGGCGATCGTGTCCGCCGTCTCGCCGGATTGCGTGACGCCGATGACGAGCGTGTTCTCGTCGACGACCGGCTCGCGATAGCGGTACTCCGAACCGTAATCGACTTCGACCGGAATGCGCGCCGCGTTCTCGAGCAGGAACTTGCCGACCAGTCCCGCATGCCATGACGTTCCGCACGCGACGATGTGCACGCGCTCGAACTGCGCCCATTCGTCCGGCGTGAACTGCAGGTCGTTGAAGAAGATCTCGCCCGATTCTTCGAACATGCGCCCGGTGAAGGTGTCGCGCACTGCCCGCGGCTGCTCGTGAATCTCCTTGAGCATGTAGTGGCGATAGCCTTCCTTCTCGGCCTGCACCGCATCCCACAGGATCTTCGTGGGCGCGCGCTCGACCTTCTGGTCGTCGAACGTGAAGAGCTCGACCTTATTGTCGTCGAGCACCGTGTACTCGCTGTCCTCGAGATAGATGATGTTGCGCGTGTACGCGAGCAACGGAGCGACGTCGGACGCGACGATATTTTCGTTCTCGCCGAGGCCGATGACGAGCGGCGGTCCCTGCTTGGCGGCGATGATCGTGCCCGGATCATCGGCGGCGATCATCACCAGCGCGTAGTGGCCTTCGAGCTCCTTGAGTGCTTTCTTCACCGCGTCGACGAACGACAGTCCGCCTTTCCGGTACTGCTCGATGAGATGCGCGACCACTTCCGTGTCCGTCTCGCTCTTGAACTCGTGTCCCTGCGATTTCAGGCGCTGCTTGAGCGGCAGGAAGTTCTCGATGATGCCGTTGTGGATGACCACTACGTTACCCGTGCAGTCGCGATGCGGGTGCGCGTTGTTCTCGTTCGGTTTGCCGTGCGTGGCCCAGCGCGTGTGGCCCATGCCGAACGAGCCGTGCAGCTTCTGCTCTTCGAGCTTCGCCTCGAGGTTCGAAAGCTTCCCCTCGGCACGCACGACGTCGACGCCGTTTCCGTTGACGACCGCGACGCCCGCGCTGTCATAGCCGCGGTACTCGAGCTTCTTCAGCCCGCCGAGCAGGACCGGCACCACGTCGCGCGTGCCGGTGTAGCCGATGATTCCGCACATTCGTTTTTCTCCCGTTACAATCGCGCCCCGTGACGCTCCGAAAGTTCCTGGTCGTGTTCGTGATCGCGGCAGCCGCATGCGGCAAACGTGGCGACCCCCGCCCGCCAGTCCCGATCATCCCCAAGGCGACGACCGACCTGCTTGTAACACAGCGCGCGGACCAGGTGATCCTCTCCTGGAGCTACCCCGCGCTCACCACCGCGGGCCGCAGTCTCACCGAGATCCGCCGCATCTCCATCTTCCGCTACGTCGAAGAGCTTCCGGCCTCCACCGTCGGCCAGGATCCGCGTGTGATCGCGCCCGGCGAAGTCGATCCGTCGACGCCGCAGCCGGTGGCGCTCTTCTCCCGAATCCCGACGCTGCCGCAGGCGCAGTTCGTCAAGCTCAGCAACCGAATCGAGAGCATAGAAAAGGCCAACCTCGCCACCGCGACCGCCGGCGCGAAGCTCGTGTTTGCTGACACGCCACCGTTCCGCTCGCAGGACGGCCGTCCCGTCCGCGTGACCTATGCCGTCGTCACCGAGGGCGCCGCCGCGCGCAGCGAGCTGTCCAATATGGCAATCATCGTCCCTCTCCCGGTGGGCACCGCCCCGGCAGGTGTCGCTGCCACGGCGAAAGCGGAAGGCGTCGAGCTCACATGGCAGGAGCCGAAGACGTCCGTGCGCGGCGAAGAGGCGCCGATCATCGCCGGCTATCGCATCTATCGCACCGCGCCCGGCGAGCCGATCAACGAGTTCGCGCTCCCGATCAACAACGCGCCGGTGAAGGGCACGATCTACACGGACACGCCGCCGTACGGCGAGCATGAGTATCGCGTTTCGGCGGTGGCGTCCGAGGGGCCGCCGCTGCTGCAGAGCAACGCGTCGGCGCCGGTGCGCGCGACGTTCAAGGATCTCGTCGCGCCGCCCAAACCGACGTCGATGACCGCGCTGATCGAGACGAAAATCGTGCGTCTCTTGTGGGAACCCGTCGAAGCGGCCGATCTCGCCGGTTATCGCATCTATCGCAGCGAGGGCGTGGGCCACGTCAACATTCAGGAGATCGGCACGGTGCCGCTCGTGAATGAGATCGTCACCGCCACCACCATCACCGACGCCAACGTGAACCTCGGCATCGCCTATCGCTACGCGGTGACGGCCATCGACAAGAGCGGCAACGAGAGTCCGCGAACGTGGACCGAATGGGTCGTCGCGCCGAAGACGCCCTGACGCTCGCGCTGCTCGCCGCCGCGGTCGCCGTTGCGGCGTTCCTCCGCTTCGACGGCCTCGGCGAACCGAGCTACTGGCTCGACGAGATCCTGCACCAGCAACTGACGACCAAGCTCACCGCGAACCGGTGGTGGCAATGGTTCGGACGTCTGGAAGAAGAGCACGCCGGTCTTTACTACCTGACGCAGCTCGCGACGCGTGTGTTCGGGACGACCGAGTTCGCGGGCCGACTCGCGGCGGCGACGTTCGGACTGGCGACGATTCCGCTGCTCTGGTTCGTGCCGCTCGAACGACGTGCGCTCGGCGCGTCGCTGGTGCTGCTCGCCGTCTCGCCGCTGCACGTTTATTACTCGCGTGAAGCGCGCGGCTACGCGCTGATCATGTTTCTGACGGCCGCGCTGATTGCGATTCTGATGCGCGGGCGTTCGCTGGCCGCGTTGTGCGCCGTGTTGCTGGCGATGCTCTATACCTCGGCCGTCGCATCGACGATCGTCGCGTCGGCAGCGGCGGTCTGCTTTCTCGTCGCAATCGTCGATCGCGAACACCGCCGCTGGTACGCATGGGCCACTGCATGTGCGGCGATCGTGCTCGCGCTGTTCCGCGCGATCTACGCCGCGCGGCCGATGTATGACACGAAACTTCCGGGCTTCCCGCCGCTGGACTGGGACTTCGCGACGACGCTGGGGCGCATGTTTTCCGTGTCCGCATTCGGACAGGAGATCGCCGGACGCACTGCTGCGGCAACGGTGATCTTCGCGCTGATCGGCGCGATCGCGATCGCGCGCAACAGCCATCGACAGGCAATCGTGCTGATCGGCATGACGGTGTTGCCATTCGCGATCACGCTGCTCGCGCTGCGCATTTACGACCACTTCTTCGCTGTGCGCTACGTAGTCGCGTCGTTGATTGGTTATCTGCTCTTGGCCAGCGTAGGCATATGGAGTGCGGCGGCAAAAGCCGCCGCTTTCAAACGCGGCGGCGAAAGCCGCCGCGCGGCATACGCAATCACACTCATCATCGCCATTCTCACCGCCGCCCAGGCCTGGCCCTCCGCCCGCACCGAGCCCTTCCAGAAACTCGACTGGCGCGGCATCGCCTCGACGCTTCGGCAGTACGTGCGCCCTGGCGACGTCATCCTCGCGGCCGAGCCGTGGTCGGACGTTTCACTCCGCCACTACTTCGGCGAAGTCCCGGGAGTGCGCCTGGTGCTCATGAGCGGCGTCGGCATTACCGAAGTGATGGTGAATGGCTCGCCGGCATCGTGGCTCGTCAGCGCGGGGGCTTCGACCGACACGTCCATTCGCACGTGGATGTGCCGCTATCCGATCGTGCTTGCGAATGAGCTCGAAAACTTTCGCCTGCACTACGCGCCGTCACTGCGCGATTTCGTGCAACATCGAGCGCGCCCCGCCGATCTGCGCGCTTTCTCCACCGCGCTCGGCGACGACGGCTTCACGATCAAGCCCGATGACGAGCCGCTGTTCGGCGAAGGATGGGCGAACGCGGAAGGCACGTTCCGGTGGGCAGTCGGCAAACGGGCGACGGTCGTGTTTCCGCGAAACGAAAAACGCGATCGCACGATCGGCTTTCATGCTTATCCCGCCACGCCGCAGACGATGCGCGTTTCGCTCAACGGTCACGCGGTCGGCGCGGTCGCTCTCCCAAACGAATGGCGCGACTACACGATCACCGTACCTGCTGCATTCTGGAACGAAGGACTGAACACGCTCGCGTTCGAGTTCGAAAATTCGGTGGTGCCGTCGGAGCAGGATCGTCGCGAGCTCGCGGTCTCGTTCCAGCGCATCTGGATCGACAGGCAAAAACCTGCGGGTGCCTATCCGGTGGCCTTCAACGACTGCGATTAAGCGAAGCTATGGAGTGCTGCCGCACTCCAAATCACAACAGTGTCCGTAGCTTTTCCGGATCGCTGGTCGGTTCCTCGCACGCGTAGCCGAAGCAAACATAGGCGAGCGTCTTGTCGGCCGGCCGGTTTTGCATCAGCGGCAGATCCGACGATCCCGTTCCCGCGACGAGCACGCGGTGCGGCACGAACGTCTGTCCGATCACGCGGCGAAACTCCGCTGTGTCGCCGGTGAGGACGAGCTCCTTCGGCTGTCCCGCGCGCCATTCCGCAACGCCGAGGAGGAAGCCGAAGCCCGAGGCGTACTTTTGCGCGATCGGCCAGACCGCCTCGAGCGCCTCCGTGGCGATGCGCGCGTACTCTTCGCTGCCGAACAGCAGCGCATGTCGCAGCAGCACGTCGCATGCGACCGAGTTCGCGCCAGGTGTGGCGTTGTCGAACAGATCCTTCGGACGCGTGATCAGTTTCTCGTGATCGACCGGCGTGTCGAAGAAACCGCCGCCTTCTTCGTCGCGGAAACGCTCGAGGATCTGCTCGACCAGTACGCGCGCGGCGTCGAGATAGCGCCGCTCGTGCGTGGACTCGTACGCGAGCGTCAGTCCCCACGCCACGCCTGAATAATCCTCGAGCAATCCCGCGATTTTCGCGTGACGGGTCAGACGTCCGTTCGCATCGATGCGTGTGAGCAGGAAATCGGCATTGCGACGCACGACGTCGCGATACTCCTCGCGATCGAATGCGAGCGACGCCTCCGCGAACGCGGCCAGCATCCAGCCGTTCCATCCCGCGAGCATTTTCTCGTCGCGTCCCGGTTTCACGCGCTCCGCACGGACGCCGTACAGCTTGCACTTGCCGCGCGCGGCGATGTCGTTGAGCTGATCGAGGGTGATGCCGAGATCGGCGGCCACGCTTTCGGGATCGCGCGGCATGTTGAGAATGTTGTGGCCTTCCCAGTTTCCGCGGTCCGTGATGTCGTACAGCGCGCAGAAAATACGTCCTTCGTCGGCACCGAGGAGCTGCATCACTGCGGCGCGCGTCCAGACGTAGAATTTTCCTTCCTCACCCTCGGAGTCGGCGTCCTGCGTCGCATAGAACGCGCCGTCGGGCGAGGTCATCTCGCGGGTCACGAACCCGAGCGTCTCGTTGGCAATGCGCGCGAACAGCGGCTCCTTCGTCCACTGCCACGCGCGCGTGTAGAGCCGCGCGAGCAACGCGTTGTCATACAGCATCTTTTCAAAGTGCGGCACGAGCCAGCGCGCGTCGACCGAGTAGCGATGAAAGCCGCCGCCGACCTGATCGTAGATGCCGCCGTACGCCATCTTGGTCAGCGTCGTGACGATGATCTCGCGCAGCTTCGCGCCGTTCGCGTCGGGATTGCGATACGCGACTTGCATCAGGAAATCGAGCGCCATCGACGGCGGAAACTTCGGCGCCGCGCCGAAGCCGCCATTGATCGGATCGTAGTTCGAGGCGATGCGTCCCGCGGCCGCGTCGAGTTGTGCGCGACTGACGGGCTGAGAGCCGGTCGCTCCAGATCGCAGTTGAGACGACAGCGCCTGCTGGACTTCCTTCGATGCTTCTTCCACTTCGTTGCGGCGCGAGCGATAAACGTTGACGACGTGCTCGAGCACGCGGCGGAAGCTCGGCATGCCGTGGCGATCGTCCGGCGGGAAATACGTTCCCGCAAAGAACGGCCGGCCATCCGGCGTGAGGAACATCGACATCGGCCAGCCGCCGTGGCCGGTCATCATCTGCACGGCCTGCATGTAGATCGAGTCGACGTCCGGCCGCTCTTCGCGATCGACTTTGATCGACACGAAATCCTCGTTGAGGATCGCGGCGATCTCTTCGTTCTCGAACGACTCGCGCTCCATGACGTGGCACCAATGGCACGCCGAATAGCCGATGGAGAGAAAGATCGGGCGGTCCTCCTCGCGCGCCTTCGCGAAGGCCTCCTCGTCCCATGGATACCAGTCCACGGGGTTGTGGGCATGCTGCAGCAGATACGGCGAAGTTTCGTGGGCGAGGCGGTTGGTCATGCAATTAGCCTGGCAACTGGTTTGGCATCGGCCGCTGAATGGCTTCCAGCAACTGGTGCGGGAACGCGCGCATCTCGAAATACTCGGTCTCCAGCTCTTCGACCTGGAAACGGTCCAGGCCGGAATTCGACAAAAAGTCGGCGCGCAGTTTCGGGTCCTGCTCCTCGATGATCCGCGGCAGCAATTGGTTGATGTAGAAGGCCTCGAGGCGGATCTTCGTGATCACCTCTTCGAGCAGCCCTTCCGTGATCATGTCATGCAATTCGTGCAGTTCCGGGTCGTGCGCGATCTCCGCGCGAATCTCGCGGCGGAACGTCTCGCGCCCCTCCGGCGTGTTGAGCTCGAGATAGAAATTCGACATGCGCCGCCGCGCCAGGTTGTACGCCGCGAAATAGGCGCGCTCGTGGCGATTGAGTGACGTCACCGATTCGACGACGCCTGCGATCGACTCCTCGTTGTTCTCGATCTGGATCAGACCGAGCGTCAGCGCGTACAACTTCTTCTTTCCGTATGCGAGTGCGTATTCGTTGTTCACCACCGGATCGATGAAGAGCTGCTGAAACAGGCCGCGCCGCAGTTTCTCGAAGACCTGCATGTTGCCGAGGAGCGAGCGGACTTGTTCGGGGCTCAGCTCGACGTCGTCCATGAATGCCAGCTTGTTCACGAGTGTGGTGGTGTGATCGATGCGATCGAAGAGCGTGACGAGCTCGCCGAATGATTCGAGCCGCTCGAAGTCTTCTTCCTCGCGGCCGATCTCGTCGATGAGGCGGCCGGTTTCGAGCAGGAGCTCTTCGAACGTCTGATCGCGGTTCGCGGCCGCCTTCTGCTTGTTCTCCATGAGCTGCACGAGGTCGAGCGACGAGAGCTTGCGCGTGATGTTGCGGCCCAGCAGAAAGCCGCCGAGGATCTCGCGGGTGTGCTGGATGTACTCGGGCTCGTCGTGCTTGCGCGTCACCGCGCGCGGCTCCTGCAGCACGATCTCTTCGAGCGTGTCGAAGATCGACAGCGGCACTTCGTTGCGCAGCGACAGCGTGCGCAGCCGCATCAGGCGCGCGCGCGCCGACGGGTCGATGGTCGTGCCCGCGCATGATGCGAGGATGCGCTTGTACTCGTCGATGAGCTGCTGATTGTCGGGATGGCGGTAGATGACGTCGATCTGGATGCGCTCGCGCTGGTACGGATCGATGTCGAGCTCGCGCGAGTTGATGTCGTCGAGCGTGCGCGTGGTGGCGTAGGCCTCCTGGCATTGTTCCGCGAGACGCTGATTGTCGCGATGGACGACGCGCACGATCGTGAGTGTCGACTCGGGCTCGCCGAGCGCGCCAAGCATTTCGTGCGCGAGCGCGAGGAACTGTCCGGCGCCGACGCGCCGCGAGCGTTTGAGCAGCTTGCCGGCGCTTTTCAGCGTCGCTTCCTGGCGGTCGCCGACGTCCGAGTAGCGCTTGCGGTCGTCGATGAAGAAGTAGTAGTTCGCGACGGCGTTGCCCTGCAGGAACAGGTTCTCCCACCGCTCGAAGCCTTCGGTGTTCTCGGTGAAGTGCAGCTCGTGCGATTTCGCGTTCACCGTCGTGCCGTAGAGCACGAGGCGATTCACGACTTCTTCATTCAGCAGGTCGCCGACCGGCAGGTGTCCGCCGAACATGTACTCGCCGAAGATTCCGCCGTTGCCGCGGAAGCGCGCTCCTTCGGGGTTGAGCACGATCTCCGAGTTGCCCCCGAAGTAGCGGACCACGTCGCCGCGCGAGGCCGGGATCTGCTCGAAGAAAAAGCGGCGGTCGACGTCAGGCCCGACCACCACGGCGAAGTACTCGATGGCCGAGCCAACGAAGCCATGGTGGACGATCGCGCGGATCACGGCCGGGATTGTAGTGGCGCGTCAGGCGTGCGGGTGTGCCTTCTTGTAAACGGCGATTTACGCTCCGGCCGGCACTCCGCATTCGAGGCAGTTCAGAGTCCTTGCAGGATTGCGCTGGCCGCATCGACAAGACCAGTCCGCTGCCAACTCAGCGCGCGATGTCGAAGGCGCTGGGAGAGACATGATCCTCGCGCGCTCCGGGTCGTCGAGGAACGGGGACGTGTTGACGGCTCCGTCGAGCGTCGCTTTCAGGAGTTGACCGTGTGCGGCGGCGAATGTCCCCATCACGAAGAGCATCGTGCCGATCGCTCCCGCGATGACGATGCCGGCGATGGCCAGTGCGACGCCCAGCGCATTTCGCGCAAGACTGAACGATGCGAGCGCGAGCACTACAGCAATGACGATTCCTATGACCTTGATCGTGTTCCCGAAGCCTTCGATCGTGGCCGCGACGAGGTATGCGTCTGCATACCGGCGGCTGACTGCGACAGACGTTCCGTGAGCGGACATGTTCTTCCTCCTCGACATGCTCGATGAAAGGAAAGACACGCACGGAATGATTTGGTAGTTACGCCCGCGGGTGTGCCTTCTTGTAAACGGCGATGAGCTGCCAGTCGTTGAGATGCGTGTACTTTTGCGTCGTCGAAAGCGATGCGTGGCCGAGGAGCTCCTGGATGCCGCGCAGGTCGGCGCCGGCGTTGAGCAGATGCGTTGCGAACGAGTGCCGCAGCGTGTGCGGCGAGATGCCCGCGCGCAAGGCGGCCTGCTTCAGATAGTCGTCGAAGAGGCGTCGCACGCTGCGTGTGGTGATGCGCCTGCCGCGATAGTTGACGAACACCGCCTGTTCCTCGGCATCGCGCACGAGCTCCATCCGCGCCGCCAGCCACGTGCGCAACGCCGCCTCCGCTTTCGAGCCGAACGGCACGATCCGCTCCTTCGATCCCTTGCCATGCACTTTCACCAGCCGCGCGCGCAACTCGAGGTCGTCGAGGTCGATGCCGACCAGCTCGCCGATGCGCAGTCCGGACGCATAGAGCAACTCGAGAAATGCCGCGTCGCGAACACCGAGCGGACGGGAAACATCCGGCTGTTCAAGCAGCAATGCCACGTCGGCGGGCTGCATCACGGCAGGCAGGTGCTTCTCACGCTTCGGCGTCGCAACCGTGCGCGCGGGATTCGCCTCGACGACGCCCTCACGCACGAGGTACTTGAAGAACGACCGCAACGCCGACAGATGCCGCGCCACACTCGCCCGCGCGAGCTTGCGGCGCGACAGATGCGCGAGATAGGAACGAACAGTGAGGTGATCGACGCGCGTGAGCTCGAGCTGGTCGCGCCCCATCGTGAAGTAGTCGTTGCAGAGGAAGGTGGTGAACGATTCGAGATCGTCGCGATACGCGCCGATCGTGTTCGGCGAGACGTTCCGTTCGTACGTCAGGTAATCGAGAAAATCGCCGATCTCGTTTTTCACGCCCAACACTCCCGGCCGAAAGCGTAACACGCACATCTGGAGCGACGGGCTCTCAGCCCGTCGGCCTCGCGGCACCTCGAGGGGCTGAGAGCCCGTCGCTCCGGATGGCCGATGTGCTACGTTACGCGCCCTATGTCGGAAAGCACGGGACCGCTCAAGAAAACGCCCCTCAATGAAGTCGAGAAAGAGCTCGGCGGCAAGATGGTCGACTTCGGCGGGTGGGAGCTTCCGGTGCAGTTCACCGGCGTCATCGAAGAGCACCAGGCGGTGCGCAGCGACGTCGGCATCTTCGACGTTTCGCACATGGGCGAGCTCACCGTGCGCGGGCCGCGGGCGCTCGAGCTTTTGCAGCGCACCACGTGCAATGACGTCGCGAAGCTCGCCGACGGCCGTGCGCATTACAACGGCCTGCTTTATCCGAATGCCGGTTTCGTCGACGACATCCTCATCTATCAGCTCGCGCCGGAAGACTTCTTCATCGTCGTCAACGCATCGAACTCCGACAAGGACTTCGAGTGGCTGCGCGACAGCGCGAAGGGGATGGACGTCGACGTGCAGAACGTCAGCGCCGACTACGCTCAGCTCGCCCTGCAGGGTCCGAACGCGGAGCGCATGCTGCAGGCCATGACCGATGTACCGCTCGCGAACATCAAGTACTACCACTTCGATCGCGGCGACGTGGACGGCGTGCCCGCGATCGTCTCGCGCACCGGCTACACGGGTGAGGACGGTTTCGAGATCTACCTCGCGCCGGCGGATGCGCCGCGCATCATGCGCAAGCTCGTCGACGCAGGCGCCAAGCCATGCGGCCTCGGCGCACGCGACACGTTGCGCCTCGAAGCGAAGATGGCCCTCTACGGCAACGACATCGACGACACCACCACGCCGATCCAGGCAGACCTCAACTGGATGGTGAAGCTCGACAAAGGCGAGTTCGCCGGCCGCGACGTGCTCGCGCGCGAGAAACAACAGGGACCTCCCCGCAAGCTGATCGGCTTCGAGATGATCGACCGCGGCATCGCGCGTCACGGCTACCCGGTCGTGGAGGGCAAAGAAGAGATCGGTGTGGTCACGTCCGGCACTCATTCGCCGACGTTGAAAAAATCGATCGGACTCGCATATCTTCCGCTCGACAAGTCGGCCCAGGGCAGCGAATTCATGGTGCTGATACGCGGCAAGGAGACCCGCGCTCGCGTCGTCCCGACCCCGTTCTACAAACGCGCCAAGTGACCGCACGCGTCATCCCGACCGCTCGACCTGACGAGGAGATAATCGAATGGCCAATCCTGAAGACAACCGTTACGCCAAGAGCCACGAGTACGTTCACGTGGAAGGCGACATCGGGACGATCGGCATCACCGACTACGCGCAGAAAGAGCTGGGCGACGTCGTGTTCGTCGAGTTGCCGCAGGTCGGCTCGGAGCTCGAAGCGGGCGATGAGCTCGGAAGCATCGAGTCCGTCAAGGCCGTCTCCGAGCTCTTCGTGCCCGTCACCGGCACCGTCGTCGAAGTGAACGAAGCGCTCGCCGACAACCCAGCGCTCGTCAACACCGATCCGTGGGGCGACGGCTGGATGATCCGCATTCGCATGGCCGACGCGACGGAAGTGGACGAGCTGATGACGGCCGAGGAGTACGACGAGTACCTCGAGAAGGAAGCCGCGCACTAACGCGACACATGACCAATCTTCCGGATCCCACCGACCCGAGCAACTCGCACCGCTACATCGCCAACGCCGGTGAAGACATCCGCGAGATGCTCGCGGTCATCGGCGTCGACTCGATCGACGATCTCTTCGAGACCATTCCCGCCGACGTAAAACTCAAAGGCCTGCTCGACATCCCCGGTCCCACCGCCGAGATCGAAACGCGGCGCTGGTTCCGCGGCCTCGCCGCGCGCAACCTGACCGCCGCCGACCGTGTCTCCTTCCTCGGCGCCGGCGCGTACGCGCACTATCAGCCCGCGTGCATCGATCAACTGCTGCTGCGCTCCGAGTTCCTCACCGCGTACACGCCGTATCAGCCCGAGGTTTCGCAGGGCACGCTGCAGTCGATCTTCGAGTACCAGACACACCAGTGCCTGCTCACGGGACTCGACGTCGCGAACGCGTCGCTCTACGACGGTTCCACCGCGTTGTGCGAAGCGGTGCTGCTCGCGGAGCGGTTGACGAAGGGAAAGAAGAAGGTCGTCGTCGCGAAGTCGATTCATCCGCATTACATCCAGACCGTCCGCACCTACATTCAGAACCTCGGTCTCGACATCGTGGAAGTGGGCTGGGGCGCGGACGGACGCATCGATCTGGACGCGTTGCGTGCCGCTACCGAAGGCGCGTTCGCGGTGGCCGTGCAGTCTCCCAACTTCCTCGGCATCATCGAGGACTACGAGGCAATCACGAAGGCCGTTCCCGACCTGACCAAGATCGCGGTCGTCGCCGAAGCAACATCGTTCGGCATCCTCGCTCCTCCGGGACAACATGGCTTCGACATCTGCGTCGGCGAAGGGCAGGCGTGGGGCATTCCGACGCAGTTCGGCGGACCGTACGTCGGTTTCATGGTCGTCCGCGATGCACTCAAACGCCACATGCCGGGACGGCTCGTCGGCGAGACGGTCGATGTCGACGGCAAGCGCGCGTACGTGCTCACCCTCGCCACGCGTGAGCAACATATCCGCAGGGGCAAAGCCACTTCGAACATCTGCACGAACGAGGCGCTGATCGCGCTCGCCGCCAACATGTATCTCTCTCTGATGGGGAAGGTTGGCCTGCGCGAGGTGGCTACGCAATGTGTGCAGAAAACTGCCTATCTGCGACGGAAGTTGCAGGATATTGCATCCGTCGAGCTGCCGTTCAGCGGTCCGGTGTACAACGAGCTCGTCGTGCGGACCCCGTTTCCTGCTACCGAAATCCTGAAGGATCTCGAGCACGAGAACATCCTCGGCGGCATCCCGTTGGGCCGCTTCTTCCCAGACTCCGACCGCGATTTCCTCGTCGCCGTGACCGAGTTGCACACGCGCGAGCAGCTCGATCAGTACGCCGTCGTCCTGAGCGCGGCGATCTCCCGGGAGCGCCGATGAGAACTTATGGAGTGCGGTGGCGCCAGCCGCTTTCGTATGCCACCGAGCCGCGCATGAACATACAAAAGCGGCAGCTGCCGCTGCCGCACTCCAAACTATGACGACAACCGACACACCCCAAACGAAGCCGACCTCGCTCGAAGCGCTGATCTTCGAGCGCTCGCGCAGCGGCCGCCGCGGTTATCAACTGCCCACCCTCGATGTGCCGGAGCAATCGCTCGACGATGTAATCCCTGCCTCGTTGCGTCGCGATGAGATCGCGGACGAGGTCGAAGTGGCCGAGGTTGATGTGATCCGGCACTTCACGCGGTTGTCGAAGTTGAACTTCTCGATCGACGCCGGCCTTTATCCGCTGGGCTCGTGCACGATGAAGCACAACCCGCGCATCAACGAGGAGATCGCGCGCACGCCGGGATTCGCGCACTCGCATCCGATGCAGGAAGAGCATCAGGTGCAGGGCAATCTCGAGCTGCTGTGGTGGCTCGAACAGACGCTGAAGGAAATCTTCGGCTTGCCGCGGGTGACGCTCCAGCCGGTGGCCGGCGCGCACGGCGAGCTCGCCGGAATTCTGATGGTGCACAAGGCGCTCGCGAAGAGCGGCAACGCGCGCAAATACATCCTCATCCCCGATTCCGCGCACGGCACCAATCCCGCGTCGGCGGCATTCGCGGGTTATCAGATCAAGGAACTGAAATCGAACAGCCGCGGCACCGTCGATCTGAATGTGCTCGCGGAAGCGGTGACCGAAGACGTTGCGGCGCTGATGGTGACGGTGCCGAACACGCTCGGCGTGTTCGAGTCGGACATCAAGAAGATGGCCGACATCCTTCACGCGAAGGGCGCGTATCTCTACTGCGACGGCGCGAATCTCAATTCATTCGTCGGGATCGCGCGGCCCGGCGACATGGGCATCGACGTCATTCACTCGAACCTGCACAAGACTTTCTCGACGCCGCACGGCGGCGGTGGTCCGGGCGCGGGGCCGGTCGGCGTGAGCGAGCGGCTGCTGCCGTTCCTGCCGACGCCGACCGTCGAGCGCCGCGAGGACGGCACGTTCTACCTCGAGTACAACCATCCCGATTCGATCGGCCGCATGCGCGCCTTCAACGGCAACTTCAATGTGCTCGTGCGCGCGCTCACATACATGCGCTCGATGGGACCGACCGGCCTGCGCCGCATCGCGCAGCTCGCGGTGCTGAATGCGAACTACATTCGCGCGCGGCTCAAGGGCCACTATCACCTGCCATACGAGTCGCCGACGCTGCACGAGGTCGTCTTCAGCGACAAGAACCAGACGCCGAAGGACGTGCACACGCTCGACATCGCCAAGCGGCTGATGGATTTCGGATTCCATCCGCCGACGATCTACTTCCCGCTGATCGTCTCCGGCGCGCTCATGATCGAGCCGACCGAGAGCGAGCCGAAGGAAGAGCTGGACGCGTTCTGCGATGCGATGATCGCCATCGCGGTCGAAAGCCAGGAGCGCCCCGAGCTGGTGCGCAGTGCGCCGCACACGACGCCGGTGCGGAGGCTGGACGAGGCGCGCGCGGCGCGGCAGCCGATCTTGCGCTGGCGTCGTTGACGGGAGGCCTCGCGGTCAATAACGTTGCGTTAGACTCAACCACGCGTGCCGACCTACGACGACGAAGATACCGACAGGTTCGACAGAACGCTGTCGATGCGGCGTATGCCATCGCGTCCGCTGCCGGAAGCTCCGCCCGATAAACGCGCGGCGGACCGGCGTCAGTCGAACGCGCGCATCCTCTTCGGCACGATCATCGTCATCGCGGTGCTGCACCTCGCCAAGCCGGTCGTGGTGCCGGTTGCGCTGGCGGTGCTCTTCGCGTTTCTGCTGACGCCGATCGTCGTTCGCCTCGAGCGCACGTTCATCCGCCGCACCGGCGCCATCGTGCTCTCCCTCGGCCTCACTACCGCCGCACTCGGCTTCGGCGGCTGGTGGATCTATCAGCAGTTCAACGCCGTCGCGCGCCAATTGTCGACCGCCGTCACGAGCGAAAACGTCGAACAGAAACTGAAGTTCCTGCGCCGCACGAGCGGCGGCACGCTGGAACGCCTCGAGCGCACGCTGCAACAGGTCGCGGCCGTGCGCGACGTGCCCGAGACGGCGGACCTCAAGGTGCGGGTCATCGAGAAGAAAACGCTCGGCGAGCGCTACGAAGAAATCGCGCCGACCGTCGAAGGAGTCGCCGCGACTTTCCTCGTCATCGTGGTGGTCTTCTTCCTGCTGCGCGATCGCGAGCAGCTCCGCGACAAACTGCTGCGCATCGCGGGACGCGCGCATCTCACCGTGACCACGCAGGCCATCGGCGAGACGGGACAGCGCATCAGCCGTTACCTGCTTACGATTGCGTTGCTGAACGTCGGTTTCGGCTTGCTCATCGGCCTCGGCTTATGGCTGCTGCGCGTGCCGCATGCGGCGCTGTGGGGCGTGCTGGCCGGATTGCTGCGTTTCGTGCCGTACATCGGCGCCGTGCTCAGCGCCGCGGCGCCGACGTTTCTCGCCTTCGCCGTCTTTCCCAACTGGTACACCGCGCTCGCGGTCCTCGGCCTTTTCGTCTTCAGCGATCAGATGATCGGCGGCTTCATCGAGCCCATCGTGGTCGGACATCGCGTCGGCGTTTCGCCTGTGGCCTTGCTGCTCGCCGCGATTTTCTGGGGCTGGTTGTGGGGACCGGTGGGCCTGCTGCTCGCCACGCCGATCACCGTGTGCCTCACCGTCGGCGGCGAGTTCATCCCGGCGCTGCGGATCTTCTCGATCATGTTCGGCAGCGAGGATCCGCTGGAGGGCTACCTCAGCTTCTACAACCGCCTGCTCCTGCGCGACCGCACCGGCGCCATCGCCATCGCCGATCGCTACTCCGAAGCGGCGACGATGGAGGAGATGTTCAACGACCTCTTCATCCCGACGCTGTCCTTCGCGCAGGAGGAGCTCGATCGCAAACGCATCACGCAGGCGCACGATCACTTCATCAAGGACGTCGTGCGCGAGCTGATCATCCGCTTCGGCGATCGCAACGCCGGCACGCCCGATCCGACCAAGCACATCGTCGCGGTGTCGGTCGCTGGCGAGCGCCTGTCGCTGGGCACGTTGATGCTCACGCAGCTCCTGCGGACCGAAGGCTACACCGCTGATTACTTCACCGACCTGCCCGAGCAGGAGCTGGTCGCGTTCATCAACGAAGTGAAGCCGGAGGCCGTGTTCGTGTCGTGCGCGAATCCCGACCATCTCGATCAGGGATACGCCCTCCTGCAACTGTTGTCCGCGAACTTTCCGGAGCTCGCCATCGTCGCCGGTGGTTCCGCGTTCTCGAAAGATCGCCCGCGCACGCTCGCAGCCGGCGCGACGTACGTGCCGTCTACGCTCAAGGAAGCGAAGGACGACTTCCTGGCGCAGCGCCGCGGCGCGCGGAAGAAGAGTGGCCGCCTGTCGGCGACGTTCTCCGGCACGCGCTTCCGCGTGCCGCCGCCGGGGTAACTGGAGCGACGGGCTCTCAGCCCGTCGTTTTCTTGTCCATGCCGACGGGCTAAGGGCCCGTCGCTCCAGACAGCTCCTCGAGCCCCACATCCATCAGCTCGAACTGCTCCCATCCGCGAAAGTCGTAATGCCACCATTCGGACGGCAGCGGCTCGAAACCGTGTTTCATCATCACGTCGCGCAGCATGGTCCGATTCGCGATCGCTTCGGATGGCAGATCCATGAAGTCGTGTGCCGCGCGCGGTGTGAAGTCGTCGTATTCGGTAGGCATCGGCAACTCGGCGCCGGTGCGCCGATCGATGAGCGTTACGTCGACTGCCGCGCCGCGATTGTGCCGCGAGCCCTTCGCGGGATCGGCAACGAAGTCGGGATTCCTGATCGGCTCCCACATTGCCACCGTCACGCGATAAGGCCGGTACGCGTCATACACCTTGAGCCCCAGACCGCGTAGATAAAGCTCGTTGTATGCGTCAAGCAGTGCGCGCGCTGCGGGCACGCGCAGATACGCTTTCGCGACCGGGTACAACGGCTTCTTCATGAAGTTGTTCTCGGTCGCATATCGGATGTCGAGTGGAATGTTGAACAGTGAGAGATCGAGGAGGCGCTTTTGCGGCTCGAGCGTGGCCAGGCGTTCGTAGGCCGCCAGGTCCGGCACCACCTGCAATCCGTGCTGGTTCGCCGGCGGCCCGGAAGCACACGACACGAGCAGGACGAGAGCGATGAAGTTGATCGCGCGTTTCATGTCGCCTACTGTAGTGCCCTCCTATGGAGCTCGACATCTTCTTCTCCATCTGCCAGACCGAAGTGCACGGCTACCTGCCGAGCGAGCGGGTCATGTTCCAGAACTTCTTCGAGCAGATCGAGCTCGCCGACCGCCTCGGCTTCGGCACCGCGTGGGTCGCGGAGAGTCACCTGTCGACGGAGATCCAGAAGATGAATCCGGGTGCCGTGATCCCGCACTTCGTCGGCGAGATCGGCCTCAACACGGACATCCTCCAGCTCGCGCATCGCGTGTTTGCGCGCACGAAGCGCATCAGCATCGGCTCCGCGATCATGAACATCCTCTGCAACGGAGGACCGATCGCCGCCGCGGAGCGCGTGAAGACCTTCCTGGCGTTGCATGGTCTCGACGAAGACGAGCGCCGTCTGCTCACCGTCGGTTTCGCGTCCGGCCGCTTCCCGTTCATCAACGTCCCGTACGGCATCGTGCCGCGCAACGCGGTCGAACAGGCGGCGTGGCCGGTGGTGAAGAACAAGATCTTCGAGGAGGCGACGGAGATCTTTCTGCGCCTGCTCCGTGGCGAAGTCCTCAGCTCCGACGCGGTCACGCCTCGCTTCCTGCGCCGCGCCGATTTTCGCAAAGACGAAGACTGGCAACGGGTGGTCCAGGCGGTTCCTCGGGTTCCTCGGAGTTCCTCGGGTTCCTCGGTGCGTTCGTCCTTCCCCTCCGAGGAACTCGTCGATGAAATCCCGATCGCCCCGCGCTGGATCTTCCCGAATCTGAAGATCATTCCCCAGGAATCACGCATGGACCTGCTGCGCCTGTCCATCGGCTCGCACGACCCCGCCACGCAGATCTTCGCGAACACGCTTCTTCCCGTCGGCGTCTTCAACCTCTCCATTACACCCGGCGATGAGATCGAGCAAACCAACGCGCGAATGCAGACCCGCTACCATCCCGATGGTGGCGGCTGGCATCGCCGCCTCATGCCGCGCACGGTCCTGGTCTTCATCAACGACGAAGCGGAAGCTGCGCGTGAAGAAGCGCGCGACGCGTTGTCGAACTATTGGCGCGCACTGGAAGGTACGCTGGACGAGGAGAAGGTCCGCCGCGCCACGAACAACGCGCTGGTCGGCGACGCGCAGACCATCGCCGCGCAGATGAAGGAGCGCTTTCATCCCGAGGACCGGCTGATGCTCTGGTTCGATTTCAATAATCACGACTCGAAACGAGTCATGAAAAACATGTCCGATTTCATGACCAGAATTGCGCCACAATTTACATGACCACGATCGACAAAGAAATCGTCATCTTCGACGAGAGCGCGGCACCGAATTTCGCGCGCGCGATGCCGAACTGGCAGCCGCTCGTCGAGTACCGCCGCAACGGCGTGGCCGAGAACACCATCCACGGCGCCGTGTCGTGGGTGTCGGGCCGCAACGTCATCTACTCGTTCGGCGGCAACGTCGAGGTCTACGGCCGCTCCATGGTCAAGCCGATCATGATGAAAGTCTTCCGCCGCGAGTTCGCGCGCGCGCTGACCAGCGAGCAGCAGGCCATCTCCTGCGCGTCGCACAACGGCGACACGGAGCACGTCGCGGTGGCGCGCTCGATTCTGCGCGAAGCCGAGTGGGGTCTGATGCAGACGCCGCACGACGTCCCGCTCGTGCAGTTCGGGCGGCAGGTGCGCCGGCCTCGCCGCTGGTATCACTGCTGTTCCGGCGAGCATGCCGCGATCCTGCACGGTTGCCGCCTCAAGGGCTGGCGCCGCGTCGGCTATGTCTGGCCGCACCATCCGTTCTTTCAGGAGTACCTTGCCTACATCCGCGGCGTGCTCGGGCCTGAATGGGCGACGGGCACGATCGCGAAAGACGGCTGCGGACTGCCTACCGTTTCGATGACCGTGACCGACCTCGCGCGGCTCTTCGCCAATCTCGTCACCGAGAAAGACGAGGACTGGATCTGGGGCGCGATGACTGCGCATCCCGACCTGATCGGCGGCTTCAATCGCCTCGACTCGACGATCCTCAAGGCATCGGGCGGACGCGTGCTCGCGAAAGAAGGCGCCGACGGATTGCTCGGCCTCTCCATCGAACACCCCGAATTTCCCGAAGGCCTCGGCGTCGTCGTGAAGATCGCGCATGGCTGGAATCCGCAAGCCACCTGGTACATCGCCCGCTACATCCTCGGCGTCCTCGGCTTCGAGTTCCGCAACCCGTACAAGTTGCGGCGCCAGAAGGCGTTCATCGTGCCCGAGGTGATTCCGCCGGGACTGAGGGAACGGATGGCGGCGATCGTGCCGTGGGATTCATGGGATCCGGACATCGATCGCTGGGAGTTCGACGCGGAGGAGTTTGTCGGACTGCGATGAAGGAGAGCACCCCTCCTCCGCCTTCGGCACCTTCTCCCCTCTGCGAAGGGGAGAAGGCCGCTTCCCGGTGTAGCCTTCTCCCCTCTCGGAGGGGAGAAGGTGCCCGAAGGGCGGATGAGGGGTGATGCGCCTCGGTAACTTCATCAACGGCAACTTCAGCGCGCCGTGCTGCGATCAGTACTTCGACGACATCGCGCCGGCGACCGGCAAAGTGATCGCTGAGATTCCGGACAGCGATCATCGCGACGTTGCGAACGCGGCCGATGCGGCGAAGCGCGCGTTTCCGTCGTGGTCGGCGATGCGCATGGAAGAACGTTCGCGCATCCTGCTGAAACTCGCAGATCTCATCGAGCGCAACCTCGACGGGCTCGCGCGCATCGAGAGCGAGGACACCGGCAAGCCGCTCTCGCTCGCGAAGCGGCTCGACATTCCGCGAGCCGTCGCGAACTTTCGCTTCTTCGGCACGGCCATCCTGCACAACGCGAGCGAGGCGCACGTCACGGACGCGGCCGCGCTCAACTACACCCTCCGCCAGCCGCTCGGTGTCGTCGGACTGATCTCGCCGTGGAACCTCCCGCTGTACCTGCTGTCGTGGAAGATCGCACCGGCGATCGCCTCGGGAAACACCTGCGTCGCGAAACCCTCGGAGCTGACTCCGCTGACCGCGAATCGCCTCGCGGAGCTGTCGCTCGAAGCGGGGATTCCGCCGGGCGTGATCAACATCGTCCATGGATACGGCGCGAATGCCGGCGCCGCGCTCTGCGAACACGAGGACGTCGCCGCGATCTCCTTCACAGGCGGCACGGTCACCGGCGCGAAGGTTGCGGCAGCCGCGGCGCCGAAGTTCAAGAAGCTCTCGCTCGAGCTTGGAGGCAAGAATCCGAACGTCATCTTCGCCGACGCCGATCTCGACGAATGCGTGGCGACGTCAATCCGCTCGAGCTTCTGGAATCAGGGTGAGATCTGTCTCTGCGGCTCGCGCATCCTGGTCGAGCGCTCGATTCACGATCAGTTCGTCGAGCGCTTCGTCGCGGCAACGCGCGCGCTGCGCATCGGCGATCCGCTCGACGATTCGACCGACGTCGGCGCCGTCATCAGCGAAGCGCACGCGCAGAAAGTCCTCGGTTACATCGACCTCGCGAAGCAGGAAGGCGGCACGGTGGTCACCGGCGGCACGCGCGTCGCGCGCGACGGCTTCTTCATCGAGCCCGCCGTCATCACCGGCCTCGGCAGCTACTGCCGTACGACACAGGAAGAGATTTTCGGCCCGGTGGTGACGATCACGCCGTTCGATCGCGAAGAGGAGGCGATCCGATTCGCGAACGCGACACGGTACGGCCTCGCCGCGTCGCTGTGGACGCGCGACCTGCAGCGTGCACATCGCGTTGCGGCGGCGCTCGACGCCGGGACGATCTGGATCAACTGCTGGCTCCTGCGCGACCTGCGCGTGCCTTTCGGCGGCATGAAGGACAGCGGCGTCGGACGCGAGGGCGGATTCGAATCGCTGCAGTTCTTCACGGAGGCGAAGAATGTCTGCGTCAAGCTCGCCTGACGTGGAGCCGGTCCGCTGGACCGTACTGACGCGCATCGCGTTTCGTTTCTTCTTCTCCTTCTTCGCTCTCGCTCTGCCGATTCCGCTCTTTTTCCAGGGACCGCGATTCCTGCAGATGTCGGCCATGTTCTGGGACGCCATCGTGCCGCCCTTCGCGAAAACGTTCTTCGGGTTGCAGGTCGAGCAGCAGCAGAACGGCAGCGGCGACTCCACCTGGGACTGGATTCAGTTGTTTGCGATCGCGATGATCTCGCTGGCGATCACGCTCGTCTGGTCAGTTTTCGATCGCAAACGCACTGCATATCCGCGCCTGTACGTCTGGTTCCGCGCGTACGTCCGCTTCGCTCTGGCGATGGTGATGATCATCTACGGCACGATGAAGGTGATCCCGCTGCAGTTCACCGCGCCGCCGCTCGACCGCCTGATGCAACGCGTCGGCGACATGTCGCCGATGGGATTACTGTGGACGTTCATGGGCGCCTCTCCCGCGTACGTGATCTTCAGCGGCCTCGGCGAGCTCCTCGGCGGTTTGCTGCTGACGATGCGTCGCACCGCGCTCCTCGGCGCGCTGGTCGCTGCCGCGGTGATGCTCAACGTGGTCGTGCTGAACTTCAGCTACGACGTACCTGTGAAGATCTTCTCGTCCATCCTGTTGTTGGCCGCGCTCTTCATCGCCGCGCCCGATGCGAAACGACTGTTGCATCTCCTGGTGCTCAATCGGCCGGTGGAAACGAAACCGCTCGAGCCCGCCGTCCGGCCGCCGTGGCTGCACAACACGCTGCGCATCGCGCGCACGGCGGTCGTGATCTGGTTCGTGGCGATGTCACTGCAGCGCACATGGACTTCACGGCAGCAATTCCTGCAGAACGACGCGCGCGGCGAACTGCACGGCATCTGGAACGTCGATGATCTCACGGTCGACGGAGTGCCTCGTCCACCGCTGCTCTCGGACGTGACGCGCTGGCAGCGGGTGGTCTTCACCAGTACGCGTGGCATGGCCATCGAACAGGTCGACGCTCGGCGCGACCGCTACATGGTCACGCACGATCTGAAGGGATTCATTCTCAAGAAACGCGACGATCCCCGCTGGAGCGCGTCGTTTTTATCCGAACGTCCGAATTCGAATACGCTGCTGCTTCGCGGAGCCATGGACGGCAGGAACATTGTCGCCACACTGCGCAGAACGCCACCGCGGCAGTTCCTGCTGACCTCGCGCGGATTTCACTGGATCAATGAAGCTCCATACAACCGATAGGACATCCACTATGAGCAACGGACAGATCGTCGGCGGCGTGCTTGCGCCGCACCCTCCCCACATCGTGTACGGTGAGAACCACTGGCGCAATGAGCCGAAATCCGAATGCGGATGGGAAGTGTTGCGCTGGGGCTATGAGCGCGCTCGTAAACATTTTCTGGAAAAGAAGCCGGACGTGATCCTCGTGCACTCCCCGCACTGGCAGACCGTCATCGGCCACCATTTTCTCGGCCTTCCTGAATTTCACGGCCTGTCCGTCGATCCGATCTTCCCGAACCTCTTTCGCTTTCAATACGACCTCAAGGTCGATGTCGAGCTGGCCGAGCTGATCGCCGAAGAAGGTAAACGTGACGGCCTGATCACGAAGATGATGCGCAACCCGCACTTTCGTGTCGATTACGGCACGATTGTCTCGTGTCACATGATGAATCCGGAGTGGGACATCCCCATCGTCGGCATCTCGTCGAACAACTCGCCCTATTACTTCTCGAACGAGATGGGCCAGCAGCAGATGCTCAAGCTCGGCCAGGCCACGAAACGCGCCATTGAAAAGAGCGGCAAACGCGCGATTCTCCTGGCTTCCAACACCCTTTCCCATCGCCATTTCACGACTGAGCCCGAAATCCCCGAGGACATGTCCCGTGAGCACGTCTATGAACACAGCGGCTATCTGTGGGACATGCAGGTCATCGACCTCATGCGCAAAGGCCGCACCAAAGAACTGCTGGCGATTCTGCCCGAATTCATGGACCACGCTGTGTCCGAGGTCAAGGCGGGGTCACTCGCGTGGATGCTGTCCGCGTTGGATATGCCCTCGTATCCAGCCGAGGTGTATGGGTATTGGACGGTGATTGGGACTGGGAATGCGGTGGTGGGGTGGGATCCCGTTTTGCGTGAGGGTGCCACCACCCAAGGACGGAATTGAGAATTGAGAATTGGGAATTGAGAATTGAGTACCGGTGACGATATTCGCGAGCGCGCGTTTCGGTTCGGGTGCGATGTGATCGCGCTGCACGACTCGTTGAAAGTGCGCGACCTGACCCGGCAACTGCTTCGCTCCGGCACGTCCATCGGTGCAAATCTCGAAGAAGCCGACGCCGCTCAGAGCAGGGCCGATTTCATTTCGAAGTGCACGATCGCGCTGAAAGAAGCGCGCGAGTCCCATTACTGGCTTCGCCTTCTGCGCGCATCGGGCAAAATGCGGGACGGCGACCGCCTCCTGCGCGACGCGAACGAGCTCGTCGCGATTCTCACCACAATCGTAAGAAAGGCAGCTGCCCAATGAACAATTCTCAATTCTCAATTCTCAATTCTCAATTCGGTGCCCCCGAGGCCCGACGGTGATCCTGAAGGCATACATCGTCCCCGGCCAACCGCATCCTCTTTTAGCGCCCGAGAAGAACCTCGGTTGGGCGAGCTTGAGACGGTCTTACGAGCAGGTCGGCAAAGAGATCGCCGCTTCCGGCGCGGAGCTTCTCCTCGTCTATTCAACCCAATGGTTCTCGGTAATCGGTCATCTTTTTCAGGTCGACCCCAGGCCGACCTGGACGCTCGTCGATCCGAACTGGTACGAGTTCGGCGAGATCCCGTACGAATTCCGGATCGATCCGGAGTTTGGCAAGCTCTATTGCGGGATTGTGAAGAAGCAGGGGATGCAGGCTTCAACGGTTGCTTATCACGGATTTCCGATCGATACGGGAACCGTCGTGGCGTTGAAGCTGCTCAATCCCGATAACGCGATTCCTGCGTCCGTCGTCTCGTGCAACATTTATGCGGAGCGCGAGGAGACGCGCGCGCTTGGTTTCGCGGGGCGCGCGGCGATCGAGGCTTATGGGAAGAAGACCATCGTCGTCTGTGTCACGAACTTTTCCAATCGCTATGAAGTGGCGGATATCGATCCCGCACAGGATCGCATTTCTTCGCAGAAGGACGATGAGTGGAATCGGAAGCTGCTGGAGATGCTGGGTGAGGGGCGGCTGGAGGACGTTGCGCAGGTGGCGCGTGATTTCGCGCGTGAGGCCAACGCGGACATGGGCTTCAAAGCCATCTGGTGGCTCGGCGCCGTGATGGGGGAGCACAACAAATACGACGGCAAGGTGTGGGATTACCAGCCGGTCTGGGGCACGGGCAACGCCATCGTCGAGCTCACGCCGAATGAGCGGAAGCAGATCGACTGGGAGAAAGAGTTCGACGAAGGGCCGGTGCCGGATCTCAGTGCGGGCGCAGGGACCGGGTTGGAAACGCACAACGTGCTCGCCGAAGGTCCGAACGTGCATCAGTCGAGCGAGATGAATTCGCAGGACGATCCTGCCGTCATTCGCACCGAGCGCGCGCCGAAGCCGGTGGGGCCGTATCCGCACGCGCGGCGCGTCGGCGATTTTCTGTTTCTGTCCGGCATCGGGCCTCGTACACCGGGCACGGGCGAGATTCCGGGGTTGCGCGCCGACGGCACGCATGACATCGAGGTGCAGACGCGCGCATGCATCGAGAACGTGAAGGTGATTCTCGAAGAAGCGGGCAGCTCGCTCGAGAAAGTGCTCGACGTGACCGTCTATCTGACCGACATGCAGGGAGACTTCGCGAAGTTCAATCAGGTCTACGGCGAATACTTCGGAAAAATCCAGCCGACGCGTACCACGGTCGGCGTCGACGCATTGCCGACGCCGATTTCCGTGGAGCTGAAGGTGGTGGCCGCGGCGTAGCCGCTATTTCACGGCATTCCGAATCTCCTGCATGGTGGCGGCGCGCACAGGCGCGCCCGCGTGGACCGCGTTGGTGAACGACGTCGCGCTCAGCGCCAGCGCCGTGCGCGCTTCGTTGAGCGCCGTGCGCAGCTCGAGTACGTGCGCGGCGACGATCGGGCTTCCCGCGGATGCGCCGCCGCTGTATGTGGCCGGTGCGAGTTGCGCGAGCGTCCGCAGTGAATTCACGGCCGCGCGCAGCTCCGTGACATGAATCGATTTCACAGTGATGCCGGCGCCGAGCGGGTCGTCGGTAAAGACCATCGTCGTCGCGAGGTCCACGTTGCTCGGCGCGGACGTCTGCTGCGGCGTCACGGCGCGCACGCGATAGAGATAGCTCGTCTGCGATGCGACCGATCCATCCGAATACGCCGCGCTCGGCGACGTACCGACCGGCATGAACGCGATGCCGTCGGCGCTGCGCTCGATCTGATACGACGTTGCGCCCGCGACCGGCTGCCAGGCGATCTGCACCTGCGCGGCCGATTGCGCCGCGGCGGTGAGTGCGGACGGCGAGCCGACGAGCGTGAGCGTGCTGCATCCCGTCGATTCGCGATACGCACCGTTTGCGGCGGAAACGCGATACGCATGCTCATCGCCAGGCCGCACGCCGCTGTCGAGATAACTGGTCGTACTCGGCGAGGTCTCGCCGATCAGCGCGCCGTCGCGCCATACGTAGTAGTGGTAGATGCCCGACTGCGCATCGCCCACCGTCGTCCACGTGAGCGTCACACCCGAAGCGTCGCGCGTCGCGTTCACGGCCGGACATGCGGGCGGCGTCGCGTCCGTGAGGCATTCCGCGGTCTGGAAGAAAAGCTCCGCGAGCGTTGCCCAGAGCACGCCGGACGTAACACCGTTCCACGCCGCCGCTGCCGCACCGCCCCGATTGGAGATGGTCCGCGCCGCGCCGAGTTGCGCGCCGGCCGGATTGAAGTCGACTTCCTTCATCGTACCGAGCTCGCCGGGCGTGTAAATCAGGCGGAAGCGATCGTTCGCCCACAGCAGCGACTGCGCGTTCGTGCCGAATGATCCTTCGGCGATCGAGACTTCGTTGAACAGCTTGATGCCATCGAGCCCGAGGACGGTGAACCGTGCCATGGGTCCGGATGCGGCGGCGCTGCTGTATGCCACGCCGAGCGAGTCGCCGCTGAATGCGATGAAGATGAACGTCTTCGCCTCGGCCGGAGTGAACGTCACGCGCACCGGACCTCCAATCACCGCGCCGCTCGTGTCGAGCAGCAGGAAGTGCAGGTCGCTGTCCGCGGAGTAAACGATTGCCCAGCCGGAGCCGGTCCACGCGAACTGCACCGGCGCGTTTCCGGCCAGTTGCGGCGCGAGCGTCGAGCGGGCGCCGATCGCCACACCCGCCGGCGACACGCGCTGGAACTGCATGCGCGTGTTCTGCACCCACAACAGCGCGTAATTTTCGCCATCGAATCCGAGCAGCACGGCGGGACCGGCCGCGCCAGTCACCGGCGTCGTCTCGGACATCAGCGGATTTCCGTTCGCGTCGTAGCGGCAGAACGCAATCGCGTTGGTGGCGTCGCGGAACGCGACGGCAAAGGTCGAGCCGGCACTCGCGATGCCCGCCCTGCTGCGCAGGCCGCGCATGGTGAGCGGGAACTTCGTCGCGCTGACCGCGCCGGAGCCGTCGACGATCTTCGCGTACAACTGCGTGTCGCCCGGCACGAGCTCGTTCCATGTCGCGACGAAGCCGCCGCCGAGCGTCGCAAGCTGATGATTCGATGTGGTGATGAACCCGATCGTGTTGCCGAGGCTGTGGCCGCTGGTGAGATCGGTAGGTCCCGCGACGGTGGCGCCGGACGAGTCGACGACGACGCTGGCCAGTTCCTGCGTGCCGAGGCGGCCTTCGTTGAAGGTGATGAGGAAGTGGGTGCCGTCGAAGGCGAAGTGGCCGGCGCCCGAATGGAACGCATCGCCGGGCGAGACGACGACGCGCGCTCCGAGGCGATTGCCGGAGGCGTCGGCGCGGAGGAAGCCAACTTCGTTGATCGCCGGCGTGAAGAGGCGCGTCAGGATCGCATAGCCGCCGGATGGAATCGCGATCGTGTCGTAGATGAGGTCCGTAACTTCGAACGGCGACGTGTCGTCGCTGATGCGAGTGGCGGCGCCGAGCGGCGCGCCGGCTGCGTCGAAGCGGCGCATCATCGCCGGCGCTTCGACATCGTCTGCACTCTCGCTCCACGTTACCGCCCATCCGCCGCCTGGTGACGCGACGACGTCCGGCAGGCTCGCGAGCGGGAACGAGTTGACCGCGATCGGCGAGCCGAACGGACTGCCGCTGCTCGAGAAACGTTGGAACTGCGCGGTCTGATCGGGGCCGGTGCCGCGCAACCAGGAGATGCCGTACTCGCTGCCGTTCCATGCGATGGCGTGGCCGAACTCGGCGTCGGGATGGCTGGTGAGGTTGATCGGATCCGAAAGCAGATCGCCGTCTTCATCGAAGCGGTAGAGCAGCAGGTCGGTGTTGTTGCCGGGGATGGAGTGCGACTCGACGAAGCTCCACGCGGAGCCGTCCCACACGAACTGCGGATCGCTGTTCATCGACGATGCACCGTCGAGAGTGGCGAGACGAACGTCGTTGCGGATGATGTTGCCGGATCCGTCGAGGAGCGCGAAGCGATACGGACTGTGCAGCTCGCCGTTCGGCCCGCGCAGCGGTTCGGTCCAGACGACGCCGATGTTCGTGCCGTTCCATTGAATCGAGGGCCGCAGCGAGACCGAGTCGTTGTTGCTGAGCCGCAACGGCGTGCCGGTCATCTCGCCGTTCGCGTCGAGGAGGGTGAACCAGATCTCGTCGTTCTCGCCGTTGCTGCGGTCTTGATACGCCATTGCCCATTGCGAGCCCGCGCGCGTGACTGCGGAGGCCCGCGCGAACGAGTGATACGGCGATACCTGCTGGATGCAGCTCTTCGCCGCTGTCGCGGGCCAGGTGGTCGCGGTACCGGCGTTCGATGGAGGCGCGTCGCCGCTCGGCGTCGTAGCGACGACGCGATAGGTGTACGCGGTCGCGGCGCTCAGCGCGGTGTCGGTGAACATAGTGGCGTTTGCGCCGACGATCGTGATCGGGGTCCACGATCCGCCGAAGTTTGCCGAGCGCTCGATGCGGAAGCCATTCTCGTTGCGCTGCGGATCGGTCCAGCGCAGGCGGATGCTCGACACCGACAGCGCGAGCGCCGAGAGATTGCGTGCGGCGCTGCCGGTGCTGATGACAATCGTGTACGCGCGCGAGGTCGAACAGCCGATCGAGTCGGTCGCGCTGACGGTGAAGTTGAACGTGCCGGTGGCAGTCGGCGTGCCGTGGATCCAGCCGGTCGCGTCGAGCGTGAGACTCTCGGGCAGTGCTCCGGCGGTGATGGTCATGTTCGCGCTGCCGACCGCGCCGGAGGCGACGACGGTCTGACTGTATGCGTTCGCGAGGAAGCCTTCCGTGAGCACGGTGGGGAACAGCGAGATGCCGGAGCAGATCCGCACCGAATACGCGCGCGAGCCGCTCTGCGCGAGCGCGTCCGTCGCGGTGATGGTGAATTCGAAGAGCCCGGCCGCGGTCACGACTCCGCTGAGCGCGCCGCTGTTTGCATTCAGCGCAACGCCGGACGGCAGTGCGCCGGCGGTGACGGCGAATGTATACGGCGCGGTGCCGCCGGTGCCGGCGACGGTCGCGTTGTAATTGGAGTTGACGCTGCCGTTCGGCAATGTGACTGGATTGACCGACACGCCGGCGGCGATCGTGCGGGTCGTGCAGCCGCTCGACGCGCGCAGCGCGCGATTGACGGCGCGCACTTCGTACACATGCATTGCGCCGGAAACGAATCCGAAGTCGTCGAAGACGAGCGTGTTGCCGAGCAGTTCGGCGAGGTGCGTGCCGTCGCGGTAGACGTTGTATGCGCCGATGCCCGACTCGTTGTCGAACACGCCCGGCCACGTCAGATGGACTTTCGTGCCGTCGAACGACGCGGTGAGGTTCGGACACGGCGGCGCGGTCGCGTCGTCGAGACAACTCGTCGTCTGGATCGTGAGATCGAAGAGCGAGTTGAAGAGCATGCCCATCGATGTGCCGTTGAAGGCGACGCTCATCGCGTGCTGGCGGTTGTGCAGGATGCGCTCGCCCGGTTGCATGGTGCCGTCGCTCAGCACCGTGAGCTCGCGCGTCGCGCCGGCGCCGTTGCTGTACACGATGCGGAAGCGGTCGTGGTCCCAGTAGATCGCGGGGGCGTTGTCTGCGTACGCGGTGCTGCCCACCGCGGTCTCGAAGAACGCTTTCGTCCCGTCGAGCTTCAGCGCGGTGAACCAGATGTCCTGTCCCGGAGGATCGCCGCCGCGCTGTTCGCGCCATACGACGCCGAGGCGGTCGCCGGACCAGGCGACCTGCACGTTGGTCTTCAGCGTCGATGTGAATGTGAAGGGGAGCGGCGCGATGATAAATGCGCCGTTGCGATCGAGCAGAGCGAATGAGAGGTCGGTCCCGGAACGCCACACCACGGCCCAGCCGCGATCGACCCACTGCACGAGCGGCGACAATCCCGGCTGTCCCTGGCCGATGAAAACGGTTGGTCCGACGAGCGAGCCGTTCGTGGCGACGCGCTGAAAGCGCAGGCCGCCGGAGAAATACGCGACGCCGTAATATTCGCCGTTCCAGGCGATCCCGGGCTGACTGCCGTTGCCGATGGAAACGTCGGCCATGAGCGGATTGCCGGTGCTGTCGAAGCGGCCGAAGCGCAGCGTGTTGTTGCTGCCTTCGCGCCACGCGAGCGCGAGCTCGTGTCCCACTGCCGTCGCGGCGATGCGGTTTACGACGTTCGTGGACGGCACGAGCGGGAAGCGCGTCGCGGCGAGGTTCCCGCCGCCGTCGTAGAACTTCGCGTAGACCTGGTTGCCCGATGCGTTCGACTCGGTCCAGATCGCGCCGAAATCCGCGCCCATCGCCACGAGCGTGGCAGGGCCGCCGGAGCTGCCGGCGCTGTGGCCGGTCGTGAGAAGCGTCGGGCCGCTGGTGACATTGCCGGATGCGTCGAGGACGAGCGACGCCGCTTCCACGTGCGAGCTCGCTACCTGTTCGTGTGCGATGAGGAACCGCGTGCCATCGGTCGTGGCGTGCGGGATGTTCGTGCCGAGCGTGTCGTTGTCGGGCGTGAGCAACACGCGCGCGCCGGCCCGCGTACCAGCAGCGCTGGCTTCGAGCCGCGCGAGCTCGAACGGCGCGACCGCAATGGAGCGCGATGCGGTGAATGCGAAGTAGCCGCCGCCGCTCTTCGGCATGAGAGACGGATAGAGGTCGATCGGCGGATCATCGGGATCGACCAGATCGTCGCTGAGTCGTGTCACCGGCGTCTTCGGCGACCCGTCCGGATTGAGGAGGCGAAGGCGTACGACTGCCTCGTCGTCGTTTTCGAAGTTCCACGCCACCGCCCACTCGCCAGCATTCCAGATCAGGGCGGGCGCGTAGACGAACTGGTTCGGCGCGGTCTGATCGAGCAGTAGCGGCGTGCCGATGAGCGTGCCGCTCACCTGCATGCGCGCGAACCAGAGCTTGCGCGTCGTCCCTTCGACCGTGACCCAGGTCAGGCCGTATTCGCTGCCGTTCCACGCGGCGGCCGGATCGAGCTCGAAGTGCGGCGTGTTTGTGAGCTGCACGGGCCCGACCGCGATGTCGCCGTTCGGCGTGAGGCGGCGGTAGTAGATGTTGCTCGGATCGGCGCTGCCCGTGGCGGCGAGTGAGAACACGCCCCAGCCGCCGCCGTCCCAGACCAGCGGCGTTTCGCCCGTCGTGTTGATGAAGCCACCGGGCGACGCATCGTGGATGCGCGCGCCGGTGCGCAGCAGGTTGCCCGCGGAGCTGAGCAGCGCGAAGTTCGTCGTGCTGGTGATCTCGCCGGCCGGACCGCGCATGTGCTCGGAGTAGAGCAGTCCGAAGTGCGTCCCGTTCCATCGCAGAGTCGGGAAGCGCGACATCATGTCGGTCTGCGTGACCAGCACCGGAGAGCCCGTGGGTGCCCCCGTAGTGTCGTCGAGGAACTGGAAGTAGATGTCCTCGAGCCGTCCGTCGCGGCGGTCAGTCCAGGCGGCAGCCCAGCGCGTGCCGTCGTGAACGACGGAGAGGAATTGCGCGCGCGGATGATACGGACCGATGGCCTGCGCGCAGATCTTCGTCGGACCGTGCGGGAACGTGATCGCCGCGGCCATCGCGGACGTCGCCGATTCCGCGCCGTACAACGCCACCACGCGGTAATGCACGAGCACCTGCGGCGTGAGTCCCTGATCGAGATGCGACGTCACGTCCGCTCCGACGATGTTGATCGAGCCCCAGCTATTGCCGCCGTCGAACGAGCGCTCGATGCGGAAGCCGGTCTCGCCCTTCTGCGGCCGCGACCAGCGCACGAGGATGGCGCTGTTCGATTGCGCCTCCGCGCGGACGTCGCGCGGCTCGCGTCCGCTGACGACGCTCATCGAATACGCGAGCGCTGTGGTGCAGCTCGTATTTTCGGTTGCGGTGATCGTGAAGTTGAACGCGCCGAGCGTCGTGGGCGTGCCCGATAACGTGCCGTTCGACGCCAGTGTCAATCCGGGCGGCAACGCGCCGGACGTCACGGCGAACGTCTGCGGACCTCCGCTGTTCTGCACGAGCAGCGTCTGCGAGTATGCGGTGTTGGCGACCGGATTCGGGAGCACGGTCGGGAAGAGGAAGGACGCGCTGCAGACGCGCAGCAGATACGTGCGCGCGCCCGTGGCGCTCGTCGCATCGGTCGCAGTGATGGTGAATTGAGGCTGCGGTCCGGCGATTGACGGCGTTCCGCTCAGCGTGCCGTCCGGCGCGAGGGTCAGTCCCGTCGGCAGCATGCCGTTCGTGACGGCAAATGTGTAAGGGCTGGTTCCCTGTGCCGCGGTGATGAACTGGTTGTAGCTCTCGTTCTGCCGCGCGTTCGGAAGCGTGGCGGGATGGAGGACGATACCCGCCGTTACATTCACCGGTGTGCAGCCGGCCGATTCGATGTAGGACGTGTTGTACGAACGCAGCTCGTACGCGTGCGTCGCGCCGGGCGTGAAGCCGCCGTCGGCGTACGCGAACGTATTCGGCAGCAACTCGGTGAGCAGCCTGCCGTCGCGATAAAGATGAAATGCGAGGATGCCGCTCTGCGCGTTGTTGGGCCAGCTCAGTTGCACCATGCCGTTCGCAAACGTCGCGCTCAGCGGTGCGCACGCCGGCGGCGTCGTTGCGGTCAGACACTCCGTCGTCTGCACGAAGAGGTCGTGCTGGTGCTCCCATGCCATGGCCATCGTCGCGCCGTCGTGCGCAACGGCCACGCGTCCTTCGGCGTGATCGCCGACAAAGCGCGTGCTGGCGATGGAGCCTTGCGGAGTGACGGCGATCTCGCGGAGTCCGGTGGCGAAATCGGGATAGACGACGTGGAAGTTCGTGCCATCCCACGCGAGCGCCGGGTTACGGTTCGCGTGCTGCGTATTCGCGACCGATACCGGCGTGAATTGCTTGAAGCCGTTCGCGTCGAGCGTAGTGAAGAAGAGGTCGATGTCGGAGATCCCGCCGGTGCCGCCCGGTCGGACCTGTGACCACACCAGGCCGAGGTGCTGGCCGGTCCAGCGGAGATCGAAATCGAACGTTGCGCCGCCGGAGGTCACGGCGATCGGCGGCACCAGCAACGCGCCGGTGACGTCGAGCCGTGCGAACCACAACTGCGTCGCATGCCGCCACACCACCGCCCAGCCGGAGCCGATCCACTGCAGTTGCGGATCGTGTCCATCCGCCGCGCCGATGGGCACCGGCACGCCGATCGGCGTGTTGTGGCCCATGCGTTGGAACGTGAGAATGCCGCCGTCGATCCAGACGACGCCGAACTCCTCGCCATCGAAATCGAAACCGGCGCCGCGATCGACGTCCGCATCCGCGATCCGTACGCCGCCTGCGATTACGCTGTTGCCGTTCTGATCGAGGCGGTCGTAATGCACGCCGCCGCTGCCGCGATCGGTCCACACGATCGCGAAGTCCAGCCCGGCCGACGGCCGCGCGATCACGCGCCGCGCGGGATTGCCGCCGTTGACCGCGGGGACGTGAACCATCGTGCCGTTCTGATAGAACCGCGCGTCGATCCTCGCGCCGTTCTGCTCCGCCTCGGAAAACACGACGATGAAGCCGTTTCGCGCGAGGAGCGACGGCCATCTCGACGCGGAGGTGCCGGTATGCGTGGTGGTGATGTCGAAGACGGTCCCCGGCGTGCCGGAAGCGTCGACGATCGCGTCCGCGATCTCGTGCGCGTTTACGCGCGACTCGTTCCACGCAACGACGAACGACGCGCCGTCGAACGTCGCGCGCGGGAAGATGGAGTCGAAACCGTCATCGGGACTGACGAACGAGAGAACGCCGACGCGTTGCCCGTTCGCATCGGCTTCGAGACGGCCGATCTCGCGGATGCCGGACGAACGTGTGGTGGTGGTGTAGACGACATAGCCGCCGCCCGGCTTCAGCATCAGCTTCGGCGTGAAGTCGTGGGCTGGTCCGTCGTCGCTGAGCCGGACTTCGGGACCGAGCGGATTGCCCGTCGCGTCCAGCCGGCGCAACGCGATGTGCTCCGTCGTATCCCACGCCACCGCCCATCCGGTTCCGTCCCACACCACGCTCGTGCCGGCGGTGTCGTCCCAGCCGTCGCTGCCGAGATGAAACGCGGGTGAGAACGTGCCATTCGTTTGCACGCGCAGGAAGTACGTGCCGCGGGCAAACAGACTGCCGGCCGTTTTCCACGCCACGCCGTATTCGGAGCCGTTCCATGCCGCGGAGACACCGGCGTCGAATTGAAACGGCATCTGCATCAGCGGTGTGTTGACGAGGACGTCGCCGTCCGCGTCGAGCCGATAGAACGTGACGTCCGGCAGTCCGCTGCTCGCCTCGGTGACGAAGATGCCCCATCCGCTTCCGTCCCACAGCAGCGGCACTTCTTCGTGTTCCCCGCTCGGCCCCGCGGCGTTGAGGCTCGTGACGCGTACGTCGCCGCGGATCTTCGCGCCTGCCGGGCCGAGAAGCGCAAACGAAAGCTGCGCGACCGGCTTGCCGTCCGCCGCGCGCAGATGATCGAGCCACAGCAATCCGTAACTCGCGCCGTTCCACACCAGCGTCGGATGCGTGGACGGCACGTCGTCGTTCGTGATCTGCACTGGCGCGCCGAGCGGCGAGCCGTTCGCGTTCAGCCTCTGGAAATAAATGTCGGGCGCGCGTCCGCCTGACGCGGCCGAATACGCGATCGCGCCGTTCGTGCCGTCGAAGGCCACGCTCGGCGAGACCGCGCGATTGTGCTGGGACGCTGCGGGCTCGCGGCAGAGCGGCAACGCGAAGTTGTTGAACGCGGTGGCGATGGCCGTGTTCGATGGCGGCGCGTCGCCGGATGGCGAGGTCGCGATGACGCGATACGTGCGCCGCGCGCCGGGCTGAATGTTCGTGTCGATCCATGTCGTGACATTCGGGCCGAAATTCGTGAGTGTGTTCCAACTCGCGAACTGCTGCATCTCGATCCGGAAGCCGGTTTCACTCGCGTTCGGATCCCGCCAGCGCAACTCGACACCGCCGGCAATCGGATAGGCGACGAGTTCCGTCGCGGCCAGTGGTTGCGCGGTCACTTCTTTCGCCAGCGAAAACTCGGAGGTGCCGTTCAGGCCATCGACGATGGCGGTGATGAACGAGCCGGCAGGCAGCGGCGGCAGCGTGATCGTGAACGGGCCGGGATTGAGCGGCAGACCGTAGACGTGCGTCGCGCCTTCGCCGTAGCCGGAAGGATCGCGCGTCGTGTTCACGTAGAAATCGAGATGGTACGAGCCGCCCTGCGTATCGAGGAATCCCTCCACCTCGGTACCGAGATTCGTCGCGGCGGCGCGCGTGAGCACGGGAAAGTTCTGCAGCGTGTTCGAGCCGTTGTCGGGATCGCCGTTGCTGTCGTTCGGCGTGACGCCATTGCCATCGAGATCGATGCCGAGCCCGCCGTTGTCGAAGATGGAGTTGTTGCGGATGCTGACGTTGTTCGAGCCGAGGATGCGAATGCCTGTGCCGCCGTTGCGCGCGATGGTGTTCGCATTCGCCGCGATGCTGTTGCCGATGTTCACGTCGACCGCGCCGCTCTCGACGCTGATGCCGTGGCCGAGCGGCGTGGCGGCGGCGGGCCAGCCGATGATGTTGCCGCGCACGTCGACATTGCTCGCTCCTTGAACGAGGAGAGCGGTGTTGGTCCCGGCGATGCGGTTGCGTTCGATGAGCGTGGATGCCGCGAAGTTGCGCACTGCCAGGGCGAACGACGTCGCGTAGCCACTCGTGCCGGCCAGATTCAGGCCGAGGTGATTACAGACGATCTGATTGTTCTGAGCGGGACCGCCGTCGATGACGATCAACTCGTTCACGAAGCGGTTGATCGCCATGCCGCGGATGGTGTTGCCGGCAGAGACGATGCTCAGCCCCGTGAGGATGCCGTTGCCAGTGAGCTCGATGTCTGGTGCGCAGTCGTTGTTGATGTCGCCGTTGATGAACGTGTTGCCGCCGAGAAGTTGGCCGAACGGCGTCAGCGCGGTGATCGTCGCGCCGGCGAGCGATGGGTCGAACGTGATCAGCGACTCGACGCCGTCACCTTCTGCTTCCGACAGCGCGTTGCGGAACGATCCCGGACCGCTGTCGTTCGTGTTCGTGACCACGATCATGTGCGGAACGGCGAAGTTATCGGAGAACTCGGAAGTGTTGCCCGCGGCGTCGGTGGCGGTGGCAGTAACGCTGTAGTACGGCTGCGGCAGTGTGATGGTGATGGTGAAGTCGCCGCTGCCGTTTGCGGTGGTGGTACCGGCGTAGAGCTTTCCTTCGCCGCCGAAACCGAAACCGTCGTTCGTGCTGCCGAAGACTTCCACGATCGCGTTCGGCGGCGCGGTGCCGTCGAGCGTGATGGTGCCGTTCGGATTCAGGATCCGGCTCAGGAAGATCGGATAGTTCAGAAACGTGTTCGGACCCGCATCGACATCGCCGGCATCATTGACGTCGCGGCAGCAGCACGACAGCGCGATGCCTTGCAGGCCGTTGTCGAAGATCGAGTTTTCGGTGATCGTGTTTCCTTCGGCCGGAATGCGTCCCTGAAAGAGCTCCGCCTGCATCCCCGGATTGCCGGAGAAGTTGAACGTTGGTGTAGCCGGTCCACCGAGTGCGAGCAGCAGACGCGCGGCGCCGCCGCCTTCCCAGAAATCGAGCTCGAACGAGTGATCGCCCGCGCCGAGAAAGATCGTTGCGCTCATCACCGGCGGCGCGCCGCTGTCGAGGACCTCGACGCCGTCGATGAGCAGCAGGCCCTGATCGTCGAGGTTGGCGAATTGAAACGTGTACGAGCCGCTCATCGAGATCGACATCGTCGCGGTGAGGCGCATGCCGAAGTTCTCGTTGAACGCGCGGCCCGATGCGTCGAGGATCGTGGCGCCGGCGCTGTGGCGGAAGCTGCCGCAGTCGTCGGTGAAATCGGCCGACGGCACCATGAGCGTCTGATCCGGGATGAGCGCGGTGAACGTGGGGAAGGAGAAGTTCGCGCTCTCGTACACCGAGACGCCGTGGTTGTTGCTGAACGCGATGACGTTCTCGCGGATGACGTTGTTCGAGCCGCCGTTGATGGTGATGCCGTCGCCGTCGTTGCCACGGTCCTGCGTGTGCGTTGCGTTCGTGCCAATGATGCAGTTCTCGACGGTGTTGCCGGAACCGTTGATGACGATGCCATTGAGGAAATCGTTCACGAGCAGCGCCCGCAGCATGCTTCCGTTGCTGCTCAGTTGCAGACCGGGATTCGTCTGTGTGCCGTCGAGCTCGATGAGCGGAACACCCGCATAACCTGGCTGAGTCGAGCCGTCGATGGTGACGGCTTCGCTGATCGCCGGCAACACGATGAAGGAGATCGTCTGCGCGCCGCTGCCGATCGCGAAATGGATCGCATCGGCGCCCGCGAACGCATTCGCTTCTTCGATGGCCGCGCGCAGCGTACACACGCCGGCACCCGCGTCGCACAGGCCGTCACCCGCGCTGGCATCGGAGGTGTCGGCTGTGGAGTTGACGACGAACGTCGCCGCGAACGAGGGGGAGGCGAGGATCAGGAAGGTGAAGCAGAAGGCCGTGCAGGCACCGCGCAACGCCATGGGCAACTCCTTTTGCGAACAGGAGCGGCGAAGTCGGGCGGCCGGCCGGATGCCGGCCGTCCTGAACCTTGTCGTTTGTGCGGCAGACTGTAAACCAAATCCTACAAGGAGGGGTGGGGAATCATGCCGGCTCTCTCTGCGCGACCACGTAAAACGCGTCGAGGCGGCTCGTGTCGGCGCCCGGCTCGAGGCGTGCGCCATTGCTGCCGTAAACCTCGATCGCGGTGAAGCCGGCTTTGCTGACTTCATCAACCAACGCGCGCAGCGTCACGTAATGCAGCACGATCCCGAACTCGTGCGGCGACGACACGTGCATCCCCCAGCCGTCGCCTTTCACATTCAGCCGCCGATTCTTCAGCCAGTTCATCCACGAGCGGCGATAGCGGCCGACGCGCAGCGGCGCGCGGGCGATCCATCGAAAGGCGCGATACGGCGCGGGGCCACTCGACGGCCGTCCGCGCCACGGCACTTCGCCGTAACTCGGGCCGTCCATGTTGTGCGTCGAGAACATCATCCAGCCGCCGGGCCGCAGCACGCGATGCATCTCGCTGAGCACCTTGCCGCGGTCGTGGTGTTCGAGCGCGTCGATGCCACTGAACGAGAAGAGCACGAAGCCGAACTGGCCGTCGTGGAACTCGACCATGTTGCGCGCGTCGGCCAGCCGCACGTCGACGCCGGGATAGTTGCGGCGGCATCCCTCGACCATCCCCTGCGCGTAATCGAACGCGATGTAGTCGTCGGTGAAGAGTCGCACGAGCGGCACGGTGCGTCCGGCGCCGACGCCGACGTCGAGCGCGGCCTGTCCGCGCACGCGCGGCGCGACGGAGAGAAAGGCGTTGCGCTCACCGGCGTCGATGAAACCGTTGATGCGCGCGAAGTGCTCGACCGCGGCCGTCCCGGACCAGACATCGCGGTTCTTCTCTGCAACCTGGGCAGTCATGGACGATGCGTCGTCCATGACCCATGCCAGTGACCCCTCATCCGCCCTTCGGGCACCTTCTCCCCTCGCCGACGGGAGAAGGCTACACAGCGCACGCGCCTCGTAGCCCTCGCCCCGCTTGCGGGGAGAGGGTGGGCCGAAGGCCGGGTGAGGGGCCGCTTATCCAGAGTCATACGCCGCGATCAGCCGCTCTGCCGCACGCGCGTAACCGAACTCCTGCGAGCGCTGCGCGGCGGCAGCGCGAAGCGGAGCCGCCTCGCGCGCGAGCAGCAACTCCGCGAGTGCAGCAAGCGACGCCGGCTCCGCGTCGGACGCGATCCATTCGCGCGGCAGCAGCGCATCGATCCCTTCGATCGGAAACGCAACCACCGGCACGCCGCACGCCATCGCCTCGAGCACGGCGCGATGTCCTTCATCGGAACCGCGCGCGGTGAAGAGCAGGAGATCCGAGGCGCGGTAGTGCTCGGCGAGATCGTCCTCGTGATAGCCGGCCCAGATCACGTTCGCCTCGATGCCGAGCGTGCGCGCGCGCGCTTCCAGCGCAGGTCGATGTTCGCCGTGCCCGATGATCATCATCTTTGCGCCGCGGATGCGCGCAAACGTCTCCAGCGCTTCCTCGAATCCGCGCCCTTTGGACAACTTGCCGATGACGGTGACGAGCTTCGCGTCGTCATCGATGTCGTACAGCGCACGCGCATGTTCGCCGTCGGGCGAGAACTGCTCGTGATCGATCGGCGGCGGCGTGAAGACCGCGCGCGGCAGCGCATCGCGAAACGCATCGTTGATCACGAACAGATGCTCGGTCCTTCTGAGTAACGAGCGCGTGAATGGATCGCGCCTGAGCACGCGCCGCGCGTGAAACGTCCGCGCGATGCGAATGTTCGTGCCCGCGGTGACGAATCGCGCCAGCCAATGGTCGTACGTGAGGTGCGCATGCACCACGTCGAAGCCGTGACGTGTGATCACGCGATCGAGCGCATCGAGCGAGCGGCGGAAGGCCACCGGGTTCTGCGCTTTCTCGATGATCGGATGCGCGAAATCGTGATGCGCGAGCTTCGCCTGCAGCTTGTAGCCGCCGACATACGCGTAGTGCGCGTCGACGCCGGCAGCGCGCAGCGCTTCGACTTCCGCGAACGCCGGCGCAGCCGCGCCGGTCCAGCGGTTTCCCGCCGCCAGGTGGAGAATTTTCATCGCGTCGGGTTTTGGTATAGTCCCCGCGCCATGCCGGTCGACCAGGAACTGCTCGAGATTCTAGCCTGCCCCATCTGCAAGGAGGAGGTGAAGCTCGTGCCGCTCGACGAGAACCGCCGCACCACCGTGCGCGACAAGTTCCGCGAGAAGTTCCGCGGCGAGGAGCCGGTCGTCGAGCAGGGTTTGCAGTGTGTGAAGTGCCGCCGCATCTATCCGATCGTGAGCGACATCCCGGTCATGCTCGTCGAGGAAGCGTTCGAGGAGTGAAACCGCGGGCGGAGCGATGAGCCGCGAAAAGGCTACGCTCTCCTGGTACGTCGGCGACCGCTCCGCGCTCGTGATCACCTCGGCGGTGATCTACGTCCTGCACATCCTTTTTCAGGGAAAGATCGCACCGCTCGAGCTCTGCGCGTTCTGGTCGATCTTCACCCTGGCGTGGGCCATCGCGCGCCGTGAAGCGAAGTTCTCGTTTCACATCCTCTACTTTCCGCTGTTCGTCTACGGCATCGTCTCGACGACCTCGGCGCTGCTTTCCGGCCGCCGCCTGCACGCGTTCGGCGAAGGCATGCTCTGGTTCAAGATGCTGATCTTCCCCGCGGCGATCATTCTCTTTCGCGAGCTGCCGCGCTTCCGCGAGCTGGTGCTGTACGCGCACGCGGCGTTCGTGTCGCTGATTTCATCGTGGGGCCTCTTCGAGTTCATCGTGCTCGACCGCCGCGATCTCGAGCACCGCATCAACGGACCATCGACGCACGTGATGACGTTCTCGGGCTTGCTCCTGCCGCTGTCGTTGATGCTGCTCGTTCTGTGGTGGCGTGAGCGCAAACGGTGGCAGCTCACGGCGGGCTCGCTCGCGACGATCACGCTGCTGCTCACCTTCACGCGCAGCGTGTGGCTCGGGTGGATCGTCGCCGCGGCGGTGTTTCTGCTCGCGTCGCGCGCGCGGCTGGTGCTCTACGCGATCCCGGCACTGCTTCTCTTCCTCACGTTCATGCCGCTCGACCTCTTCAGCCGGCTGATCTCGACGTTCGACACGAAGCAGGAGTCGAACTTCGATCGCCTGCGCATGCTCGAAGCCGGCGGCGAGATGATCCGCGACTTTCCGCTCCTCGGCGTCGGTCCCGCGAACGTGAAAGAGCTCTACTCGATCTATCGCAAGCAGGACGCGCCGCGCGTCCGCCCTCCGCACCTGCACAACAACGCCGTGCAGCTCTGGGCCGAGCGCGGCATCCTGGGCCTGGCCGCGTACTTCATCCTTCTCGCGCTCTTCCTCCGCGAGTGCATCCGCGGCTGGCGCGGGCCAGAGCGAAAGTGGGCCGAGGCGGGTGTCGCGATCGTGGTCAGCCTCTCCGTGGCCGGCCTGTTCGAGTTCAACTTCGGGGATACCGAGGTCTTCTATCTGATGCTGAACCTGTTCGCGCTGGTTGTGGTGTCGCTGGAGCAGGCGAATGCACCGGCTCAGGAGCTTGTTGCGGCCGAACTGGAGCGACGGGCTCTCAGGCCGTCGACGGGCTAAGAGCCGGTCGCCCCAGTAGCCGAAACCTTTCCAGACATGAGACCGTCCCAAGGCAGAGATCACGGGGAGATGAAGCACCTGAACGATCAGGAGTTAATGCGTATCGTTCAGTCCGGCGACTACTCCCCGGCGTCCGAGATCTACGACCGCTACAGCGGCAGGATCTACAACTTCGCATTTCGGTTCCTGAAGAACGCCGAAGCCGCGGAGGACGCGACGCAGGAAGTCTTTGTCAAGATGCTCAAACACGCAAATCAGTTTCACGGAGACGCAAAACTCTCCACCTGGCTCTTCTCGATCACGGCCAACTGGTGCCGTGATTACCTGAGGAAGGCCGACAACAAGACCAAGGAGTCGGACGACGTGCTGGTGACGCTGCCGACGCCGGCGGAGCTTGCGCCGGACCGGAACCTCGAGCGGCGCGAGAGCGAGCTGCGTGTGCGCCGCGCGCTCGAGGCGCTGACCGCCGAGCAACGGGAAGCGATTCTCCTGTCCCGCTACCAGGGACTGTCGTACGCCGAGATCGCACAGATCGCGGGATGTTCGGAAGGCGCCGTCAAGACGCGCGTCTTCCGCGCAATGGAAACGTTGAAGAAGACGCTCATGGGTGATGCGAGCGGAGGAGACCGATGTCTGAATGTAGTGCAGTGACCGAACGCATGCCGCTCCTTCTGACCGAGTCGCTCGACACGGTCCGGCGCGAGCAGACGCACCAGCACATCGAGACGTGCGGGATGTGCGGCGCCGAGTGGTCTGCCTACAAGGAGACGTGGCACCTCATGGGCGATCTGCCCGAGGTGGACGTGCCAGCGCGTGTGAAGCAGCGTTTCCTGACCGCGGCGGGCATCGCTCCGGTCGTCGTTCCGCGTGATGAGACACCCTCGTCGAATGTGGTGCCGTTCCGCCGCCGTTCCGCGGCGAAGTGGGTCGCGCAGGCCGCGGCGGTTGCGCTGCTCGTAGGCGGCGCGTACATCGCCGGCGATCGCAGCTCCGATCCGATCGAGCGAGCGCCGGTCACGGTGTCGAACGGCTCGCCGTTCCTCCCGGCCTCCGCGAAGCTCACGCCGATGTCGCTTGCGGAGTCGCGGACGATGGACGCGGAAGCGCTGAGCCCCGAGATTCAAGGCCGCCCGAACATTGCCAACGTGCAGTTCGTCGACGCCGACGCCACCGATCAGCAGATCGGCGTCTCGTTCGACATCACCTCGCGCTGGACGGTCACCGGCAATCCGAAAGACAAGAGCATGGTGCGGCTCCTGTCGTACATGCTCGAGAATGAAGAGTCGATGACGCCGCGCTCGTCCGCGATGGAGTGGGTGCGCCGCACGTACTCCGATCCCGCGTACGCCGATCCGGAGATCGCCAACGCGCTCGCGAAAGTGCTACGCAACGATACGCATGAAGGTGTGCGCATCCGCGCGGTCGAGACGCTGTCGACGCTTCCGCCCGCAGTCGGCTCGCAGACGCGCGACGCCCTCATCGAAGCGCTGAAGAGCGATCCGAATCCGGCCGTGCGTCTCAAGGCGGTGGAAGCGCTCGTCGAGATGGCGCGCAGCGGCGAAGTGCTGAGCCCCGCGATGGTGGACACGCTGCGGCTGAAGGCCGAGCAGGATGATGAAAACCTCTACGTCCGCGTCAAAGCGGCCGAGGCGCTGAGCCAGATCAAGCCAAGACAATGAAGAAACAGGCCCTCATCGCATTGATCGTCTGCTCCATCGCCGGCGCGAGCTCCGCGCAGGTGCTGCGCAAGACGCTTCAGGGCGACCTGAAATACACGCTCGAGCCGGGTGGCACGTTCATCCTCGACAACCCCCTCGGCGACGTCGAGATCGTCGGTGCCGAGGTGGCGGACATCCAGGCGAGCTACTTCACGACCGTGAGCGCGCCGAACGAGGCGTTGTTCCAGGAGGCGATGCGGCAGTCGGGACTGGTCGAAGCGGGCGATGCGAAAACGCGCGTCGTGCGTACCGCGGCCATGACGACGAACTTCCGGCCGCGTCCGTGGACGGTGTCGGTGAAGTGGAACGTACGCGTGCCGAAGTCGGCCAGCGTGCGTGTGGCGTCGCACTCGAGCAATCGGATCCGCATCGCGAACGTGATGGGCAACGTGCACGTCACGAACTTCAACGGCAACGTGGTCCTCGCGAACCTCAACGCGGCGACCTTCGCCGAGAGCGTGAATGGCTCGATCTTCTACAACACGGCGCGGCCGCGCGGAAACGTCGTGCTGTCGACGGTCAATGGTGCCGTGACCGCGACCATCCACGGTGACGCCGATTTCAAATGGGTCGCGAAGACCGTAACCGGCGACATCCGCACGAACCTTCCGGTGCGCGGCACGTTCTTCGGGACGACATTCCGCGGTGGCGTGAACGCGCCGGGCGGACCGACCCTCAACACCAGCTCGCTGATGGGCAACATCCAGTTGCTCTCCGCGGGCGGCGGACCGACGCCGCAGTCGATCCGCAGCGTACCGACGATCGTCGACATGCCGACCCTTCGCGGCGTCTCGCAAACGTCGTCGGCAGGCCGCGCGGACTTCAAGAAAAACACCGTCACCACCTCCGTCAAATACGCCACCAGCCTCGGCGACGTGAAAGTCGCGCGGATTCGCGGCGAGGCCGAGATCTTCACCGGCGCCGGCGAAGTACAGCTCGGCGAGGTCCAGGGCGCGTGCAAGGTGCAATCGCTCGGCGGCCCGCTGCAGTTGGGCGAGATCATGGGACTCCTCACCGCCAGCACGCGCGCGGGCGACATCCTCGTCGACAGCACGCGCCGCGGCGGCTCGATCACCACGGACGGCGGCACCATCAGCCTGCTCTACACGAGTGGTCCGACGCGCCTGAAGTCGGGCGGCGGCGACATCACCGTGCGCCAGGCCGCTGCGTCGATCAATGCCGAGACGTCGTCGGGCGACATCGCCATCACGATCGATGCGAAGTCGAAGAGTGAGACGGTCGAAGCGAAGACCGGCAAGGGCAACGTGATCGTCAACGTGCCTGCGGCATTCGGCGCCGACGTCGACGCGACCATCATCACCACCGATCCGACCGGCGACACGTTCGTGTCCGACATCCCTGGCCTATCGATCACGCGCGAGCAGGTCGGCGGCACCACGCGTGTTCGTGCCACCGGCAAGATCAACGGCGGCGGCGAAAAGGTCACGTTGCAAGCCACGGGCGGCGACATCCGCATCTCGACCGGCCGCGTCGGCCCGACGCTCGTGAAGCGGCGCTGAATCTGGTTCCTCGGGTTCCTCGGTCCCTCGGGAGTTCCTCGGGGGAGCAAGCAAGCCTCCGAGGAACCCGAGGAACCCGAGGAACGCTTTCTGCTAGGATTCGCGCGCTCAAAAACTGGGAGGGAATCACTTGAAACGAACGTTCCTGGGCATCCTGATGACTGTCGCGCTCGCGGCGTGCGCGCAGAACGGCGCCGATGCGACCGCGTCTGACACCGCGACGACCACCACCGACACCAATGCCGCGGCCGCCGAGACCTCGTCCTCGGCCGAGCCTGTGCAGCAGGAGAAACCGATGAGTGCATACAAGAACAAAGTCGCCGAGGTCTACACGACCGCCGGCCAGATCGACATCCGCTTCTTTCCGGACGTCGCCCCGAACCACGTGAAGAACTTCATCGAGCTCGCCGGAAAGGGCTTCTACAACGGCACGAAGTTCCATCGCGTGATCCCTGGCTTCATGATCCAGGGCGGCGATCCCAACTCGAAGGACGGCGATCCGTCGCTGTGGGGCACTGGCGGCTCGGGCACAAACGTGAAGGCGGAGTTCAACAGCGTCAAACACAAGCGCGGCATCGTCTCGATGGCCCGCTCCGGTCATCCGGACAGCGCGTCCGCGCAGTTCTTCATCATGGTCGCGGACTATCCGGCATTGGACAACCAGTACTCGGTGTTCGGCCAGGTCGTGAAGGGGATGGACGTTGCCGACAAGATCGTCTCCGCGCGCACCGGCCAGAACGATCGCCCGCTGGAGCCGACGTCCATCGAGCGGATCGTCATCCGCGACGCGCGGGAGGACGAGAAGGGTCCGACGCCGAAGTAGTCTGGAACGACGGGCTCTCCACCAGCCCGTCGAACATTCACGATGGCGGCGGGCTGCGAGCCCGCCGTCCCAGTCCATGACCCTTCCCGACGACGCAGCAACCTGGCTCGACGAGTGGCTCGGTCCCGGCTGGACGGCGCGTCCGCTGGCCGGCGACGCGTCGGTCCGCGCGTACTATCGCGTGGCCGGCGCCGACGGGCGGACGCACATGCTCGCGTATTACCCGGAGGAAGTGCGGCATCAGTTGCGGCGCTTCCTCGACGCATATCGTGCGCTCGCGCCGCATGTGCGCGTCCCCGAAGTGACGCAGCACGCCGGCATGGTGATGCTGCAGAACGACGTCGGCGACCGCACGCTCTTCGCCGTGCTGCACGACGATCGTGCCGAAGGCATCCGCCTGTATCACGAGGCCATCGAACTGCTGGTGGCGTTTCAGCAGGCCGGCGACTGCGGATTGAACGCGCCGTTCACCGCGGAGTTCTTCTTCAACGAGCTGAAGATGGCGCGCGAGTTCTTCGTCGAGATGCTGATGGGGCAGGACAGCGCGGCGCTGGAACCGTTCGCGAAAATGATCAGCGAGAACGTGGCGCGGCATCCTTATGTGTTATGCCATCGTGATTATCACGGCCAGAATATTCACATCTTTAATGACACTGTTTATCTGATCGATTATCAGGATTTGAGAATGGGACCTGATACGTACGACATGGCCTCGTTGCTGCGCGATCGGGGCGTGGCGCGCATCGTCGGCGACGAGGTGGAGCTGGAACTGCTCGAGCACTACGCGAAGAGAAGCGGCGCCGCGGAAGGCATCCGCCGCCGATACTTCGAGACGCTGCTGCAGCGCTCGATCAAGATCCTGGGCACGTTCTCCGCGCAGCCGATCCTCCGCGCGCGCATGCACTACCTCGAGTTCATCCCGGCCACCCTGGAGAGCATCGGCCGCTGCATCGAAGAATTGCCCGAGTACGCGCCGCTTCGCGATATGTTCCCGCTGGCGTTCGATCTCGACAAGGCGCGGGAGCGGGCGCGCGAACTGAATGGGAGCAATGCATGACCAGACACAAAATCACTCTTCTTCCCGGCGACGGCATCGGCCCTGAAGTCACGGCGGCCGTGGTGCAGATCATCGAGTGCGCCGGCGTCGAAGTGGAGTGGGAAAAGTACGTCGTCGGCGCCGAGGCGCTGGCGCGGACGGGCGATCCGCTGCCGCAGGACGTGCTCGATTCGATCGTGCGCAATCGCGTCGCGCTGAAGGGGCCGGTGACGACGCCGGTCGGAACGGGCTTCGCGTCGATCAACGTGCGTCTGCGCAAGACGCTCGATCTCTACTCGAACCTGCGACCGGTGAAATCGATGCCGAACGTGATCACGCGTTACGAGGACATCGATCTGATCGTGGTTCGCGAGAACACCGAGAGCCTCTACGCGGGCCTCGAGCACGAGGTCGTGCCGGGCGTTGTCGAGTCGCTGAAGATCATCACGGAGAAGGCCTCGACGCGCATCGCGCGCTTCGCGTTCGAATACGCGCGCACGCACGGCCGCAAGCGCGTCACCGCGGTGCACAAGGCCAACATCATGAAGCTGTCCGACGGCCTGTTCCTGCAGTGCTTCCGCAACGTCGCGAAGGATTACCCGAACATCGAGGCCGACGATCGCATCGTCGACAACCTCTGCATGCAACTCGTCCAGAATCCGAATCAGTTCGACATCCTGCTGCTCGAGAACCTCTACGGCGACATCGTCTCGGATCTCACGGCAGGTCTCGTGGGCGGACTTGGTGTCGTCGCCGGCGCGAACATCGGCGAGAATGGTGCGGTCTTCGAGGCGGTGCACGGCAGCGCACCCGACATCGCCGGACAGAACAAGGCGAATCCGCTCGCTCTGCTCCAATCGGCGGTGTTGATGCTGGAACACATCGGCGAGACAGGACCGGCCAGGCGCATCCGGGATGCGATCGTGAAGGTGCTGGCCATGGGTCCCGAGGTGCGCACGCGCGACATCGGCGGCACCGGCTCGACGACCGATTTCACCTCCGCCATCTGCGAAGTGTTGCGGAAAGGGACGCGCGCGGGCGATTAGCATGTGAGCGCGATCGCCGCCGGCGTTGAGCTTTTCAACGCGCACGAGTTCTGGCACGCGCACGAGGCGTGGGAAGAGCTGTGGCTGCAGACGACCGGCGACGAAAAGATTTTTCTGCAGGGGCTGATTCAGCTTGCCGCCGCGTATCACCACGTGCAGCGCGGCACGTTTCGCGGCGGTGTGCGGCTGTTTGACGCGGCCTTGAGAAAGCTCGAACGATTCGAGGACGGCCGCAATGGGATCGACCGGAGTGAAGCCGTCGCGGCAGCGATCGAACATCGAGAAAAAATCGCGCGCGGCGAGCACATCGCGCCCGATCACTTCCCGAAGCTGCGCTACAATTGAGTCCTTCGCGACAAGCCCAACGGGAACGCCACGCACCGAGGGGACCAATGCAGGAAATGGATCAACGGGACAGGGAGCTGCTGGGCGCTCTGCAGGCGGACATACCTCTCGTTTCCACACCGTTCGCGTTCATCGGGCAGGCGCTCGATCTCTCCGAAAAAGAAGTCATCAAGCGCACGGAGCGCCTCAAGCGCGAGGGCGTGGTGCGCAATGTAGCGGCGCAGTTCGACGCGCGCGCGCTCGGCTACCGCAGCTGCCTCGTCGCGGCGCGTGTCGATCCCGATCACGTCGACGAAGCGGCGGCAGCGATCAACGCGCATCCCGGCGTCACGCAGAACTATCGCCGCAACAACACCTTCAATCTCTGGTTCACGCTCTTCGTCGCTCCACAATCCAAGCTCGGCCTCGACCGCACCATCGAGATCCTCGGCCGCGAAGGCGAGTGCAACAGTGTCCGTCCGCTGCCGACGCTGAAGCTCTACACCAATGCGGGCCACGAATCCGACGCATCCGAGCACGACGTGCACGGCGATTACACGCCGCTCACGCCGCTCGAAGTCGAATGTGTGCGCCTGCTGCAGAGCGATCTGCCGCTGCAGCCGCGCCCCTTCGACATGCTCGCCCGCGTCTCCGGCATCAGCGTCGATGAGTTGCTCACTTCCGCGCGCACGATGGTGAAGCGCGGACAGATCCGCCGCTTCTCCGCGACCATCGCGCAACGCAAGCAGGGTTTTGCGGCGAGCGCGATGGGTGTCTGGGTCGTGCCGCAGGAACGCACCGACGAGCTCGCGGCCAAGTTCGTCCAGCATCGCGGCGTCTCGCACTGCTATCTCCGGCCGACCTACGACGACTGGCCGTACAACCTCTACACGACGGTGCATGCGCGCTCGGTCGATGAGTGCGAGTCGGTGATCAACGACCTCGCCATCGACAGCGGTGTCACGGAAAAGCAGGCGCTTTATCCCACGCGGGAGTACAAGAAATCGCGCGTGAGCTTCTTCGGGCGCGATGCCGACGAGTGGGAAAGCGCGCACGCCGCCAGTCAGGCCGTCGCCGCGGGCTGACCGTGGCGTATCCCACCGTTCCGTACGCGCGCGAGCGGCTCTCGCGCGACGCGATGCTCGCCGCCGCGCGCGAATTTCGCGATCGCGTGCTGCTGCGCCGCACCGTCCGTGAGTTTTCGAACGAGCCGGTGCCGGACGAGGTCATCGACCTCGCGATCGAAGCCGCCGCGTCGGCGCCATCGGGCGCGAACATGCAGCCCTGGACGTTCGTGGTCGTGAAATCGCCTGAAGTGAAGCGGCAGATCCGCGTCGCGGCAGAAAAAGAGGAGTACGAGAACTACCACGGCCGCATGACCGACGAGTGGCTGCATGCGCTCGCGCCGCTGCAGACCGACTGGCACAAGGAGTTCCTCGAGATCGCGCCGCTGCTGATCGTCGTGTTCAAGCAGGACTACGGTCTTGACGCAGCCGGGCGCCGCATCACGCACTACTACGTCAACGAGTCGGTCGGCATCGCATGCGGCCTTCTGCTCGCCGCGTTGAATGCCGCGGGTCTTGCCACGCTCACGCACACACCCAGTCCCATGGGCTTCCTTCGCGACATCCTCGGCCGCCCGAAAAACGAGAAGGCGTATCTGCTGATCCCGGTCGGTTATCCGGCCGCCGGTTGTCGCGTGCCCGACATTGCGAAGAAGTCGCTCGACGACGTTCGCAAGTTTTTTTGACGGGTGTTTCGCGAGGCGACTCTCGACGAAGCCGCGGAATGGCGCGTGAACTCAGCGGCATCCGGAGGTATTCGGATGCAGAACCTGCCCGAGTTCGTACGCGACGACGATGCGGGGCCGGCCGTCGTGAGGCCCACCGCCAAGGTGAACCTCACCGGCTGGGAGACCGTGATCTTTCAGCTGGGCGAGGAAGGGCCGGAGTCGGACTCTTCGACCGCTTTGCTGGCTCCCTGAAAGCCGATCTTCGAGTGCGTGCTGTCGCAGAACGGCTTCATGGTCGAGCCGCCGCAGCGGCACAGCGCCCGCTTGACGATGGGCACTTCATTGCCATTGTGATCGACGAGCGTGAACTCGCCGTCCACCACGAATGGACCATTTTCGCGGATCTTGATCGTGACCGTCATTCGCAATCCTCAGAAAATCGGGTTCTCGGTGTGGTGGTGGAAGTCCCAGTTGAAGTTGTAGCCCGGGAGATCGATGGGCACGCTGTACTTCACGTCGATGGTGACGTATGTGCTGCTGCGCTTGATCTTCACATTGTCTTCAGTGACCGGGAAGTCGAGCTCGTCGGCCTTCCGAAGGATGTTCTTCATGATCACTTTTTCGTCGTGCTGTCCGGCGGACTTCGCCTCGTCCACGACCGTGTCGCGCAGGTCTGCCGCCTTCACCTTCACCGGAATCAGTTTGTAGGCGAGCACGCCTGCGATCAGCAGGATGACCAGGCCGACGAGGCAACCGAACTGACCCTCTCCACGCTCACGACGGTTCCGCATGACTTTCCTCCGTAACGGGGGTGAGGTTAGCAGTTCAGTCGATCCATTTGAAGAGACTGCCGCGCAAGTGCACACGACGCACACTTGCCGGATGCGATCCCGACGCGCGAGCGGCTTCCCGGCCGGATGTCGACGAGGACCACAGCACCATCCGCGCGCGGCCGACCACCCGCGAGCGCGGCACGGCGCCCCAGGAGCGGCTGTCGCTGGAGTCGTCGCGATTGTCGCCCATCACGAAGTACGACTCGGCCGGCACGAGCTGCGCTTCGACGGCGCCGGTTGCAGCCTGTCGCAGCAGATACGGCTCTGGCAGCGTGTAGCCGCTGATGCGGACGCGGCCGAGCCGGCTGTCGATGAGGTCGCCGGGAATGGCGATGACGCGCTTGACCATCAGCTCGTCCGGCGCCGTGAGCGACTCGAACACGATCACGTCGCCGCGTTGCGGCATCGTGCGCAGATAGCGGGTCACGACGATCTGATCGCCGGTCTGCAGCGTGGGCGCCATCGAATCCGAGGGGATCGCGTAGATGTGCACGGCGCTCCGCACGAGCAGGCCGAGCGCGACCGCAACGGCCAGCGGCTCGGTAATCGTGCGAAAAAGAGACTTCGATCGCATCGCTGGATGGAACGAATGAGGCGCGTTGAAAGTTCCTCGGAGTACCTCGGAGTACCTCGGAGGGGATCGGACGACGGTTCCCCCGAGGAACCCGAGGTACCCCGAGGTACTCCGAGGTACCCGAGGTACTCCGAGGTACTCAGCCAGGCCGCACAGCGTGAAACGTATCGCTCGCTTTCGTCTTGCGCATGTTGACGGCGCTCTTGACGGCGTACACCGGCATCTTCTGCTGCAAGCCCTTCAGCGCAAACTCGCCGAGCGACTCCGTGTTGAAGCTGCCGATCAGACGGTCGAGCGTGTTCTGCGAGACGACGAGCTGTCCCGGTTTCGCCACGCCGCTCTCCAGCCGCGACGCGATGTTGACCGAGCTGCCGAGGACCGTATAGTCGACGCGCTTCTCGGTGCCGACGTTGCCGACCACCGCGGGGCCGCTGTTGATCCCGACGCGGATACGCACGAGCGGCAGCCCTTCTTTCTCGCGTTGCAGGTTCCACTGCTCGATGCGCTCCATCATCATCAGCCCGGCCATGATGGCGCGGTCCGCATGATCGTCCTGCACGATCGGCGCGCCGAAGAACGCCATCACCGCGTCGCCGATGAATTTATCGAGCGTCCCGCCGTACGCGAAGATCGCGTCCACTGCGGCGGAGAAAAAGTTCGAGAGGAATTCCGCCACTTCTTCCGGTTTCTTCGTTTCCGAGACGGTGGTGAAGCCGGAGATGTCCGCGAAGAGGATCGAGACGTCGGCGGTGCGGATGTCGGTCTCGTCCGCGGCGACGACGCCTTTGACGATCTCGTCGATGACGGCGGGCGAGTGATACCGCTCCATCTTCGAACGGATCTTGCGCTCCTGCTCGATCTTCTCCGAGAGCTGCGCGCGCTCGACCGCGACCGCGGCGAAGTTCGCCAGCGCCGTGATCAGGTCGAGGTCTTCTTCCGTGAAGCGGCCGATGTGAATCGGCGAGTCCACCTGCACGGCGCCGATGACGCGGTTGCGATTCCAGAGCGGCACGCACATCGCCGAGCGGATGCCGTGAATGGCGATCGACTTTCCGCCGAGCAGGCGCGCGTCCTCGAGCGCGTTCGAGGTCATGAGCGCGACCTGCTGCTCGGCCACCATCTTCAGGATCGTGCGCGAGATCGGGATGTCCTGCGCGTCCGCGCCTTCGATGAACTTGGTCAGCTTCGGCACCGGATTGCCGTCCTCGTCGAAGAGCAGGATCAGCCCGCGCTCCACCGGGAGGTACTTGAAGATCATGTCCATCACGGTGTTGAGCAGCGACTGCAGGTCATCCGATTCGAGGAGCGCGCGCGCGACCTGCACCAGCACCTGGAAGATCTTTTCGCGCGTCACCGCCGGCTCGACGCGCGCGCCGGGCTCTGACGCGGGCCGCGCCGCTGCCGCCTGGATCTCGCCGAGGTCGAGACCGAACTCGGAATTGAAATCGGAGATGCGGCGGATGACCGTGCCGGACGGGTTGTCGAACATCGACTCGCCGGAGAAATCGACCGACGGCATGGCCTTGATGTCGAGCTGAACGGAGCCGACCAGGATCTTGTCGCCGGCATTCACCGCTGCTTCGCTGACGAGATTGCCGTTGACTTTCACGCCGTTCGTTGACTTCAGGTCGACCAGCCACCAGCGGCCGTCGCGCCCTTCGATGCGCGCATGTTTGCGCGACACCGACGGGTGATTCAGCACCAGGTCGTTTCCTTCGGTTCGCCCGATCGAGAGATCCGACTTCAGATCGGTGATGCGCGGTACGCCGAGATCGACGTAATGGATCTGGAGCTGGTCCATGCGAGGCGACGATTATACGGTGCGAGAAGGTAGCCCCTCACCCGCCTTCGGCGCGCGCCGCAACTAGCCTTCTCCCCTCCACCGAGGGGAGAAGGTGCCGAAGGCGGATGAGGGGTGTACTGCCCAAGCTATAATGCCGTCTCCTCGTACAGGTAGCTCCATGAGCGAGCAAGCATCGTCCGAAGCCGTGCCGCAGCATCACCTTACCGTCCGTGCGGTTCTGCGCACCGATGTGGGACTCGTCCGTTCAGAGAATCAGGACTTCGGCACGTACACCACCGAGTCGGAAGAGAGCGGCAGTCATCCGGGCGGACGATTGCTGATCGTTGCCGACGGCATGGGCGGACATCGCGGCGGCGCCACTGCATCGCGTCTGGCCGGCGAGACGGTCAAGATGCAGTACCTCGACAGCGAAACCACCGACATCCCGACGGCGCTGCGCCAGTCGCTCACGCGTGCGAACTCGCGCATCTTCACCGAGGCGCAGTCGAACCCGGATTTGCGCGGGATGGGCACGACCACCTCGGTGCTTGCGGTGCGCGATCATCAGGGCTGGCTCGCACACGTCGGCGACTCGCGCATCTACCTCGTGCGCAACGGCACGATCAAACAGCTCACCGACGATCACTCGCTGGTCGCCACCATGGTCCGCGAGGGATTGCTCACCAGCCAGGAAGCGGAAACGCATCCCCGCCGCAATGTGCTGCAGCGCTCGATGGGTGTGTCGGAAGAAGTCGAGATCGACGTGCGCGGCCCGATCGAGCTGCAGGAGGGCGACACGTTCATCCTCTGCAGCGACGGACTGCACGGCGTCGTGAAAGAGCACGAGCTGCAGGAGATCGCCGCCGGTACGATCGAAGAAGCGGCGGACGAGTTTCTTCGTCGCGCGCTCGAGCGCGGCGCGCCGGACAACGTCACCGTGATCGTTGCGCGCATCGAAGTCGCGCCCGGACCGCCGCCGGTGCTCGACCGCATCGAGGACACGCAGCCGCTCGACGATCTCCAGCGGCAAAGCGCGCTCGACGAAACCGTCAAGGAAACGCAGAAGCTGAAAGCGGTGACCGACGACGACATCCACGTACGCACGACCGACAAGATCGCGGTCGTCGATGTCCACGACGAGACCATTCCCATTCGGGAGAGGCCGGTCGTGCCCGCGCCCATACCGCAGCCGGTCGCGCCGCCTGCGCGCTCCGGCAATCCCGCGCTCCGCTGGGCGCTCGTCCTCATCCTCGCCCTCGGCGCCGCGGGCGCCTGGTTCTACTGGAACCAGCAACACGCGGTCACGTCACCATCCCGGTAAGCCCATGCGCCGCGCCCGGCTCCTCGCCATCGCAGTCGTCATCGCGAGCGCGGCCTGCCGCCGCGAAGAAGCGCGTGTCGACGATGCGCAGAAGTTCGTCGCGTACGCCGTCAAGCCGGCGGTCGTGCGCATCAACGCATTCGCGACCGCCGACTTTCGTTATCCGACCAGCGCGATAGCATCACTCGAAACGCAGCTTCAAGAGGATGGCCATGCAGTTCGCGCGCGCGGCGTGAGCGGCGAAGAATCCGCGGTCGAGACCGGAGCAGGCGGCTCCGGCACGGGATTCCTCATTCATCCTGATGGACTCATTCTCACCAGTGGCCATGTCGTCGCGCCGACGCGCGATCCCGCTGCGCTCGAGCGCGATCTGCATCGCAACGGCGCGATCGCCGCGCTCGTGCGCCATTTTCCGATCGACACGCTGCGCACGATCTATCGCGATGAGGCGCTCGATCGCTATGTCGATCACCTCATCGCCGCCGGCGAAATCGACAACGTCCGTGCGTCGAGTCAGGTCGAGCTGTCGAACGGCGAGACGCTGCCGTTCCGCATCCGCCGCTGGTCGCCCGCGCTCAATCAACGCGGGACCGATCTCGCGCTGCTGCAAATCGATCGCAAGGGTCTTCCCTCGCTGCCCCTCGGCGATTCGGAACAGACGCGCATCGGAGAGACGATCTTCTCCGTCGGCTACCCCGCGGTCGCGAGCAGCACGGATGAAGTGATCGGCGGCTGGCTCTCGCGCGACAGCGATCTCGAGGCCACGTTCAACCCGGGCACGATCACCGCGATCAAACGCGACGTCGCGAACACGCCCGTGTTGCAATCGAACGTGGCCATCTATCGCGGCAACTCCGGCGGACCGGCAGTGAATCTCGACGGCGAAGTGATCGGCGTTTCGTCGTGGGGTCACACGAATGCCGAGCAGATCAAGTTCCTCGTCCCGATCAACGTCGCGAAGCAATTTCTCGCCGACGCGAAGGTGACTCCCGCGAGCGGCGGCGCGTTCAACACGCACTATCGCGCCGCGATCGAAGCGGCGCGCGAGGGGAAATGGGTCGACGCGCAGCAGGAGCTCGCGCGCGCCTCGGTGCTCTTCCCGAAGTCACCCGACCTCATCCGTTTCACGCACGACGCCGAGCGCGCCGTGCGCACGCTGCCGCTGTGGCGCCGCCATCCGATCATCGCTCTTGTGACCGGCACGCTTGCGCTGATCGGCCTCGCGGTGGCAACGTTGCTCCTGGCGCGCTCGCGGACGCCGCGCATCGAGCAGGATGTGCTGAACGCGCCGACGGTAGAGACGGTGGTTGCGCCGACCGGACTGGCCGCGTCCGCGCAGGGAATCCTCGGCAGGTTTACGTTCCTCAACGGGACGCGTGCGGGAGAGAAACTGGGACTGGGCGGCTCGGGAATCCGGATCGGACGGGAGTCGACGATTTGTGAGATCGTATTGGAAAATCCGAAGGTATCGCGGCTTCACGCCGAGGTCGTGTCGATCGATGGCAAAGTGCTGTTGATCGATCGGAATTCATCGAACGGCACCTACGTCAACGATCACAAGATCGATAAGCGATTCCTGCAGGACGGCGACATCATTTACTTCGGCGGCCGCAATGCCGTCGCGGTGGCATTTCACGCGTGAGGAACATTCGTGGCCGACAAGCGGTGTGACAACGGGCATTTCATCGACGAAGCCTGGGACATCTGTCCGTACTGTCCGCAGGACGAGAGTGAGCCGGAGATCCCGGTCGTGCGCCCGCGCGCGATCGAGGCGAAGCCCGCCGAGAAGCCGCCGGTCGCAGCGCCGATGCCGCGTGCTATCCCATCTGGAGCGGCGGGCTCTCAGCCCGCCGACCGGGCGAACGACACCGGCGGGCTGAGAGCCCGCCACTCCAGTCCAGGCGGCGTCGCCATCGCACCTGTACCGCAGGTGGAGCGCACTGTCGCCGCGCAACGCCTCGACGCAGGACAACAACAGAAGCGCTATGTCGTCGGCTGGCTGGTCGGCCTCAACGGCCCCACGCGCGGCGAGGCGTTCGCCGTCCGCATGGGGCGCAACGTCATCGGCCGGGATCGCAAATCGGACATCGTCGTGAACGACGATCAGGCCTCGTCGCATCACGCCGACCTCGTCTTTCGTCCCGAGGAGCGGCGGTTCATCCTGATGGACCACAACTCGACGAACGGCACGTACGTCAACGAAATGGAGATCGAGCCGCGGCGCGATCTGGTCGAGAAAGACGTCGTGCGCATCGGCGGCCATCGCTTCCTCTTCTCGCCGCTCTGCCACGATGGATTTCACTGGGACGATGAAGGACCGCTGAAATGACGCAGGCGGCCACACTCATCGGCACGACGCTCGGCAACTACCACATCGAGCGCGAGATCGGCGAAGGCGGGATGAGCCACGTCTACGTCGGCCGCACGAACTCCGCGACCGATGTGCTGCCTGCCGGATTCCCGGTCGTGCTCAAGGTGATGACCGACGAGCTGGCGGGGGACATCACCGCGCGCAAGCGTTTCATCAAGGAAGCGTCGATTCTCTCGAAGCTGCGCCATCGCTACATCACGCGCTTCTACGAGTTCATCAACAACGAGCGCGGCGCCGTGCTGGTCATGGAATTCGTGGAAGGCACGCCGGTCGACATCCTGCTCACCGAGCGCGGGGCGTTGCCGCTCAACGACGCCATCGTCATCTGCCAGTGCCTGCTCGAAGCGTTGGTCTACGCGCACGGCAAAGGCATCGTGCATCGCGACATCAAGCCGGCCAACCTGATCAAGGAAAAGAGCGGCGTGGTGAAGGTCACCGACTTCGGCATCGCCAAAATCAAGGAAGGCGCCGGCACGAGCGGACAGACCGTGCTCACGAAATCCGGTTTCCTCCTCGGCACGCCGCACTACATGTCGCCCGAACAGATCCGCGAGCCGAAAGACGCCGGCGCGAAGAGCGACATCTATTCATCCGGCGTCGTGCTGTACGAGATGCTCACCGGGTCGCTGCCGTTCAACAGCCGCTCGCTGCCGAAGCTGATCGACGCGATCTATCGCGGCGAGAAGCAGACACCGAGCGCGCTGCGTCCCGATGTGAACAAAGAGCTCGAGGACATCGTTGTGAAGGCGATGCATCCGCGCATGGATCAGCGCTTCGAGACTGCGCGTGAGTTCTTCGAGGCCCTCGAGGAGTACACCGCGCGCCAGCCGATCGCACCGACCGGAAGGCAGCAGCAGGTCATCGCGCCGGACATGCCGACGCCGCGCGAGATGCCGGCGGTGCAGGACCCCCGGCATTGGGCGCTCGTCAACGTGAAGCCGGAAACGGGCGAGAAGCACTCGCTCAGCGGCGACAACGTGATGGTCGGCCGCGACCGCACCTGTTCGATCGTGCTCGCGCATCCGGCCGTCTCGCGCCGCCACGCGCGCATCACCGTCGGCGGCGGCAAGGAGCCGGTGCTCGAGGACCTGCAGTCCGCGAATGGCACTTATGTGAACAACACGCGCATCGACCGCGTCGTATTGAAGGCCGGCGACGTCGTCCGCTTCGGCGCCGACCCGGCCTGCAGTTACGTTCTGAAGGATCGTTGAGAGAGATCCGGGAGCCCGCGATGAGTCAAATCAACTGCCTCAAATGCAAGCAGTCGATCGACGCGCAATACGATCAGTGTCCGCATTGCAGCGAGAAGGTTACGAACTTCCAGCGGACCTATTCGACGCGTCTCCTCGACGGCAAGTACCAGATCATCGACCGCCTCGGCGTGGGCGGCATGGGCGAGATCTTCAAGGTCCGCCACATCCACCTCAACGAGCTGCGCGTGATCAAGATCATGCGTCCGAACGTGGCCGCGGACGATCAGGGACTGCAGCGTTTCCTCCAGGAAGCGCGCACGTCCACGATGATCAAGCACAAGAACCTGGCCATGCTGTACGACTTCGCGCAGCTCGACGACGGCTCGTACTACATGGTCTGGGAGTTCATCGACGGCACGAACATCCAGCGTTGGATCGGACAGAGCGGCGCGCTGCCGCCGCGGCTCACCATCGAGATCGCGGTGCAGGCGCTGCAGGGACTCGATCACCTCCACGAGATGGGCCTCATCCATCGCGACATCTCGCCCGAGAACATCATGTTGTCGCAGGACCATCACGGAAAACTGCTCGTGAAGGTCATCGACTTCGGCATCGCCAAGCAGCTCGGTGAAGGCGAAGGCGGCCAGGGCCTCACGCAGACCGGCATGTTCCTCGGCAAGCTGAAATACGCTTCGCCCGAGCAGGCGGGCTTCCTCAAGGAAGGCGAACATCTCGATCCGCGCAGCGATCTCTACTCGTTCGGCATCCTCATGTACGAGATGCTCGCGGGGCGCGCGCCGTTCCAGGCCACCAATCCGCACGGCTACATCCTCAAGCACGTCACCGAGAAGCCGCCGGCGATCGGCGAGCTGAATCCGGGCGCGCAGGTGCCGCCGCAACTCGAAGCGATCATCATGAAATCGCTCGAGAAGAATCGCGATCAGCGTTACGCGACCGCGGCTGATTTCGCGCACGCGCTCGAAGCGATCCGCGCGTCGATCCCCCCCGATCCGAAGTACGGACTCGGCGAGCGCATGGTCACGTTGTCCGGCGCGCAGACACTCGCTGATCTGAAGATGACGGCGAGCTCGCCGCAGGTCACCGCGAGCGGCGCGCAAGCAACGCAGCAGACGTACGCGGGCGGCACGATGCCGGGCGGCACGATGCCCGGAACCCGCGGTCCCACCGGTACGCGCGCGGCCAGTGATGAAGCGACGATGATGGAGCGCAACATCACCACGACGCCGACGCGCCCCGGCAGCGACGAAGCGACGGTGATGGAGCGCTTCGGCGCAGCAGGCGCAGCGCCGACCGCGCTCGAAGCGAAGATGAAGTTCGGTGAAGGCGGCGCGAATGCGGAAGCGACCGTGCTCGAACGCCAGCTCGATCCGTCGACGCTGACACCGAAGCGCAACGTGGGTTTGATGGCCGCCGTCGCTGCAATCGTGGTCGTGCTCGCGATCGCCGGGATCTGGTACGCGACGCGCGAAGAGCCGGCACCGGTTGCGACGACGACCGCGGTACCGGCCGGCACGGATGTCACGACCACGGCGCCTGCACCGATGCCGCCGGATCAGGGCATGTTGTTGTTATCGGCTTCGCCATGGGGCGATATCGAGCGCATCGTCAACAAGAGCGACAACCAGGAAGTCGACATCGGCGAAAACCGCTCGACGCCCGCGCGGATCCAGCTCGCGCCGGGCAACTACGACGTCACATTGCGCGATCAAAGCGGTCGTGCGAAGACCGTCGCGGTGAAAGTGGACGGCGGCAAGCCGACGAAGAAAGTCATCGACCTCACGCCCGTCAACTACGACGAGCTCTATCGGGAAGTCACGAAGCCATGACCCGGAAAACACTGGCAGTCACGCTCCTCACTCTGGCCATCGCATCCGCCGCGCATGCGTCGTGGTACGACGATTACGACGCTGGCCTCATCGCCGCGCGCAAAGGTCAGTGGAGCACGGTCGTGTCGAAGATGACCGCCGCGATCAAAGGCAATGCGAAGGAAGGCGATCGCGTGCGCACGTACGGCGTGATCACCATCAACTATCACCCGTACTACTACCGGGGCGCCGCGAACCTGCAGCTCGGGAACTACGACGCCGCGATCGCGGACCTCGAGAAGACCAGCGGACCGGGGCCGGAAAACCTCGGCTCGATCGAAACGCTGATGGATCGCGCGAAGAAAATGGCCGCCACGGCGAGCGAGCCCGAGCCTGCACCAGCGCCCGTTCGTGTCGATCCCCCGCGTCCCACGCCGGCCGTCATCACGCCGCCCGTGGTCACTCCCGCGCCCGTAACGCCGCAGATCGATCCCGCATTGCGGCAGCGCGCAACGTCCGCGCTCGCATCTGCCAAGCAGAAGTTGCAGGGCGCGCAATCGCGTCGCGCGACTTCATCGCCGCAGTATTCGCAGGCGATGTCGACGTACACCGACGCGCTCACGCGCAACGCGAGCGCGCGCAACAACGACGATCTCAACACCGTCATCACCATGGCCGGCAACGCGGGCGACTTTGCCGATCTGGCGATGCCGCCCGCGATCGCGACTCCCGTACCCGCTCCGACACCTGCGCCGATCGTTCCGCGTCCCGACGCAGCGACGACCGTGGTCATCGACGAGCACGCCGATGACGTGAAACGCGCGCTGGAGCTCTACTTCGCCGGTGAGTTCGAGGACGCGGCCGAGCGCTTCGAGAAGCTCACCGAGGTCATGCCGAACAACGGCTGGATCCACGCGTTTCTCGGCGCGTCGTTGTATTCGCGCTGGGCGTTCGAAGCGGATGAAAGCTATCGCCGCGCGGCGCTCAACTCGTTCCGCAAGGCCAAGCAGTTGCGCACGTGGCGCGACGGATTGCCGCAGAAGTACTTCTCGAAGCGGATCCGCGATGCCTTCCGCGACGTGAGCTGACGCCCCTCATCCGCGCTTCGCGCACCTTCTCCCCTCGCCGAGGGGAGAAGGCTACTCGCCGCGCGCCAGCCTCGTAGCCGCCTCGGGAAGAGGGTGGCCGAAGGCCGGGTGAGGGGCGCCGTATCTCACTTACAGAACCGGTCCGCCGCCGCCAGTATTGGTGCTGCCGTCGCCGCCGCCGCTGTAGTCGTCGCCGTTGCCGCCGCCGAGAGCCGGAACGGCAGCCGTCGCGGCTTCGACCGCGCGAGCCACACCGCTGCGTACCTTCGACTTCGCCGCTGCCGTCGCGCGACGGCCTGCCGGCGTGCGCGCGGCCGCTACGGCACCCGCCGCTGCTGCCACTGCGCCGGCCGCGCCCGCGACCTTGCGAACGGTGGCCTTGCGACGGCGCGTCGCAGCCGCTTTCTTCGCACCGGCGCTTCTCGCCGGAGACGGACGTGCGGAGCTACGCTTCGCCGCCGAGGCTTTGCTGGCGCTGCTGCGCTTCGCGGATGCGCCGCCTTTGCGTGCCGTGGCCTTGCGGGACGCCGAGGCCTTCGAACCGCCACCGCGTTTCGCGGCGGAGGACTTCGTGGCCTTCGACGACTTCGAGGCTTTGGCCGACGACTTCTTCGAGGATGACGACTTGCTGCTGCCGCCGCCGCCCTTCGACGACTTCTTCGACGACTTCGACGACTTTGCGGAGGCCTTGCTGCCGCCGCCCTTCGACGACTTCTTCGAGCCGCCGCCGCCGCCCTTCTTACCGCCCTTCTTCGATGCCATCTGATTTCTCCTGTTCAAAAAATTTCGGGTGGGGAGCCGTACTTTTTTGATGAGAGATCGAGTCGTGCGCTCGCAACCCGGTGTACGAGTTGCACGAATCGAATGTAGACGAACATGGATCGATTGTCACGCGAAGCACGGCTGTTGCGCATCACTCTTCCGTTGTTCATCGTGCTTTTTGCGGCGATGTTCGTGTTGTCGATCTACGTTTTCACGCTCGACCGCCGCATCGCGCGCGAACTCGCGCCGCGCAGTTGGCGCGTGCCCACCGTCATTTCGTCCGAGTACACCGGCCGCACGCGCGAGATCGCGCGCGTGTACGGAACCGACTGGCGTCCGACGCCGCCGGTGCTGCTCGAACAATTGCCGCCACACGTCGCCGACGCGTTTCTCGCCGCAGAAGACGTGCGCTTCCGCCGCCACATCGGCGTCGATCCGATCGGCATCCTGCGCGCGTTGTTCGTGAATGTGCGTGCCCGCGGCATCGCGCAGGGCGGCAGCACCATCCCGCAGCAGATCGTGAAGCAGCGCTTCCTCACGAACGAGCGCACGTGGCGGCGCAAGATCGTCGAAGGGGTGTTGGCGATCGCACTCGACCGCCGTCTGTCCAAAGACGATCTTCTCGAGCTCTACCTCAACGACGTTTACCTCGGCCATCACGCCGGCAACCCCATCCTCGGCATCGACGAAGCGTCGCGGCTGTACTTCGACAAGACGCCGCGGGCACTGCGGCTCGATGAAGCGGCGTTGCTCGCGGCGATGATTCGCGCGCCGAATCGCGACACGCCGGAGAAGCGTCCCGATCTCGCACGCATGCGCCGCGACGCGATCCTGAACGTCATGCGCAACCGCCGCTGGATCGACGACAACGAGCTGCGCACGGCGAGCGCGCATCCGGTCGACGTTTCGCGCGGTGCGTTGCCGGAGCGTCCCTATCCGTTCTACCTGCGTGCGCTGCGCGCGGAGGTGGTGGAGGAAGTCGGCGCGCGTACGGTGACCGCGGGCGGACTCACCATCGTGTGCGAGATGAATGCGGACGCGCAACGCGCCGCCGAGCGCGAAGCACGTCTCGGAGCGCAGCGCCTGCGCGCGCGCTATCGCTGGATCCGGCAGCAATCGGCGCGCGATCCGCTGCAGGTGGCGATCCTTTCCATCGATCCACGCAGCGGCGGCGTGCGCGCGCTGGTCGGCGGCACCGACTACGACCGCTCGCCGTTCGACCGCACCTCGCAGATGCGCCGCCAGCCCGGTTCGGCGTTCAAGACGTTCGCGTATCTCGCGGCCATCGCGTCGAAGAAGGCCACGACGTCGTCGCTGCTGCTCGACTCGCCGGTGAAGATCGAGCTCTCGAGCAATGAAGTGTGGGAGCCGCAGAACTACGACGAGCGTTTTCGCGGGCGCGTGACGTTGCGCGAATCGTTCGAGCGCTCGCTGAACGTACCGACTGTGCGGATGACGCGCGACATCGGCATCCGCCGCGTGGCCAATGTCGCGAAAGACTTTGGCTTCACGCGCGTCGAAACCGTGCCCGCCATGTCGCTCGGCGTCGGGGAAGTCTCGATGCGCGAGCTCACCACCGCGTACACCGCCTTCCCCAACCTCGGCGAACGCGTCGAGCCGTTTCTGCTGCGCCGCGTCGTCGATCGCAAAGGCAAGCAACTGTTCGAGCGCAAGCCGAAGCCGAAGAAGCGCGTGGTCGATGCGAGCGCCGCGTATGTGATGCACACGCTGCTCCGCGGCGTGGTGCGCCGCGGCACCGCCACACGCCTCAAACGCTACGACCTCGGATACGTCGCCGGAAAGACAGGCACCACGAACGACTATCGCGATGCGTGGTTCGTCGGCTACACGCAGGACGTCGTGACGACGGTGTGGGTGGGTTTCGATCGCGGCGCGCCGCTGCGTTTGTCATCATCGGAAGCCGCATTGCCGGTGTGGGGTGCGTACATGAGTGCGACACCGCACACTGCATCGAATCCGAAACCGCCGCCCGGCGTGACGTTCCGCGACATCGATCCCGAGTCCGGCATGCTCTGGCGCCGCGGCTGTCCCGGCCCGATCCGCGAGGTGTACCTCGACGGCACCGCGCCCACGCGCCACTGTCCGGCCGGCATCTTCGGCCGCATCGTGCGGCGCGTGCTCTTCGATGAGGAACACTTCGACGAGCCCGCCGCGATCACCTTCGAAAAGTTCCGGAAGTGGGCCAATGATGCGGACCGCAATCGGCAGAACGTCGAAAGCGTGCTGGAGAAGTTGAAGAGGATCTTCGATTAGATACTGGAGCGACAGCCCGCCCTGCAGTCTAATGCCGCGCGCTGCGCGCCTTCGGTAACGGCACCTTCACATTCGCCCACCACGTCTCCCACGAGTTGCGCGTGGCGCGGATCTGGCCGATCCAAAAATCGTGGCCGTTGAGCGGATCTTCGACGACGGTCGTGTAATCACCCCAGCGATCGGTGCCGGCGACGCGTGAGTCGCCCGTCGCGATGACGCGCGGCGTGCTGACGCGGCCCGCGGGATCGCGATAGACGAATGACGCGGACGGAAACGTCGTCGCCGAGAACGTGCAGAAGCCGATGACCATCCCACCCTTGCGGTTCACGGCGAGCGACGGATACGCGTACACCGTGCCGTTCGGACTATTGATGACGCCCAGTTCGTGCGGCCGCGCGCCTGTCGGATCGATTTTCCACCAGAGCAGCGCGTTGCCGTCCGGAGTGTGGTTACTGGTGCCGATGCGATGCACTGCGTACAGCCAGCCATCGCGGAGGACGGCGGCCTGCACGTCGCCGAAGCCGATCGACAACGCGCGCGTCACGCCGGCGGGCGAGTAGTCGTCGAACGGGTACTCCCAGAGAAAGCCGGAGTCAAAGGACGCGAATTGTTGCGTATCGAGGCGGAACAAGATCATGTGCGAGTCGCCCGACGACACGACGTATTCGACGTTCGACTCCGGTGCATGGACCGGCACGGCGTCGCCGTCGAGGAATTCGTTGCCGATGCTGAGGTCCTCCTCGCCGGCGTAGAGCTCCGCTTTCTGAAACGACAGAATGGCAGAGGCGTTCGCGTCATCGATCAACGTCGACACGAGGATCGTGTCGCGCGTCAACGCCAGGCGTGTGAAATCACAGCCGTTGACCGGAATCTCGTAACGAATCCACTCGCCCGTCGGATCGCCGGACTTCGACACGCCGAGCAGCACCGCGGCGGCATCGTCGATCGCCACGGTGACCCAGCGATTCGCCGCGGCGTCGTACAAGACGCGCGGATCGTAGACCTCGTCCAGGATGCCGCCGCCGGCACCGTGCCAGAACTGACCGAGTGTCGCGCTCACCAGCCGCGTGCCGGTGCGCGAGAGCACGGTGATGCCGATGTTCGACGCCGCGACCACGTGCGTCTTGCTCACTGCGCCGCTCGCGTCGGCGGGGCTGAGGATGCCGGTCGAATCGGCAGGGAATCCGGTGGCGATCGGCGGCGGAGCGATCGTCGCGGCAGTCGTAAGGCGCGGCGGATCCGCTTCGGTGCTGACGCCGCGGCGGCCGTCGCGCGTGTGCTCGCCGAAGACACGCGGCTCTTCGTGACGCCGCTCGCGCGCTTGCGGCGGAGGCACCTCCAGCGCGGCGAGCTCGCGCAGCGTCGCGCGCGGCAGCTTCCTGACGCGAGCTTTTTCTTCGCCGCCGAGAGAACCGGCGACAACGCAAAGCACGAGTAGAGAGGAAAGGAAGGACGTTTTTTGCATGGGAATCCCGAAGGGAACTTATACCGGATACGGCTGGTTTCGCTAGAGCGTTTGACAAGCCGTTACGGCGAACCTACCCTCGATTTTCTTTATGGACTTCATCCAGGCAGTGGCCGACGAGCACGTCTACCTCTTCGATGGCGCGATGGGGACGATGCTCTACTCGAAGGGCGTCTTCATCAACAAGTGTTACGACGAGCTCAATCTTCGTAATCCGGAGATCGTGCTCGAGATTCATCGCCAGTACGTCAAGGCCGGCGCCGAGATCCTGGAGACCAATACGTACGGCGCGAATCGCGTCAAGCTGCATGGCTTCGGCATCGAGGATGAGCTGCGCGACATCAACATGCGCGCCGCCGAGCTCGCGCGCAAAGCGGGCGGCGACGCGGTGTATGTCGCGGGCTCCATCGGCCCGCTCGGCATCCGCATCGAACCATACGGACCGACCGCGCTCGAAGAAGCGCGCGACATTTTCCGCGAGCAGGCCGACGCGCTCAACGAAGCGGGCGTCGATCTGTTCCTGTGCGAGACCTTCTCGAACGTGTCCGAGATGGAGCAGGCCATCGCCGCGATCCGCGACGTCTGCACGTTGCCGATCGTCGCGCAGATGACGGTCGGCGTCGACGGCCGCACCGTCTTCGGCGACACGCCGCGCGTGCTTGCGCAACGGCTCGACCGCGCCGGCGCCGATGTCATCGGCCTCAATTGCTCCGTCGGTCCCGACGTGATGCTCGACGCCATCGAAGAGATGGCCGGCGCAACTGCGAAGAAGATCTCCTGTCAGCCGAACGCAGGCCTGCCGCGCGACGTCAACGGCCGGCAGATGTACATGGCTTCACCCGACTACTTCGCGAAATATGCGAAGCGGCTCATTCACAAGGGCGTGAAGTTCATCGGCGGGTGCTGCGGCACGACGCCGGAGCACATCAAGATGATGGCCGACGCGGTACGTCCGCTGTCGCCGCGCCGCTCGTTCGTGGTCATCGAAGGCGCGAAGACTGCCGATCGTCCGGCCGGCGTCGACCCCACGCCGATGGCGGCGCGCTCGAACTGGGGCCGCAAGCTCGCCGCGGGCGAGTTCGTCACCACCATCGAGATCACGCCGCCGAAAGGCGCGAATCCCGAGAGCATGGTGCAGTCGGTTCACACCATTCGCGCGGCCGGCGTCGATGCGGTCAACGTTCCCGATGGGCCGCGCGCGCAGAATCGCATGGGCGCCATCGCGGTGTCAGTGCTGCTGCAGCAGCGCGTCGGCATCGAGACCGTGCTCCACTACTGTTGCCGCGACCGCAATCTCCTCGGCATGCACTCCGATCTCCTCGGCTGCGCCGCGCTCGGTCTGCACAACCTGCTCATCATTACCGGCGATCCTCCCAAGATGGGGCCGTATCCGGAAGCGACCGCGGTGTTCGACATCGACTCGATCGGGCTCACCAACATGGTGAACCTGATGAACCGCGGCCTCGACCTCGGCGGCAATCCGTTCGGCGAGCCGACCTGCTTCACGATCGGCGTCGGCGTCAATCCCGGTCATCTCGATCTCGAATACGAGCTGCGCCGCCTCGACTGGAAAGTGAAAGCGGGCGCGGAGTACGCGATCACGCAACCCGTCTTCGACGTGCGCCAGCTCGAGAATTTCCTCGGCCGCATCGAGCACATGCACCTTCCCGTCGTCGCAGGTATCTGGCCTCTGCTTTCGTATCGCAACGCGCAATTCATGAACAACGAAGTGCCGGGCGTCTCGGTGCCGGACGACGTCATGGAGCGGATGCGCGTCGCGAGCGAGAAGAGCAAGGAGCACGCGCTGCGCGAAGGTGTGACCATCGCGCGCGAAACGCTCGAGCGCGTGCGCGATCGCGTCGCCGGAGTGCAGGTGAGCGCGCCGCTCGGCCGCGTGGATCTCGCGCTGCAGGTGTTCGAAGGCATCGTGCAGAAGCGCGCGACGCAGGGCGTGTAGGACCCCTCATCCGGCCTACGGCCACCACCTCCCCGCGTGGCCGGGAGAAGGCTACAAGGGGCCGGCGCCTATGTGGCCTCCCCTCCGCGAGGGAGAAGGTGCCGAAGGCGGATGAGGGGCGTCAGCGTCGGCGAATCACCGCGATCGACACGTCGTCATCGGGTGGCAGATGTCCCATGAACATTTGCCACTCACCGACCAGCGTGTCGATGAGCGCCGCGGACGTTTGCTCGGGATACCAGCTCGACACCGTCTCGACGTAGTGATCGCCGAACTCCTGCTCCTGCGCGTTGCGCGCCTCGGTCAATCCATCGGAGTGAAGCAGGAGACGTTCGCCCGGTGCGAGCGTGCCGTCGACGGTTTCGTAGCACAACCCTGATTTGACGCCGAGGGGGTAGGCGCCGCGGCCGATGCGGTCGGTGAGCTTGCCTTGAGAGTCGATCTTCAGGATCGACGGATGACCGGCCAGCGTCGCGGAGAACGTGCCGTCCGGCGAGAGCAGCACATAGCAGCACGAGAAGAACGACCGTGTGCCTCCCGTGCGGCAGAGGATACGGTTGAGCGAGGCCATGATCGACGGCGCGGACGGATCGACTTCGAGCTGCGTGCGAAACGCGGCGTGCGCGACCGCCATCACGAGGCCCGCGGCCATTCCGTGTCCTGATGCGTCGCCGAAAAGAACGGCGGTGCGGCCGTCGGGCAGCGGAACGAAATCGTAGATGTCGCCGCCGACCGTATTCGCGATGCGATTGAACGCGGCGATGTCCCACAGCTCGCTCTGCGGCATCTGCTTCGGAATGAGACTGGCCTGGAGATCACGCGCGAGCTGCAGCTCGTCGCGGAACTTCACCTTGTCGATCAGCTCCATCGCCAGGAGCACGGTCATGATCAGGAACGTGCCGGCGATCTCGACGAACAGCCAGAACTCGCCCGTGGTGCGGCGATAGATCGCGCCGAGGCAGAGGAAGAACACGACGAACGAGACCGCGAAGAGAATGCGCCGGTGCGGCGCGAGCCGTTTCGTGAGGCCGTAGAAGATCGCGCTGACGGTGCGGATCCACCGCTTGATCCGCTTCGGCTCCGCTTCGATCGAAGCGCGATGCTCGGCCATGAGCATCTTCTGCGTTTCCGGCCACTCGAGCGAATAAAGGTTCGTCACGTCATTCGTTTTCAGCGAATCGACAGTGTTCCGCCCGAGATCGAGCCAGTCGCGGAGGAGGGCCACGTGGGGATTGTACGGGGGTAGGGGCGGTTGGTTTTTTCTCGCCTGTTTGGGCGGTCCGCTTCGGGCCGCGCGCCACAGGGATGCGCGTGTGGGGCGACCCTCTGCGACTCTGCGACTCTGCGACTCTGAGACTAAGACCGCGCGAACCAACCCCACAAGCACAAACCCAAACGAATTACACTGAATGCAATGCGGTCCAGCCTGCTCTGCGTTCTGCTCGCGGTGTCGCTCGGCGGCCGCGCGCAGGAGTTGCCGTTCACGCATTTCGCGCCCAGTGGACAGGCGTCGCCGCTGCCGTCGGCGAGCGTGCAGAAGATCATCCAGGACCATCAGGGCTCGATCTGGATGGCCTTCTACTTCACCGGCATCGCGCGCTACGACGGCCGCTCGATGGAGACGTATGGCATCGCGGACGGGCTGCCCGATCCGCTCGTGCGCGAGCTCGTCGAAGACGCGTCGCATCGCTTGTGGGTGGCGACCGAGGCGGGACTGGCCGTGTCGCAGAAAAAGCTCGACGACTACGCGCCCGGCGAGCGGCTGCGCTTCATCGCGAACGTCGGCGGCGCCGCGCTCACGCGCGCGCGCATGCGCCGCAACTGCGTGGTGGCGACGCCGGACGGGTGGGTGTGGGTCGGTACGCAGGAAGGGATCGTGCGGTATCGATTCGACGGCGATCGTTTGCAGAGTGAAACCGTCACCGGCTCGCTGCCGGTCAGCGCATTGTTCGTGCGCGCCGACGGGACCTTGCTCGCGAGCCGCACCAATGGCGACGTCGTTGCCATCGCGGCGGGCGCGCAACGTGTCATCGCGCGGTTCGCGCCGCCGGTGAGCGCGTTGACGGAGACGCCGGACGGCACGATCTGGCTCGGCCAGGAGCACGGCGTGGTGCGCACGCTCTCGCGCGACGGCCGATCGCAAGTGATCAGCACTGATCTCCGCGAGCGCATCGTTGCGGTGCATCCCACGCGCGATGGTCGCTCCGTGTGGGCCGCGAGCCTCGGCACCGGCGCGATGCGCATCGATCGCCAAAATCCATCGCGGCGCATGCTCGTCACGCGCGCGAACGGCCTCCTCGGCGAAACGCTCTGGACCATCCTCGAAGATCGCGAAGGCAACCTCTGGTTCGGGCAGAACGGCGGCGCATCGCGTTTGCGCAGTGGCTACGACGCATTCCGCACGTGGACCGAAACCACTGTGCCGCCGCTGCCGGACTCGAACACGTTCGCGGTGCTGCCGGAGTGGCGCGGCGCGATGTGGGTCGGGACGGGAAGCGGCCTTGCGTCGATGACGCGCGAGCGCACCACCACCATCACCATCGCGAACGGACTGCACTCCAATCAGATCTACGCCGTCGCCGCCGATCACCTCGGCCGTCTCTGGATCGGCACCTCTGCAGGGTTGAACGCGTTGACGACGTCGGCGGAACCGTTGCCGCCGGAGATCGTGACGCCGCCGCGCCGCACGTCGATCGACGTCGACGGCAGCGCCGGCATCATCAGCGCACTCGGCTTGTCGACGACGTACGCCGCGAAGCGCTTCGGCGACACGATGTGTTTCGCCGGCAGTTGGGGCGCGGGATGTCTCGCGAACGAACGCTGGGTCCTTTTCCGCGCCGCCGCGGGACTCTCATCCGCGGGCGCGACGAGCATCGCGCTCGATAACCATGGCCATCTGTGGGTGGGCAGCACCGATCGGGGACTCTTTCACTCGACGGCGCCGCTGCAGAAGATCTTCAGTGAAGCGCCGGCATCGGGCGAGATCACGAAGCGCATCTTCATCCCCGCGTGGACGACCGCGACCGGCGCGCCGACGGACGGCATCCGCTCGCTCACACACTTCCAGAATCGGCTGTGGGTCGGCACCGGCGCGGGACTCTCCGTGTTGACGACAGAAAAGCCGTTCACGTCGACGAATGTGTTTTCCGGACAGCCGGTGGTCGGCATGACGCCGTCGGGCGACCGACGGACGATCTGGTTCAACAATCGAGGACTGGTCGAAGTGGACGCACGCACGCTGCGCATCGTGTCGCGCGTGATGAAATCCGACGGCCTCATCGACGAAGAAGCGTGGGCATACGGTGCCGTGGCCAGCGACGCCGCCGGCCGTATCTATCTCGCCACGCCGAACGGCGTGTCCGTCTTCGATCCTTCGCTGCGCCAGCGCAACACCACGCCCCCGGTCGTGCGCATGCGCCGCATTGCGCGTGACGACGAGAACGAGATCGAGCTCGAATACGCTGCGTTGTCGTTCATCGACGAATCGCGGAACACCTACCGCACGCGTCTGGTCGGATTCGATCGCAAGTGGTCGAACGAGACGCCGGATGCGAAGACGCGCTACACGAACCTGCCCGCGTATCTCTTCACGCGCCACTACACGTTCCAGGTGCAGGCGCGCAACGCGGAAGGGGTCTGGTCGCAGCCGCTCGCGTATCGCTTCAGCGTGGTGCCGCCGCTCTGGCTGCGATGGTGGGCCGTGCTGTTGTACGCGATCGCCATCGCAGCCGCGTTGTGGCTCTCGAACCGCTGGCGCATGCGGCAGCTCAAGCGCAAGAACCGGATGCTCGAAGACCTGGTCATGGAGCGCACGGAAGAGATCCGCGCGCAGGCGGGCGAGCTGGAGACGCTCGATCGCATCGTCGAAGTGATCAATCGCGAAGTGGTGCTCGAGAACGTGCTGAAGAGCATCCTCGCGCAAGGCATGCGACTCTTCCCGCAAGCGGAGAAAGCGGTCTTCCTGAAGTTCGATCACGAAACGCGGCGCACGGAAGTCATCAACGTCACCGGCTACGATCCGGACCCGTTCCGCGGCTCGTCGCTCTCGTTCGAAGAAGCGATGAGCCGTTACTCCGAGCGCGCCGAGCAGCTCGAGGAAGGTGTGTATCTCATCAAGCAGGCCGACTTCCGTCATCTCGCCGGCGCGGAGAAGACCGCGCATCTGCCGGTGCCGAAAGCGATGCTGGCGATGGCGCTGACGCTCGGCGGACGGATGGAAGGCTTCCTCATCTTCGACAACTTCACGGACGAGGATGCGTTCGGCCGCTCCGATCTGCAGAAGCTCGCGCGCGTGCGCGAGCATGCGGTGTCCGCGATCGCGAAAGCGCGCATCCTGCGCGAGCTGCAGGTGCGCAACGAGCAGGCCGAAGAGGCCAATCGCGCCAAGAGCATCTTCCTGGCAAACATGAGCCACGAGCTGCGCACGCCGATGAACGCGATCATCGGATTCTCCGAGATCCTGCTCGAACGCCTCGAGAAACAGCTCGAGCCGAAGTACGTCGGCTTCCTCCGCTCGATCCTGCACTCCGGGCAGCACCTGCTCAACATCATCAACGACATCCTCGATCTGTCGAAGGTCGAGGCCGGGAAGATGGAGCTGTATCCGGAAACGTTCGGCGTGCGCAACGCGATCGACAGCGTCTGTCAGGTCATGAAGGGGATGTCGACGACGAAGGGTATTACGTTCGATGTGCAGGTCGACGATGAAGTAGCGGAGGTGGAAGCGGATCACGCGAAGTTCAAGCAGATCCTCTACAACCTGCTGTCGAACGCGGTGAAGTTCTCGAAGTCGAACGGAGTGGTCCGGGTGCGTGCGCGGCGTGAGGGCGAGATGCTCGCGGTCTCGGTCACCGACGAGGGCATCGGCATCGCGCCGGAACATCAGAACGTGATCTTCGACGAGTTCCGCCAGATCGACACGACCGTCAGCCGCTCGTACGGCGGCACCGGTCTCGGGTTGTCGCTGGTGAGGAAATTCGTCGAGCTTCAACGCGGCACCGTCAGCGTCACCAGCACCCTCGGCGAAGGAAGCACATTCACGTTCACGCTGCCGCTGCGTTTCGCGGGCACATCGATTCCCAGTCCGATCGTCGGACCGGGCGGCGTCGTCATTCCACCGGGGGAACGCGTGCTCGTCATCGAAGACGAAGACGCGGCGTTCCACACGCTCAGCGCGTACCTGCAAAGCGCGGGATACGTGCCGATCCGCGCGCGCACGGGACAGGAAGCGCTCGAGCGCGCGCGCGTGATGCAGCCGCGCGCAATCACGCTCGACCTCGTGCTGCCGGGGATGGAAGGCCTGCAGGTGCTGCGCGCGCTGAAGGCGGATGGCGTGACCACCGACATCCCGGTGATCATCGTGTCGATGCTCGAGAACCGCGAGCTTGCGCTGGCGTTCGGTGCCGAGGATTACTTCGTGAAGCCGGTGGAGTGGCCGCGATTGCTGCGCCGTCTGGGAGAGCTCACCGGCCGCGGCGCGAAGTTGCTCATCGTCGATGACGACGCGGCCGTGCATCAAATGCTCGAACAGGAGCTGTCGAAGGAAGGCTATGTGCTCGAAAGCGCGACGTCGGGCGCGGATGCGATCGAGCGCGCGGAACGCTCACGGCCGGACGTGATCATTCTCGATCTGATGATGCCGGGCATGAGTGGATTCGAGGTCGCGGAGCGGCTGCGGCAACGCGAGAGCACGTCGCGCATTCCGATCATCGTGATGACCGCGAAGGACCTCACCGATGCGGACCGCGAACGGCTGCGTCAGGGATTCGACGGATTGGTGCTGAAGGGAAGCGCCGCGGGCGCTCGCCTCATCCGTGCGATCCGGTCGCTCGATTCTTCCCGGACTCCTGCGGCGCCGGCGGCGGGGGCGGTGCCGCCGACGGTCTCGTGATCGGCTGAGCGGGCAGGATCGTGACAGGCGGTTCGTCGCGCGGTGCGCGCAACATCATCGCCAGGATCCCGATGCCGATCAGACCGATGACGAGGAGCAGGATCCCGCGGCTGCCGAAATCGTTCGGCTGTTGCACGACTGCGGGAACGACCGGAGCGGCGACCACGGGGGCGGGGGCGGGGGCAGGCGTTTGTTCCGCGACGACCGCCGGCGCAGTCTCAGCTACGACAGGCGCTGCTAGCGCAACCGCCTGCGGAACGCCGGCGTCCTCGCCGGCTGATCCGGCGGCGTCCCGCGCCGCAACTCGGGTGGGGATGGGTTTCGGTTTCGCAGCGACAACAGGAGCACGGCGGCGAGACGCCGCCCGTTCAGCCGGCGAGGACGCCGGCGTTCCGATGCGCGGCGTCGACGTGACGGTTTCCGCGAGCAGCACCCTTGGCGCTCTTCCTTCGATCGCGCGATCCAGCAGGAACGCGCGCGTCTCGCTGGTCGGATAGAACGCGTTGCCGTTGCTGTCGATGATGCGGAACTCTTCGATGTACTCGGCGAAGCCGGGATACGCGCGCGCGATGCGGTCGCGCAGCTCAGGTCCGAAGAACGCGCCCACCGGGTCGTTCATGCTGAACGTCCACAGCTCGTGCAGCATGGCGAACGCCGGCATCGGCGCGCTGCGATAGAGCGCGTCGAACGTGGCGAAGTCGTTCGCGCGCACCGCGTCCGCCAATGTCGGCTGCACCGGCTCGTGGAACGGCACGACCGCGAGCACGACCGCGGGTTCGTACGTGAGTTTTACCTGGATGGGCGGAAGCGGTTCTTCCTGCCCGGTGAGCGGAATCGCCGGTGCTGCGACGATCGCAATGAGGAGAACGACGACAGTGTACTTGTGACGCACACGACCCCCCCGGCCTACGAGCCTGCTGGCCGGGAGAGTGTAGCGCGATTCAGGGATGAGGGTGTGACGTTACATCAGGGGCGCGGCCGCGCGGCGGCCTGCAGCCCGAGCACGCGGGCGGTATCGATCAGCTCCTGGATGGTCGTCTGATCCTTGCCGCTCGCCTGCAGAAGATGGATGCGGATGGCCGTGCCGATCGGAATGACGGTGTTGGCCGGGTCGGAGTAGAAGCGCTCCAGGCCGGAGACCAGCTCGAAGCCCGTCAGCTTTCCGGAGGTCGAGCTCTGACGCTCGGTGCGCACGGCGAGAGCCGCACACGGCGAGGTCGGGCCGGCGGTGACGTCGATCTTGTCGAGCGCCTCCTGGTACCCCTGCGCGTAGCCGATGGACCAGAACAGCTTTTCCGTGCTGCTCAGGCGCAGCCACTCTTCCCCGTTATCCGGCGGGTTGAGCTCGGGAGTAGCCGGACGATCGGCGGCGAAACCGGCGACCGCGAACATCAGGAGGGCAACACCGACGACAATCTTTTTCATTGACGCACCTTTTCTCGTGGCGGCTGTGAACCGGCCGCGATTCTAACCAATACCGGGAAGAGAACGGAAGTGTCGTGTGCGGCGCGCTACGAAGAGCCTTCGATCCTGCTGCGGTAGCGCGCGACGTCGGGCGTGACCTCGATGTACGGCAACGCCGCGGCCAGCTCTTTTTTCGCGCGCGCATGATCGCCGGTCTCGTACGCCGCGACGGCGATGTAATAGCGATACGGTTCTTCTCCGCGGCGCAGCGTGCCGACGCGCGTGAACGCATTCAGCGCGCCCGCGAAATCACGCGCGCGGTAAAGCCCTTCCGCGACGCGGATCAACGCATCGCGCTCGAGCGCCGGCTGTGCGAGCAACTCGCGATACACGCGCCGCGCCTCGGCGAGATTGGCGGTGTTGAGCGCGCGCTCCGCGGATGCGAGCCGCGCGTTTGCTTCACTCGCGGTGATCGGCCGTGGCGCCGGCGGCGTCACGGGTGGTGTGGCGGGACGCGTCGGCTCGACGGGACCACCGCGGCCCGTCGTTTCGGTCGGTCGCGGCGGCGTCGCTGCCGGTGGCTTCACGACCGGAGGAGGAGTAGGTTTCGTCGCTTGCGTCGTGCGCGGCGTCGTTTCGGCGTCCGTCGTCAGCGGCCGCGGGATCGTGATCTCCTGCGTCCTGGCCGGTTGCGGCGCGGGCTTCGTAATCGCAGGGGTGGTCGTCGCCGTGCGGGGAGGGGGTGTCGTCGTCACCGTCTGCGGTTGTTGCGGCGCGGGCGGCGGATTGGTCATCGCCGCGCGCAACGTCGCGATGTCGTTGGCGCCGAGAAGCCGGGTGGCGACGGCGTCGAAGGCGCTGCGGACGGAGGCGGGAAGCGTCAGCGCGCCGAATCTGCGCTCGATCCTCTCCGCGAGAGCCACGCGTCGCGCAGCTTCGCGCGCGCGGTCCGTCTCGCCGAGTTTGTCGTGCGCGAGTGCAAGATAAACCTGCGCGACCTGATACTGATCGATCGCTTCCACCAGGCCGAACGCCGCGAAGCGCAACTGCTTTGCGGCATCCGCGTACCGCGATGCGTCGTACGACGCCATGCCCCGCCGCAGCAGTCCCGTGTAGAACTCGTTAGGCGTCGCTGCGCCCATCGGCAGCACCGCGCCGAGCAACACCACCGCCAACGTCGTCCCACGAAAGAAGTTACGCATGCTGAGATCGAACGGGTGTCAGAACGTGACCCGGTCGCGATTCATTCGCCCCACCTGCGAAGAGCCTGCTATTGGATACCGCGGGGATTGTGCCACACGTGCCGGTCGAGGGCCTGTGGGAAATGCGTTACTATGCGCCGCATTCCGTGGGAAAGAACGTGATCGTCGTCGGAGGCGGACTGGCTGGCCTCGCCGCTTCGATCTATCTGGCGCGCGGCGGCCGGACCGTCACACTGTTCGAAAAGCGGCGCGCTCTCGGCGGCCGCGCCCTCACCAATCTCCGCCAGGGCTATCGCTTCAACCTTGGCGCACATGCCTTCTATCGCGGCGGTGCCGGCGCATCGGTCTATCGCGAGCTCGGCATCCCCGTACGCGGCACGCTCGCGAAACCGCGCGGCATCGCGCTCGTCGACGATGACGAACTGCGCCTGCCGACGAACGCCTGGTCGATGCTCACCACGTCGCTGCTGTCGGCGCGCGGCAAGACGCAGGTGATGTCCGCGCTGCTGCACGTACGCCGCTTCGGCGGCTCGCGCGCGGCAGCGGTCACGCTGCGCGAATGGCTCGACGCACGTGTTTCCGACATGCGCGCGCGTCAGGTGCTCGAGTCGCTGATCCGCCTGGCGACGTATTCGGATCATGCCTCGACGGAATCCGCCGCGGCCGTGCTCGCGCAGATGAAGGTCGCGTTACGCGGCGTGATCTATGTCGACGAAGGGTGGCAGAAGATCGTCGACTCCATGCACAGCGCCGCGATTTCGTCCGGCGTGCACTTCGTCAGCAGTTCGCGCATCGTCGGCGTCGTGCATGATCAGGCCGGCGTGCGCGCGGTCGAGCTGGGAGGGCTGGAGCTCGACGCCGATCGCAACGATACGCAGGCAATCGCGTTTCCGCAGAAGCCGGAAGAAGTCGAAGGTGCGCTCATCCCAGCGGATACCGTGCTGCTCTGCGTCGATCCCACGACTGCCGCCGATCTCTCCGGCAACGCCGGCAACGCGTGGCGTTCGCTTCGTCCGGTTACCGCGGCATGTCTCGACGTCGCACTGCGCAAACTGCCTGAGCGGCAGAATCTCTTCGCGCTCGGCATCGACAAGCCGCACTACCTCTCAGTGCACTCCGCGTTTTCTCAGATCGCGCCGAAGGGCGGCGCGCTCATTCATCTCGTGAAGTATCTGAAGGAACAGCACGCGACGAATGAGGAGCTCGAAGGCTCGCGTCCTCGACGCACGTCGGTCGCGATCGAGGACGAGCAGGAACTTGAAAGTTTGCTCGATCGACTGCAGCCCGGCTGGCGTGAAGTGCTCGTGCATCGCCGCTTCCTGCCGTCGATGACGGTGTCGAACGCACTCGTGACGCCCGGTATGCAGCGGCCCGGCGTGACGACGGGCGTGCGTGGTCTCTACATCGCGGGCGATTGGGTCGGTGACGAGGGGATGCTCAGCGACGCGTCACTGGCCAGCGCACGCGCCGCGGCCAAAGCCATTCTCGCGCAGTGAGCGGAACGCCGGCGTCCCGCCGGCTGAGCAGGCGCCGTCCCGGCGCCATCCTCCGAGCACCGCGGCGAGACGCCGCCCGCTCAGCCGGCGAGGACGCCGGCGTTCCTACGCCTCGGCTGCGCGAAACTCCAGGAACCACGGCTCGCGTCGTCCGAACTTCGTCGCCAGCGCCACACCAACGCCGAACACCGACGCCAGCCCCCACACGATCGTCCCCACTACCGGGATGAAACGGATCGCGCCAAGGATCAGCACGCCGATGACGACCATGGTGAGATCGCCGCGCAGCCACTTGCGCGACGCGAGCTGCTGCCGCGATCGCGAGCCCGCGATCAGCGTTCCGACGGCGTGGAACACCGCGATCATTCCGTAGATCTTCGTGAGGATGCCGAACACGCCCAGCGCCGCCAGCAGCGGAATGCCGATCACGTACGGCACGAGATAGCTGAACGCGATCGCCGTCAGCACGAAGCTCGTGAGCGCGACCAGTCCGAGCACGAAGCAGTGCAGCGCGCTGGTACGCACTTCGACCGATGAGAGCCGCACTTCACGGCCGCTCATCAACGTCACGACGATCGCCGCGATGAGCCACACCAGTAGCAGCGATGCGACCACCGCGCTCTTCGTCATCGACAGTGCAGCGCCTTCCAGCGACAGCAAGGGATAGATGTGACCGCGCACGCGATCTTCCGCACCGGTGATGCGGCTGGCGGCGTAAATCAGGTTTCCGTCGACGCGGCCCGCACCGCTGAACGTCACGCTGCCGCCCGCGACGAGCAGGTCGCCGGCGATCGGTTGAGTTACGGTCACGTTGCCGTTGTAGATCTGCAGGCTGCCGGCGATCGGCTTGTCGATCGTGGTCGTCTCGCCGAACACGTACGTATCGCTGCGCAGCCGTTCGTCGCCTGTCGCGCCGGTCGGTGCGATGACCATGAAGAACGACAGCAGCGCCGCCAGCGCCATCACCGACAGGACTACGCGCCTATACATCGATCCCCCTCGGTGCGCGACGCAGCAGGAGGAACAGCAGCGTGTTGATGAACACGAAGAGCACGGCGATCGTTACGTGCACGAGCACCGGCGCGCTGTGGAGGCCGTTGCCGAAGAGCTGAAAGAACTTCGTGGCCGCTTCGAACGAGGTCACGCTCGAGGTCACCGCGCGCGCAATCCCGCGCAGCGGCGGCGTACCTGCCGCGAGGAACAACGCGATCGCCAGCACCAGCACCGACACGATGCCCGCCGCGACCAGCGGCCACGTGCGATGCGACGCGCCTTCCCACGTCGCCAGCGGCAACGCGTCGACGTTCAGCGGGCGATGCTCGATCGCAACCGCGTCCGTCTCGTCTTCGAGCGCACGGCACAGCGCGCACGTCTCGAGATGCGCGGCGTTCTTCTCCGGATCTTCGAAGTAGTCCTCACAGGTCATAAGGGTTCCACGAAAGAGCCGAGCGCTTCCTTCAGCAGATTGCGCGCTCGGAAAAGCTTGTTCTTGACGGTGCCGAGGGGCAGCTTCTTCATCGAAGCGATCTCCTCGTAGGAAAGCTCCGCGAAGTGGCGGAGCTGAATGAGCTCGCGATAATCGGGCGGCAGTTTGCCGACCGCGTCGTCAATGGCCGCGCTGAGCTGCTTGTTCTTCAGCGCGCGATAGGGGGAGATGCCGGCGTCGGCGAACTCGCGTTCCTTGCCCGACGATTCTTCTTCGCTGGCCGGCCGCGCCAGCGGCACTTCGATGATCGATTTCTTGCGCAACGCGTCGATGGCGCTGTTCTGTGCGATGCGGAAGAGCCAGGTCGAAAACTGGTACTTCGGATCGTATCGATCGAGTGCGAGGTAGACCTTCACGAAAATTTCCTGCGCCAGGTCGTGCGCCTCTTCGTAGCGATGGGTGATCCGGTACACGTAGTTGATGATGCGTTTCTCATAGCGCGACACCAATACGTTGAACAGGTCTCTTTCGCCGCCGAGGATCCGTTCCACGAGGGAGCGGTCGTCGAGCTGGTCACGTTCTGCCATCGTTTTACGGGCAGCCTCGCTGAAGGTTGCCCGGGCGGATGATACCCTGCCCTCCGATGATCGAAATCCGCGATCTGACAAAGAGATACGGGGATTTCACGGCGGTCGACAACCTCTCCCTCGACGCTGCCGCGGGCCACATCTTCGGCTTCCTCGGCCCCAACGGCGCGGGCAAAACCACCACCATCCGGATCATCGCCGGCCTTTCGCTGCCGACGAGCGGGACCGTTCGCGTCAAGGGAATCGACGTGCTCGCCGAGCCGGTGCGCGCGAAGTCGATCATGGGCTACGTGCCCGACCGCCCATACCTGTACGAGAAACTGACCGGCCGCGAGCTGCTCCATTTCGTGACCGATCTCTATCGCAAGGAGTGGCGCAAGTGCGAGCGCCGCGCGGTCGAGCTCCTCGAGTGGTTCGGCCTCGGCGACTGGATCGACGCGCGCATCGAGAACCTCTCGCACGGCATGAAGCAGAAGCTCGTGATCGTGTCGTCGCTCGTGCACGATCCTGCAGTGCTGGTAATCGACGAGCCGATGGTCGGACTCGACGCGCTCGCGCAGCGGCAGGTCAAACAGCTCTTTCGCAGACTGGCTGCAGAGGGAAAGACGGTGTTTCTCACGACGCATACGTTGTCGGTCGCGGAAGCGGTGTGCGACCGCATCGCCATCATCAACCGCGGGCGCATCGTGGCCACCGGAACGACCGCCGAGCTGAAGAAGGAGAGCGCGCTGGAGGATGTGTTCCTCGAGCTGACCTACGAGCAGTCATGACGCTCCAACGTCTGGATGACGTGCGCAGCCGCTACCGCGAGGACGCGCTCGAGCGCGGCATCAACCCGCGCGATGTCGACCTGCTGCTCAGCGATCTGCTCGAGCGTTCGCTGTCGTGGCTCATCGCGCACGGGGAAGCGGCGGTCGACGTCACTGCCATCGAGCCGCTGCTCGCGCGGCGGTACGCGGGCGAGCCGCTGCAGTACATCCGCGGACGCACCGACTTCTATTCGCGCGAGTTTTACGTCGACGAACGCGTGCTGATCCCGCGGCCGGAGACGGAGTTGCTCGTCGAGACCGTGCTCGAGCGCGCGCCGCGCAACGCGCGTGTGGTCGACATCGGCAGCGGCAGCGGTTGCATCGCCATCGCCATCGAGCGCGAACGTCCCGACCTGCGCGTGCTCAGCGTCGATCGTTCGGTCGACGCGCTTGCGGTGGCGTCGATCAATCGCACGCGGTTGCAATCGCGCGTGCTGCTCGCAGCCTCGGATTTGTTGTCCTCCGTGCGGGGAACATTCGACGTGATCGTGTCGAATCCGCCGTACGTGCCGCTCGCGGAGTACGAGGAGCTCGCGGTCGAGGTGCGCATTCACGAGCCGCGCATTGCGCTCACTCCGGGGCCGAGCGGCCTGGAGATCATCGAGCGCATCTTCGATGAAGCGCGCGAACTGCTTGCGCCGCGCGGATGCCTGCTGCTCGAAGTCGGCTACGGGCAGGAAGCGGCGTTGCGCGCGCTCGCGGATGCGAAGCACTTCACAATCGATGCGTTCCTGCCCGACCTAGCAGGCATTCCGCGCGTCGTCGTATCATCGCCGCATCATGTCCAGTAACCCGCAATGCCTCTTCTGCCGCATCGCGAGCGGCGAGATTCCGGCGAAGAAACTGTTCGAGGATGACGCGGTCGTCGCCTTCCACGACGTCAAGCCGATGGCGCCATCGCACGTGCTGGTGATCCCGCGCCGCCACATCGCGTCGCTCGACGACATGACGGACGCGGACGCGTCTGCGATCGGCGAAACGGTGTTGCGCGCGACGAAGATCGCACGCGAGCTGCACCTCGAAGAAGACGGCTATCGCCTGGTCGTGAACAACGGTCCCGGCGCGGGCCAGACCGTGTTTCATATCCACTTCCACCTCTTGGGTGGCCGCCAGTTCGGCTGGCCGCCGGGCTGAGTACCTCGGGTTCCTCGGAGTACCTCGGAGTACCTCGGAGGTACTCCGAGGTACTAAAACCGGGTCACCATCGAAATGGAACCAACTTTGTACTTGTCCGACGTGTCGTAGGCCAGGTCGATCTGGAACCGCTGCCAGGCGAGGCCGCCCCCGATCGAGAGGTGCGTCTGGTCCTCCGTCTCCGGATACAACAGCGCTTCGGCGATGAAGTTCGGGTGATTGAGCGGCCCGTTCCACACCACCGAATGTGCGGGATCGCGCCAGACACCGGCGCGCAACGCGAACGGGATCTTCGTCGGGAACAGATACTCCGCGCCGAGGCGCAGTTCGGTCACGTCGGCGGCGGTGAAGGGATCTTCGAGCCCATCCACGTCGGCGGTCGCGCTGACGAAATCATCGACGAGGTTCGAATACTTCACGTGGACCGCGTCGAAGTTGACCGTGAGTGATGGGATCGGACGGACCGAAATGCCGATGCCCGCGATGTCCGGCATGTGGAACTTCGTATCGGCCGCGTCGATGAACTCGTGGTTGGTGCTCGCATCCGCGTAGAAAAGGGGCGCGTCGAACTGCGGGCCCCTCTTGTACACGCCGCCGACACTGATCTTGTCGGTCGGAGTCCACTTGAACCCGGCGGCGAACGTCGTATCGGTTGATTCCGCCAGCTCCACGTTGCCGTTGCTCTCGCGCGCGGTCGCCTGAATCAGGCTCTGTTGCAGCACGAAACTGTCGTTGTATCGGAACGTCGCCGCGGTCTCGAGGAAGCGCTGATGCCGGACACTGGCGCCAACCGAGAAGCGCGGATGCACCTGCCATGCTCCGGCGATACCGTAAGTCCGCTGCCGCACGGAGAGCGCG
>Ga0196977_1000053_pt1 | contig 82691 bp, 78 predicted proteins | sample S3v_1013CmetaG_FD_148634 | JGI IMG/M metagenome (GOLD analysis project Ga0196977, IMG submission 148634) | Soil microbial communities from Anza Borrego desert, Southern California, United States - S3+v_10-13C | ecosystem: Environmental > Terrestrial > Soil > Desert | place: USA: California...
CTTCGCGCCGGTTCTATTCCTCTTCCTTGATCCGCGGCGGGCTGCCGTCGTAGACCTGGCTGCGGCGCCGCTGCAGCCACGCGTCGCGGATGAAGATGTACTCGTCCAGGGCCGCATCGCGCACCAGCGATTCGGACTGCAGCAGGTTGGCGCGCTGGCGCGTCTTGTCCAGCCCCCAGAGGCCCCAGTAGAGCCGCTCGGGATTGATCGCCTCGCTGTAGTACCAGCTCGGATCCACCGCCTTGGCGGGCGCGTCGCGCGCGGTGCTCGGTCCGAGGAACGGGATCACGAAATAGGGCCCCGGCCCCATGCCCCAGCGCCCGAGCGTCTGGCCGAAGTCCTCGTAGTGCTTCTCCAGCCCCAGCGGTGTGGCCACATCCCAGAGGCCGAAGACGCCGAAGATGGAGTTCACCACGAAGCGCGCGGCGTCGGACGCGCCTTCCTTCGGCTTGCCCTGGAGGAAGTTGTTGAGGCTGGTGCCCACGTCCTCGATGTTGTCGAAGAAGTTGTTGACGCCCTCGCGCGCGAAGCCGGGCACCACCTTCTGGTAGCCCTGCGCCACGGGCTTCATCACCGCGCGGTCGAGCGCGTCGTTGAAGGCATGGGTCTTGCGATTCATCCCCTCCCACGGATCCTTCGGATCCGAGGCGCCGGTCGTGGCGCAGCCGGCGAGGAGGAGCGAGGTGGCGATGGCGAGCGCGACTTTCATTGTTTTCCTTGTCAGTGGTGCAGGAAGCGCATCGACAGGTCGAGCGCCTCCACGTCCTTGGTGAGCGAGCCGACGGAAATCCGGTGCACGCCCGTCTCGGCGATGGCGCGGACGGTGTCCAGCGTGACGCCGCCGGAGGCTTCCAGTTCCGCGCGGTCGCGATTGACCTCGACCGCCCTGCGCATGCGCTCGAGGTCGAAATTATCCAGCAGCACCAGCCGCGCGCCGGCCTCGAGCGCCTCGGCAAGCTGGTCCAGCGTTTCCACCTCCACCTGCAGCATCGTGCCCTCCGGCACCTCGCGCAGCGCCTGCGACACCGCCCCTCGCAAGCCGCCCGCCGCCGCGATGTGGTTTTCCTTGATGAGGATGCCGTCGTAGAGCCCGATGCGATGGTTCTGGGCCCCACCCGCGCGCACGGCATACTTCTGCGCGATGCGCAGTCCGGGGATCGTCTTGCGGGTGTCGTAGATCTTCGCCCGCGTGCCCTGGACCGCACGCACGTAGCGCCGCGCCTTGGTGGCGACCCCCGAGAGGAGCTGCACGAAATTCATGGCGGTGCGCTCGCCGGTGAGCAGCGCGCGCGCGTTTCCTTCGATCTCGCACACCGAAGTCCCGGCGGCCATCTCCTCGCCGTCGCGATGGTGCCAGAAGATCTCGACGTCGGGATCGAGCTCCTCGAAGGTGCGCTTGAACCACTCGACGCCGCAAAGCACCCCGTCCACGCGCGTCATCATGCGGGCGTGGCCGACTTTGCCTTCGGGCACCAGCCGGGCCGTGAGGTCCCCCGTGCCCACGTCTTCCTGCAATGCGCGGGTGACGTCGGCGGTTACGGCTTCTTCGACCAGGTGGAGGGAGTCGGGCATGGGCAATCCGGCGGGAAAGGACATTCTAAACCGCCGCAAAAACGGCAGAATCGCCGCATGGCCCACGCCGCCCCGAGGTTGCTCGAGCGCGAAGGCGCCCTGCAGGCGCTGGAGGCGGCGTGGGGTCGCGCGCAGGCGGCCGGCTGCGTCGCCATGGTGAGCGGCGAGGCGGGCATCGGCAAGACTTCGCTCGTGACGGCCTTCACCGAATCCCTCGGCGAACGCGCCTTCGTCGCGTTCGGACGCTGCGATGCCCTTTTCACGCCGCGCGTGCTCGGCCCGGTGCACGACATCGCCGCGCGCCTGGGAGGCGGGCTGGCCGAGAAGCTGGGCGGCAATCGTTCGACGGCGTTCACGGCGGTGCTCGACCAGCTCAAGAAGGCGAGGGCACCCGTGGTGGTGTTCGAGGACATGCACTGGGCCGACGAAGCCACGCTCGACCTGGTGAAATTCCTCGGGCGGCGCATCGGCGACACGCGCGCGCTCCTGGTCCTCACCTATCGCGACGACGAGGTGCCGCCGCGGCATCCGTTGCGCCTGGTGCTGGGCGAGTTGCCGCGCGAGCGCCTGGTTCGCGTGGGTCTTGTTCCCTTGACGCTGGCCGCCGTCGAAATGCTCGTCGCGCCGAGCGCCGCAACGCGGCCACGGCCCGGAGCCCAATTCGCCTCCCAGCTCCACGCGGCCACGGCCGGCAACCCGTTCTACATCAGCGAGATCCTCGCCTCGGGCGAGGGTGTGCCCGAAGGCGTGCGCGATGCGGTTTTGGCACGCGCGGCGCGCTTGGGCCCGCAGGCGCGTGCCGTCGCCGACCTGGTCAGCGTCGCGCCCGGTGGCCTCGAAGCCTCCATCGTCGAGGAGAGCCTGCCCGATGCGCCGGCGGCGATGGCCGAATGCGAGGAGCGCGGCATCCTGCGATCGGCCGGTGGCCTGCTTCACTTCCGGCACGAGATCGCGCGGCTCGCGATCCTCGATGCGCTTTCTTCCCGACAGCGACGCCTCCTGGACGGACAGGTTCTGGAAGCGTTACGGCGCAGGGGCATCGCCGGCGAGCAACTCGCGCGCCTGGCACACCACGCCGAGGCCGCCGAGGACGCGAAGGGCGCGCACGAGTACTCCACCGCTGCGGGCAAGCGGGCCTCCGAGCTTGCGGCGCATCGCGAGGCCGCCGAGCATTTCGCGCGCGCGCTTCGCTTCTCGCAGCATCTCGATGCGCGCGAACGGGCAGGCCTGCTCGACGCGTTCGCCTGGGAGTGCCAGGTAACGGGCCGGACGGAAGCGGTGGAATGCCGCAAGGAGGCCGCCGCGCTGTGGCGCAAGGTGGGCGACGCGCGGCGCGAAGTGGAGAGCCTCGCCCGGCTCTCGCACGTGCTGGTGGTCCAGGGCCGGGACGCCGAGGCCGAAACGCCGATGCAGGAGGCGTTCCGCGTCATCGAAGGTCTGCCGCCCGGAGAGGCGCACCTCATCGTCTATCGCTTCCACGCCTACCTGCGGATGCTCGAGCGCGACGTCGAGGTCGCCATCGCCGACGGCGAGCGCGCGCTGGAGCTGGCCGAGCGCTTCGGCGCCGACGAGGATCGCGCGCACGTGCTCAACACCCTGGGGTCTTCGTTGCTGGTGGCCGACGACGAGCGCGGCATCGTCCTGCTCGAGCGCAGCCTTGAAATTTCCCGCGCGCGCGGCCTGGACTATCACGTGTCCAACGCGTACGGAAACCTCGGCTCGGCGTGCGGCGAGGTGCATCGCTTCCGGCAGGCGCTGGCGTACCTCGAGGAGGGTGTCGCCTGGTCGCGCGCGCACGACCTGGACAACTCCTATTTCTACGAGTCGTCGTGGCTGGCGCTCGCGCAGCTCTTCCTCGGGCGCTGGAGCGACGCTGCGGAGACTGCGCAAAATGTCCTTCGGAGCGCCTCTGCCAGCGTGATCTCGCGGATCATGGCGCTGCTCGCCACGGGAAGGCTGCGCGCGCGGCGCGGCGATCCGGGAGCCTGGGAGGCGTTGGACGAGGCGCTCGCACTGGCCGAGGAAACCACGACCCTGCAACGCCTGGCGCCCGTGCGCGCCGCGAGGGCCGAGGCGGCATGGCTCGCCGGCGAGGACGCCGCGGCGGCGCGCGAAGCGACGGCGGCGTTCGAGCTGTCTCGACGCAAGCGCCACGCGTGGTTCGTGGGCGAGCTCGCCTATTGGCAGTGGAAAGGCGGCCGGGCAGTGGAGATGCCGCAGTACGCCGCGCGGCCATACGCGCTGCAAGTCGCGGGCCGATGGCAGGACGCGGCGGAAGATTGGCGCGAGCGCGGTTGCCCCTACGAAGAGGCGCGGGCCCTCGCGGAAGGCGATGCCGCGGCCAGGCTGGCGGCGCTGCGCATCTTCGACGACCTCGGCGCGCGTCCCGCTTCGGAGCGGGTTCGCCAGTCCCTGCGTGCCGCCGGCGTCAAACGCATCCCCCGGGGGCCCCGGGCCTCCACGCGAGCGTTGCCGGCTGGCCTTACCACCCGCGAGGTTCAAGTGCTCGGCCTCATCGCCGAAGGCCTCACCAACGCCGAAGTGGCCGGGCGGCTGCACATTTCCACCAAGACGGTCGATCACCACGTGAGCGCGGTGCTCGCCAAGCTGGGCGTGGACTCGCGGCGGGAGGCAATCCGGGTGGCGCGGGCCTCAAATTGGGTAGGTCCTCCCGATGTGGTGAAGGGGTAGGAAGCGGAATCTGGCGGCGTGTCAGTCATGCCGGGTGCCGCGATGGCGGCGATGGCCCGGGATCCAATTCCCCACCCACGGAGGATTCATGCCCCGCTACATGGTTGAAAGAAGCTTTCCCGAAGGCCTCGGCCTCGCCCCCAACGAAAAGGGCGCGGAAGTCTGCGCCGCCGTCAACGCCACCAACATGGAAAAGGGCGTGAGCTGGGTCCACTCGTACGTCACTCCGGACCGCAAGAAGACCTATTGCGTCTACGACGGCCCCACGCCGGAGGCCATCCGCGAGGTGGCCAAGGCCAACAGCCTGCCCATCGACCGGATCACCGAAGTACGGGTGCTCGACCCCTATTTCCACCGGTGAGGTTGTCGTCCGGGCGCTGCAGTTGCAGCGATGGCCCGGGCCCGATTCCACCCCCGGACCGGGGGTTGAACAGCTTTGCGCCGCCACCATCTAAGGGGGTGAACCTGACCCCCTTAGAGGCGGCGTCCCCATGCGAATCGACAAGCTGACCACCAAATTCCAGCAGGCCCTGGCCGACGCCCAGAGCCTGGCACTCTCCCATGACAACGGCTTCATCGAGCCGCAACACGTCCTGCTCGCCCTGCTCACCCAGCAGGACGGGGGCACGTCTTCGATCCTGCAGCGCGCCGGGGTGAACGTGGCTCCCCTGAAAAAGGCCCTCGAGGAGTCCATCGGCCGCATGCCGAAGGTCGAGGGCACCGGCGGAGAGATCAACATCTCCCGCGACCTCAACAACCTGCTCAACCTCACCGACAAGGAGGCGACCAGGCGCGGCGACCAGTTCATCGCCTCCGAGCTTTTCCTGCTTGCCGCCGCACGCGACAAGGGCGATACCGGGCGGCTGCTCAAGCAGCACGGCGTGAATGAAGCCGCGCTCGACAACGCCATCAAGGCGGTGCGCGGCTCCGAGACGGTGCACAACCCCGAGCAGGAGGGCCAGCGCGAGGCGCTGAAGAAATACACCATCGACCTCACCGAGCGCGCGCGCTCCGGCAAGCTCGACCCCGTCATCGGCCGCGACGAGGAGATCCGCCGCGTGGTCCAGGTGCTGCAGCGCCGCACCAAGAACAACCCCGTCCTCATCGGCGAGCCCGGCGTGGGCAAGACCGCGATTGTCGAAGGTCTCGCCCAAAGGATCGTCAACGGCGAGGTGCCCGAGGGCCTGCGCAACAAGCGCGTGCTCTCGCTCGACATGGGCATGCTCATCGCCGGCGCCAAGTACCGCGGCGAGTTCGAAGAGCGCCTCAAGAACGTGCTGAAGGAGCTCGCCCAGGACGAGGGCCAGACCATCGTCTTCATCGACGAGCTGCACACCATGGTCGGCGCCGGCAAGGCGGAAGGCGCCATGGATGCCGGCAACATGTTGAAGCCCGCCTTGGCCCGCGGCGAGCTGCACTGCGTCGGCGCCACCACGCTCGACGAATACCGCAAGTACATCGAGAAGGACGCGGCCCTCGAGCGCCGCTTCCAGAAGGTGCTCGTGGACGAGCCCTCGGTGGAAGACACCATCGCCATCCTGCGTGGCCTCAAGGAGAAGTACGAGGTCCACCACGGCGTGGACATCACCGACCCGGCCATTGTCGCCGCGGCCGAGCTCTCGCACCGCTACATCACGGACCGCTTCCTGCCCGACAAGGCCATCGACCTCATCGACGAGGCGGCTTCGCGCATCAAGATGGAGATCGACTCCAAGCCCGAGGTGATGGATCGCCTGGACCGGCGCTTGATCCAGCTGCGCATCGAGGAAGTCGCGGTGGGCAAGGAGAAGGACGAGGCTTCGCAGAAGCGCCTGGGACTGATCCGCGAGGAGATCGCGCGCCTGCAGAAGGAGTATTCGGACCTGGAGGACGTATGGAAAGCCGAGAAGGCCCGCGTCCAGGGTTCGGCACATGTCAAAGAGGAGCTGGAGAAGCTCCGGCTGGAAGTCGACGCGGCGCAACGCAAGGGCGACTTCAATCGCATGGCCGAGCTGCAATACGGCAAGATCCCCGCGCTGGAGAAGCAGCTGAAGGAGGCCGAGACGGCCGCGTCTGCTCCCTCTCCCAACAAGCTCCTTCGTACCCAGGTCGGCGTCGAGGAAATCGCCGAAGTCGTCTCCCGTTCCACCGGTATCCCGGTGTCGAAGATGATGCAGGGCGAGCGCGGCAAGCTCCTTGCGATGGAAGAGCGCCTGCACCAACGCGTGGTGGGCCAGGACGAGGCCGTGCGCTTGGTTTCCGAAGCCATCCGCCGCTCGCGCGCCGGCCTATCCGACCCCAACCGTCCCTACGGTTCGTTCCTCTTCCTGGGGCCGACAGGCGTTGGCAAGACCGAGCTCTCGAAAGCGCTCGCGGAGTTCCTCTTCGACTCCCAGGACCACCTGGTGCGTATCGACATGTCCGAGTACATGGAGAAGCACTCGGTCGCCCGCCTCATCGGCGCGCCTCCGGGGTATGTGGGTTACGAGGAGGGCGGACATCTCACCGAGATCGTGCGGCGCAAGCCCTACTCGGTAATCCTGCTCGACGAGATCGAGAAGGCGCATCCGGACGTCTTCAACGTGCTGCTGCAAGTGCTCGACGACGGAAGGATGACCGACGGCCAGGGCCGCACCGTGAACTTCAAGAACACGGTCATCGTGATGACCTCGAACCTGGGCTCGCAGATGATCCAGTCGATGGCGGACAAGGACTACCAGGTGGTGAAGCTCGCGGTGATGGGCGAGGTCAAGAACCACTTCCGCCCGGAGTTCATCAACCGCATCGACGAGATCGTGGTCTTCCACGCCCTCGACGAGGCCAACATCGCCAGCATCGCCCGCGTGCAGCTGCGTGAGCTGGAGCGGCGGGTGCGGGCGATGGAGATGGACATCGTCGTCTCCGACGCCGCGGTGGCCGAGCTCGCGAAGGCCGGCTTCGATCCGGTCTACGGCGCGCGGCCGCTCAAGCGCGCGATCCAGCAGCAGATCGAGAACCCGCTCTCGAAGGCGATCCTGGAGGGCAAGTTCGGGCCCAAGGACACCATTCGCGTGGATGCGAAGGGTGGGGTGTTCAGCTTCGAGGGCGAGGGCGCGCGGCTGAAGGCTGCGTAGAAATCTCCCTCTCCTTGGAAGAGGGCCGGGGAGATGGTGATCCTGACGGGCCGCGCAGCGACCCGTCAGGATCAGGGATTGAACCAGCGGTACACGATCGCTTCGGCCGGCTTTCCGCGGATGGACGTTGCGATGTTCGGAAAAGCCGTGCTGGCCATCACGTTGTCGTCCATCCACAGATGGACCGCAACACCATGAAGCTGCGGGTCCGCCTCGAACACAGCCTCTAGCGCCGCCTCGTGCGCAATGGCCTGAAGCCCGAAGTCGGTAACCTTCGTTTCCTGAACGCAGCCCACCGCGTTGCTGCCTTCCAGGCCATATCCCCCGGTACAGAAAGATTCTTCCAGGTAGCCGGTGGTGAATACGTCCTGACGCGATGCGACGTCGATGAGCCACTGGATGGGTTTGGTGCCGGCGCTGCGCCGCACTTCCGCAATATGGGGAACGTAAGCGTTCTTGAGATTGCCCACGGTGATGGGGCTCTGGATCGGGCCGACGACCGAGCCCACATACCCGTCGATCAAGGCGGAGATCGATGCATCAGCTGCCAGCCTCGGAGACCAATCGAACCAGATGAATCCCCTGAAGGCACGCCGCAGGCTTTCAAGCAATCGCTTGGTTCTTTCCAGGTAGGTGGCGGTGCCGACGACTGCCTCGAAGTCCGCCCAGTAGCCGTAAGGCATGGAAACCGCATCCACTCCGATGCGTTGCAGGAACGCGCCACGCTCCTCCAGGTACGTCTCCAAGGCACTGAAGGAAGCAAGCACATTCGCAGGGGTCGAAGCGGGGAAGGAAGTGTCCTGCAAACCCGCCGCCGCTCCCTGAATCTGGCTCCGCCAGATTACCGAGAAGCCCTGCGCCTTCGCTTCGCCTACCGCCCATTCGAGGTCGGCATCGCTCATCGTCGAGGTGTTCAGTTCCGCCGGGTTCATCACGCGCCACGCGGAGGACGAGCGGTCGAATATGGTCCAGGGTGTGAGGGTGACGACCTGGATGTTCAACTGTTTCATGCGTGCGAGCGTGCGCTTGAACGCATCACGCGTATCGCCACGGCATCCCGGGACGAAATTGGGGTTGGGCTTCGACCAGATGTCCTTGAACCAGGCCACTCGCCGGAACGATGGCATCGTTGCCGGGCGGTTGACGGAAGGTAAAGGCTGTGTGCCCACATACGCTGCCGGGAATGCGAGGGTGGCAGGCGTTGGGTCGCAGAAGGGGTCCGACAACGTGAGCGAGCGCGGCGCCGCATTGAAGTCCGCGGGGTATTGCAACCGGGATAAATCGGCGGGCACCTCGATCATGTCGCCCATGGTCATCCCGTACCCCTCGAGCTTTGCGCCTCCCGGCAAAGACCCGATCTGGTTCTGGCGCAAATGGCGCACCACGTCCAAGGGCCCCGTGCCGAGGAGGTACGCAAGCTGGAAGCTGGAGAGACGAAACTTGCGCGCGAAGTCGAGCCCGGTGGCGATGCTCGTCACGTTCGCCGCTCGCATCGCGTCGCGCACAAACTGCTGCGGGTACGAGACATCGCAGGTCGTCGGAGTGTCCCGGAAAACCTGCTGAGTGAGACGCTTGGTCTTGATCACGTCGCCGACACCGTAATTGAACTCGGCCAGGTTGTCGTTGGGCAGGCCGATCTCGTATCCGAAACCCAGGTTCGCTACCCCGACCTGAGTGAGGCTGACCGCCGAGGGATTGAATGCGGTCCCAAGCCCGGGGCCGGTGGCACGGTAGAGGATCCCGCCCCAGAAGATTCCGTGAGGCTCGAGCGTGGCGACCAGCCAGAGCGGCTCCGAATCGCTGTCGTACGTGAACCAGGTCAGAAAGATGGAATTGCCCTGGTGCACCAGGTTCAAACCCCAGCCAGACTCGGTTCCGGATGGAGCGGCCCACCACAGGCCACTGCGATTGATCGTGGTCTCCAATCGGCTGGCCGGACCCAAACTGCAGGTCGGCATCCATCGGAAAACCTGCGGCGTGAGGCTCTTGGACCCGCGCAGCCCGTTGATGTCGTAGGTGAACGTCGCGCTGGTGGGACTCTGGAAACGCAACTGGCCATTACCGACTTTCGCTACGTTGACGCGGGCGGAATCGAAAGCGGCATCGCTGTATGGCGGCCCCTTCGTCCTGAAGAAATCCCCGCTGTAGCTTCCATCTCCTTCGCGGACCAGGGAAGAGACCAGCCAGAGCGCGCGACCGCCGCTGTCATAGGTGAACCATGTGGCGAAGATCACGTCCCCCTGATGGGTCAGGTTGATCCCCCAGCCCGACTCGGATCCAGCAGGCGCGGCCCACCAAATCCCCTGGTAGGTTTGGGTCGCCGTCGTTTGGGCGCCGGCGGAAGACGCCAATCCGAGACAAAAAAGGACACAGGCAACAAGGCGTGGCATCGACTCCCCCCCGGTGCGGACCGTTTAGCGGCGGACGCTGGGAATCTTACGCGGTCAACTTCGACCTTTGTCCTGAGCCCGTCAAAGCACCAGCAAGTGCTGCTTCTTGGCGCCGCGCACCGGTTCGAGCGCGATCGCCTTGTCGAAGGTGACAAGCCGGCCCCGATGCCGGACGGCCAGACTGAGCAGGTAAACGTCCGTAAGCTGCCCGGGGCCATGGATGCGCGATGCGTCCACGGTCTCGTTGTCGAGAAGGGTCGCATCGTCGGGCCAGAATTCGTGTTGCGGCTGCACGGCCGCCTGCGCGAGCCGCTCCACGATGGCCGCCACGGGCAGTGCGTTCGGATAGTCCGGATGCGCCATCACCCGGATGCAGCCGTTCTGCGTGATGGGGCACGAGGCCCAGCCCGTCTTGCCATGCTCTGCGAACCAATCGGTGGCGGCAGCGTGCGAGGCGTGGTCCGCGTCCAACAGGGCGATGAGGACGTTGACGTCCAGCAACGCGCGCATCAGTAAGCGTCGTCCGCCCGCAGCTTGTCGATGAGCTCGTTTGTGACGACCCCGCCGCGCCGGGGGAACGGCCGAAGCCCGTAGTTGGCGCGCGGCTCAGCGGTGCGGGGGGCGGTTTTCTGAAGGGGGGGCGCGGTGAGCGCAGCGCGTGCCAGCTCCGAGATGACCTCGCCGGCGGTCTTGTTTTCGCGACGCGCGCGTTCCTTGGCGGCTTGGAGGACGTCGTCGGCGATGTCGAGAGTCGTGCGCATGCATCTGATGATATGGCATCAGGCATCAGATGTCAAGGTCAAGCGGGCAGTTCGACGCGCTCCTCACCCCTGCCGTAGCAGCTCCGCGGCCTTCTCGCCGATCATGATGGAAGGCGCGTTGGTGTTGGAGGACGGAATGGTCGGCATGACGGAGGCGTCGGCCACGCGCAGGCCCGCGATGCCGTGCACGCGCAGTTGCGCATCCACGACCGAGTCGTCGGCCGAGCGTCCCATGCGACAGGTGCCCACGGTATGCCACGCGGTTTGCCCGCAGCCGCGCCCGTAGTCCATCAGCTGCTTCTCGTCCCTGACCTCGGGGCCCGGCCGCGTCTCCCGCACGATGCGCGCGGCCAGCGACGGCTGCGCCGCGATGCGGCGAATGAGCTTCAGCATCGCGAGCGCCGTATGGCGGTCGAATTCATCGGTGAGGTAGTTCGCGTCGATCCGCGGAAACTGCGTGATGTCCGCGCTTACCGAGTGCACGGAGCCGCGAGAGCGCGGGTGGAGCTGGAAGCCGCCGAGGGAGAACCCGGAGAACGGGTCGATGCCGGCGCCGGGCGTTCGCGAGTACCGGTCCCTGCCGCTGATGTGGTAGATCCGGATCATCACGTCTGGCCGATCGGAGGCCGCCTCGGTGCGGGTGATGGCATGCGCCGTGGAGGAGGTCCCCGCCATCAGGCCCCGCCTCGTGAAGACGTACTGCATCCCGGCCAACATGCGGCGCGCGAAGCTGTTCATCACGTCGTTGATCGTGATGGGAACGTCGCATTGATACGTGCAACGCATCTGCAGGTGGTCGATCATGTTCTCGCCAACGGCCGGAAGATGCGCGACGACGGGAATGCCGAGCGCGGCGAGGCGTTGCGCGTCGCCCACGCCCGAGGCCTCGAGCAGCTGTGGCGACTGGATCGCGCCGGCGCACAGGATCACCTCGCGCGCGGCGCGCGCCGTGTGCCGTGTCCCGTTCTGCGTGAATTCGACCCCCGTCGCGCGCCTGCCCTCGAAAAGCACGCGCGTGGCCATGGCCCCGGTCTGGATCGCGAGATTGCTCCGGCGCGATGCCGCGCGCAGGTAGCCCACCGCCGTGCTCCACCGCCGCCCCTTGTGCGCGGTCTGCTCGAGGTAGCGCACGCCCTCGTAGCTCGAGACGTTGTAGTCGGCCGTCTCCGGGATGCCGGCCTCGCGGCAGCCCGCGATGAACGCATCCGAAAGCACGTCGTGCTCGCGGCTGAGTCGATCGGTGATGCGCATCGGCCCGCCGTGGCCGCGGCCCTCGAGGCTCGTGTACGGGTTGTCCTCGAGGCGCTTGAACAAGGGAAGCACGTCGGACCAGCCCCAACCGGCAAGGCCCGCGTCTCGCCACGCGTCGTACTCGCGCGGATCGCCCCAGACGTAGGCCATGCCGTTGATCGCCGAGGAGCCGCCCAGCACTTTGCCGCGTGGCCAGTAGACCCTGTTGCCGAGAAGCTCCGCCTGCGGCTCGGTCTCGAACTTCCACGCGTAGCGCTCGTTGGTGAGCAGCTTGCCCACGCCCAGCGGGATGTGGATCCACGGGTTGCGGTCGGGCCCGCCGGCTTCGAGCAGCAGCACGCGATGCCGCCCCGACTCCGTGAGGCGCGCGGCAAGCGCCGCGCCGGCGGAGCCCGCGCCCACGACGACGTAGTCGTAGCGCGGCTCCTCCATCTACTTCGCGTTCGGGTCGCGGTGCTTGAAGGAGTCGCGCCGGAAGCTGTAGAGCGCCTTGGGATCCACCATCACGTCGACGATCGCGGGCTTGCCGCAGGCGATCGCGGCTCTCACCGCCTCCTCGATCTGCGCGGCGCGTTCCACGCGGAAGCCTTTGGCGCCGTATAGCTCCGCGAGCTTGTCGTACGGCGGGTTGGGCACGTCGGCGCCGATGTAGCGCTCGCCGAAGAAGTCGCGCTGGTAGGCCTTTTCCGCGCCCCAGCAGCCGTTGTTCATCACGATGCACACCGTGTTGATGCCGTTCTCCACCGCGGTGCCGATCTCGCTCACGGTCATGCCGAACCCGCCGTCGCCCATCAGGCTCACCACGGTGCGCTCCGGCCGCGCGAGCTTGATGCCCAGGCCGGCGGCATAGGAGAAGCCCACCAGGCCGAAGTCGAGCGGCGTGAAGAGCGACGGCGGCTGGGCGTAGCGCATCTGGTCGGTGGCTTGCAGGCAAAGCGTGCCCGCGTCCATGGTGTACATCGCATCGTCCGGGCAGGCGCGGCGCAATGCCGCGTAGAGCGTGGCCGGCTGGATCGGGTCTCCGTGTGCGCGCGCGGTGGCTTCACGTTCCTCGAGAAGCTTCGCGCGCTCGTCGCGAAACCTCGTCGTCCATGTCGCAACTTCGGCCGAGGGCTCGTGCGCGCCCAATGCCTCGACAAGCTGCGTCGCGCAGCGCCCCGCGTCGCCGACGAGGCCGACCGCGATGGGGAAGAAGCGCCCGACCGCCGTCGCGTCCTGGTCGACCTGGATGATCTTCGCTTCGCGGTTGAGGTTGTCGTACGAATAGAAAGTGCTGTTGAAGCCCAGCCGCGTGCCGAGCGCGAGGATCACGTCGGCTTCCTTCGCCAGTCGGGAAGCGACGGTGTTGCCGCGGGGGCCGACCTGGCCGGCGTACAAGGGGTGGTCGCAGGGCAGGGCGTCGCCGTGACCCGGCGACATCGCCACCGGCGCATCGAGGCGCTCGGCGAGGGCGAGGGCCTCGCGGTGGGTGCGGCCGTTCTTGATGCCGCCGCCGGCGATGATGAGCGGCCGCTTCGCCGCCGCGAGCAGCTTCGCCGCTTGCATCACCAGCTCAGGATCGCAGGCCCCCGCGCCGTTGGGCCGATACTTGGCGGGCGCGCCGGCCGCTTCGAAATCGGTGACTTCGGCCAGCAAGTCGCGCGGCATGTTGAGGCACACGGGGCCACGGCGCGGGGCGAGCGCGGTGCTGAACGCCTCGCGCACCATCTCCGGAATGCGCTTCGCCTGCGTCGCGGTCCAGGTCTTCTTGGTGACGGGCTTGAAAAGCGCCTGCTGGTCGACTTCCTGGAACGCGTCGCGGTAGACGTGCGCGGTGGAGAGCGAGCCGGCGAGCGCCACCACCGGTGAAAACGCGGCGTTGGCCTGCGCGAGCCCGGTCACGAGATTGGTGGCGCCAGGACCGTTCTGGCCGGCGAGGAACACGCCGGCGCCGCCGGAAGCGCGTGCATAACCGTCGGCCATGTGCACGCCGGTGCGCTCGTCGCGGACGCCGACGAACTTGATCGATTTCGAGTCGTAGAGGGCATCGAAGATTTCCATGCCCGCCGAGCCGATCAGTCCGAAGACGTGCTTGGTGCCCTCGGCCTCGAGGGCGTCCATCACGGCCTTGCCGCCGCTCGCGCGGCTCTCCCGGCTCACGGCCCTGGAACCCGGGCGCCGGCGAAGGTCCCGTTCTCGTAGCAGGAGTTCTCAGCCCCTTGCCGGACGTAGACTCCCCCGACGCCGCCCGCGCCCGCATGCTCGAAAGTGACTGACCAGTTGTTCGCGATGCCCTGCTGTGGCGAGGAAAAGCGCAATTGTGCGATCTTGCCCCTCTGGGTCACCTCGACGGGAACGCGAGTGCCGATGGCGGCCCCGGCCGCGTTGGTGCGCGACAGGAAGAACCCTGCGTCGGCCGCGCCCTCGATTTCCCAGGTCTCGCTGGTCGCCACTCCCCGCTGGCCGCATGAGGTGACATTCGAGTTCATGTCGACGCGATACTGCCCGGCGATCGGCAGGGCGGCGGTCTCGAACCGTCGTAGCGGCCGCGTCACGGTGTGGTCCCCGATGCGATAGGTCAGCGTGGTGCTGTCCGCGTAGTTCGTCAGGAAAGTCGCCTCGCCGACGGCGACGCCCCGCGTCGCCGTCGCATCGAAAGGCTGGGACAAGGGCGTTCCCTGCATCGAATAAACCGTGCCGCGGTAGCCGTTCGGAGGCGGCGGGGGAGAGCCCGGGTCCTGCTCGAAGGGTATCGGCCGCATCTCGGGCATGACGTACCACTGGGCGAGCCCGAGGCCCTGGGCGTCCCGCGCATCAGCCGAATACAGGAACACCACGCCGAAGAGGCCGAAGCTCCCCTGGTAAATGGACAGGCCCCAGCCCGGCTGCGACGGGTCGAACCAATGGTCGGTAAGCCAGCCAGGCAGCTCGTACGTCGGAAAGCCCCGCGCTCCCGACACGTTGCCCTGCAGCACGCAGCCGCCAGCCGGGGCGTCCTCGACGAACGACAACTTGCCCGTGAACGAATTGCCCGCGACGCTATCCAGCACCACCGACCACGTGCCGCGCACCGGTGATTGCGTCTCGGCGAAAGAGGCGATCAAGGCGCTTCCATGTTGCCGCACCTGCATGGGCTGGTAGGCGTCTGGCCAATCCCCGATCGGCGTCCGCGATATCGCATGGCCTTCGGCCACGCGCCGGATTCTCCATATCTCCGGGTCCGGACGCGAGACGGCGCCGCATGAAGAAGCCGCCGAGGAGGCGAAACGCACCGCGTAATCGCCCTCGAGGGGTAGGGTCATCATGTCCATGCGGCGAACGACTTTCTCGACCGTGGTTCCGTCCACGCTGTAGCGCAGGCTCGCGGTGCCGTCGAGGAGCGGGGTGACTCGCGCCTCCCCGCGCTGCTGCAGGCGAGTCGCGGCGGGGTCGAAGTTCGTGCCCAGCGGCGAGCCATTGGCGGAGTACAACGGGCCCGAGTAGGACGGCGCGACGCCTTCGCCGCGCCGCATGTCCGGCATCACGAACCACTGCGCGCGCCCCGATGGGTCGTAGGCGAAGAGCGCGCCGAAGAGCAGGCGCTCGTCGTGCTGGACGAGCGACAGGCCCCAGCCGCTTTCCACCGGATTCCACCAGTGGTCGCTCAGGTTGGTCGGCGGCGAGAGGCTGACGGTCGTCGCGTGGGAGGCCGCGCCCACGAAGGCGGCAAGCGCGATGATGACGCGGGCGGCGAGCTTCATGGTTTCAGATGCTCCCAGGGTCGAATGACTTCGGAAAACTCTACGCCTTCGCCTTCTCGACCTCTTCCACCAGGATGGGAATCGCCAGGTTCACGCTGTGGATCCCCATGATCGTCACCAGCTCGATGGTCTCGAGCAGCTCCTCCTTGGTGGCCCCGGCCTGGAGCGCCAGCGCCATGTGGCGCCGCACGCCGGGCGCGTACATGTGCGTCGTGGCCGCGTTGATCGCCACCAGGATCAGCTCCTTGTATTTCTGCTCGAGCGGCCCCGACTTGTGCGGCACGTCGCGGAAGCGCAAATAGGCCTCGACGAACTGCGGGTCGAGCTGGCGCATCTGCTCCCAGAGGGGGTTGAAGTCGCCGCGACGGATGTACTCGTCGGTGACGGGCGTCTCGCTGCTCATGAATGCATTCCCCACTTGAGGATGGTGCGGTGCTCCACGCTGCGGAAGATGAGGTTCTCGACCAGGAGCCCGATGATGATCACGGTGAAGAGCCCCGCGAACACGGCCGGGATGTCGAGCACGTTCTTGTTCTCGTAGATGAACCATCCCAGGCCACCCGAGCCGGAAGTGGTGCCGAAGACGAGCTCGGCTGCGATGAGCGTGCGCCACGCGAACGCCCAGCCGATCTTGAGGCCCGAGAGGATGTTGGGAAATGCGGCCGGGATCAGGATCTTCCTCACGTAGCCCACGCCGGACAATCCGTAATTCCGGCCCACCATGCGCATCGTCGGCGAAACGCCCAGGAAGCCCGAGTGCGTGTTGAGCGCGATCGGCCACATCACGGCATGCACCAGCACGAAGATGATGCTGGGATTGCCCAGGCCCAGCCAGATGAGCGCGAGCGGCAAGAGCGCGATCGCGGGCAGGGGGTTGAGCATCGCGGTCAGCGTCTCCAGCAGGTCCGTTCCCAGCCGCGAGGTCATCGCCAGCACGGTGAACACCAGCGCCAGCGCGAGGCCGATGCCGTAGCCGTATAGGAGCACCAGGATCGAGGCCCAGGACTTCTTCAGCAGCTCGCCGCTCCACATGCGCTGCACGAAGGTCTTCAGCGTGTCGCTGAAGGTGGGCAGGATGAGCGCGTTGTCGAGGTAGACCGCGTAGGCCTGCCAGGCCGCGGCAAGCAGCAGCAGGATGAAGGTCTTGCGCACCGCGCTGTTGCCGTAGATGCGCTCCCAGGTCGTGAGCGGCTTGTTGACGACGCCGAAGTCGTGCTCGGGGACCTGCTCGCGCACATACTCTGCGCGCTGCGCAGGGGTGCCATGGATGGGCGGGCTAGACATGCGGGACCGCCTCGCCCTCGCTTTCCTGTCCCGCGAAGAGCATGCGGTGGATGCGATCCGAGAGGCGCGTGCCCGAGGCGTCTTCGGGATCGGTGCCGTCGCTGTTCAACTCCGCGCGCACCTGGCCCGGGTGGGGGGAGAGCAGCAGGATGCGGTTGCCGATGCGCACCGCCTCCGGGATCGAGTGCGTCACGAAGAGCACCGTGAACTTCGTGCCCTCCCACAGCTCGAGCAGCTCGTCCTGCATCTTGCGGCGGGTGAGGGCGTCCAACGCCGCGAACGGCTCGTCCATCAGCAGGATGTCGGGTTCCATCACCATGCCGCGGGCGATGGCCACGCGCTGCTTCATGCCGCCGGAGAGCGTGTGCGGGTACGAGTCTGTGAAGCGGGTGAGGTTCACCTTCTCGATCGCGGCCATGGCGCGTTCCTCGGCATCGCGGCCTCGGAAGCGCCCGGAGGCCTCGAGCGCGAACATCACGTTCTGCTTCACGGTCTTCCAGGGCAGCAGCTGGTCGAACTCCTGGAAGACCATCACGCGATCGGGCCCGGGCCGCTTCACCTCGATGCCCTTCAGCTGGATGCGCCCCTCGGTGGGCGCGATATAGCCGCCCACCGCCTTCAGCAGCGTGGACTTGCCGCAGCCCGAGGGACCCAGGAGCACGAAGCGGTCCGACGGGTAGACGTCGAAGCTCACCCGGTAGGTGGCCGTGACGAGGTGATGGCGCGTCTTGTACTGCAGCGTGACGCCCTGCACCTCGAGCAACGGCTGCGGCGCGGCCGCCATTCCCGTCAGCTTCCCGGCAGGTGGTGGATGTCGGGGAAGAAGAGGTCCTTCCACGACTTGGGCTCGGTCTTGAGCGTGCCGATCTTGTGCATGAATTGCGCGTACGGCAGCACGTTCTCCGGCGCCATCGTGTACTTGATCTGCGGGTCGCTCATGAGCTTGAGGATCTTGTCGGCCGACTCCTTGCCGCCGCCCTCGGCCACGTACATCTCGGCCGCGCGCTTCTTGTCCGCGTTGATCGCGTCCGTGGCTTCCTTCATGGCGTCGAGCACCGCCTTGTAGGTCTTCGGGTTCTCGTCGCGGAACTTCTTCGTCGCCCACACCATGAGGAAGGTATTGGGCCCGCCCATGATGTCGTACGAATTGAGCACCGTGTGCACCGCCGGGTTCTCGAGCGCCGTGTTCTGGAAGGGCGGGGAGGTGAACTGCGCGGTGATCTCGCCCTGGCCCGAGAGCAGCGCGCGCAGGCCCTCGGGATGCGGCAGGTTCACCATCAGCGGATTGAGCTTCTTGTAGTTTTCGATGCCGAAGGCCTTGGCTACGGCCATCTGCAGGTAGATCGTCTGCACCGATGAGCCGGCGCCCGCCATCGCGATGCGGTCCTTGTCGGTGAAATCCTTGATGCCCTTCACGGCCGGGTTGCGGCTCACCAGCAGGTTCGGCATCGAGGAGAGCGCCGCCACGCCGTGGACCTGCACGTTCGAGCGCGTGCGGTCCCAGAGGATGAAGGCGGGCCCCGTGCCGCCCGCGGCGAAGTGAAGCCCCCCGGCGAGCAGCGCGTCGTTGGCGGCCGCGCCCGCGCCCATGCGAGCCCAGGTGACGGTCGTCGATCCGAGGCCCGCCTTGGCGAGGTGCTTCTCGACCAGCTTGTCGGCCTTCATGACAGTGAGCTGCATGTAGCCGATGCCGTACTGCGACATCATCTTGAGCTCGCTCACCTCGGCCGCGGCGGGGCCTGCGGTGAAGCCGAGCGCGGCGGCCATGGCGGCAGCCAGGAGTTTCCAGGTCTTCATTTTCGTGCTCCTCCTCGTTGTGGTGAGTCTCGGTTCCTTCAGGGACGAACGCCGTACTTGGGCTTGGGGCCGACCGTGGTCGCCAGCCGGCCCGCGGCCGCGTCGATGAACCGGCACAGGTACGGCCGGGTCTCGCGCGGGTCGATGATCTCCTCCACGCCGAAGGCCTCCGCGGTGCGGAAGGGGGACGCATGGGCGCGCAATTGCGCCTCGATCTCGGCCTCCTTCGCCTTCGGATCGGGCGCGGCCGCGATCTCGCGCCGGAACGCCGCGGCAACGCCGCCCTCGATCGGCAGGGATCCCCACTCGGCCGAGGGCCACGCGATCTTGAAGTCGAGGCCGTTCTTGTCGGTGGTGCCCATGCCGGCCATGCCGTAGCACTTGCGGATCACCACGGTGTACATCGGCACCGTCGCCTGCAAAGCCACGTACACGCTGCGCATGCCCTCGCGCAGTGTGGCGGCAGCCTCGGCGTCCTTGCCGACCATGAAGCCGGGAACGTCCACCAGGAAGACGAGGGGGATGTGGAAGCAGTCGCACAGCTCGACGAAATGGGTCTGCTTGCGCGCGGCGCGCACGTCCATGGCGCCGCCGTACACCATCGGGTTGTTGGCGACGAACCCCACGACGTGGCCGTTCATGCGCGCGAGGCAGGTGATGAGCGCCTTGCCGTAGCTCGGCTGCAGCTCGAAGACCGAATCCTGGTCGGCGATCGATTCGATGATGCGGCGCATGTCGTAGGGCTTGCGCCGGTTGCGCGGCACGATGTCCTTGAGCTTGTCCTCGCATCGATCGACGCGGTCGCCCGTGGTCGCGCGCGGCGGTAGCTCCCACACGTTGCGCGGCATGAAGGAGAGATAGCGCCGGATCAGGGCGAAGCATTCGCGCTCGTCCTTCGCCACCTGGTCGATGGTGCCGGCCACATCCACCGCGATCGCGGGGCCGCCCAGCTCCTCCTTGGTGACCTTCTGCCCGAGGGAGCGCTCGACCACGGGCGGTCCCGCGGCGAAGACCTGGCTCGTGCCCTGGACCATCACCGACCAGTGCGACAGGATCGCGCGCCCCGCGGGGCCGCCGGCGGCCGTGCCGAGCACCGCGCACACCACGGGCACTTCCCCCATCAGCCGCACCGATTGTTCGAAGCCGTGCACGCCCGGGAAGACCGAATGGCCGCGGCGCGTGATCGAGGTGACGCTGCCGCCGGAGCCGTCGATGAGGTTCACGAGCGGGATGCGGTATTCGTGCGCGAGGTCCTCGACGAAGCCGCCCTGGCCGCCCTTCTTGCGGTCGCCGCTCCAGCTCGTGCCGCCGCGGATGGTGAAATCCTCGCCGCCCACCGCGACGGGCCGCCCGTCGATGTTCGCAAGCCCCATCACATAGGGCGCGGGCGTGAAACCCGCGAGCTTGCCGTTCTCGTAGCGGCCCTGGCCGGTGAGCCGCCCGACTTCCTGGAAGGAGCCTGCGTCCACGAGGCCCGCGATGCGCTCGCGGATCGTGAGGCGGCCCTGCGAGTGATGGCGCTCGACCGCCTCGGCGCCGCCGAGCGCCTGCGATTGCGCGCGGCGCCGGGCGAGCTCCTCGAGCTCGGGGCTCCAGCCCTTGGGGACGGACCCAGGTTCTTCCGTTGCTTTTGGGTCCGTCCCCGGTTTTTGGGGATTCGCGCTCATTCCTCGATCACTGCCAGGACCTGTCCCTCGCTCACCGCGACGCCCTCGGCCACCTTGATCTCCTTGAGCACCCCGCCGTCGTCGACGATCACGGGGATCTCCATCTTCATCGATTCCAGGATCATGATCTCGTCGCCCGGTGCGAGGTTCTGCCCCACGCTCGCCACGATCTTCCAAACCGATCCGGTCACCACGCTTTTCACCTCGATCGCAGCCAAGTCTCGCTCCTCGGTCAAACCGTTTGCGCAGCCCGGCGCACCACGTCGGTGGCCAGGGCCGTGTGGACCTCGCCCGCGCGGAACTCCTCCGATTCGAGGATACGCACGAGCGCGGGGATGTTGTGCTTGAGCCCCGCGATGCGGAACTCGCCCAGCGCGGCCACGAGCCGGTCGATGGCTTCCCCACGCGTGGCGCCGCGCGCGATCACCTTGGCGAGCAGGGGATCATAGTGCGGCGTGACCTCGCGCCCGGCGGCATAGCCGGTCTCGACGCGCACGTCGGCGCCGTGGGGTGGGGCGAACTCGGCAAGCTTGCCCGGCGAGGGCAGGAATCGCACCGGGTCCTCGGCATACACGCGTGCCTGCACCGCATGGCCGCGGATCTCCGGCGCTTCGGGCAGGATCTCCTGCAGAGGTAGCCCCGCCGAGGAGCGCAGCTGCGCGGCCACGAGGTCGATGCCGGTGACCTCCTCGGTGACGCCGTGCTCGACCTGCAGCCGGGTGTTCATCTCGAGGAATCGGAACTCGCCGTCCGGCGCGAGCAGCATCTCGACCGTGCCGAGGTTGTCGTAGCCCAGGCGCCCGAGCGTGCCGGCGACCTGGCCGAGCAGGGCATCCATGCGAGCCCGGTCGATGCGCGGCGCCGGCGCCTCCTCGATGATCTTCTGGTGGCGGCGCTGCACCGAGCAGTCGCGCTCGAAGACGTGCGCCACGTGCCCGTGCTTGTCGCCCACGAGCTGGATCTCGACGTGGCGCGGCCGCTCCACCAGGCGCTCGAGGTACACCTCGCGGCTGGCGAAACCGCGCTCGGCCATCGAGGCGGCCCGCTCCACCGCGGCGACGAGCTCATCGGGCGTTCGCGCCGGCAGCATGCCGATGCCGCCCCCGCCCGCGGCCGGCTTCACCAGGATCGGGTAACCGATGTCGGCGGCCGCCTTCAGCACCGCGTCGCGATCGGCGGGCAGGACACCCGAGCCGCGGCCCACGGGCAACCCCTCGCGCATGGCCAGCTCGCGCGCGCGCGTCTTGTGCCCCATGGCGTCGATCCAGCGCGGCGACGGGCCGATGAAGGTGACCCCCGCTTCCTGCACGCGCGTGGCGAAGGCCGCGTTCTCCGAGAGGAAGCCGTAGCCGGGATGCAGCGCGTCGGCGCCCGTGTCCCGGGCCGCGGCGAGCAGGGCGTCCTGGTTGAGGTAGCTCTCCCGCGCCGGGGCACCTCCCACGTGCACGCTTTGTCCCGCGAGCTCCAGCCACGGCGCGTCGCGGTCGGCCTCGGAGTAGGCGGCGACCGACGGGATGCCGAGGGAGTCGAGCGCGCGCAGCACGCGGGCCGCGACGGCGCCCCGGTTGGCCACGAGGACTTTCGCGAACAGCGCCATGTCAGTAGCTCGTGGGCCAGGCCCGCATGAGGTGCTGGCCCACGCCGTTAGTAAGCCGCAGCCGGTGGATCTCGAGCATGCGGATCAGGTAGTCGCGCGTCTCCTCGGGACGGATCACCGACTGCACGGCGTATACCGAGGCGATGTCCCAGACCTCGTTGTCCTTGCCCATGCGCTCGAGCGCCTCGTCGAAGCCGGGCTGGCCGGGCTCCAGGCCGTGCACGATCTTGACGGCGAAGGTGTCGTCCATGAAAGAGATCTCGGCGGTCGGCCAGGCGGCCATCTCGTCGGAGTTCCTGCCGCCGCCCATGTTGAGGTAGGCCTGCCCGTAGCTCTTGCGCAGCACCACCGAGAGCTTGGGCACGGTCGTGAGCGAGAGGGCGTTCATGTGGTTCATGATCTTGCCCGGCGCGCGCTTCCTCTCGGCCTCGGTGCCGATGACGAAGCCGGGCGTGTCGACGAACATCACCAGGGGGATGTTGAACGAGTCGCAGAGCACGATGAAGCTCGTCATCTTTTCGCACGCCTCGGTGTCCATCGCGCCGCCCTTGTGCAGCGGGTTGTTGGCGAGGATGCCGACGGTATTCCCTGCGAGGCGAGCCAGCCCAGTGACGGCGACCTTGCCGAAGCGGGGCTTCAACTCGAAGAAGCTCTCGGAGTCGACGACGTCGCGAATGATCTTGCGCACGTCGTAGACCTGCGTGCGCTTCTCCGGCAGGTGCCGCAACACGTCGCGCATGTTCGCGCCCGACCCCGGCGGCACCGGGCGCGCCGGCGGCGCCTCGTTGTGGTGGCTCGGCAGGTACGAGAGGAATTTCTTCACCAGGTCGAGGGCTTCCTCGTCGGTCTCCGCCACCGCGTCGGCGAAACCGGTCACCTCCGCGTGCAAGCGCCAGCCGCCCAGCTCCTGCGGGTCGACCTCCTCCTTGATGGCCAGCGAAGCGAGCAGCGAAGAGGAAACCGCGAGCACCGCGCCCTTGCGGATGACGCTGAAATCCGAGAGCACCGCGTACCACGACGACGAGCCGTACGAATAGCCGAGGGTGGCCGAAGCCCACGGCACCTCCCGCATGCGGCGGTACTGCATGCCGTCGTTGCCGAGCAGCGAGCCCATGCCACGCGAGCCCATGTGGTCGGGCATGCGCGCGCCGGAAGACTCTCCCAGGAACACCAGGGGGATGCCGCGCTCGGTCGCCACGCGCTTCATGTGCGCGATCTTGCGGCCGTTGGTGGCCCCGCTCGAAGCGCCGAAGACGGTGAAGTCGTTGGAGACCAGGGCCGCTTCGCGCCCTTCGATCCTGCCGAAGCCGGCGATCTTGCCGTCGGAGGGTGACTTGTCGCGGTCGGCCGGGTTGGCCGAGGTCGAGAACCGGCCGGACTCCATGAACGTGCCCGCGTCGACCAGCCGGTCCAGCCGCTCGCGCGCGTTCAGCACGCCGGCGGCCTTGCGTTTCGCGAGCTTCTCGGGACCGCCCATGGCGAGGGCCTTCGCTTCCCGCTCGGCGAACTCGCGCTCGATGCGCTGGGCGCGTTCACTCACGCGATCACTCCCTCGCGCTGCAACGCATCGAGCCGCGCGGCATCGAGCCCGAGGAGCTCGGTGAGCACCGCGCGCGTGTCCTCGCCGACGCGGCGGCCGGCGTGGCGCACGGCGCCGGGAGTCAGCGACAAGCGCGGCACGACCTGCGCCATCGCCACGCTGCCAAAGTCGGCATCGGGTGCGGCGGCGATCGAGCCGCGCGCGCGGTAATGCGGGTCGGCGAAGATGTCCGCGATCGTGTAGATGCGCGTCGCCGGGACGAGCGCCTTCTCGAGGATGCGTTCGAGCTCTTCGAGCGGCTTGCCGGCGGTCCACGCGCCGATGATGTCGTCGAGGTCCTCGTGGTTCTCCGAGCGCGCGGTGGCGGGCGTGAAGCGCGGATCGCGCGCGAGCTCGGGGCGCCCCATCGCCTCGCACAGGCGCTGGAAGACGGCCTCGCCCATCGCGGTGATGTGGATGAAGCTGCCGTCGCCGGTGGCGTAGAGGTTGTTCGGCGTGCTCTCGGGCAGGCGCGAGCCCGTCCTGTTGGCGATGTGGCCCAGCTTCTCGAAGGCCGGGATCCACGGCTCCATGAAGCTGAAGGCGCATTCGTACAGCGCCGCGTCGATGAACTGGCCGCGGCCCGTCTTGCCGCGCGCGAGGAGGGCCATCGTCGCCCCGAACGCCGCGTAGAGGCCCGTGATGTAGTCGGTCATGGAGACCGCCACGCGCGCGGGTGGACGGTCGGGATCGCCCGTCAAGTGGCGCAGGCCACTCACCGCTTCCCCGATCACGCCGTAGCCCGCGCGCTGCGCGTACGGGCCATCCTGGCCGAAGCCGCTGATGCGCACCATGACGAGGCCGGGGTTGATCGATGAAAGCGCCTCGTAGCCGAGTCCCCAGCGCTCCATGCCGCCAGGACGGAAGTTCTCGACGAGCACGTCGCATTTCTCCGCGAGCGAGCGCACCAACGCCTGCCCCTCGGGCTTGCGCAGGTCCACGCTGATGAGCGACTTGTTGCGGAAGATGCTCGCCGCGTAGAGGGACTTGCCGTGGAAGCGTTTGCCCATGGTGCGCACGGGATCGCCTTCGGCGGGCTCGACCTTGATGACCTCGGCGCCGAAGTCGGCCAGCAGCCGGCCGCAGAAGGGGCCCGCGACGGTGGAGCCCAACTCGAGCACGCGATAGCCGGCGAGCGGGCCCTGCGACGAATGCGGGCGGGAGGCGGGGTGTGGCGTATCCAGGGCGGCTTCCTTCTTTCTAGAGGATGTACTTCTGGAACTTCTCGAGATGCGCGCGGGCGCTGCGCAGCCCCACGCGGCGCAGGCGCTCGGCCTCGGCGGCATCGCCGCGCGCCATCGCTTCCAGCATCGCGACGTGCTGCTTGCGCCCGAGCTCCGCGCGGCCCGGCAGGATCAGGATGCGTCGGATGAGCACCTGGGTCTTCTCCCAGATGGTGTCGAGCATCTCGGCCAGGATCGGGTTGCCCGCGGCCTCGATGATCTGGCGCCGCAGCGACTCGTAGCGCTCGATGTAGGGGTCGAGCTCGTTCTTCTGCACCATCTCCTTCATCGGACCCTTGAAGAGATCCAGCTCCTTGCGCCAGCGCGAGGGCTCGCCCCTCTCGGTGGCCAGGCGCGCGGCAAGCCCTTCGAGCACCTCGCGCAGGTCGTAGATGTGGAACGCCTGCGGGATGTCCAGCCTCGTGACCATGGCGCCGCGGTTGGGAATGCGCTCGACCAGCCGCCGCTGCTCGAGGACATTGAGCGCCTCACGCACGCGGGTGCGCGGCACCAGGAATTCCTCGGCGAGGTCGGTCTCGCGAAGCTTTGCGCCCGGGGGCACGTCCTGGCGGGCGATGCGCCCACGCAGCACCTCCACGATGCGCGCGACGCTGGCCGCGCTTCCGCGGTTCCTTGCGCTGCTCCGGCTGCTGGCTTTCGCGGCCACGGCTCCTCCCCCAACAAGCTATCATCCTCGCGCCAGAAGTGCCAACAGTTTTGCTGACAAGATCGACGGGGGCGGGGTGATCGAGGCGCTGGTCGTCGCGGGTGCGCTCATGGGCGGGTTCGCATCGGGGCTCACCGGCTTCGGCTTCGGGCTCACCTCGCTACCGCTGTGGGCGCATGCGCTCGCGCCCTCCACCGCGGCGCCTCTGGTGATCGCGTGCTCGGTCGCGGGGCAGCTGCAGACGCTGCCGAAGATCTGGCACGCGATCGACCTGCGCCGGCTGGCTCCCTTCGTCGGCTTCGGCGTCCTCGGCGTGCCGCTCGGCGTGATGCTGCTGCCGCGGATCCCGGCCGACGCTTTCCGCATGGGGCTCGGCGCGCTGGTGGTCGTGGCCTGCAGCGTGTTGCTGTGGCTTCGAATCACGACGCGGCGCGAGTCGAGTCGCACGAGCGACGCGCTCGTAGGTTTCGGAGGCGGAGTGCTGGGCGGGATCACCGGGCTCATGGGCGTCGCGCCGACCATCTGGGCGGAGCTGCACGGCTGGGGCAAGGACGAGCGCCGCGCGATCTTCCAGGGCTACAACCTGTCGATCCTGCTGGTGTCGCTGGCGGGCCACCTGCTCGTGGGCACCTTCACGGCGGCGCTCGTGCCGCTGCTGCTGCTCGCGATTCCCTCGGCCATGGCGGGCGCGTGGCTGGGCCGCAAGCTGTACGACCGCGTCGACGCCGGCCGCTTCAGCCGGATCGTGCTGTGGCTCGTGTGGTGCGCAGGGCTTTCGCTGCTCGGTTTCGGCCTGCTGCGCGGCTAGCCTGGAAATGAAGGCTGCGCAGAAAACCAACTCGCCAAGAGGTCATCAATCGCGCGAGCGGATGCCGAACCAGCGTGCCAGCCGGTCGCGCCAGATGTCGCGGCCGGCCTGGCGATAGTCCCGCAGCCACCCGCGGGTCGGCGGCACGCGGCGCACGACCCACTGCGCCACGACGATGAAGGTCACCATCCAGAACAGGCTGAGCCACAACGCGGCCCACCAACCGTGGCCGGCTTGTTCCAGTCCCTCGCGCAGCGCCGACCGCAGCACGATCACGCCGAAGAGCGGTACGGCCGCGATGCACAGGTAGCCGAGCAGGAACCTGGTGAGGCCAAGCCGGCGGCGGCGTTCGCGGGAAACCAGGGACACGATGGCCGCCGCAACCAGCAGGACCACGGCGAACCAGGGCAGCTGTTCGCTTGCACGCTCGATGAAGCCGCTTGAGAGGATCTCGGACACGGGCGTCAGGACTACTGGGCGCACTTCGGAAGAGCGCTAGAGCGCCGTTGGCGCTTCAATTCCCCCCGAACACCCAAGCCAGCCCATCCGCGATCCCCGGCGCCAGCACCGCGCCGTGGTCGAGCGCGTAATTCTGCTGGCGCAATTGCAGCCCTTGGTACCCCCGCGCTTCCATCCGCTGGCGGAACGCAGTGATGCCTTCCATGTTGGCGGCGGCCACGAGGTAGATCTTCACCGGCAGTGAGCTCGACGCGTTGAACATCGCCTGCTCGACGTTGTAGACGTCCTGCGTCTGGTGCCAGAACGAGCCGTCGACGGAGATGATCGAGGACCAGCGCCGCGCCGCCGGGTCGTCGAGCGCAAGGGTCACTGCGGCGAAGGATCCCGAGAGCGAGTAGCCCACGAACGTGCGGCGCGTGCGATCGACGCGGAACTGCGTCTCCACGTAGGGCATGAGCTGGTGCACCAGGAAGCGGTGGTACGCATTCGCGCCCGGAAACGTGTAGTCGACGAAGCGCCGGTCGGGGCCGCCATTGCCGACCGCCACCACCACCGCGTTGTAGCCCGCGGCGCGCACGGTGTTCTTGAGCGTGAGCACCTGCGGCTCCATGTCGGCCGCGTAGATGACCGGGTGCAGGCCGCTGCCGGCGACGTAGCCCGGCGGCGTCCAGACCGCGACCTGGTAGGTGAAGTTGGTGTCCGGGGAGATGAGCGTGTGCATCTGCTGCAGGTCGGGTTGCGCGATGAGCGGCGCGGTCCGCACGGTGCAGCCCAGCCCCGTGAGCGGGCCCACCAGCCGCTGCAGGCTGTGCGTGAAGGAGTGCGCGCCCGAATAGGCGAGGGTGAGCCCGTTGCAGCCGGTGAACGTGAGGGTGACGCTGCCCGCGGCCTGGATTTGCACGTCGCCGGAGCTGAAGTTCGCCCCGAAGCGCGCGCCACTGCCGGTGATGACGGGGATCGTGATGCTGGTGGCGCCGATCGGAATGTCCGCGTTGCCGACGAGCCACGTGGCGGCCCCCTCCGGCGTATAGGTGAAGTACGCGACATAGGCCACGTTACGCGAGCCCTGCGTCTCGAAGGTGACGAACTGCCCCTCACCCGAGCGCGACGCGTTCCACCATGAGCCCGAGAGCACGCCGGTGAGCGAGGCGGTGGGCGGCGGCTGGTCGTTGCAATCCGCGCCTGCGAGCGGACCTACGAGGCGGCTCAGGTTGAGAGTGATGCCCGCCATGCCCGAGTGCTGCATGCGCATCTGGCGGCAGCTCACGAACTCCAGCGTCGCGGTGCCCGCGTTCGCGACCTGCACGTCGTTGGCGCTGAAGGCGTTCCCGAAGCGCGCGCCGGAGCCGGTCACGAGGGGAATCGAGATGCTCGTGGCGCCCGGCGCGTAATCCGCGTTGCCCACGTGCCACGTCGCCCGCCCGTCGGGGGTATAGGTGAAGTAGGCGACGTACACCACGTTGCGCGTCCCCACCGACTCGAAGGTGATGAATTGTCCTTCGCCGCTTCGCGAGGCGTCCCACCAGGAGCCGGACATCGCACCGGTGAAGGTTTGGGCGATGGCCGGCAATGCGCCAACAAAGAAGAGGGCAGCGGCGAGGATGAAGCGCATCGGATCTCCCTTGGAATTTGTCTTCGATGTTAGGTGACGCAAGTTGGCGGGAGGTTACGGTTTGTGGCCTCGACGACTCTGAGAGGACGCGTTTGTCCCGCCCGTACGGCGATGCGGTGATCACGCGGCCTTAATCCTCGTACCCAACCTCCCGTTTGTGCCGGATGCGATACACGGTCACCTGGTCGGTGGATTCGCGGTAGCGGTACAGCGCAACGTAGCCGGTGCGGCCGCGCGAGATCAGAAGCTCGTGCAGTCCGTCTTCCGAGGGCCGGCCGATCAAGGGGTGGTCTCGGAGAACCGTGAGAGCCTCTGCGATCAGTCCGGCGGCCGCTTCGGCTTCTTCGGGTTGGTTTTCGTGGAGAAACTGCGAAAGCCGGTCGAGCTCCTCGATCGCCGCCCTCGAATAGGTGAGCGTGGCCAACGCGCTATCGCGCGCGCTTCGGCTTCACGGGACGCGGCTTCGCGGCTTTCTTTCCGCCCGCCTTGGCGCGAAACCAGCGCATCACGTCTTCGTGGCGGTACACGGTGCCCGTCCGCTCGACTTCTTCCATGGACTGCTTCGCCTCCTCCAGGAACGCGCGGCGCTTTTCGTCCCTCGCCACCTTCTCGGCGATCGCCTCCACCATGTAGGCGTGCGGCGTCTGCGCTACGCCTTGGGCCAGGGTCGATATTTTCTCCTTGAGCTCTTCAGGGAGCTTCAGGGAAGTCGTGCTGGGCATGGGAGGGCTCGCACAAGATGGAAGGTGTCACCATGGTAACACCTCGGCGAGCGGACCGTTGGTCGACCCCCGGGCCCCGATCATCGGCATACGCCGCGCCGCTCGTCGTCCAGCCCTGTCTCTTCGAGGCCCGAGCGGTCAACCTTCCACATGCGACACCCGTTTTAAGGGTGTGTGAGGCGGATCCGGCCGGCGCGATGGCGTGTCTCCCCAACTATCGGACCACGTATCGGAGCGAAACGAATTCCGAGCGCCATCGCAGGCGGTAGTAATAGGGGCGCGCCCCGGAATTGCGGGGTCCCAAGGGTTCCTACCTGCAAGGAGCCCTGCCCCATGGAAACCTACCGCGTCGACTTCACCACCGAGAACCTCCGCCGCGACAAGAACGCGCGCACCCGCCTGATGCGCGACGTCCGCAGGGTGGCCAAGTCCCTTAAGAGCGACGAGAAGCCGCGCTACCTCTGGAAGCGCCGCACGGATCGATCGCTCGGCTACTGGTTCCAGCTCCCGGCCGGCCTGCAGAAGGACGCGAAGGCCAAGAAGCTTCTCGAGCCTTACAAGATCCAGGCCTCGGCGCCGCCTGCCTTGCCGCAGTCGGAGTGGAAGTCGCTGTAGACGAGCGAAGGCCGCGCTTGAATCCGTGGATGGCCGCGGCCGCAAAGGCGATGGCGCTCACGGCTTGAATCACCACGTGCCCTGCGTGCCCGCTCATCACGGCGAAGAGCACGTAGTACGTCGCGACCACCATGGCCAGCGTGGAATAGAAGGTGCGGTCCTTGTCGAGCCCCACGATGCGAGCCATGGCGCAGGTGAGGATGGCCAGCACGCCTCCGATTTCGTATTCCATGGTTCACTTTCCCTTTGCGTGAGCAGCAATGCGATCCACGACGTGGGCCGCGTCTCCCCCGACTCCCCCGAGCAGGGCCGAGCCGACGCGGTATTGGAAGCGCATCCCGAGAAATCCCAACCCGGGAACATTCCTGGCGATGCCGCGGCGGTGCTCGGGATAACCATCCAGCCCCATCGCGGGTAACTCGATCCACTCGTAGTCGGGCCGGAAGCCGGTGCACCAAACGATCGCCGCAAGGTCCTTCACAACGCGCCCATCGGCGAGCCGTGGCAGGCCGCCGTGCGATGCGATCACACGACCCACCCGCGCAAGCCCGGGGAGCGCTACGTCCTTCGCGCTCAGGCCGATGAGGGGATCACCCGAGAAGAGACGGCCTCGCATCAGGCGCCTGCCGATCCGCGATTCGACCGTCGGACGCATGAGCGTGGGCCACAGCCAGTCGTAGATGTCGCGCCCCAGCAGGCGGCGGGGCAGCGAGCCCGTTTCCGGCCCGGCGAGAACGACTTCCCGGCCCGAGCGCGCGAGCTCGATGGCGATCTGCGCGCCGGAGTTGCCCGCGCCGACCACCAGCACCTTGCCTTCCGGAAGCTGCGACGGCCGCCGGTATTCGCAGGAATGCAGCTGCGCGATCCTGGACTCGATCGCCGCGGCGAACGCGGGGACGCGCGGCCGCTGGTTGGCGCCGGTGGCGACGATCACCGCAGTCGATTCCAGCGTGCGGCCGTTGTTGGTGGCGAGGACGAAGCGTCGATCGCGCCGCTGCAGGGCCTTGGCGCTTGTCTGCAGCGACACGGGCAGGCGGAACCGCCGCGCGTAGCTCGCCAGGTAATCGGCCACATCGTCCTTGCCGGGTAGCGAATAGCGCGGGCCGGGAAACGCCATCCCCGGCAGCGCGTTGTACCGCGCCGGCGTGAAAAGGCGCAACGAGTCCCAGCGGTTGCGCCACGAATGTCCGATGGCCTCGCCTGCCTCGAGGAGCGCGAAGCGCAGGCCGGTGCGCGCCAGGAAGTGTCCCGCCGCGAGCCCCGCCTGTCCGGCGCCGACGACGATCACGTCGTAGCTCACCGGCGCCTCCTCGGCAGGGCCGCAGTGGCCGAGACGCCTCCGGAGAGCGTGTGCAAGAAGGCCTCGAGCTGCCCCAGCTCGTCGGCCGTGAGCCCCAGCGGCTTGAGCTCCGTATGCCCCCCCGGCGCCGCAGGCGCCCGGTTGTAGTGATCGAGCACTTCCCGCAGCGTCGCGAATTGCCCGGCATGCATGTACGGCGCGCGCCCCGCGACGTCGCGAAGCGAAGGCACCTTGTAGGCGCGCTCGTTCGCCGCCGCGGCGGGGGCAAGGAAATCCAGCTCGCGGCACTCCCTGGGGTCGGCATCGCTCCAGCGGCTGCGGCAATTGAATTCGTCCGACTTCACCGCAGCGATCGCGGTGAAGCGTCCGCGATCCTCGGGCATTCCTTTTCGCGCTGGCACGCCGGTGTTGTGGAATTCGCCGTTGGTGAGCAGCGGTCCGTTGTGACACTGGGTGCAGTTCGCCTTTCCCTGGAAGAGCGCCAGGCCCGCGAGCTCTTGCCCATCGAGAATGTCCTTGGGTATCGCACCGGTGCGCTTCCATTCGGCGGCGAAGCGGTCGAACCGCGAAGGGGCGGGTTGGATCGTGCGCTCGTAGGCCGCGATCGCCTTGCCGATGTTCACGAAGACCTTTGTCGCCGCCTCTCGCGACTGTAGCTGGGGGAGCGGCCCGAACACGCGCTGATACTCACGCCGGTAATGGCGCGCGATCACGTTTGCATACTGCGCGCGGTCGCCGCCGTGCTCGACGGGGCTCTCCAGCGGGCCCAGCGCCTGCGCCCACAGGCTGTCCTTGCGGCCGTCCCAAAAGAGGAAGGGCAGGTGCGCCACGCCCGCGATCGGCATCGTGCGGCGATTCGTCGTGCCGACGCCCTTCGCCAGCGCCGCGCCATCCTGGAAATCGCGCTTCGGGTCATGGCACGTGGCGCACGAGACTGGCCGTTCGAGGAAAGGCGCTTGTCGAAGAAGAGGCGCTCGCCCAGGGCGGCCGCGCGGGGATCGTCCGCCCAGCGGTTGCCCGGATCCGCAGGCACGGGTCCCAGGCTTTCGAGCGACATCGCCTGGGTCTCCTCGAACGCGTGGTTCTCGTGCGCCGGGGCCACGCCGGCTGCCATGAAAGCCAGCGAGGCGAGGACGAGGCGAGCTATCCTTCGCGCTTCCATGGTCACCGCCTCACAAGCCCAGGTTGAACGTCACCCGGTCGGCGCCGGCGGGCGAATCGATGGCGAGCTTGAGCTCCCACCACCCGCCCATGCTGAAGCGCACGCCCTCGATCTCGTAGATGCCGTTACCGAGGGCGCGTGTGACGCGCGGCTGCGTGGGAAGGCCATGGCCGTGCTCCGGCATGCCGCCGTCCACGCGAAAGGTGGCGTTTTCGACCGGCCGGCCCTGCGCGTCCAGCACCTGCACCGGGACGGTCTGGAGCTGCCGCAGGCGCAGCGCCTGTGCCGGCTGCAGCGTCACGGTATAGAGCCCGTTCACGGAGGCGCGCGGGCCCTGGCCGAACTCCGTTGCCGCCGGGCGGCGGACCGCGTCGGCCGCGATGGCGACCTCGGGCGTGCAGGCCGTGGTGACGATCGCGATGGCGGCCAGGAGGGCTGCCAGCTTGTACTTGGGTCGAGTGCTCATCAGGATCTCCTTTTGGGTCGGTGCGCGCCCTCTGCGCGCCACCCCTGCACGATAGGGATCGCGACGCGCCGCGTATTGAAGGGATCGAATGAATGACTTGAACGAACCGGCTACCTCGCCGGAAAAGGCCATGTCCTGGAAGGAGGGCGACCTGCCGCCCCGGTGGTACCTGTGGGAAGGCGGTTTCCTCGTGACCGGCCGGGCGGGCGGCGAGGTGCCTGTCCACGCCCATCACACGATCCAGGTCCATGTGGCGACCGAGGGGGCGATCGCCGTGAGGGCCGTGGGTGGCGAGTGGCAGGTGGGGCGCGGGACGATCGTGCGCGCCGATGTCGAGCACGCGTTCGATGCGCGCGGCGCCACGGGTGCGATGCTGATGGTCGATCCCGAATCGTCCGAGGGAGCGCACCTGCAGCACGCGCTCGCGAGCGACATCACCATCGTTCCCGACGCCAGGCTTGAATCGCCCGTCGCGGAGCTGCGCAAGTTCATCGAGCGCCCGATGGAGGCCATGGAGGCGGGGGCGCTGGTCCGCCACACCGTGCAAACGCTTTGCCCCCAGGGCCTGCCGCTGCGGAAGCTCGACCGCCGCGTGGGCAAGGTTCTCGACGCGATCCGGCAGTCCGAGGAGCTGCGGCTGTCGCTCGAAGACGCCGCGGAGCTGGTGCATCTGTCGCCCGGCCGCTTCCAGCACCTCTTCAAGGAAGAGGTGGGCCTGCCGTTCCGTCGCTACGTGCTGTGGCGCAAACTCACCCGGGCGATGCTCTCGATCGGGCGCGAGCGCACGCTGGCCGCGGCGGCGCAGCAGGGCGACTTCTCGGATGCCGCGCACCTCACGCGAACCTTCCACCAGATGTTCGGCATACCGCCGTCGGTGCTCATGCGCGGCGAGTTCTTCGAGATCGCGTCGCCTTTCTAGTTTGTGACGGCTTCTTGCCGAAGCGGGCGAATCCGCGCGGCCACGTCCCTGCGTCACATAGACTGCCGCGTCACCGGACACAACTGCCCCTTCATGCGCCTTCTCCCGATCGTCGCCGCTGTCCTTCTCGCGCTCGCCGCCCTGCCGGCCTCCGCACAACTGGGCCCCGGTCCCGAGGGAGCCGAAGGCGGCCAAGCCCGCCGCATGGAACGGATCGACGTGATCCGTCCCAGCGATGTCGAGGAGCGGCGCCGCTCCACCGCGGCCAAGATCGTCGTGAATCGCGACGAGCTCCTCAAGCAGGGCGACACGACGCTCATGGATGCGTTGAAGCGCCTGCCCGGCGTGAGCGTCGGCGGCTCCGGCGGCCGTGGCAGCGACATCCGCATGCGCGGCATGGGAGGCGGCTACACGCAGATCCTGGTGAACGGCGAGCGCCCGCCGCCCGGATTCAACCTGGAGGAGCTTTCGCCCGACGTGATCGAGCGCGTGGAGATCCTCCGCAGCGCCACCGCCGAATTCAGCACGCAGGCCGTGGCGGGCACGATCAACATCGTGCTGCGCCAGGCGCTCGCGCAGAAGTCGCGCGAGTTCAAGCAGGCCGTGAGCGTTTCCAACGGAGAGCCCGCGACCTCCACCACGGTCCAGTTCGGCGACGGCTTCGGGCGGCTCGCGTACACGGTGCCGATCACGCTGAACACCTTCCGCTTCAGGAACCACCGCACGCACGAGCAGCGCGGCTTCGACAGCGAGGGCGACCTCGACCTGCACTACCTGACGGTGCAGGACCACGAGGGGCACGGGCGCAACTTGAGCACCGCGCCCAAGCTGCAGTGGACATTGCCCGGCGAGCAGAACCTGTCGGTGGACGTCTTCGCGAACATGAACCGCTTCAAGGGGCAGTTCCCTGACGTCTCGACGACTTTCATCGGCGCCGGCCCCACCTACGACTCGAGCGAGAACCGCTTCGAGCAGGAGTTCGTTGCCTCTCGCGTGAACGCAACCTGGACGAGGCGCGGTGAGGGCTCGAGGACGGAGATCCGCGTCGGGTTCAACTACAACCACCGCGATGCCGAGTTCATCGCCGAGAATTTCGACGAGGCCGGCCGTGCCGTGCTCGACCGCATCGTCACCACCAGCGGCGGCGATACCGGCTTCACGACGATGGGCAAGTACTCGGCGGCCTTGGTCGAGGGTCATTACTTCACCTTCGGCTGGGACGCGCAGCAGAGCAGGCGCACCGAGGACCGCTTCCAGCAGGACACGGCCCTCGCACCGGGCTATCGCGAATTCGATATCGACGAGTCGTACAAGGCAGAGGTCCTCCGCGCCGCCTTCTTCGGCCAGGACGAATGGGACGTGACCGACCGGCTCTCGGCTTATCTCGGCCTGCGGTGGGAGGGCATCGAGACCCGCAGCCAGTCGAGCTCGATTCCGCAGGTGAAGAGCACTTCGAGTGTGTGGAGCCCGATCGCGCAGGTGTTGTGGAAGGTGCCCGGCAGCGAGAAGGACCAGGTTCGCGCGGCGCTCGCGCGCACCTACAAGGCGCCGAACACGTTCGAGCTGCTGCCGCGGCGCTTCATCGTCAACAACAACACGCCCACCACGCCCGACTTTTCCGGCAACCCGAACCTCAAGCCCGAGCTCTCGCTGGGTCTCGACCTCGCCTACGAGCACTACTTCACCGGCGGAGGGATCGCGAGCGTGTCGTTCTACTTCCGCAGGGTGGAGGACATCATCCTGCGCGAGCTGGTGGAGATCGACGGCACGTTCCTCTCGCGGCCGACGAACCTCGGCAAGGCGAACGTGCGCGGCATCGAGCTGGACACCAAGTTCAACCTGCGCCGTTTCGGCATCAAGTGGCTGCCCGCCACCGATATTCGCGCCAACCTCGCCTTCAACGACAGCGAGGTGGATTTCCTGCCGGGCCCGCACAACCGCCTCGCCGACCAGACCCGCATGACCGCGAACGTGGGCTTCGACCACCGCATGCAGCAGCCGCCGGTCGCCTTCGGCGGCACGTTCGGCTACCGCACCGGCGGCTTCATTCGCAGCTCGTTCACGCAGCTTGCGTACTCGTCGCCGGTGCGATCGCTCGACTTCTACGCGGTGTATCGCTTCTCGCCGAAGATGCTGCTGCGCGTTTTCGCGAGCAACCTGCTCGCGCAGGATACGCACCGCGTGGACGCCTATTCGGCGGGCGGGCGGCTGCTCGAGCTCACCAACATACAGGACCAGTTCCGGCGCTTCGGCGCGCAGTTCGAGTGGCGGCTTTAGGAGAGGCGGGACCATCTCGACGTGCCGATCATCTACGTGCTCGAGTCTCGCGCCGCACAGGGCCGCGGTTCAAGCCGCTTTTCGAGCGCCACGAGGAGGGTCGCCAGGCGCTTGCCGTCTCGACGGTGACGATCGGCGAGGTGCTCACGGGCCCTTTCGCGGCCGGCGAGGAAGCGCCGGCCCAGCGCTATCGCCCGGTACTGGAATCGTGGCGCCTGGTCGAGCGGCCAGCGAAATCGGGGAGCAGGCGGCAAGGTTGCTTACGCAGTATCGGTTGAAGCCCGACGCTGTTCAACTGGGCAGCCCCTGGCGGTCAACGCCGATGCGCTGGTGATCCACGGCCGCGACTTCGGGAAGGTGCGCGGCATGCGGATCATTGGATAGCGGCCTGGCCTTCCTCGGTCCGTCCACCGCCGCCAGGCGCGACCGATCTCGCTTCCGCTATCCTCCCCGGATGCAATACGACACCGCTGCAAACGATCACGGCCTGCGCTTCAATCCCTTCAAGGCGCTGGTCGCGCCCCGGCCGATCGGCTGGATCTCGAGCGTCGGGGCTGATGGCTCGCGCAACCTCGCGCCCTACAGCTTCTTCAACGCCGTAAGCGACCATCCCCCGATGGTGGTGTTCTCGTCCCACGGGCGGAAGGATTCGCTCGCCAACATCGAGGCGACCGGCGAGTTCACGTGCTCGCTTGCGACCTGGGACCTGCGCGAAGCGATGAACCTCAGCTCCGCGGCCGTGCGGCGCGGCGTTGACGAGTTCGCGCTCGCTGGCCTCACGCCGGCGCCGTCGAAGCGAGTGAAGCCGCCGCGCGTGGCGGAAAGTCCAGTGGCGCTCGAATGCACGCTGTGGAAGATCGTCGAGTTGCCCGCGCCAGCCGGAAAACCCGGCTACGTGGTCGCCTTCGGCCATGTGGTGAGCGTGTATATCGACGATGCCTTCATCCGCGACGGCATGGTGGACACCGGCGCCATGCGGCCGATCGCGCGCCAGGGCTACATGGAGTACAGCGTGGTGACGCCGGAGACCGTGTTCGCGCTCAACCGCCCGGAGGTCGCGCCCGACGGGAAGAGCGCCATTGCCGTCACGGAGTGGGACGGCGTTTACCGCTAGCCCCGCAACGGCATCGCGATCCCGATCGCCGCGAAGATCCCGCCGCACGCCTGGTTGAATCGGCGGCCGAGGCGGCGAAGCAGGGGCCGCACCCGATGCGCGGCGCTCGCGACGATCCACTCGTAGGCGAACTCCACGGCGCCGAACGTGCCGGCCATGACGACGAACTGCACGATGAGGTCGCGGGTCGGCTCGATGAACTGAGGAAGGAAGGCCGCGAAGAAAAGCAGCGCTTTGGGATTCGTCACCGCCGACAGCAAGCCTTCCTTGAAGAGCGCGGATCCCGGGCGCTCACCGCCCTTCGCGGCACCCAGCTCCATCGCCGGAGCGCGCCACAGCTGGATCCCGAGCCACACGAGATACGCCCCTCCGGCCCACTTCAATGCCGTGAGCCAGACGATCGATGCCTGGAGGAGGGCGCCGATGCCGAAAAGCGAGAGCGCGATGATCACGGTGAACCCGAGCACGCCGCCCGAGATCGTGAACAGCGCCTTGCGTTGCCCGTGCAGGGCGCCGTGGGTGAGGGCGAGCAGGCCATTCGGTCCGGGCGAGAGCGAGAGGCCGATGGAGGCGGCGAGGTAGAGGAGCCACGTGTGGAGCTCCATCACGCAACCTCGTAGCGCGGGAACTCCACTCCGGCGAAGACCGCCATGAGCGAGTGGAAGCCGATGATGTCGGGATTGCGCATTGGCCGAGAAGTGGATCGTAATCCACCGGGGACAGACCCGCTTTCGCTTAAAACTTGAGCAGCTGCTCAAGAATTGAGCTAAAGCGGGTCTGTCCCCGGTGTAACAATTGACTTGAATCCGGTTTTGGATCCAATCTGGACGGATGGAGCGGGTCGATGTCGCGGTGATCGGGGCGGGAAGCGTGGGCATTGCCGTGGCGTACTACCTGGTGCGCGAGAATGGCGTGCGCGACGTGGCGTTGATCGACAGCCGCGACCCGATGAGCCTTACGTCGGCGCAATCGGGCGAGAACTACCGCAACTGGTGGCCACATCCGGTGATGACGGCGTTCACCGACCATTCGATCTCCCTCATGGAAGACCTGGACAGCGCCTCCGGCGGCCGGCTGCACATGCGCCGCGGCGGTTATGCGCTGGCGACACGGCGCGAGCGGCCCGAGGATCTCATCGCCGACCTTTACCGTGGCTACGCAGGTTCGCAGGGAAAGATCCGCATCAGGGAATCGGCTTCCGGCTATCACGCGCCGCGTAGTAGGCCGTGGCAGGAGGCGCCCGATGGCGTGGACGTGCTGCTCGATCGTGAGCTGATCGGCCGCACCTTCCCTGCCTACGCACCCGATGTCGCGACAGTGATCCACATCCGTCGCGCGGGCTCGATCGACGCGCAGCAGATGGGAAGCTTCATGCTCGAGGCGATCCGGGAGGCGGGCGGAAGGGTGGTTCGCGACGCTGTGACGGAAATATCGCGAGATGCTGCTCCCTTCACCCTTCATCTCGCGCGCTCAGGGGCCCTTCGAGCCGGTCGCATCGTCAACGCCGCCGGCCCGTTCATCGGCGACATCGCGGCGATGCTCGGCGAGAGCCTCCCCGTGAAATGCGTGTTCCAGCAGAAGATCGCCTTCGCCGACATCGAACGTGCGGTTCCGCGCGACATGCCCTTCACCATCGACCTCGATGGGCAGACGCTCGCGTGGAGCGAGGAGGATCGCGCGGTTCTCGCGAGCGACGCATCCACGCGCCATCTCGTGCAACCCATGAAAGGGGGCATCCACTGCCGTCCCGATGGTCCCGTCGACGGCAACTGGATCAAGCTGGGCTGGGCGTACAACGAGGCCGCGAGCGATCCGCATCGGGAAGACCCGATCGACACGCAGTTCCCCGATACCGTCGTGCGAGCCGCCAGCCGGCTCAACCCGAGCCTTGCCGCCTACATCGGGCGCCTTCCTCGGGGCACCCGCCACTATGGCGGCTACTACACGATGACCGAGGAGAACTGGCCGCTCATCGGAGCGATGAAGACGCCAGGCGCGTTCGTCGCCGGCGCGCTCTCGGGTTACGGCTCGATGGCCGCCTGCGCCACCGGGGCCATCGCGGCAGCATGGATCGCGGGACGCGAAATCCCGGCATATGCGCGCGATTTCGGGCTCGAGCGCCAGGGCAACGCGAGCCTGCTCGCGGAGCTCGCGACGCTCTCCAAGGGAACGCTCTGAGATGTCGATCCGCATTGCCCATGCCGAGCTCGAGCAACGCGTCCTCGACGCACTGTTCAAGAACGGATTTGCGGCCGAGGTGGCCGCCCCGATCGCCCGCACCGTTGCCGCCTGCGAGCGCGATGGCACCCTGAGCCACGGGCTGCTGCGCCTGCCCGGGTACATCGAGGCGGTGCGCAGCGGCTGGGCCGATGGAAAGGCCGCGCCCGAGGTGCTCTCGAAGAGCCCTTCGATGATCGTCGCCGACGCGCGCAACGGGTTCACCCACCTCGCGCTTTCCCGCGAGCGGGCAAGGCTCATGGAAATGGCGCGCACCACCGGCTCGGCGATCCTGCTCATTCGCAATGCGCACCACTTCGCGGCGCTTTGGCCCGACATCGAGGACTTCGCCGTGGAGGGCTTCATCGCGATGGCCTGCGTGACTTCCCGCGCGCGCGTGGTTGGATGGGGCGGCGGCAAGCCGGTGTTCGGCACCAACGCTTCGGCATTTGCCTGCCCTCGCGCAGGGGGCGCTCCCATTGTCTGGGACCAGGCCGCGAGCGTCATGTCCCAGGGCGAGATCCTCGTCGCGGCCCGCGCGGGACGCTCACTGCCCGAAGGCATCGGCGTCGATGCGCTCGGCCAGCCGACGACCGACCCGAAGGCCGTGCTGGAAGGTGGAGCGCTGGTGCCCTTCGGCGGCGTGAAGGGGGCTTCCATCGCGTTCACGGTCGAGGTGCTCGCCGCGGCGCTCACCGGCAGCCCCTTCGGATTCGAATCGCCCGCGAATGGCACGTTGCCCTCGAAGGGCGGCGAGTTCGTGATGGTCATCGACCCGCGCCTGGCGCAAGCCGACGTGGGCGCGCGTGTCGAAAGCCTCGTCGAAGCCGTGTTCGCCGCGGGCTCCGAGCATCTGCCCGGTTCGCGCCGCTACGCCCGCCGCGCAAAGGCCCTGGCCGAAGGCATCGCGCTCGACGCCCATTCCCTCGAGATCCTCGGGCGCCTGTCCAGCAATCCCCTCCAACCGTGAAAGGAACGAAGATGTCGCCACCCTCCAGGATTCGCCTCCTCGCCGTCGCCGCGATGGTCGCCGGCACCTGCCTGGCTTCCGCCGCGTTCGCGCAGGCCTGGCCCAGCAAGCCGATCAAGTTCATCGTGCCCTTCGCGGCGGGCGGCGTGACCGACGTGGTGGTGCGCGCCATCTCGCCCAAGCTCACCGAGGCGCTCGGCCAACCGATCGTGGTCGAGAACAAGGGCGGCGCGGGCGGCACGCTCGGCACGTCCCAGGGAGCGAAGGCGGCGCCGGATGGCTACACCTTCATCGTGCCCGCCGCGAGCCACACGACGACGCCCAGCCTATACACGAAGCTCGACTTCGATCCGGTGAAGGACTTCGCGCCCGTGACGCAGATCGTGGCGGTGCCGTACCTGCTGGTCGTGCCCGCATCGAGCCCGATCAAGACTTTCGACGAGTTCGTGGCCACCGCGAAGGCAAACCCGGGCAAGCTCACCTTCGGCTCTGCGGGCAACGGCAGCTCCAATCACCTCGCGGGGGAATTGCTCGCCGGCCTCATTGGCGCGCCGCTGCTGCACGTCCCCTACAAGGGCAGCGCCCCCGCGCTCATCGATGTCCTCGGCGGGCAGCTCACTTTCATGTTCGACACCATCAACACCTCCACCCAGCACATCAAGGCGGGAAGGCTGCGCGCCCTCGGCGTGGGCACGGTCAAGCGCTCGAAGCTCATGCCCGACGTGGCGCCCATCGCCGACAAGCTTCCCGGGTTCGAGGCGGCGACGTGGATCGGGTTGCTCGCCCCCGCGGGCACGCCGAAGGAGATCGTCAACCGCATGCAGCAGGAAGTGGCGAAGGCGCTGAATTCCCCGGACGTGCAGGAAAAGCTCTCCGCCTCGGGCGCCGAGCCGGTGGGCAGCACGCCCGAGCAGTTCGGCGCGTATGTCGCCTCCGAGATCCAGAAGTGGGAGCGCGTCGTGAAGCAGGCCAAGGTCCCGCCGGTGCAATAGCCGATGGCCGAGCTCAAGTCGGCCCGGCCGGCGCTCTCCGCCGATGCCGTCGCGGAATCCCTGAGAAGGCTCATCCTCGACGGCACCCTGGGCATCGGGCTGCAGTTGCGACAGGAAGAGCTCGCGCGCCGCTTCGGCGTGAGCCGCATCCCGGTGCGCGAGGCGCTGGGGCGGCTGCAGGCCGAAGGGCTGGTGGAGCACTTCGCCAACCGCGGCTCCGTCGTGGCCGCGCGTTCGGTCGATGACCTGCTCGAGACGCTCGACATCCGCATCGCGCTCGAGACGCGAGCGATGAAGCTCGCGTTGCCGAACCTCACGCCGCGGGACTACAAGGCCGCGCGCTCGATCATGAAGCGCTACGACGAGAGCGAGAGCCCGCGCCAGTGGACAGAGCTCAACCTCGAGTTCCATCTCACCCTTTACCGCCCGTGCGGCCGGCCGCGCCTGGTGCGCATGATCGAAGACCTCGTTCGCGGGATAAGCATCCACTTGCGGCAGCACATCTCAAACACCGTGGGGCGCAGCAATCCGCAGGCGGAGCACCAGGACATCCTCGAGGCCTGCCTCGCGGGCGACGCGCGGCGGGCGGTGGCGCTCACCGAGCAGCACATCGAGCACACCAAACGGTCTCTGCTCGCCGCGTTTCCCCCTCCTCCGGGAGGGGGCAGGGGGAGGACCGGCTCGTGAATAGCGACGTCGCCATCATCGGCGGAGGCGTCATCGGCTGCGCCGCGGCGTTTTTCCTCAAGGCCGCGGGTGTGGACCGCGTGTGCGTGATCGAGCCCGACCCGACCTATTCGAAGGCCGCAAGCCCGGTGGCGACCGGCGGCTGCCGCCGCCTCTTCGCGCTGCCCGAGAACATCCGCATGTCGCAGTTCAGCATCGATTTCCTCAAGAATTTCGCGCGGCACGTCGCGGTCGATGGACATGCGCCCGACGTCCAGTGGAAGGAGTGGGGCTACCTCTTCGTCGTCGGCCCCGGCCACGAGAAGGTGCTGGAGCGCAATTTCCGCGTCGAGCAGGAGCTGGGCGTGAACGTGGAGATGCTCGACCGCGCCGAGATCGCCTCGCGCTATCCATGGATGCGATCCGACGACCTGGCGCTCGGCGTGCTTTCACCCGAGGATGGCTGGCTCGATCCCAACAGCGTGCTGCAGGGCTTTCGCAGGAAAGCGCAGGCGATGGGCGTTGCCTTCCTGCGCGACCGCGTGGTCGATGTCTATACCAGCGGCAACGCCGTCGCGGATCTCGAGCTCGCGTCCGGCGAGCGCATTCGCGGCGACCACGTCGTGAACGCGGCCGGATGCTGGGCGCCTGCCATCGCCAAGCTGGCCGGCATCGATGTGCCCGTGAATCCGATGCGCCGCTTCGAGCACTACGTCGAGCTCTCCCAGGAGCTTCCAAGGATGCCGCTCATCAAGGATCCCGATCGCCTCATCATCCGGCCCGAAGGCAAGGGCTACTCCGTGGGTCTGGTGAAATCCGACGAGCCGCGCGGCTTCAATTACGAGCTCGATCCCGGCTGGTTCCAGGACGTGGTCTGGCACGCTTGCGCGAGCCGCGTGCCCGCCTTCGAGTCGCTCAAGCTCAGGCGCGAATGGACCGGCCTCTACGACGAGTGCGAGCTCGACGGCAACATGATCCTCGGCAAGGTCCCCGGCAAGCTCGACAACTTCTACCTCGCCTGCGGCTTCTCCGGCCATGGCCTGATGCACGCGCCCGCGGTCGGCCGCGCCCTTTCCGAGCTCATCGTGAAGGGGCGCTTCGAGACGCTGGACCTTTCACGGATGGGATACCAGCGCGTGATCGACAACGCGCCGTATCGGGAAACCGGGATCATTTGAAGTCCCCGCGTGGTATGGCCATATCCTCTACCTTTCAATTCCAGAGGATAGGCGCCATGATTCCCGCGCTTGCGCTGTCGCGCACCTTCCAGCGGTTCTTCGAATCCGAAAAGGCGGGCGGCGTCGTGCTGCTGGCATGCACCGTGATCGCCATCGCCCTCGCCAACTCGGCGGCGGGTGCCGGCTATGCCGCGTTCCTGCACACGAAGGTGGCGGGCCTTACCGTCGAGCATTGGGTGAACGACGGCTTGATGGCGATCTTCTTCCTCTTCGTCGGGCTCGAGCTCGAACGCGAGCTTTACGTGGGCGAGCTGTCCAACGTGCGCACCGCGCTGCTGCCGACGTTCGCGGCGATGGGCGGCATCGCGGTGCCGGTCGCGCTGCACATGTCGCTCAATGCGGGGACGCCTACCCAGGGCGGCGCGGGCATCGCCATGGCCACCGACATCGCCTTCGCCCTCGGCGTCCTGGCCTTGCTGGGCTCGCGCGCGCCGGCTTCCCTCAAGGTCTTCCTGACGGCGCTCGCGGTGATGGACGACCTCGGCGCGGTCATTGCGATCGCGATCTTCTATTCGCACGGGCTGGCGTGGGGCTGGCTCGCCGCCGCGCTCGCGACGTTTGCCCTGCTCGTCGTGCTCAATCGCCTGCGCGTGATGAAGCTCTGGCCCTATTTGCTCGGGGGCGTGCTCATGTGGTTCTGCATGCTGAAGTCGGGCGTGCACGCCACGATCGCCGGGGTAATGCTCGCGTTCGCGATCCCTTTCTCGGCCCGGGCCGAGGACGAAGCTTCGCCTTCCCATCGCCTGGAGCATTTCCTGCATCGGCCGGTGGCCTTCTTCGTGCTGCCCGTCTTCGCGCTGGCCAATGCCGGGATCGTGATCGGCGCCGGGTGGTCGGATGCGCTGTGGAGCCCGAACGGGACCGGCATCCTTGCCGGACTGGTCCTGGGCAAGCCGCTGGGCATCGTGCTTGCCACCTTCCTTGCCGTATGGCTGGGCGTGTCCGAGCTGCCCGGAGACCTGCGCTGGCGCCACGTCATCGGCGCGGGCCTGCTCGGAGGCATCGGCTTCACCATGTCCATCTTCATCGCCAATCTCGCCTTTCCCGGCCAGGCGGATCTCGTCAATTCGTCGAAGACCGCGATCCTCGTGGCTTCACTCGGCGCGGGGGCGTTGGGATTTTCCTGGCTGCGATTCGCGCGCGCCCCCTAGGAGGCGACCTCGACGCCAGGAACATCGAGGCCTTGTACCACGGGACGCGCACGCGTCAATGCGCGACCAGCGTCTCGAACGCCCGCCCATGGAGCGAGCGCACTTCGGCATCGCCCGGTGAGCGCTCGAGCGCCGTGCGCATCGCGCGCTCGTACTGGACGAGCCGCATCGCATGGCTGCGCTCGGAATGGCGATGGAAGTATTCGGCGACGGCGTCGATGAGGTCGCACTCCTTCTCGGTCTTGCCACCCAGGGCCTTCGCGCGCTGGACCGCCCTGGCGCCCGCGGCCACTCGTGGCGCTGCGGGCACCTCCCGCTCGTCGCCCAGGTTCGCCATCGCCAGCCCCCATTGCGCCATTGCGCAATCCGGGTCGATGCGCGCCGAATCGCCGAACGCCCGCAGGGCGAGCTGATAGGCGCGAGCCTCCAGCAAGGCGTAGCCCAGGTCGAATGATCGCTGCGCGGCGATGGAGCATTCGACGGCCAGGCGCGTTTCGGCAATGCCGGTTTCGGCGGGCGCGGCGCGCGCCGAGCAGGCGGTGACGATCGCGGCGAGCGCGGCGGCAAGGCAACGAAGGGCCTTCGCGAAGATGTTCATGTGCGTCGTTCTCCTGGAATAGGCGCTTTTCAGCGCGATGCGAAAAAGTCGGATGCGAGGCGGTCGATCTCGGCGATGCGTTCGGGCGTCGCGATCGCCTCGGCGATCGAGCGGAAGACCGGCAGCGGGTCCTGTCGCGCGGTCTCGCTGAACTTCACGATGACCACCCGCGCCGCCGGATTCACGTAGAGGTACTGGCCGTTGTGGCCGTAGGCATAGAAATCGCCGTGGCCGCCTTCGGGCAACCAGAAGAGGTTGCGGTGGGTATAACCATCGGGCGTGCGCACGCCCGGCACGCCCTCGCGCATCCAGCCCGCATTCACGATGGACTTGCCATCCCAGCGGCCCTCGTCGAGCCAGAGACGGCCCAGCCGCGCGAAATCGCGGGCGCGCGCGCTGATGCAGCAGAAGGCTTTCTCCGTCCCGCCTTCGCGGTCGAGCGCCCACAGCGCGGGCGATTCCATGCCGAGCGGCTGCCACAGTTTCTCGGCGAGGTACTCCGAGATGGTTTTCCCGACGGCCGCGGCGAGGACGAGGCCGAGCACCTGGATATCGGCTTCGCTGTAGCGCCACTGGTTCGCGGGGCGTGCTTCCGGCCGCGCACCGGCTAGCACGTCGAGGAGGTCGTCGCCGTAGTAGTACTGGGAGCGGCCCGGCAGCATCGAGGGCCGGTCGCCGAGCCCGGAGGTCATCGCCAGCAACTGCCGCACGGTCACGCCCGCGTACGCGGTGGACGCGAGGTCGGGGCGATACTCGGCCACCGTCGCGTCCAGTCCGCGGATCCGTCCGTCCGCGATCGCGATGCCGACCAGCGTGCCCATCACGGCCTTCGCGATCGAGAACGAGTTGAGCAGAGAGCGCTCGTCGTAGCCGCGCGCGTAGCGCTCGTAGACCACGCGATCTTCGTGAAGCACCAGGAATGCGGCGGTACCGGTGCCGTCGAGGTAGCCCTCCAGCGAGATCGTCCCGGAGTCTTGGCCCAGCTGCAACCGGGACAGGTAGGCGGGAGTGCGCGACACCGTGCGCAGAGTCGAAGCGCGCGCGCCATTGGCGACGGTGCGATTGGCGAAGATGCGGTGGTCGTCGAGGTCGGCCAGGTTGTGGACGACGGTCCGGACCGCGGTGCAGCCGCTCGTGAGCGAAAGCGCCAGGAGCCACGCCGCCCAGTGGGCGAGGCGCAGCCGCTGGCCGCGGCCGGCACGGTCCCCTACGATGTGGCTGCAATCGGTCGTGCGGTGGGCGGCGGTGTGGGCCATGCGATCTCCTCGCGCGAAACCGGCCAGGTGCCGGCAAGCGCATCAAAGGCGATCGCTCGAAAAAAGGCCCAACGCTTCGGCTAAGATTTTCCTAACAACCAACGAGCCTTGTTTTTCAAGGACTTATGGCGGCAGGCGGTTTCAGCGTGGGGCAGTTCCGGGTCGATCCGGCGCACAACCAGCTCGCTCGCGGCGAGGAGGTGGTGCGGCTCGAGCCTCGGGTCGTGGAGGTCCTGGCGGTGCTTGCGAGTCGTCCCGGCCAGGCGGTTTCCCGCGACGAGTTGCTGGCGGCCGTCTGGCCGGGGGTCGTGGTGGGCGACGACGCCCTGACGCAGGCCATCATCAAGTTGCGCAAGGCGCTGGGCGACGACGCGCACAAGCCCACCTATATAGAGACCATTTCCAAGCGCGGGTACCGGCTGATCGCACCGGTCGCGCGCGACGAGCGGCCGGCGGCGGAAGTCCCGGCGCCGGCGACGCTGTCGGAGCCGCGCAGGCGGCCCTGGATTGCTGCAGCGCTCGTGTCGCTTTTGGTGGTAGTGGGCGCGATGCTCTTCTGGGCCGCAGCCCATCGGCCATGGCCGTTCGGCGAAGGCTCGCCCACGGCCGCGGTGGCGCCGCCGCTCGTGGCCGTGCTGCCGCTGGCGAACCTGAGCGGCGATCCCGCGCGCGATTATTTCAGCGACGGCGTGACCGAAGACCTCATCCATGCGCTCGGCCGCTTCTCGGCGCTGCGGGTCATGTCACGCAACGCCGTCCAGCCTTTCAAGGCGGGCGGCGGCACCCCCCAGTCCATCCGCGAGAAGCTGGGCGCGCGTTATGTCGTGGAAGGCAGCTTGCGGCTCGAGGGAAGCCGCATCCGGGTGTCGGTCCAGTTGAGCGACACCGAGGCCGGCACGGTCCTCTGGTCGGAACGCTATGAGGGCGAGGGCGGGCAGGTGTTCGAGATGCAGGATCGCATCGCGCGCGACGTGGCGGGCGCGCTAGCGGTGAAGCTCACGCGGGTCGAGCAGGGGCGCGTGTCCACGAAGCCCACCGAGAGCCTGGCGGCCTACGACCTCGTCCTGCGCGCCCGCGGGCTGCTCGACCGTGATGAGCGCAGCGCCAACCGGGAAGCGCGCGTGTTGCTGGCCCAGGCGGAAAAGCTGGCACCCGACTATGCCGAAGTCTGGAACACGATGGCCTGGGCGGAGCTGCAGCGAGCGCTGTATGGCTGGGTCGAGGACCCGGCATCGAGCATGGAGCGGGCCACCGAGCTCGCGCGCCGCACGTTGGCGGCACCCGACCAGCGCGCGCACGCGCGCGCCCATGCGGTGCTCGCGGCGATCCACAGCAACCTTTTGCAGTATGCAGAGGCGCGCCAGCAGGCCGACCGCGCGATCCAGCTCAATCCGAGCGATACGGGCGCCCTCATGCGTCGCGGAATGGCGCTGCTTTATGTCGGGCAGGTCCAGGAGGCCATTGCCGTGCAGGAGCAGGCGCGGCGTTTCGAACCGGTCCCCACGGCGACCGAGGGAATCAACCTTCCCCTGGCCTACTACCTGGTCGGGAGGTACGACGAAGCCATCGCCGAAAGCGGACGATTGCTCTCGAGGGCGCCGGACCACGTAGGGGTCCTGTCCATTCTGGCCGCGGCGCTCGCCCAACAGGGGAGAGAAGACGAGGCGAGGCAGGTGGCCGCGCAGGTGCTGCGATTCAGCCCCGGCTTCCGCGCGGATTCGTCGGGCCGGCGCTTCCTGGACCGCCGGTACGCCGAGCACTTGCATGAAGGCCTGCGCAGGGCAGGCCTCGACTGAGCTTGCTAGCGCTTGCGGCCGTCCCAGTTCGCCTTGGCCTTGACGAATTTTTCCGGGGACTTTTCCGGAAAGGCCTTGGCCTGTTCCGGCGTGAGCTTTTCGCCGAAGAGGTACAGGCGGCCCTCGGCGATCACCCAATTGTTGGGGTCCGCTTCATTGAACTTGCCCGCGGAGAGGGATCCGGTGCAGTAGCCGCCGAAGCGCGGCGCGTACCTGTCGGGGTCGGCCGCGAAGGTGTCGCGGTTGCGGGCGCTCGCGAAATGATAGAGGCCGTCGTCCCACTCGTAGGCGAACCTGGGATCGCCCTTCACGGGCTTGCCCTCGGTGAAGTAGGCGACCGGGTCGTGTCCCTTGGCGACCACCCGCACGTTGCTGGCGTGTGCGAACGTGGCAAGCGAGAGAAAGGCGAAAGTGGCGAGGATGGAACCGAGTCGTGGTGTCATGGAGCCTCCTTCGAGCGGATGTTACGCCTGGATCCGTGCGCGTTTTCAAGGCGCGGCGAGCTGCGCGTCGATGCCCTTGGCCAGGTTCTTCACCCAGCCGTTGTAGTTGTTGTGGATCTGGCCGCCTTCCTCGTTCAGGTTCACGCTGCTCTTGTAATTGATGCTGTAGGCCTTCGGCGATTAGGGATCTCGACCACGGCCGTGTGCGTGCGGACATTCAGCGTGCCCGTCATCTTGCCCGGACCCGCGTCGTCGATCTTCCAGCCGAGGGTGCCCCCGGCGCGCATGATCGCCTTCTTCACGTCTTCGTTGCTGAGCGCCTTGCCGCCGGGGCTCGGCACCGGGACTTCGGTCACGTTCTGGATCGGCCCGCAGCGGAAGCAGGCGGCATGGGCGGGCAGGGTTGCGGCGCCCAGAACGAGGGCGGCGGTCACGGCAAGCTCGTTTCGCATTTTTCTTTCTCCCGGATCGGGGCCCATGCCCCTCGTGGGCGCCGATTCTACGCTTGCGCCGTGGGACAATCCGCAAGCCGCCGCACAAAACAAAAGGCCGGCGTGTCAGGCCGGCCTCTTGAGTCCCTACGCCGTGGCGATAGGGTGGAGCGCGCCGCTCAGGCGATCGTCGCCCGCGCTGCGTGATCCATCACCACTGCAACGGCGAAATTCAGGGCCTTTTTCACGATCACCTCCTTTCATGCGGTTGAAGACAGCCATCATTTTACCAAGAATGGGTGCATGAAGACACGGATCCAGGCGGTCCATGGCCGGGAAGTGCTCGACTCCCGCGGACGTCCGACGGTCGAGGCCGAGGTCACCCTGGCTGACGGCAGCCGCGGCGCTGCGATCGTTCCTTCCGGGGCGTCCACGGGCCGTTTCGAGGCGCACGAGCTGCGCGATGGCGATCCTTCGCGCTACGGGGGGCTGGGCGTGCGCACTGCGGTCGGCCACGTCCGCGGCGAGATCGCGGGCGCCCTCGCGAGCCAGGATGCGCAGGACCAGCGCGCGATCGATGAAGCGATGCGCGCGCTCGACGGCACGCCCAACCTCGCGCGGCTGGGCGCCAATGCGACGCTGGCCGTTTCGCTCGCGGCATGCCGCGCGGTGGCGCAGTCGCAGGGCCGGCGCCTCTACGAGCGCGTGGCCGAGCTTTCCGGCGCGGCGCCCAGCCTGCCCGTGCCGATGGTGAACATCCTGAGCGGCGGCCTGCACGCCGGCCGCGGGATGGATTTCCAGGATTTCCTCGCCATGCCCGCTCGCGCCGGATCGATCGCCGAGGCGATCGAGATCGTGGGCCGCGTGCGCACGGCGGCGATCGATGTCTCGAAGCGCCGCGGCTTGCCGACGCTGCTCGCCGACGAGGGTGGGCTCAGCCCCGGGCTCGAAAGCGGCCGCGAGGCGCTGCGCATGATGGTGGAATCGATCGAGGTGGCAGGCTTGCGCCCCGGCGAGGACGTTTCGATCGCCATCGACGTGGCTGCGAGCACGCTCGTGTCCACGAAAGGCTACGGGCTCGAGCGCGAGGGCCGCGACTGCAGCGCCGCCGAGATGGTCGAGATGCTCGAAGCCTGGGTCCGGGAGTTCCCCGTGGTTTCGATCGAAGACGGCCTCGGTGAGGAGGACTGGGAGGGATGGCGCATGCTCGGCACGCGGTTGCGCGATCGCGTGCAGCTCGTGGGCGACGATCTCTTCACCACCCATCCGCAACGGCTGCAGCGCGGCATCGAGCGATCGATCGCCAACGGGATCCTGGTGAAGGCCAACCAGAACGGCACGCTCACCGGCACGCTCGACGTGATCGCCCAGGCGCGTGCCGCGGGCTACGCGACCATCGTGTCGGCACGCTCGGGCGAGACCGAAGATGCCTTCATGTCCGACCTCGCGGTGGGCGCGGCGGCGGGTCAGATCAAGATCGGCTCGCTTCGCACCTCCAGCACCGTGGCCAAGTACAACCAACTTTTGCGCATCGAGGAATGGTCGGGCGCGCCGTATGCGGGGTTCGCCGCGGTGGCCGGCAGGCGCACCTAGTGGCGCAGCACCCGGAGGCGTTCCTTCACGCCCACGGGCTTGCCGCAGCGGGCGAGGCGGCAACATGGACTGCGCTCACCGGCGGCGTTTCCTCGGAAATCTGGCGCGTGGATTTGCCCGGCCGCAGCCTGTGCGTGAAGCGAGCGTTGCCGCGGTTACGGGTGAGCGACGTCTGGGAAGCTCCGCTTTCGCGCAACGCCTACGAATGGAAATGGCTGCTCTTCGCCGCCGAGCAGGAGCCGCACTCGGTTCCGCGTCCACTCGCGCACGACGACGCAGCCGGCGTTTTCGCCATGGACTTCCTGCCGTCCGAGCGGTATCCGCTCTGGAAGGCGCAGTTGCTCACAGGCGAGGTCGATCCCGGTTTCGCCGCCGCAGTCGGTGCCCGCCTCGCAAGATTGCACAACGCGAGCGCCGCGCGCCCTGCGCTCGCGGGCGAATTCGACTCCCTGGAGAATTTCCGCGCGCTGCGGCTCGAGCCGTACCTGCTCGCCACCGCGGCGCGCCATCCGGAAGTCGCAACCCAGCTGCGGGCGCTCGCGGCTTCGACCGAGCAGCGCCCGATCGCTCTGGTCCATGGCGACGTGAGCCCCAAGAACATCCTGGCCGGGCCGGACGGGCCGGTGTTCCTCGACGCGGAGTGCGCGTGGTTCGGCGATCCCGCATTCGACATCGCCTTCTGCCTCAACCACCTCATGCTGAAGGCGCTGGTATTGCCGGGTTGCGTCGCGGCGTTGCGCGAGAGCTTCGACGGCTTCGTGGCGACCTACCTGGAAGCGGCCAGCTTCGAGCCGCGGCAGGCGCTCGAGGGCAGGGCGGCGGCCCTGCTGCCGGGCCTCATGCTGGCGCGAATCGACGGCAAGTCGCCGGTCGAATACCTCGTCGGCCGCGCGGGGTTGCAGGAGCGGGTCCGCGACTATGCGCGCCGGCGCCTCCTGCATCCGCAAAACGGGCTGCGTGCCGTCGCCGGTGAGTGGTTCATGCCCGCCTGATACCTCTACTTGGCGGGCTTGGGGAACCCAGTCCCGAAGGGCCGAGTCCGTTCTTCACAGGAGCGCTTTCCTCCCCCGGGCGCCGAAGCAAGGAGATATCGAATGCGTGCGATGAGCTACCGAGGTCCCTACCGCGTGAGGGTCGTCGAAAAGCCCATTCCGGAAATCGAGCATCCGCGCGACGCCATCGTGCGCGTGACGCGCGCCTGCATCTGCGGCTCGGACCTGCACCTGTACCACGGCCTCATGCCCGATACGCGCGTGGGCCAGACCTTCGGGCACGAGTCGGTCGGCATCGTCGAGGCGATCGGTTCCGATGTCCACGCGGTGAAGCCGGGCGATCGCGTGCTGATGCCTTTCAACATCTTCTGCGGCGAGTGCTACTTCTGCCAGAAGGGCCTGTTCAGCAACTGCCACAACGTGAATCCCAATGCCACCGCGGTCGGCGGGATCTACGGTTACTCGCACACCACCGGCGGCTATGACGGCGGACAGGCCGAGTACGTGCGCGTGCCCTACGCCGACGTGGGCGCCATTCCCGTTCCCGCCGACATCGACGACGACAACGCCGCCATGCTGACCGATGCCTATCCCACCGGCTACCAGGGCGCGGAGATGGCGCAGATCAAGAAGGGCGATTCGGTGGTGGTGTTCGGCGCGGGTCCGGTCGGGCTCTTCGCCGCGCGCTGCGCGTGGTTCTTCGGCGCCGGGCGCGTGCTGATCGTGGACGAGCACGACTATCGCCTCGACTTCGCGCGCCGCTTCTGCCAGTGCGAAACGCTCAACTTCCGCCACATCGACGATCCCGTCTGGTACCTCAAGAAGGAGACCGACTGGCTGGGATGGGACGCGGCCATCGACGCCGTCGGCTGCGAGGGGCGCGGCAGCGCTCTGCAGCGCGTCACCGGCATCCGGCCCTTCAAGTTCCAGGGCGGCTCGGCGATCTCGCTCTACTGGGCGATCGACTCGGTGCGAAAGGGCGGGGTGGTCTCGATCGTCGGCGCCTACGGCCCGGTGCCGAACCTGGTGAAGATCGGCGACGCGATGAACAAGGGCCTCACCCTGCGCATGAACCAGGCGAGCGTGAAGCGCAACCTGCCGCGCTGCATCGAGCACATCCAGCAGGGCCACATCAACCCGAAGGACGTGATCACGCATCGCTTCCCGCTCGAGGACATCGACGAGGGATACCACATCTTCTCGAGCAAGCTCGACAACTGCATCAAGCCCATGGTGATTCCACCACGGGCATCGGCCTAGGAGCCCGCCATGGACCAGACGCTCGGTTCCTCCTCACGCGACGTCCTCGACCCGCCGATCCCGGGCGGTCGCAGCCTCACCACGCCGGAGCGGCAGGCGATCGACCTGTCCACGACGATCAAGGGCTGGGGCTCGGACCTGGACCCTGCAAGGCGCCCCGGCGTGCCGCGCGACAAGGCGCCGCAGCTCGGGCGCGAGGACCTCTATCCGGCGATCGAGCCGCAGGTTTCGAGGACCAAGATCCACAAGTCGACCGAGCACGGGAAGCTTCCGCCGGTCTTCGGCACCTCGTGCCCGCCGCGTGGATTGAGCGGTGTGCTGCGCGACGTGGCGTACAAATTCAGCGAGGGGCGCCTCGCGCGCTGGCTCACGCTGATGTTCGCCGACCGTGTCGATGTCGTCGAAGGCGTGGTGGAAGACCTCGCGCACGGACATGTGCCCAACATCCCGAAGGAGATGGGCTGGGCTTCGGAGTGGCGCTACAACCGCGAGGCCTTCGTGCGCAAGACGGCGATCGCCGTGGGTGTCACGGCGCTCGTCGTGGTCGCGTGGAAGATGCGCTCGCGGAGGGCTTGAGCTGCGCTAGCATCCCGCAACGCATTTCCCGCTCGCGTCGAACTCCATCGTCTTGCCGGAAAGCGGCACGTGCACCGGCATCTTCGCGGCCTTCATGAACTTGTCGGTCTTCGAGTCGGGCACCACCTTGCCGCCCTTCGTGCCGACCTCGTTCGCGTGCGACGCGATCACCGCATTCGGGCGCACCAGCTCGTTCATGACGTAGGCCGCCTCCGTGGGGCCGGTGGTGAAGCCGTCGCCGATGTTCATGACGGCGAGCTTGGCGCCGTAGTGGCCGCGCACGACCTTCTCCTGCTCGCCGGTGATGCCGGTGTCGCCGGATAGATAGACGACCAAACCGTTGCTGAACTTGAGCACGTAGCCGGTGGCCTCGCCCACGTAGGCTGCGATGCCCACTTCCTTCATCGCCTTGGCGAGGTCGCCGCCGATGTAGTCCGGGTCGAGGCCGTTGCTGTGGGAGGCGGGCACCGTCGCGATGGTCACGCCGCCGAGGGTGCGGCTGCCGCCGAAGCGCGCGAGGATCGAGTCCGCCGGGTTGCCGCCGTTGGACTTGAGCTTCGCCGCGAAGAAGGCCTGCATCTCGCTGCCCGTCACCATCTTCGCCTTCTTGGCGATGGCGATGTTCACCGCGAGGGAGTTCGGCATGGCCGACACGGGCGTCGCCGGCTTGCCGCAATCGCCGTCGTTCACCGCCTTGATGTGGGCGTTGCCCGCGTGGTCGCCGTGCATGTGCGTGACCAGGATCACGTCGATCTTGCCCAGGCGAGGGTCGTTGGCCCCTGCGACGGTCCGGCCGGGGTCGTAGAGCACGCGCGTGCCGGTCGGGTCCTCGAAGATGAGCGCGCGGTCCTGCGGGCAGAACTCGCCGTCGTGGCTGCCGAGCGGGGTGACCTTGACGTTCTGTGCCAGGGCCGGCTGGGCGAGCAACATGCCGGCGCATCCGAGCGCGGCGAGACGGGCTACGGTGTTCCTGACCATCGTGGCTCCTCGAAGGGGGGTTATGGGCGTGCGCAGTATAGCCCCGCGATTCCTTACCGGCGCTACGCGCCGCCTTGCGGCAAACGGCGCGATGGGCCGCACGTTTCGCCCGGCGGCGGCATAATCGCCGCACCGCTCGACCACCCACAGGAAGAAAAACACGTGAAAGCTCCTCGCGGCATCGCCTTCGCCCTCGCAGCCATCGTCTTTTCCGCCACGGCCTACGCCCAGAAGGAATCGGCCGAGCCCTACGAGCCGACCGTCGGCCAGGCCGGCAAGGATGTGGTCTGGGTACCCTCGCCGCAGGCGCTGGTGGACAAGATGCTCGACATGGCCAAGGCCACGCCCCGGGACTACGTGATCGACCTGGGGTCCGGCGACGGCCGCACGGTGATCACGGCCGCCAAGCGCGGCATTCGCGCGCTGGGCATCGAGTACGAGCCCAAGCTGGTCGAGCTTTCGCGGCGCAACGCCGAGAAGGAGGGCGTGGGCGAGCTTGCCAAGTTCGTGAAGGCCGACATCTTCAAGACCGACTTCTCGCGCGCCACCGTCATCACGATGTTCCTGTTGCCGGCGCTGAACATGCAGCTGCGACCGCAGATCCTCAAGCTCAAGCCCGGTACGCGCATCGTCTCCAACAGCTTCGACATGGGCGACTGGGAGGCCGACGAAACGGTGGTGCTCGATTCCCGCTCCGGCTGCGACGGCTTCTGCACCGCGAGGCTCTGGATCGTCCCGGCGCGGGTTGCCGGCACGCACAAGACCGCGCTCGGCGACCTGGCGCTCGACCAGGCGTTCCAGAAGCTCTCCGGAACCTTGCACAGCAACGGCCGGTTCACGCCGGTGCAGGGCAAGGTCGTGGGCAACGAGGTCGTGCTGTCCGCCAACGGACGCGAGCTTCGGGGCAAGCTCGAGGGCAGGAAGCTCGTCCTGGGCTAGCGCGCCCTGTCACCGCGCTGCTCGCGCAGCCAGGAAAGATCCTCTGCCAGGGCGTTCTTCGCCCACTCGTGCTCGTCCAGGGCCGATGTCCTTGGGCCGATCCCCGCGGGTCGGCCGTTTTATTTGGCGGCCAGGCGCCAGAGCGACGTGGTTTCCTGCGTGCGCGCGAAGTGCAGGGGATCGTCGGTGTCGGCGGTGCGCGGGTGCTTCGGCCGGATGTCGATCCGGTCCGCGACGACCAGGTTCGCGCTTTCGAACATCGCCATCAGCTCGTCGCGGCTGCGCAGGCCGAGATGCTCGGCGAGGTCGGAAAGGATCAACCAGCCTTCCCCGCCCGGCAGCAGGTGCGCAGGGAGTGCCGCCAGGAACGCCTTGAGCATCCGGCTCTCCGGATCGTAGATGCCGTGCTCGAGGGGCGAGCTCGGGCGCGCCGGCAGCCACGGAGGATTGCAGACCGCGAGCGATGCGCGGCCCTCCGGGAAGAGGTCGGCTTTCAGGACCTCGACGCCCTTCAAGCCGAGGCGCTCGATGTTCTCGCGCGCGCTCGCCAGGGCGCGTTCGTCGAGATCGGTTGCGATCACGCGCTGGACGCCGCGCCGCGCGAGCACCGCCGCGAGCACGCCGGTTCCGGTGCCGACGTCGAACGCAACCGACTCCTTTGCCAGCGCGGCCGGCAACGGCGCCTTGGCGACGAGATCGACGTACTCGTTGCGGATCGGAGCGAACACGCCGTAGTGCGGATGGATGCGGCCGCCGAGGGCGGACACCTCCACGCCCTTCTTGCGCCATTCATGCGCGCCGATGACGCCCTGCAGCTCGCGCAGTGAAACGAGGCAGGGCCCATCGGCCGGGCCGTAGGCTTCGAGGCAGGCTTGGCGCACCTCGGGCGCGCGGCGCAGCGGGATCGTGTAATCGGCCTCGAGCGGGATGAGGAGCATGCCGAGCGTGCGGGCACGCTGGGCGCGGGATTGGCGGTAGAGGTTGAAGGCACCCTCCTTGCGGTCTTCTTCGGGGGAAGAGGCCGACTTCTTGCGCTTCTCCACCCGCTTCGCCATCGCGGTGAGGAGCTGCCGCGCATTCTGGAAATCGCCGCGCCAGAGGATGCCCACCCCTTGGCCGGCGAGGCCGAAGGCGTTGTCGGCGGTCATGCGATCGTCCACGACGACGACCTTCTTCGGCGGGGGAGCGCCTCGCTCGGAGCGCCAGGACGCCGAGCGCGCCTCGCCCCCCTCGGTCCAGCGAACGAGCGGCGTCAATGCAGCTGGATCGATTCGTACCACTTGCGGTAGTCGGCCTTGTGGGCGTTGCAGTCTCTAGGTGGTCTCCGGGCTGCGCCCAGTATGTGCCTTGCGCTACAGGTCGGTGTATTTCCGGGCGTTGCCACGCGCCTTCTCGGCGGGATATTTCTTCTCGTTGACGACCATCTTGGCGCGGGCGGCTTCGACGGGATCGATGCCCAGCTTGTCGGCGAGGCGCACCAGGTAGAGCAGCACGTCGGCGATCTCCTCGGTCACCTCCGCGCGCACCTTGGGGTCGAGACTCGCGCTCTGCGCCTCGGTGAGCCACTGGAAGTGCTCGAGTACTTCGGCCGCTTCGGCCGCGAGCGCCATGGAAAGGTTCTTGGGCGAATGGAACTGGTCCCATTCGCGGGCCGCGGCGAATTGGCGGAGCTGGTCGCGGAGGTTGGCGAGGTCGGACATCAGAACCTCTCGTTGCGGCCCAGGTAGCGCCACTGGCCGACGGGCAGGGGGCCCAGCGAGACGCCGCCGCTGCGCACGCGCTTGAGCGCCGTGACCACCAAGCCAACCATCTCGCACATGCGGCGGATCTGGCGCTTGCGGCCCTCGCGCAGCACGAAGCGCAACTGGTCCTCGTTGGCCCAGGAGACCTTGGCGGGCTTCAACTTCACGCCATCGAGCTCCAGGCCGTGCTGCAGCAGCTTCATGCCGGCCTCGTCGAGCGTGCCCTCCACGCGCACGAGGTATTCCTTCTCGACCTCGGAGTCCTGGCCGATGAGCCGCTTGGCCACGCGCCCATCCTGCGTGAACACGAGCAACCCGGTGGAGTCGATGTCGAGGCGGCCGGCGGGAGCCAGCCCGCGCAGGTGGCCGGGCAGGAACTTCGTGCGCGACGGATCCTCGGCCCAGCGGTTCTCGGGCTTGATGAGGACCATGGCGGGCTGGTGGTTGTCTTCCGGCTGGCCTGAGACGTAGCCCACCGGCTTGTTGAGCAGGATCGTCACCTGCTCGTTCTGGTGCTTTTTGGCGGCCGCATCGACTTCGATGCTCGCATCGCGTGTAACGCGCGCGCCGAGCGTGCTCACCACCTGCCCGTTCACGCGCACCCAGCCGTTCTCGATCCACTCGTCGGCCTCGCGGCGCGAGCACAGCCCCAGCTCGCTCAATCGTTTCGAAAGGCGTGGCTCGTCGGGATTCTCGGCTACGGGGCGTGGCGGGCGCGGAGCGGGCTGCGCGCTTTTTTGCGGCGGCGGTCGCGATGAATGCGGCCTCACCTCGCGCTTCTTCTGGGCCGGGGCTGCCGGCCGCGCGCGGCGCTTGGGAGGCGAGGGCGGGGAAGACTCGGGCGCGGGCGTGGCGATCGCAGTCGCGGCGGCCGGCTTCTTGCCGCGCTGCTGCTGTGCCCACTTCGCGCGCGTAGACCTGGCCTGGGAGGGTGCTGCCGGTTCCGCCGCCTTCTTCGGAAGCTTGAGCGTGGGGCGCTTCATGGGGCAACTATACAATCGGAACCAGCCCGGCGCCCCGCCGGTCGATATCCATCGCATGACATCCTTTCTCCCGCTGTTGGTCGCCGCTGCCGCGGCGGCGTTCACGGTCTCGGCGCAGGTCGCGCAGCCGCCCGTGCTTCAAGCCTCCGAGCTTTCCGCCTGCCTCGGCCAGCTCCGCGGCGAGGCCCTGGCGCGGGGCATTCCCGGGGAGAAGTACGACGAAATCTTCGCGAGCATGGAGCCGGACCCCTCCATCCTCGTGCTGATGGACAAGCAGCCGGAGTTCGTCACGCCCATCTGGGACTACCTCGGCGCGCTGGTGGACGAGAAGCGCATCGCGCAGGGCCGTCTCAAGCTCGCCGCCTTTTCCGACGCGCTCGACCGGATCGAGGAAACGTACGGCGTCGATCGCCAGGTGCTTGTCGCGCTCTGGGGCGTGGAGACGCGATATGGCGAGATCATGGGATCGCGGCCGTTGCTTCGCTCCCTCGCGACCGGCGCCTGCTTCGGTCGTCGCCAGCCGTTTTTCCGCCAGGAGCTGCTTGCGACGTTGCGCATCGTCCATAGCGGCGACATCGCGCCCGAGCGGCTCGTGGGCTCCTGGGCCGGCGCCTTCGGGCAGACGCAGTTCATGCCTTCGACCTTCCATCGCGTGGCCGTCGACTTCGACGGCGACGGGCGCAAGGACATCCTCGATTCGGTTCCGGACGCGCTGGCCTCGACCGCCAACTACCTCAAGCAGTCGGGCTGGAAGAAGGGCGAGCCGTGGGGCTACGAAGTCCGGGTGCCGCGCAAGTACGACGGCCCTTCGGGGCGGCGGGCTCGCCTGCCGATGGAGCGCTGGCGCGAGCTGGGCATCAAGCGCATCGACGGGCGTGCGCTGCCGGGCGACGAGAATGCGGCCCTGCTCATGCCCGCGGGATCGCGCGGGCCGGCCTTCATCGTCACCTCCAATTTCCAGGCGCTCATCGCGTACAACCCCGCCGAGGCGTACGCGCTCGCGATCGCGCACTTGTCGGACCGACTGAAAGGCGGCGGCGCGATCCAGGCGTCGTGGCCCGTGGGCGAGACCATGCTCACGCGCGAGCAGCGCATCGCCTTGCAGGAGCGCCTGGCCGCGCGCGGCTACGACGTCGGCACGCCCGACGGCATCATCGGGCCTCGCACGGTCGAGGCGATCAAGGAATTCCAGAAATCGATCGGCCTTCAGCCCGATGGGTTCGCCACGGTGGCGCTGCTGAAGAAAATGTAGGGATGCTCCCTGTCCCTTGGATGAGGGACCGGGTTGGAAGAGGGACCGGGAGGACGTCCAGCGTGGCTGGCGGTCAGGCAAATCCTCGCACGCCGATTGCCGCCGATAACCCCGCACGCCGATTTTCGCCGATCAGGTGAGTGTTCGCGCCTGCGCTTTGAGCCGTGCCGATTTCGCCACGGAATAAAATCACCCCATGCGCCTCACCTTCCACCCCCTCACTCCGGAGCGGCTCCCCGACCTCGAGGCCATCTTCAATGCCCGCGGCTGCTCGGTGGCGCGCGGCTGCTGGTGCCTCTTCTATCGCGATAGCGGCAAACGTCCCGACCCGCCGGCGGGCCAAACGCGCGCCCAGCACAGCCGCATGGACCTGCGCAGGCGGGTCAAGGAGGGTGAGTTCATCGGCCTCCTCGGTTATCGAGGCAAGACGCCGGTGGGTTGGGTATCCCTCGGACCGCGCGAGGTCTACAAGAAGCTCGAGCGGTCCCGCGTCATGAAGCCGGTGGACGACAAGCCCGTCTGGTCGATCGTCTGCTTCGTCGTGCCGGCCGACTATCGCGGGCAAGGGGTCGCGAAGGAAATGCTTCGCGGCGCCGTGGCCTACGCACGCAGGCAGGGCGCGCGCCTCGTCGAGGCCTATCCCATCGACAAGCCCGCCCGCTCGAACGACGATTTCATGTGGTTCGGGGCGCGCTCGATGTTCGACGACGCGGGCTTCGAGGAAGTGGCGCGGCGCACGCCCACTCGCCCCGTGGTCCGGCTGCGCCTGCGGAAGGCGGCATGACGATCCACCTCGACCACACCATCGTTCCCGCGAAGGAGCGCGACAAGTCGGCGCAGTTGCTGGCCCGGATCCTGGGCGTGAAGAGCGGACCCGCCTCGGCGGGCCCCTTCTACGAGGTGTACCTGAACGAGAACACGACCCTCGACTTCATCCAGGCCGACGAGGCGTTCCCGGTCTACCATTTCTGCTTCCGGGTCGAGGGGCCGGAATTCCAGGCCATCCTCGGGCGCCTGTCGGAGGCCGGCATCCCCTACCGGAGCCAGGTCCGGGGGTTGAACGACGGCAAGGTCGACCCCACCTATGGCAACGTTTATTGGAACGAGCCGGAGGGCCACATGTGGGAGATCCTGCAGGTGAGCTACGCAAGGCCGAAAAGCTGACCCTCATCCCGGCCTTCTCCCAGCGGAGAAGGAGAAAACGAGCCCGACATGAACGCGATCACCAAAGAAACCCTCGGCTTCCAGGCCGAGGTGCGACAGCTCCTCGAGCTGATGATCCACTCGCTGTACAGCAACAAGGAGATCTTCCTGCGCGAGCTGGTCTCCAACGCCTCCGACGCCGCCGACAAGCTGCGCTTCGAGGCGATCTCGAAGACCGACCTCTACGGCGACGACTCCGAGCTCAAGATCCGCATCGCGGTGGACAAGGCCGCGCGCACCATCACCGTCGCGGACAACGGCATCGGCATGTCGCGCGACGAGGTGGTGGCCAACATCGGCACGATCGCGCGCTCCGGCACCCGCGAGTTCTTCAAGTCGCTCACGGGGGACCAGGCCAAGGACGCGCGCCTCATCGGCCAGTTCGGCGTGGGCTTCTACTCCTCCTTCATCGTGGCCGACAAGGTCACGATGGTCACCCGGCGCGCGGGGGTCCCCGCGAGCGAGGCCGTCCGCTGGGAATGCGACATGGCGCAGGGCGGGGGCGAGTACACCCTCGAGCCCGCCGAGAAGGTTTCGCGCGGCACCGATGTGACGCTGCACCTGCGCGAGGGCGAGGACGAGCTTCTGGACGAATACCGCCTGCAGTCCCTCATCCGCAAGTATTCCGACCACATCGCCATCCCGATCGTCATGGACGACAAGACGATCAACCAGGCCCAGGCGCTTTGGACCCGTGCCAAGTCCGACATCACCGACGAGCAGTACACCGAGTTCTACAAGAGCGTGGGCCACGACTTCGAGGCTCCGCTCGCCTGGACGCACAACCGCGTCGAGGGCCGCCAGGAGTACACCCAGCTTCTATACATCCCCGCCCGCGCGCCGTTCGACCTGTGGGACCGAGAGCATCGCCACGGCCTGAAGCTCTACGTGCGGCGCGTCTTCATCATGGACGACGCGGAGCAGCTGCTGCCCGCGTACCTGCGCTTCGTGCGTGGCATCGTGGATTCCAACGACCTGCCGCTCAACGTCTCGCGCGAGATCCTGCAGCAGAGCCGGGACATCGACGCCATTCGCGCCGGCTGCACCAAGCGCGTGCTCGACCTGCTCGACGACATGGCGGAGAACCAGAAGGAAAAGTACGCCACCTTCTGGAAGGAATTCGGGCGCGTGCTCAAGGAAGGCATGGCCGAGGATCCCTCGAACAAGGAGCGGATCGCGAAGCTGCTGCGCTTTTCCTCCACGCACGCCGACAGCGAGGAGCAGGACGTCTCGCTCGCGGACTACGTCGCCCGCATGAAGGAGGGCCAGGACAAGATCTTCTACGTGACCGCCGAGACCTTCCGCGCGGCCAGGAACAGCCCGCACCTGGAGATCTTCCGCAAGCGCGGCATCGAAGTGCTGCTGCTGTCCGAGCGCATCGACGAGTGGCTGGTGGCGCACCTCACCGAGTTCGACAAGAAGCCGCTCGCCTCGGTGGCGAGGGGCGAGCTCGACCTGGGCAAGCTGGGCGAGCCCGAGAGCGACAAGAAGGTGGCGGAGCTCAAGTCCGGCGCGTTGGCGCCGCTCGCGCAAAAGATGAAGGAAGCCCTCGGGGCCAGGGTGAAGGACGTCCGCATCTCGACACGGCTCACCGCGTCACCGTCCTGCCTCGTCGCCGACGAGCACGAGATGGGCGCCAACCTCGCGCGCATCCTCAGGGCCGCCGGCCAGAAGGTGCCCGATTTCGCGCCGATTTTGGAAATCAACCCCGACCACCCCATCGTGCAGCGCTTGAAGCCCGAGGACGAGCGCTTCGCCGACTGGGCGAGCCTGCTCTTCGACCAGGCGTTGCTCGCCGAAGGTGGCCAGCTCGAGGATCCCGCCGACTTCGTTCGCCGGACGAACGACCTGATGATCTCCCTCTCCGGGCCGGGGTGAGGGTGGCTACATTGCCGCCTTGACCCACCGCACGATATCCGCGGCCCCCATCGCACCCGCCTGCCGCGCAACCTCTTTCCCGCCCCTGAAAAGCGCGAGCGTGGGAATGCTGCGGATGTTGTAGCGCGCGCCCAGCTCGGGCTCGGCCTCGGTATCGACCTTGGCGAGCCGCACCCCCGGCTCGAGCTGGGTGGCGGCCTGCTCGAAGTGCGGCGCCATCATCTTGCAGGGGCCGCACCACGGCGCCCAGAAATCCACCAGCACCGGGATATCGTTGCGTCCGACGTGGGTGTCGAAGGTCGCCGTGGTGAGCGCGATCGGTCCTGCGAACAACGCCTTGTGGCAGATGCCGCAGTTGGGCTTCTCCACGCGGCCGGCCTGGATGCGATTGACCGCGCGGCAATGCGGGCAGACGACGTGCGCGCTCATCGCGGCTCCCTCCGACGCATTTGCGAGCGCAGCTGGTCCATCTCCTCGAGAAGGTCGGCCACCAGCGCCGCGAGCTCCGGCACGGCGTCGAAGTCGCGCTCGAGCTGGCTCATGCGCCGCGCGCGCCGCAACTGCACCGTGGTGAAGCGCCACTCGCGAGCCTCGCCTCCCGCCGCGGGAAAAAGCCCCTCGCTCACCCATTGCGTGACATGGGCGGGATTCACGCGGCAGGCCGCCGCGAGCTGCTCCAGCGTGAGGCATGCCTCCTCGAGCGCGATGCCCATGACGGTTTCGTGGTCGGCCATGGTCAGTTCCCCTTCGCGCGGGGATCGAACGCCATCTCCCGCGCCATCGTTTCGTAGAGCTCCTTCGCGCGCGCGCTCTCGGCGGGAGGCGCGACGATCGTGAGGTCGAGGTAGAGGTCGCCGGGCGTGGCGCCGGGGATCCCCTTGCCGCGCACGCGCATCTGGCGACCCGCCTGCGCGCCGGCGGGAATGCGCACCTCGAGCTTGCCGCCGGGCGTGTGCACCGGAATCACGGCTCCAAGCGCCGCTTCCCATGGGGCGAGCGGCAGCGTCACGTGCAGGTCGCGACCCTCGACGCGATAACGGTCATGCGTGTTGAAATGCACTTCGAGCAGCAGGTCGCCGGCGGGCGCGCCGCCGAAGCCCGCGCCACCCTGGCCCGCGAGGCGGATCATCTGGCCTTCGCGAACGCCACGCGGGACCTTCACTTCCAGCGTGCGCGTTTCCAGCCGCACGCGGCCCTGCTCATCCTGCTTCGGCACGCGCAGGCTGAGCTGCCGCGTGGCGCCATGGAAGGCGTCCTCGACATCGAGCATCACCTTGGCGTGGTGGTCCTGCCCCCGCGCCTGGAAGTTGGCGGCGCGGCCGGAACGCGGGCCCGCGCCGCCACCCATGCGCCCGAAGACCTGCGAGAAGAAGTCGCTGAAGTCCGCGGCATCCTCGGGCGAAAATCCGCCCCCGCCGCCCGAAAACTCGAAGCCGGCGTCCCAATCGGGGGGCGGGCGGAAGTCCTGCCCCGGCTGGTAGCCGCGTCCAACCTGGTCGTAGGCGGCACGCTTCTCGGGGTCGGAGAGCGCGGCGTAGGCCTCGTTCACTTCCTTCATCCGCGCGTTCGCATCGGGCTCCTTGGAGACGTCGGGGTGGTACTTGCGCGCAAGCTTGCGGTACGCCTTCTTGATGTCCTCCGCCGTGGCATCGCGCGCGACGCCGAGCACCTGGTAGTAGTCCTTGAATTCCATGCCGCTTAGATGGGGGCGGCCCGGATCCCTCCAAGGCGTAGTCCGAAGGAACTAGGCATTTTCGTTGTAACCGTTCCGGTAAGCGGGCTAAATGCCCGCACCTCCACTCGAAGGAGCTTCCCGCAATGGCTTACCGCAAACTTGCCCGCGTCCTGACCGGATTCGTGGCACCGCTCGCCTGCCTCGCCGTGGCCCACCCGGCCTTCGCGCAGAGCGCACGGGCACTCGACGTTCGCGCAGCAAAGGTCATCGAGCATTGGACCCCCGAACGCAAGGCCGCCGCGATCCCACGCGACCTCGCCATCGATCCACGCGGCTACGCGTACCTGCGCGGCCCGGGCAACTCCCTCATTCCGTACGGGCATACCGTAGCGGCCGAGCACCACGGCGCCTCGCCGAATGCCGCGCCCGGCGGCGACAACACGCCGCCTTCCGTCACCAACATGAATCCGGCGGCAGGCACGATCCTGGCGTCGGACCGGCACAACTTCTCCGCCACGGTCAGCGATGCCAGTGGCGTGCGCAGCGTGTCGATGAGCATCCGCCAGGGCACGGGCGCGGCACAGTCGTTTGCCATGTCCCAGGGCGCCGGGGGCACCTGGAGCGTTTCGCTCTCCGGGCTCACCAACGGCTCGTGGAGCTGGTCGATCACGGCCAAGGACGCGGCCAGGGGCGGCGGCAACACGACCACTACCGCCGCCGTGCCATTCACGGTTTCGATCGGAAGCGGCGGGGGCGGCGGGCCGGGCACGGTGCCGAACGCGGAGTGGACCACCGGCGGCGTCGTGCAGGAAGCGGTCGGTCGCATCTACTTCGAGATGCCCGACAACAGGCGCCTCACGCGCTGGGCGGGCTATGTCTGCTCGGGCACGGTTGCCGTGGACGGCACGACGAATCGCTCGATCATCATCACCGCGGCGCATTGCGTCTATGACGACGTGAACAAGGCCTTCGCGCGCAACGTGATGTTCATCCCGAACCAGGCCAACACCAGCGGGGCCGGCACCGACCGCGAATGCGCCAACGATCCGATCGGATGCTGGGTTCCCTCCATCGGCATTGTCGACACGAACTGGACCACGCGCACCTTCCCGGACAACATCCCCTGGGATTACGCCTTCTACGTCGTGCCCGATTCGGGCGCGCACCAAGCGGGCGCCGGCGCCGCGGTCGACAAGCTCGACGACGCGGTGACGGCAATGGACGTGAGCTTCAGCTCGCCTTCGCTGGGAGTGCTCACGCATGCCCTCGGTTATTCGTACAGCGAGGATCCGAAATTCATGTACTGCGCCGACAGCCTGAGCCAGGAAAGCGCGGCCAACTGGTGGCTCGGCAACTGTGGACTGTCGGGCGGGTCCTCGGGCGGTCCCTGGGCGCAGCCGTTCACCAACGGCAACGGGCCGATCGTATCGGTCAACTCCTGGGGCTATACGGGAGATCCCGGCATGGCGGGCCCCAAGCTCTCGGGCACCTCCGCCGGCTGCGTGTTCTCGGTCGCGAAAGCCGCCGCGATGGGCACCTTCCCCGATGGCCAGGCCGGCGTGAAGGCGAACTGCCAATAAGCGAACAACAACAGAACAACAAGAAGCACGATGTGGAAGCCGCCCTTCGGGGCGGCTTTTTTTTGCCTTGAGCAAGCCCCCTATCGCTTCGGAGGGGGCAGGGAAAGCGTCCGTTTATCGTGGAGTTGCCGAGCGTGCTCAGCGATACGCCAGGCGCGGCACGCTCGACAACGTGGTCGTGAGGCGCAGCCGTGGCCCCGCAACGACTGGTGGCGGGGGAACCGGCACCGGTGTCGGAGTGATACGCGCGGCGGGCTTCGTGCCCAGCCAGCGGTGCAGCCCGGCGCGATAGGCCAGGTCGAAGCGTCCGTAGAAATCGCCTGCGTCCGTGGCGCCGCACGCGCTCATGCCGCTCGACAGGTGCCCGATCAGCTCGCGCGTGCCGTCGGCGATGAGCGGCGAGCCGCTTCCTCCCGCGAGCGTCGTGCCGGCGCGCCAGGTCACGTGGTAATGCGAGCTCTCGGCGCCCGACGAGCGGCGACACATCTCGCCGCCCCGCATGCAGCTGGCGAACCCGGCGATGTTGCCGAAGCTGATCTTCTGCATCTCGGCGCCGCCGTGGTGGACTCCCGTGACGGGAGTTCCCTCCGCGAAGGAGGCGTTGGCCGACCATCCCAGGTACGTCGCACCACGTGGGGCCGGCTGGTTTAGCCGCAGCAGCACGGTGTCGGTTTCCGGATGGGCGAACAACAGCTGCGCGCCCCCATTCACCACCTCGTAACGGCCCGGCGAACCGTTGCATTCGGCCGAACGGTAGAACCAGTACGTCACCACGGTGGAGGCATCGGCCTGGCCCGAGATGCAATGGCCGGCGGTGTGGAAGTAGGGGATCTCGGTCGCGGGATCGTGGTCCGCGAGCAAAGTGCCCGAACAGGCGTAGGTCACGCCATCGCGCGTGAACAGCATTCGCGCCTCGGCGTTCATTTCGGCGCTCCACGCGCCTTCGTGGCACTTCGCGTCCAGGCTGCACGAGGCCTCCTTGCGGGTGGCGAAGCCGTTTTTCGCCGACGCGACCAGGTGCGAGATCTTCGGCACGCCCAGGCGCACCTGCTCGGGCTGCACGCCTGCTGGAAGCTCGATCTCCACCACCGCGGTCGAAGACTCGACAACCGGCGACCACCATGTGCGCGCATTCATTCCATGTTCGCGGGCCTCGAGGTTGTCGGCTATGGACTCGAGGATCGACTCGCCGGTCACCTCGATCGCGCGGCCGGCGCCGTCGTGGAAACGCAGCAGGGCCTGGAGCGGAAGCGCGCGCGGATCCAGGCCCACGCGGAGCGCGGCCGCGCCGGAAGACGAGATGGCGAAGTGTGCGACCCGCGAGCCGTTGCCGAGCTCACTCCATTGCAGCCGCATCGGCAGGCCGTCGTCGGCAAGGCCGGGAAGCGCGCGCGGAAAGCCGATGTTCGGCGTCCTCTCCTCGGTATCGCGCTTGAGCACAGCCGCCTCGGACGCGAGCGGCGCCGCCAGCCTGAGGAAGGGCGCGGGCGTATCGGCGCGCCTGGCCTGCACCACTTTCGGCGCACGCGCATCGGCGGTCCCGGAGTAGGCCAGGGCGAGCAAAATGACGAGAGGCGCGGCCACATGCATGGTCGTCATTGAACGACACGCGTATGACCCGTCGCCGGTCGACGACATCGGCCGCGTGGCACAGGAGAATCGAAATCCAGCTACACGTTTGTCGGGCAGCATGGACGCGCCCGCGTCGGCAATTGGCTCGCGGGCGCAAAATCCGGCACCCTGTGAACCTCGTCCAATCGACCCGGAGTCCCGATGCATCGATACCTCGTCCGCCTCGCCGCGCTGCTGCTCGCCGCTACCTCACTGCAGGTTGGCGCTCAGGCCTATCCCAGCAAGCCGGTGAAAGTCGTGGTGCCGTTCGCCGCAGGCGGCGCTGTGGACATCATCACGCGCATCCTGGGAGAGAAGCTGCAGCCCGTGCTGGGCCAGCCGATCGTGGTAGAGCCCGTGACCGGCGCGGGCGGCAACATCGGCTCCGCGGCCGTGGCCAAGGCGCCGCCCGACGGCTACACGCTGCTGATGGCGACGACCGGCACGCACACCATCAACCCGGGCCTCTACCGCAACATGCCCTTCGATGCGGTAAAGGACTTCGTGCCGATCACGATCATCGCCTCGGTCCCGAACCTGCTGGTGGTGCATCCGAGCGTGCCGGCGAAGACCGTGAAGGAGCTGGTGGAGCTGGCCAGGGCGCAAGCGGGGAAGATGAACTTCGCCTCCTTCGGCCACGGCACCTCGAACCACCTGTCGGGCGAGCTGCTGAACAGCGTGGCGGGCATCAAGACGCAACACGTTCCCTACAAGAGCGCGCCGCAGGCGGTCCTCGAGCTGGTCGGCGGCCAGGTCAACTTCGCCTTCGTGAACGCGCCGCTCGCGCTTCCGCAGGTGAAGGCCGGCAAGCTGCGCGCGCTCGCGGTCACCGGTGCGCAGCGCTCCCCCGCGGTGCCCGAGCTGCCGACGATGAAGGAAGCGGGCCTCGATTTCGTGGTCGAGTCCTGGTACGGCTTCATGGCGCCCGCGGGCACGCCCAAGGCGGTGATCGACAAGATCTACAACGACACCATCACAGTGCTCAAGCGCCCCGATGTCGTCGAGGCATTCGCCAAGCGTGGCGCGGACGTGGCAACCTCGGCTTCACCCGAGGAATTCGCGAAGATGGTCGCCACCGAGAAGGCGCGCTGGGCGGAGGTGATCGAGAAGTCGGGCGCGAAGATCGATTGACCACCATCGCCGCCATCGTCCGCGAACGCGCCGGAGTCTCGTGGTCCCGCGCGAAGGCGCTCTGCGCCGAGGGTCGCGTGACCGTTGATGGCGAGCGCTGCCTCGATCCGGCGCGACTCGTGCCACCGACGGCAAACGTCGAGATCGCTCCCCATGGGCCCAAGGTCGAGAAGGGGCCGCTCGCCCGTGGCGCCATCGTCTTCTTCGACCGTGATGTCGTGGTGGTGGACAAGCCCGCCGGCATGCTCAGCGTCGCGGACGAACCCGGCAACAAGGACACCCTCCTCGACCACACGCGGACCCTGCTGCGCCGCCTCGATCGCTCGGGCGGCGATGGCGGCCTGGGTGTCGTGCACCGGCTCGACCGGGACACGAGCGGAGTGATCGTGTTCACGCGCACGGCCGAGGCGCACCGAAAGCTCGCCGCGTTGCTTCGCGCCCACGATCTCGAGCGCGCCTACCACGCCCTGGCCCATGGCGAAGTCGGCGAGGCCCGCATCGAAACGTACCTGCTGCCCGATCGTGGTGACGGCCTGCGCGGCTCGCATGGACATTACCGCCATGCACGCGGCGAGCCTCCCGGCGAGGCAAGACTCGCAGTCACGCACGTTCGTCCGCTCGAGGTCCTGGCTGGGTGCACGCTCGTCGAGTGCCGCCTGGAGACCGGGCGGCAGCACCAGATCCGCATTCACCTGGCAGAGCGCGGGCACCCGCTGCTGGGCGAGCAGGTGTATATCCGCGATTATCCCGGCCCGCGTTTCCCGGCATCCCGCACGATGCTTCATGCGCGCACTCTCGGCTTCCGGCATCCGCGCACCGGCGCGCCCCAGCGATTCGAGCGCGAGGCGCCGCGCGATTTCACCGACATGGTGCAACGGTTGCGGGGCAAGGCCACATGACGGTCGCGTTCGGGCGGCCGGCGCGGGCGCTTTTCGCGCTGGACGAAGGTGCCACCTTCCTCAATCACGGCTCCTTCGGCGCTTGCCCGCGGGACGTGCTCGCCGAGCAGGAGCGCATTCGGGGCGGCATGGAAGCGCGACCCGATGAGTTTTTCCGCGCGCAGGTCATGCCGGCAGCGACCCTCTCCCAGGACGGAGGCGGCGTTTCGCCTTCGCCGTCGGCGCTCTCGCGGGCCAGGGCCGAGCTGGCTGCCTTCGTCGGCGCCGAGGCGGGCAGCATCGCCTTCGTGGAGAACGCGACGGTAGGCGTGCAGTGCGCGCTGCGCTCGATGTCCTTCGCCGCGGGGGACGAGATCCTCATCACCGACCATACGTACAACGCAGTGCGCCTGATGGTCGAGGCGCGGTGCGCCGAGACCGGCGCCACGGCGCGGACGGTATGCATCACGCTCCCCACGACGGCCGAAGCGATCGCCGAGGCCATCGAGGCATCGCTCGACGACCGCGTCAAGCTCGCCATCCTCGACCACATCACTTCGCCCACGGCGCTCGTGTTTCCGCTCGAGCGGATCGTGCCGCGGCTTCGCGCCCGAGGCATTCGCGTGCTGGTCGATGGTGCCCATGCCGTGGGCCAGGTCGACCTTGATATGAGCACGCTGAAGCCCGACTGGTACGTCTCGAACGCGCACAAGTGGCTTTTCGCGCCACGCGGCACGGCCCTGCTCCATGCCTCGCGCGAGGCTGCTTCCTTCACCCAGCCCCCGGTCGTGAGCCATTTCGTCGGCATGGGCTTTCCGGCCTGCTTCGACTGGATCGGCACGCGCGATTACTCTCCCTGGCTTTCGGTGCCGGCCGCGATCCGATTCTGGAAATCCATGGACGCCGGCGCCGTGCGCGCACACCAGCGGCGGCTCCTCGCCAAGTGCACCGAGCTCCTGGCTGCGCTCGGCATCGAGCCCATCGCGCCGCTGGAAGCCTGCGCCGCCATGCGCTCCTTCGTGCTTGCCCAGTCTCGCCCGGCCACGCCAGACGACGCGCACGAGGTGATGCGACGCTGCTGGGACGAGGAGCGCGTCCAGGTGATGGCGGTCGCGTTCGGTGGGAAACTCCTCCTGCGGGTCTCCGCGCACGTGTACGTGGATCCCGCAGACCTGCAACGATTGGCCGGCGCCCTCGGGCGGCTCGGCTGGCCCGGGAGATGACATGACGCAGCAACGAATCCCCGCCGTGTACATGCGCGGCGGCACCAGCAAGGGAGTGTTCTTCCGGGACGAGGACCTGCCCCGGGATCCGGCCATGCGCGAGCGCGTGCTGCTTCGCGTCATCGGCAGCCCCGACCCGTACGGCAAGCAGATCGACGGCATGGGCGCGGCCACCTCGAGCACCAGCAAGGTCGTCGTGATCTCGAAGTCCTCGCGCCCCGACTGCGACGTGGACTACCTCTTCGGCCAGGTCGCGATCGACCGCCCCTTCATCGACTGGTCGGGCAACTGCGGCAACCTCACCGCGGCCGTGGGTCCTTTCGCGATCTCCCAGGGGATCATCGAGGCTCCTCGCGAAGGCGCGGCATTGGTGCGCATCTGGCAGGCGAACGTCGGCAAGCGCATCGTCGCCCACGTGCCGATGAAGGGAGGTGAAGTGGTCGAGCTGGGCGACTTCGAGCTGGACGGCGTGACGTTTCCCGCGGCCGAGATCCGCATCGAGTTCCTGGACCTGGGAAGCGAAGAGGCCGAGGGCTCGGGCGGCGCGATGTTCCCCACCGGGCGCCTGGTGGACACGCTCGAGGTTCCCGGCGTGGGGCGCTTCGAAGCGACGCTCATCAACGCCGGCAATCCCACGGTGTTCGTCGAGGCCGCCGCGCTGGGCCTGAAGGGCACCGAGCTGCAGAAGGACATGAACGGCGATGCGGCGCTGCTGGCGAGGCTCGAGCGGATCCGCGCGCAAGGCGCTGTCGCCATGGGCATCGCCGCGACACCGGAGGAGGCCTCGAAGGTGCGCCTGCACACCCCCAAGCTCGCCTTCGTTTCGCCGTCGCAAGCCTACGTCGCCGCCGACGGCAAGCCGGTCGATGCGAAGGAGATCGACCTCACCGCCCGCATCCTGTCGATGGGCGTGCTGCACCATGCGATGACGGGCACGGGCGCGATCGCCATTGCCGCGGCCGCCGCCATCCCCGGCACCGTGGTCCAGCGCAATGTCCGCAGCGGCAGCGATCCGCTGCGCACGGTGTTCGGCCACGTCTCCGGCAAGCTGGCGGTCGGGGCCGAAGCCGCGAAAGAGGGCGAGGACTGGAAAGTCACGCGGGCGGTGATGAGCCGCAGCGCGCGGCGGCTCATGGAAGGCTGGGTGCGGGTGCCTTCGATCGCATGAGCGGCGCGCATCGGCGTTCTGCAATGCAGGCGCGTAGCGCGGCCGCCAGCGCCTAGGCATACTCGCTGCATGGAAAAGGAGACCGCGCGCCCGATCATTTCGGCGCGGGGCGTGAAGAAGTCCTTCGGCGCGACCACGGTGCTGCGCAACTTCGACCTTGACGTGGCCGAGGGCGAGGTCGTCGTCATATGCGGGCCCAGCGGCTCGGGCAAGAGCACGTTCCTTCGCTGCGTGAACCGGCTGGAGAACGTGCAGGGCGGACAGCTCTTCGTGAACGGCGTGCCGCTGCACGAGGGGCGGGTGGACATCAACGCCCTGCGGCGCAACATCGGCTTCGTCTTCCAGCAGTTCCATCTCTTCCCGCACCTCACCGTGCGCGAGAACATCACGCTCGCCCCCACCAAGCTGCTCGGGCTCGACAAGGCGCAGGCCGCGAAGCTGGCCGACGAGCTGCTCAGCCGCGTGGACATCCCCGAGAAGGCCGACGCGTATCCGGCGCATCTTTCGGGCGGGCAGCAGCAGCGCGTGGCGATCGCGCGTGCCCTCGCCATGCGCCCGCGCGTGATGCTGTTCGACGAGCCCACCTCGGCGCTCGACCCGGAGATGATCACCGAGGTCCTCGACGTCATGCGCAAGCTCGCCGCCGACGGCATGACGATGGTGGTCGTCACGCACGAAATGGGCTTCGCACGCGAAGTCGCCGACCGCATCGTCTTCATGGCCGAGGGCGCCATCGTCGAGCAGGCGCCGCCGGAGGCTTTTTTCACCTCGCCACGCCAGGAAAGGACACGTCAGTTCCTGGGCAAGATCCTCAAACACTGAACCGAGAAGGGAACGGATAGCCATGCAATCGAATCGATCGATCCTGTCCTGGGGGCGCACGGCCCTCACCATCCTGGCGGCCGCCTTCGCCCTGTCGGCATGGCAGGCGCTGGCCCAGCCGCCCAGGCCCGACTTCCCGCCCGGCTCGTACGGCGACAAGGTGCTCAAGCGCGGCAAGGTCATCATCGGCGTGCGCTACGACATCCCGCTCTACGGATTCCAGAATCCCAAGACCGGCGCTGTCGAGGGTTTCGAGGTCGACATGGGCAAGGAGCTCGCGCGCGCGCTCTTCGGCGATCCGTCCAAGGTGGAATTCCGCCAGGTGGTCTCGCGCACGCGCATCCCGATGCTGCAGGAAGGCGTGGTGGACGTGGTCATCGCCAACCTCACGCAGACGAAGAAACGCATGGAGGAGATCGACTTCACCGACATGTACAACCTCGCCGGCATGCAGGCGCTGGTGCCGGAGGCGAGCCCGATCAAGGCGCTGAAGGACCTGAACAACGCCACCATCGCGGTGGCCAAGGGCGGCACGGGGGAGCAGCACATGCGCCAGGCCTATCCGCAGGCGAAGCTGCTGCTGCTCGATTCGCATGGCGATTCCTTCCAGGCGCTCGTGAGCCGTCGCGCCACCGTCTTCGTCGCAGACGACACGACGCTGCAGGGCATGCAGGAGAAGTTGAAGGGCTTCCGCGTGATACCCGAGCGCCTCACCTTCGAGCCGCACGCGATGGGCGTCGCCAAGGGCAGGCCCGAGTTCGTGGCCTTCCTGAACGCCTTCATCCGCGACTTCAAGGCGAGCGGCAAGTGGAAGGAGCTCTACCGCAAGAACGTGGGCGACCCCGTGCCGGAGCCACCCCCCGGCGTGCCCGAGCCGCAGTGGCTGCGGTGAAATAGCCGGGAGTGACCGGCGCGCAGGCCTGGCCGAGCCTGTCCTTCCTGCTGGAGGGGTTCCGGCTCACGATCTGGCTGACTTTCCTCTGCGCCGCGTGCAGCCTGCCGCTGGGCGCGGTGGTCGGCATCGCGCGCTCGACCCCGGTGCTGGCGCTGCGCGCCGCCGGCACGGCGTACGTGGAGTTCTTCCGCAACGTCCCGCCGCTCATCCTGCTGTTCTTCTTCTACTTCGGGCTTCCCGGCGTGGGAGTCACGGTGGAAGGCTTCACCTGCGGGGTGATCGCGCTCACCCTCTACACCGCCGCCTTCGTGGCCGAATCGGTGCGCGCGGGCATCGCGGCGGTGGACCGTGGCCAGGTCGAGGCGGCACGCTCGCTCGGCTTCGGCTATCTCGGCGCGCTGCGCTACGTGGTGTTCCCGCAGGCGGTGGCGATGGTGCTGCCCGCGCTGGGCAACATCACCATCGGCATCGTGAAGAACACGGCGCTGGTGGCGACCATCGGCGTGGCCGACCTGATGCACCAGGGCGAGGTGCTCGAGTCGCGCACCTTCGCCACCTTCTCCACGTTCACCACCGTGGCGCTTTTCTACCTCGCGCTCATCATCCCCATGAGCCTGGGCGTGAACGCGCTCGACCGCCGTCGCCGCAGGATGGCCTGATGGATTTCTCCGCGCGGCTGGCGCCGCTGCTCGATGCCGACATCCTGCGCTTCCTCGCCGGCGGCCTGGGGCTCACGCTCGCGGTGGCGCTGGGCACCATCGTCCTCAGCCTGCTGGGGGGCACGGTGCTGGCCATCGGCAGGCTTTCGTCGTTTCGGCCGGTCTCGCTCGCCGCCGCTGGGTACATCGAGACGATCCGCAGCCTGCCTTCCTTCCTGGTGCTGATCTACGTGTACTTCGCGGTGTACCGCGCGGCCCTCGACCTCGGCACCCTCGGCGCGGTCGTGCTCGGCCTCACGGTGTACCACAGCGCGAAGACGGCGGAAGTGGTGCGCGCCGGCATCCAGTCGATCGATCGCGGGCAGGTGGAGGCGGCGCGATCGCTCGGGCTGGGATTCATGCAGACGCTCTGGAGCATCGTGCTGCCGCAGGCCTTCCGGCGCATGCTGCCGCCGCTGGTGAGCGAGCTGATCCTGTGCATCAAGAACACCTCGATCGGCTCGATCGTCGGGTTGAACGAGCTGCTGCGCCGCGGCACGATCGTCTACCAGCAGTACTTCAACCCCATCGAGACGCTCGCGCTCATCGCGCTCGTGTATTGGGGCCTTTGCTTCGGGCTTTCGGTGCTGGCGCGGCGGCTCGAGGCCACCGGCGCGCAACAAGCCGAGCGCGCGCGGCTCGCCACCCAGGAAATCTAGCCGCGTTCCTTCGCGGCCGTGCCCGAGAAGCGTCGATCGAGCTCCTGCATGCCGGCCAGGTCGAGGATTCGGTTGCGCTCCTCGAAGCCGGCGATGCGCGGCAGCAGCCCGTGGGTCGTGCCCTCCGCGCGCGCCTGCGCGTAAAACTCGCCCAGCGTGTGCATCACGGCGCGGATGGCCGAGGCGCTGAAGAAAACGAGCTGGAACCCCAGGCCGTGGTATTCGGCGGCCGAAAGGGCAGGGCTCTTTCCACCCTCGGTCACGTCGGCGATGAGGAGCGTGTCCGGCAAGGCGCGGCGGATTTCCCTGTATTCATCGACCGATCGCGGCGTCTCGACGAAGATCGCGTCGGCGCCGGCGGCCACGTACATCCGCGCGCGCCGGATGGCTTCGGGCAATCCCGCCACGGTGCGCGCGTCGGTGCGCGCGATGAGGAGGAAATCGGGATCCTCGCGCGCGGCGATCGCGGCCCGCACCTTGCCCACCATCTCCTCGGCGGGGACGAGCGCCTTGCCTTCGAAGTGCCCGCACTTCTTGGGCATCACCTGGTCCTCGATGTGCAGGCCGGCGGCGCCCGCGCGCTCGTATTCGCGCACCGTGCGCATCACGTTGACCGCGCTGCCGTAGCCGGTGTCGGCGTCGGCCACCAGCGGCACGTCGGTGATGGCGGCCATGCGCCGCACCTGGTCGGCCATCTCGGTGAACGTCGTGAGGCCCACGTCGGGCTGGCCGAGCAGGCTCGCCGCGATGCTGGAGCCGCTCGCGTAGATGGCTTCGAAGCCGGCCTGCGCGGCCATGCGGGCCGACAGCCCGTCGTATGCGCCGGCCGCGACGAGCGGCTGGTCGCGGCGCAGCAGCTCGCGCAGTCTCTTCGTGGCTCCCATGCCGGGATTATGGCACCCGCGAACGCGCCGGCATGGCTCCCATGTGCATGCCGCTGTCCACCATGAAGGTCTCGCCGGTCACGAGGCTCGCGCCCTCGACGAGCCATGCGATCACGTCGGCGACCTCCTGCGGGGTTCCCACCTTGCCGAGCGCGCTGTTCTCCCTGTAGCGCTTCTCGAGCGCGGCGTACTTCTCCCCCCAGCCCTCGCGCGTCCAGCGGGTATCGATGAGGCCGGGGCAGACGGCATTGACGCGAACTTCCGGCCCGAGCGAACGCGCGAGCGACAGGGTGAGCGTGAGCAAGGCGCCCTTCGAGGCCGCGTAGGCCATGCTCGATCCCATGCCGCTCCTGCCGGCGATGGAGGAAACGTTGACGATCGCGCCCGCGCCGCTCGCCTTGAGCGAGGGCGCGCATGCCCGCGCCATCTGGTAGGCGCCCACCACGTTCACCTTGTAGATGCGCAGGAAGTCGTCGGCCGAGAGCGCATCGAGGTCGGCATGGTCCGCGAACTTGGTGGTGCCCGCGTTGTTCACCAACGCGTCGATGCGGCCCCACTTGTCGAGGGTGGCCCGGACGAGGTGGCGGCAGTCGGCATCGTCGGCGACGTCGGCCTTGATGGCGATCGCCTCGCCGCCGGCCGCGGCGCAGGCGTCGGCCGTGTCTCGCGCCGCGCTGGCACTCTTGCTGTAGTTCACGACCACGCGCGCGCGTTTCGCGCACAGGGCGACGGCGGTCGCGGCCCCGATGCCGGTGGCCGAGCCGGTGACGATGCAGACCGCGTTCTCGAGCGTCATGGGGAGAGGGTACCAAACCGGCTCTTGCGGCTACCTGTACGGGCGGGGAGGACGATTCACGCCGGCGAGTGATGCGGGCGCAAGTCCTGAAAACGCCGATTGCCGCCGATGACCCCGAACGCCGATTTCCGCCGATCAGGCGCCTGTTCGTGGCTGCGCTCGAAGCGATGCCTTGCGAATCAGCGAAACTTGCCTGGGCAAGATATCCAGTCTCATCGGCGCAAGCCGGCTCAATTGGCGGAGAGAATCAGCGCCGGCGAGTGATGCGGGCGCAAGTCCCTGAAAACGCCGATTGCCGCCGATGACCCCGAACGCCGATCGCTGCGCTCGAAGCGATACCTTGCGGAACAGTGAAGCTTGCCTGCGCACGATATCGAGTCTCATCGGCGCAGATCGGCGTGCCTTTATCGGCGGCAATCGGCGTTTCCAGAGATTTGCCTGACCGCCAGCCACGGCGGACGCGGGTCTCTCCCCTGAGGGGGACCAGGGGCGCCCGTCCCCCCTCCCCGGTCCCCCGTCCCCCGTCCGGTCCCCCGTCCCCGTCCCCTACAGGAACTTGTAATTCACGTTCACCGTGAAATACCGTCCCAACGCGTTGTGGTACTGCGAGTTGAAGCCCGCCTGCGTGGTCTGCGCGGCGAGCGGCTCGTAGGGCGCGGCCTTGTCGGCCACGTTGCGCACGAGGACGCCGAGCGTGAGGTTCCTGATGCCGGACCAGGTCAAGCCGAGGTCCACCGTGGTCCACGGCTTCACCTTGCAGTCGGCGGTGAGCAGCAGCGCGGCCGGCGCGAAGCAGCCGCCGCCTTCCTCCTCGGTGCCGCCGGCGCCGTCGAACCATCCGCTCACGTAGTTCACGCGCGCGGAGGCGCCCCATGCGCCGCGGCTCCAGTCGACACCCAGCTGGCCACGGAACCGAGGCAGCGCATCCGAGGGGCCGCCGAAGGTGCCGGCCTGGTCGACGATGGGATCGCTCGGCGCCAGCGCGTACTTGTAGTGGGCGAGATACGTCCCGGTGAAGGTGGCGACCATGCGGCCGGCGTTGCCGAGGTTGAAGCGCCACGAGGCATCGACGTCCACGCCCGAGACCTCGGTCGAGGCGAGGTTGAAGAACTGCCGATAGACGAAGAGCACCGGGCCCGAGTTGGGCACGCCCGGCAGCCACGTGGCGGGGTTGGGATCGCGCACCACCGCGCCGGGGAACTGCGACTCGCGCGCCAGGATGTACGTCGGGCTGAAGCGGTCGATCTGGTCCTTGCGCTTGATGTACCAGTAGTCCACCGACATGGTCAGGTCCCGCGTGGGCGCCAGGATGAAGCCCGCGGTGTAGTTGTCCGACTTCTCGGGCTGCAGCTCGGTGTTGGAGCGGATGATCGTCGGCAGGTTGAAGGAGCATTCGGTCTGTCCCGTCACCAGCACGGGGCAACGCAGCGGATCGCGCACCGCGGTGAAGAACGACTGCACGGACGACGTCGAGACCTGCGAAAGCGACGGGGCGCGGAAGCCCTTGGCGTAGGTGCCGCGGACGGCGACCTGGTCGGTCGGCATGTACTTGATGCCGACTTTCGGCGTGGTCGAGTTGCCGAAATCGCTGTAGCGCTCGGTGCGCACCGCGAGCTGCGTCTCCACCCGGCGGATGAACGGCACCGACATCTCGGCGTAGAGCGCGGTCACGGTGCGGCTTCCGTCGGCCGCGGAGGTGCCGCGGCCCACGACGTTGCCCGCGGTGATGCGCGCATCGGGCGTGATGACCAGCTCCTCGCGGCGCGCTTCGATGCCCGCGGCGACCGCGAGCGGGCCCCCGGCCAGCTCCATCAACTCGCGCGATCCGCGCAGGTCCCAGCTGGTGACCGACGACTCGCCTTCCTCGGGGAAGCTCAACGCGATGCGGTTGATGACGTCGGGGGAGTTCTGCCGGCCATCGAAGCGGTAGCTGCCGTCGGCAACCACCGCCTGCAGGTCGGGGAAGGAAACATAGCCCGTGTAGCGATCCTTCTTGTCGTTCTGCATCCAGAGCAGCCCGGTCTCGTAGTCCCACGCGCCCCAGCTGCCTTTCACGCCCACCAGCGCGCGCGTGGTGTCGTTGGTCTGCTTCTGCGCGCGCCGGCCGATGTCGGCGAAGGTGTAGGCGGCGGCCACGGGCACGGTGGTCGGATTGTCGGGATGGCCGACGGGCAGGATGAGGCGGTACTGGCGCAGCTCGCCCGCGCCGGTGGCCCAGACCGAGAACGTGTTGGAGATGAAAGTGGGCGTGGTGAAGTAATCGGTCTTCACGCGCGAGAACAGGAACTCGCCGAAGCCCTGGGTGTTGGCGCTGAAATTCATCGTGCCGCGCAGGTAGGCATCGTCGCGGTCCTGCTTGAAAGCCGCGTTCAGGTCGTTGTAGAAATCGTAGCGGCAGCGCGCGTTGATGATGCGCTCGGGCGGGCAGTTGGCATCCACGCCGACGAAGGTCGTGAAGCTGTTGTTGCCGAGCACGCCTTCGCGGAAGTAGTTCGCCGGAAAGCCGTTGGCCGACTGCGTGATGCGCCAGTTGCCGCGCGCCTGGTTCTCGGACACGTTGACGGCCTTGAGGTCCTTCACGTTGACCGGGTCCCGATGGTAGTGCTCGAAGGTGCCCAGCAGGTTCCAGCCCTGCTTGGCCAGGTCACCCACGCCGACGGTGGCGCTGGCACGCCACGAGGTCCAGTCGCCGTCCTTGTTGGTGCTGTAGCTGGCGGAGGCCTCGGCGCCGCGGAAGTCGCGCCGCAATATGAGGTTCACCACCCCCGCCATGGCGTCCGAGCCATAGATGGCCGATGCGCCGTCCTTGAGGATCTCGATGCGGTCGATCGCGTCGATCGGAATCGAGTTGATGTTGTACACGGTGGAATTGCCGTTGTTGGGGTCGGCGAAGGCCGCGGGCGTCATGCGACGGCCGTTCACGAGCACCAGCGTGCCGGCGGAGCCCAGGCCGCGGAGCGAGACCGTCTGCGCGCCGGCCGAAAAGCTGCCGCTCGAGTTGTCGATCAGGCTGCCGGCATTGGCGGCCGACACGTTGCGTAGCAACTCCGCCACGTCACGCTGGCCGCTGTCGCGGATCTGCTCGCGCGTGATGACGGTGACGGGCGAGGGCGTCTCGGTATCGATGCGCTTGATGTTCGATCCGGTGACCTCGATCCGGCCCGTCTGCTGCGCGGCGGCGCTCGTGGCGGCGGCCGCGAGGGCGAGGACAAGGGCCTTCTTCATGCAGGTTTTCTTCAAGGAGTGCTCCCGATTCGAGTGGTGTTGTGAGGACGTTTCCTGGGGAGCAAATGAAATATCACGCGCTCGCGCGGCGTTCGGGATCAAGGTGTGACGGCCGAAGCCGACATTCCAAGTTTCTTGGTGGGAATCCCCATTCCCGGCCGATGCAGTAGATTCGCAGGGATGAAAAGGGCCGGATGGATCCTGCTGGCAGGCGCCGCGGCGTGTGCGAGCGCCCCCCTTCCAGCGCACGACGAGATTCCCATCGAGGTGCTTCGTCCCGGAGGCCCGGGGCGAAAGCCTGCGGTGGTGCTGCTGCACGACTGCAGCGGCCTCGGGCCGCGGTCGAGCGGCGGTGCGCGGCGCTGGGCGAAGGTGTTGCTCGAGGAAGGCTACGTGGTGCTGATCCCGGACAGCTTCTCGCCACGGGGATTTGCAGGCGGCGTCTGCACCGAGGCTTCGCCGCGGCGCCAGGAAGTGGGACCCTTGCGGCGCGTCGACGACGCGCTCGCCGCGTTGCGCCATGCGCGCTCGCTGCCGTTCGTCGAGGCCGAGCGCATCGCCGTGATGGGGGCATCGCATGGCGGAGCCAGCACGCTCGCCACGCTCGCCTCGCCGAAGGCCGTGAAGGCGCGCGAGGCCTTCAGGGCGGGAATCGCGCTTTATCCCTCGTGCTCGGGCCGCGCGAGCTACCGGCCACACGCGCCGCTGCTGATCCTCACGGGCGAGCTGGACGACTGGACGCCGGCCGAGCCCTGCCGGCGGCTTGCCGACGGCGCGCGCGCGGCCGGGCACGACGTCACGATCAAGGTGTACCCCGGCGCGCATCACTCGTTCGACAACAACGCCCCGGTGCGCTACCGGGCCGAGCGAATGAACCGGAATGCCCCGGCCGGGCGCGGGGCCACGACGGGCGGCAACGCCGAAGCGTGGGCCGACAGCATCCGCGAGGTGAAGGCGTTCCTGGCCCGCCACCTGCGGTCCTAGCGAGTCATGAGCGCGGGCCCCACGGTCGAAAGCGACGTTCCCGCGCGGCTCGATGCGTTGCCGTGGACGCGCTTCCACACGCTCGTCATCGCCGCGCTCGGCATCACCTGGATCCTCGATGGACTCGAGGTCACGCTCGCCGGATCCGTCTCGGGGGCGCTCAAGGAGAGCGCGGCGCTTCGGCTCACCGACTCGCAGGTCGGGCTTTCGGCGAGCGCGTACCTCGCCGGCGCGGTGGGTGGCGCGCTGCTCTTCGGCTGGCTGGCCGATCTCTACGGGCGCAAGAGGCTCTTCTTCGTGACGCTCGGCGTGTACATCGCGGGCACCGCGATGAGCGCGGCTTCCAACGACTTCTTCTGGTTCGCGTTCTCGCGCTTCGTGACCGGCGCCGGCATCGGCGGCGAATATGCCGCGATCAATTCCGCGATCCAGGAGCTCATCCCGGCGCGCTATCGCGGCCGCACCGACCTCGCGGTGAACGGCAGCTTCTGGGTAGGCGCCGCGCTCGGCGCGATGGGTGCCACGATACTGCTCGAGCCCGGACGCCTGCCCCCCGACATGGGCTGGCGCGCCGCCTTCGGCATCGGCGCCGTGCTCGGCCTGGGCATCCTCTTCCTGCGGCGCCTGATACCCGAGAGCCCGCGATGGCTGCTGATGCACGGGCGGGCCGAGGAGGCCGACCGCATCGCCGCCGGGGTCGAGCGCGAGGCGGGCGTGGCACGGCGGGAGTTTCCCAAGCTGCGCTTGCGCTTGCGTGAAGGCGCCGCCAGCTTCATCGACCTCGGCGTGAGCCTCTTTCGCCTCTATCCGCGCCGCTCGGCGCTGGGCTTGGCGCTCATGACGGCGCAGGCGTTCTGTTACAACGCCATCTTCTTCACCTACGCGCTGGTGCTCGGCCGCTTCTACTCGGTCCCCTCGGAAGGCGTGGGACTGTACCTGTTGCCGTTCGCGATCGGGAATTTCCTCGGACCGCTGCTCCTCGGACGCTACTTCGACACATGGGGACGGCGCGCCATGATCGCGACGACGTACCTGGCCTCCGGCGTGCTGCTCGCCTTGACCGCGATCCTTTTCGTGAACGGCCTGCTCGGCGCGGCAACGCAGACGCTCTGCTGGACGGTGGTGTTCTTCTTCGCTTCGGCGGCGGCGAGCAGCGCCTACCTCACCGTGAGCGAGTGTTTCCCGATCGAGGTGCGCGCGCTGGCGATCGCGTTCTTCTACGCGCTCGGCACCGGCATCGGCGGCATCGGCGCGCCGTGGCTATTCGGGGCGCTCATCGGCACCGGCCAGCCCGTGGCCATCGCTTGGGGCTACGCGCTCGGTGCCGCGCTCATGGTCGGGGCGGGCATCGTCGCGCTGTGGCTGGGCGTCGATGCCGAGTGCAAGCCGCTCGAGGCGGTGGCGCGGCCGCTCTCGAGCGTGGACGAATAACGGGGACGGGGGACGGGGAGATCCCTACCTCTTGGTCTCGGCAACCGTCGTCGCGGGCGGCAGTGGATCGGGCACCTTGTTCTTCACCGGCGGGATCGACTGGAGGTAGGCGTAGATCGCCTCGAGGTCGGCGTCGGTGAAGTGCTTGTACATCGGGATCGGCATGGGCGGCAGGATGGGGCGGCCGCGTCCCAGGTGGCGACCGGTGCGGATCGTCTCCTTGAAGTTGCGCAGCGTCCACTTGCCCAGGCCCGTTTCGGCATCGGGCGTGAGGTTGGCGGTGAAGCTCACGCCCCACGGGCCCGCCCAGGCGGTGTTGGTCGCCGCGGCCGAGACGATCCACGGGCCCTGTTGCTTCGGCGCCGGGGGCAGCACGAATTCCTCGGGGTGCCCCGAGAGCATGCGCGTGTAGTCCGGCTCGGGTCCCTTGTCGCCCATCTTCCAGGGCGTATGGCAGTCGTTGCAGCCGGACACCGTGACGACGTACTTGCCGCGCTCGACCTTGGCGGGATCGTTGGCGAGCGCAAGGAACGGAATCGAAAGGCCGATGGCGAGGGCGAGCGTTTTCATGGGTTCTCCTGGAGGTAGCGTTCGATGAGGCGGATGCCCTCGCGGTCGGGGACCTGCACGCCGATCGGGGGCATGCGGAAGAGGGCGTCGTGGGATTTCATGCGCGCCACGGCCTGCGCGCGGAATTTCGCGCTCACCGCGGGATTGGCTCCGGGCTGCGCGAGCGTGAAGCCCGTGCCCGGCAGCGCGTTTTCGTTGTGGCAATGACCGCAATTGCCGTGGAAGTAACCCAGCGCGCCGGTCGCCACGGGTGGCGAGGCCAGTTGCACCGCGCTGTAGCCGAGCACCGGCACGACCGGCCCTTCGTGGCAGGCGAGGCAGTCGGCGCGGGAGGGGATCCGGAAACCGCTTTCCAAGGTCGCTCCATCCTCAGGCGCCAACCTCGCTTCCGTCCCCGCCGGATTCCATGCATACGTCGCGAAGCGCCAAGTGCCGTCGGCCATTCGCTCGATGAATCGCGTTTCCACCGCGCGCTCGAAGGCGAACTCCTTCCAGAGTTTCGTGCCGACGGGAAAATCCCACGCCTGCGGATTCGACTTGTCGATCGACGTGCCCGGGGCAGG
>Ga0196977_1000054_pt1 | contig 82047 bp, 64 predicted proteins | sample S3v_1013CmetaG_FD_148634 | JGI IMG/M metagenome (GOLD analysis project Ga0196977, IMG submission 148634) | Soil microbial communities from Anza Borrego desert, Southern California, United States - S3+v_10-13C | ecosystem: Environmental > Terrestrial > Soil > Desert | place: USA: California...
AGAGGAATAGAACCGGCGCGAAGCTGTTATCGCAGGCAAGGAGGATCACGACAATGCGCCTGCTGAAATCCCTGCTGCTCGCCCTGGCTGCCCTCGCTTCGCCGCACGCGGGCGCCACGTTCCACCTCTGGGCGATGAACGAGCTCTTCTCGAACGCCGACGGCAGCGTCCAGTTCCTGGAGATGACCGCGATCACCGGCAGCCAGCAGTTCCTCGCGGGCCACGTGCTCGAGGCGCGCTGCGGCGGCGCCTCGCGGTTCTTCACCTTCCCCGCCAACCTGCCGGGCGACAGCGGGGGCCGGCGCATGCTCATCGCCACCCAGGGCTTCGCGGCGCTGAATGTCGTGACCCCCGACTACACCGTCCCGAACGGCTTCTTCTGCCAGGGCGGCGGCACGATCGATTTCGCCCATGGCGCCGACACCTGGAACCACGGGGCTACACCTTCCGGCGGCAACTCGCTCACGCGCAATGGCGGCACAGAGCCCAACTCGCCCACGAATTTTGCGGGGCAAAGCGGCTCGGTGAGCGCGGGCGCGCCGGCTGTCACGATCACGCCGACCGAGGTCGATTTCGGCAGCCTCGCCATCGGCGCCACTTCGGGTGAGCGCTCGATCACGCTGGCCTCCAATGGCAGCGCGGCTTATCGCATCACCGGCCTCAATTCGAGCTCGGGCTGCGGCAACGAGCCCCTGTGCGGAGGCACGGACTTCATCTGCACCGCGAGCTGCAACGTGGGCGCGGACATCGCCCCCGGCAGCTCCTGCCAGGTCCAGGCCTTCTTCCGGCCCACGGCTGCGGGCTTGCGCACCGCCAACATCAACGTGTGCGACAACATCGGCGGCGGGCGCTCGATCACGATCCCGCTGCGCGGCACCGGCACTTCCTCGCCCACCTCGCCCCCGGCTCCGAGCATGCAGGGGCTGTGGTGGCGCTCGCCCGCGGGCAGCGAAAACGGCTGGGGCGTCAACATTACGCACCAGGGCGACATCATCTTCGCCACCTGGTTTACCTACGACACCGACGGCACCGGCATGTGGCTCGTGATGTCCGAAGGTCGGCGCCCCAACTCCGGCAGCGGCACGTTCACGGGCGCCATCTATCGCACGACGGGCCCGGCATTCAACGCGAGCCCGTGGGGCTCAGTGACGGTGACGCAGGTGGGCACGGGGACGTTCACCTGGGACGGGGTCAACAACGCGACCTTCCAGTACACCGTGAACGGCGTCACGCAGACCAAGGCGATCACGCGGCAGGTGTTCTCGACGCCGGTGCCCACCTGCACATTGGATACGGAGGGGACGTCCTCCTCCACCTTCTTCCAGGACCTGTGGTGGCGCTCGCCCGCGAACAGCGAGCCCGGCTGGGGCGTGAACATCACGCACCAGGGCGATATCCTTTTCGTCACCTGGTTCACGTACGACTCGACCGGTAGGGGCATGTGGCTCGTGATGTCCGATGCGCGTCGCACCACGGGCAACACGTTTGCGGGCGACATCTTCCGCACGACGGGACCGGTTTTCAGCACGGCCACGTGGAACAACTCCGCGGTCGGGGTCACATCGGTCGGGACAGGAACACTCGCCTTCACCGACATGAGCAACGGCACGTTCTCGTACACGGTGAATGGCGTGAGCCAGACGAAGCCGATCACGCGGCAGGTGTTCAGCTCGCCGGCGACGATTTGCCGTTGATTGTCGTTCCCGCGCAGGCGGGAACCCGAGTTGATCATGTCAAACGGGGACGGACCCAAAACCAGGCAACGGCGAAAACCTGGGTCCGTCCCCTTACAATGCCAGCATGTCCCTCGGTGCCAAGCTCGCCGTCGTCTTCGCCGCGTTCATCACGATCCTCGTGATCGTGATCTACATGGCGTTTCGGGAGCGCAAGCTCGGCAAGACCCTCGCCGAGGACGACGCCGAGGCGCAGCAGGCTTCCGATGCGCGTGTCCTGGTGGTCATCTTCTCGGCCATCTTCGGCGGCATGTTCCTGACCTTCCTCGTGGCCTACCTGGTCTTCTTCTGATGCCCTTCGAGCGCACGCTGCAGGTTCCGTGGTCGTTGATCGACATGAACGGGCACCTCGCCAACACCGGCTACCTCAACCTCGCGATCGATGCGCGCATGCTGTATTTCCAGTCGCAGGGCTTCATGCCGGCAGACTTCGCGCGCGCCGGCATAGGGCCCGTCCTGCGGCGAGAGGAGATCGATTATTTCCGCGAGCTGCGCCTGCTCGACAAGGTGCGGGTAAGCCTGGCGCTGGCCGGCGTGAGCCCGGACGGCGCGCGCTTCAAGCTCGTGACCGAGCTGCGCCGAGAGGACGGCGAGCTCTGCGCTCGCGTGATCGCCCTGGGCGGCTGGCTCGACCTCAAGGCGCGCAAGCTCGCCGCGCCCCCCGCGGCGCTCGCCAAGGCGCTGCTCGCGCTGGAGCGCACCGAGGGGTTCGAGGAATTGAAGCCGGTCGCCTAGGCACGACTTGTTACACCGGGGACAGACCCGTTTTTGCCTAATTTTTGAGCGAAACCGGGTCTGTCCCCGGTGTAACAAGCGGTGTTGTTACCGACAGACGGTGGCGGGGGCGGCGAAGACCTGGCGCGAGATGCCCTTGGACTGCGTGATGCCGTCGAGGGTGTAGTCGAAGGTGCCGTTGCCGTCGTCACGGAAAGCAAGTTTCGCGTGGCCGGCGGCGGCCATGCCGACACGCGCGGGATCCCAGGGCTGCGCGCTGAACGGAGGGCCGACGGTGCGATAGAGCGTGCCCTCGTAAGTGGCGTTGCCGGTCCTGGCGAGCGCCGAGCCCACGATCCACATGCCGCGGCCGTCGGGGCCGTAGGTGAACCAGGTGACGAAGAGCAGGTCTCCCTGGTGCGTGACGTTGAGCCCCCAGCCCGATTCGCTGCCTGCCGTCGCCCACCAGAGGTCCTGGTAGTTGGGGAAGCCGTCGCGCGAGCCGCCGAGGGTGCACGCCGGCACCGGCGCCGAGTACACCTGCCGCGTGATCGCCTTAGAGCCCGCGATGCCGTCGACGGTATACCGGAAGACGCCATTGCCGCCATCGTCGAATGAAAATGAAGCGGTGCCGACCGCGGCGGCCGAGACGCGCGCCGGCTCGAACGGCACCGCGTTGAATCCGGGCCCCGTGGTGCGATAGAGCGTGCCGGCGTAGGAGGCATCCCCCACGCGCTCGCCGTTGGACATGACGAGCCACATGCCCTGACCCTGCGCATCGTAGGTGAACCACGTCGCGAAGAGGACGTTGCCCTGCTGCGTGAGGTTCACGCCCCAGCCCGGCTCGGCGGCATTCCACCAGAGCCCCTGCACGTTCAGCGCATTCGAAGGCGCGACCTGGTCGGCTTCGCCGTATTTGGCTACGAGAAGTCCCGCACCGCCGCTGCCCGTGGCGAGACCGACCGCATAGACCGCGTCGGCGGTGGCGAGCACGGCATGACCCGAATCCTCGGGCCCCGAGCCGCGATGCGCGGCGCTCCACAGCTCCGCGCCATTGGAAGCCGCGTACTTGATGGTGCGCAATTCCGCCCCCGCGCCGGCCGAAGAGTAGCTGCGGCCCGTCACCGCGATGTTTCCAACGGCATCGATCGCGATCGCTCGACCGCTTTCCGCGCCCGGCGCCGTGCCGGCATAGCGCGCCTGCCACGCGAGCGCGCCCGTGGATGAATACTTGAGCGTGCGAATGTCGTCTCCGCGAGAGCCGGTGACGATCACGTTGCCCGAACCGTCGGCCCGGACCGCGCCGGCCACCGCCGGGCCGTCGCCGCCATCCACCACGTCCCACAACGTGCGGCCCGTGGCGCCCGCGTTCTTGACGCTGCGGATGTTCGAGGCCCCGCTGGCGAAGCGCGTGGTGCCGACCACGATCGCATCGCCGGCCGCATCCACCGCCAGGGCCGCCGCAAAGTCGCGCCCGCCCGAGTCGTAGAGCTTGCGCCACAGCACCGCGCCGCTGCTCGCAGCGAGCTTCGCGAGGTGCCAATCCTCGTGGCCCAGCGAATTCAAGTAGGTGCCGGTGACAAACGCGTTGCCGGAGCCATCCACCGCGACGGCCGCCGGAGTCACGGCGGTACCGGCATCCACAGGCTGCTGCCAGGCCATGGCGCCGTCTTCGCCGCGATGGCGCGCGATCCAGATCTCCGACGAGGCGGCGATCGTCTGTCCCATCAGCATCACGTCGCCCGAGCGATCGAGCGCCATGCCGTGGGCCACTTCGAGCCCATGCCCGTCGAAACGATGGTCCCACAGCGGCGCGCCATTGGCGCCGGAATACTTGATGAGCCTGAACGTGCCCGACACGTTTCCAGCCACCACCGCGTGGCCCGACCCATCGACCGCGATCGCGACCGCGCCGGTTCCCGTGCCGCCGCAGGATTCGCGTCTCCAAAGCACCGCGCCCGTCGAGGACGAATATTTGATGGTGACGATGCAAGCCTGGCTCGCGCCGCCTTGGGTGCCCGCCACGAAGAGATTGCCCGACGCATCGGTCGCGGCGACGTGTCCCGCCGCGGGCACGAGCGCCCCGCCCGCGTTCGACATCGTCGTCACGGCCCACAAGGTAGCGGGAGTAGCGGCCGGCGCGGCGGCGGCGAAGGGCAGCGTAGCCGCAATGGCCAGGATGGTGAGCAGGTGTCGCATGGGCAACTACATCTTCGTCAGGCCCCCGTGATAAGGCTGCACGAACCGTCTGAAAGCGGCGTGGGAGGGCTCCTACTCCATGTGGATGCCGGCGAGGCGCCTACGGCCTTGTCGTATGCCAGCGACATCCGCTGGCGATACAGCGACAGGCGCGTGCGAACTTCGCTTGCACCGATAAGCGCCCCTGCCGTTCGCATCAAATGCGTAGTGGCCGCCGCATCCTGCGCGCCATGAAGATGAAATGTCTCGCGTTCGCCCTCGCACTCGCCACGCTCGCCGTCGCGAACGACGCCCGCGCCGCCAATTGCCCGACGCGCTCCGACATATTGGTCCGCTCCGATCCGACGCTCGCGCCGGTCCGTCCCGCCGACTGCTCGACCGTGACGCAATCGCCGCCGGAATTCACCTGGCCGCCGCAAAGCGGCAAGGTCGCCTACGAGCTCGAGCTCACGCTCCCCGGCGGGCAGAAGGAGACGCGCAAGACGAACCGCAACTGGGTCCTTTGGGACAAGCCGCTGCCCCCGGGCAAGTACGCCTGGCGCGTGAAGGTGAGCGGGCCCTCCGCATACACGAGCGACGCACGCACCTTCACCATCGCGCCCAACCCGGTGAGCTTCGTGGTTCCGCCGGGCGACGCCCTGGTCAAGCGCGCGAGCACGACGCCGCGGCCGCGCACGTGGAGCCAGGATCCCACGCGCCCGCTCGCCGCCATCAGGTCCGAGCGCGCCGCGGGCTTCCGCAGCCTGCGCGAGGAGGTCGACAACAAGGTCCCCTCCCCTGTCCAGCCGGAGCCCGTGGCGACCTCGGACAATGCCAACTACGAAGACACGGTGGCGGAGCAGAAACGCACGCTCGCCGCTGCGTTCGCGTGGGCCGCGACGAAGAACCCGCGCTACGGCCACGACGCCGCCCGCCGCATGCTGGCGCAGGCGAAGTGGAACGTGAACGGCCCGATCAGCTACAAGAAGAACGACATGGCGAACCGCAACGTCGCCTGGACCCTCGCCCTCGCCTACGACTGGACGCATGATTACCTCAAGCCCGCCCAACGCGAGGAGATCCTCGCCGCGATCAAGGCGCGCACGCAGCCGATGTACGAGGACGTCGTGAACCGCCTCGCCGGTTATCCGTACGATTCCCACGCGAACCTCACGCTGAGCATCGTGGCCGCCATCGGCACGCTGACCGTGGGCGAGATTCCGGAAGCCGAGGCGTGGGTGCGTGATGCCGTGCCCCTCGCCGTCGTGTGGACGAGCCCGTGGGGCTTGCAGGACGGCGGCTTCGCCAACGGCACCGCTCAACTCTTCTGGGACACCGGCAGCCACCTGCCTGCCTGGTACATCCTGCGCAATGCCGCGGGCGTGGATCTTTCGAAGAAGGAATGGGTGCGCAACCACCTGCGGTTCATGGCGTACTTCGTCCCCCCGGGCGCGCCTTCGGGCGTCTTCGGCGACGGGCACGAGCTGAATCTCGCCGAAGTCTGGGCTCGCGTCTCCAAGGCGGTGGCGCGATTCGCCCCGTCGTCCCTCGGGCTCTGGTACGCGGGATCGATGGGACGCGAGGACGCGGCGCGCATCGAGCTCATGCTTTCGCCGCGCGTGAAGGAGAAGGAAGACGCCGACCTTCCGCGGGAGACGCCCAACTCGGCGTTTTTTCCCTCGGTGGGCTGGGTGGCGATGCACAGCGACCTCGAGGATCCGCAGCGCACCTCGGTGTACTTCAAGAGCAGCCCCTACGGCTCGTACAACCACGGCCACGGCGACCAGAACGGCTTCGTGATCCACCACCGCGGCGAGCGCCTGCTGGTGAACTCCGGCTACTACGACGGCTACCAGACGGAGCACTGGCGCAACTGGTACAAGCAGACGCGCGCGGCCAACGCGATCACGTTCGACGGCGGCAAGGGCCAGGGCTTCAACGGCAAGCAGTTCTCGGGCGAAGTGACGCGCTTCGAGAGCGGCCCCGGATGGGACCTGGCGGTGGGCCGCGCCGAGAAGGCCTACGGCGGGGAGCTCACGCGCGCGCAACGCTCGATCGTCTTCCTGCGGCCGAACCTGGTCCTCATCCACGACAGCCTCGCCTCCGAAACCCCACGCGCGTGGGAGTGGAACCTGCATGCGCTGGAGAAGATGCGGCCGGCGAGCGACAAGGTGGTCCACGTGCGCAACGGCAACGCCAAGATGTGCGTGGAGATGCTGGTGAGCCCCGAGGTCTCCTTCCGCCAGACCGACCAGTTCACCGCGCCGCCTTCGGGCAAGGACATGCCGAACCAGTGGCACGGGACCTTCGTCTCGGCGACGAAGTCGCCGCGGGCAGAGTTCGTCGCGCTCATGCGGATCGGCGCCGACTGCAAGCCCGGCGGCATGCGCTCGGCGATGGTGGCCCCGACCCCGGATGGGCTGCGGGTGGAGCTGGAGGGCTATTCGGTGAGCTTCGGCGCGAACGGGCCGGCGGTTACCGCGAAGCCAGGCACTACGCTCGCAGAAAGATCTTCACCACAGAGACCACCGGGGCCACAGAGTTGACCCGTTGTCCCGCTGTGGTCTGCGTGGTCATTGTGGTTCAGCGCTTTTCGCAATGAACACCTTCACCGCTTCGGGATCGGGCTTCATCACCGTCACCCGCTGAGGCAGCTTCTCGATCGCCTCGAACCCCGGCGGCCGCGGGGCGTGCTCGCCCAGCGCCTCGAAGACGGTCTCGTCGAACTTCACCGGCAGCGCCGTCTCCAGGCAGATCATCGGCGTTCGCATGTCCTTGAGCCGCAGCGCGATCTTCACGCCGTCGGCGGTGTGCGGATCGATCACCTGGCCGTACCTCTCCTTCACCAACCGGATGGTGGCGAGGCGGTCCTCGTGGGTGCTGCGCCCTGAGACGAAGCCCGAATCCTCCTCGATCCTCTCCCACGCCTTGTCGGTGGAGAGGTCGAAGCCGCCCTGCTCCTCCACCTGCTTCCACAGCCACGCGACCTTCTCCCCGTCCTGGTCGACCGCGTCCCAGATGAAGCGCTCGAAGTTCGAGGCCTTGGAGATGTCCATCGAGGGACTGGACGTGGCCTGCGTGTCTTTCGCGTTGCGCGGCCGATAGCGGCCGGTTCGGAAGAACTCGTCGAGCACGTCGTTCTCGTTGGTGGCGAGCACCAGCCGCTTGATCGGCAGCCCCATGCGTTTGGCGACGTAGCCCGCGAAGATGTTGCCGAAGTTGCCCGAGGGCACGGCGAAGGACACCGGATCGTCGTTGCCCTGGGTGGCGGCGAAGTAGCCCTTGAAGTAGTAGACCACCTGGGCCACCACGCGCGCCCAGTTGATCGAGTTCACCGCGCCGATCGCGTGTGTTCGCTTGAACGCGGCATCGGCGTTGACCGCCTTCACCACGTCCTGGCAGTCGTCGAAGGTGCCTTCGATGGCGATGTTGTGGATGTTCGCGTCCTGCAGCGAATACATCTGCGCGCGCTGGAAGGCGCTCATGCGCCCCTGGGGCGAGAGCATGAAGACGTTCACGCCCGCCTTGCCGCGCAGGGCGTGCTCGGCGGCCGAGCCCGTGTCTCCGCTGGTGGCGCCGAGCACGTTGAGCCTGCGGCCGCGGCGCGCCAGCTCGCTCTCGAAGAGCGGGCCGAGCGCCTGCATGGCGATGTCCTTGAACGCGAGCGTCGGCCCGTTGGAAAGCCCGAGCACGTGCAGGTTGCCCTCGAGCTTGCGCAATGGCGTGATCTCCGCGGTGCCGAAGACCTCGGCGGTGTACGCCTTGTGCGTGATGGCCTTGAGCTCGGCACCCGGAAAGTCGTCGGCGAAGAAGCGCATCACCTCGAAGGCGAGCTGCGGATACGGCAGGTCGCGCATGGCCGCGAGCTTGGGCTTCATGATGCGCGGCCACTGCTCCGGCACCATGAGCCCGCCGTCGGGTCCGAGTCCCTCCAGCAGGATGTCGCTGAAGCCCTGGTTGGCGGCGTGCCCGCGGGTGGAGACGTATTTCACCGGGGACCGTCCCGGAGTATCGCGCCAGCGAAAACCGGGCCTGTCCCCGGTTTGATCTTCTCTTCGCTCAAAGCAAGTCCTCCAGCCGGATCCGCACCACAGGCGTGGGAATCGTCTCCAGGGCCTCCACCTTGGCGATCGCCGCGTTCACGTGCCGCTCCTCGGTGCGGTGCGTGAGGATCACCACGTCCACCTGCTCCTCGCCCTCGCCGGCCTCCTTCTGGAAGATGGCGTCGATGGAGATGGAGTGGTCGGCGAAGATGCGCGTCACGTCGGCCAGCACGCCGGGTCGATCGAGCGCGCGAAGCCGGAGGTAATAGCCGGTTTCCACATCCTCCATGCCCAGGATGGGAGCGTTGGAGAGGCGATCGGGCTGGAACGCGAGGTGCGGCACGCGGTGCTCGGGGTCGGCGGTGGCCATGCGGGTCACGTCCACCAGGTCGGCCACGACGGCGCTCGCCGTCGCCTCCGCGCCGGCCCCGCGTCCGTAGTAGAGCGTCGGCCCGACGGCGTCGCCCTTCACCAGCACCGCGTTCATGACGCCTTCGACGTTGGCGATGAGGCGCCGCGAGGGAATCAGCGTCGGATGAACCCGCAGCTCGATGCCCTTGCCGGTGCGCCGCGTGATGCCGAGGAGCTTGATGCGGTAGCCCAGCCCCTCGGCGTACTTGAGGTCGGTGGCGGTGAGCCGCGTGATGCCTTCGCACGTCACCTTGTCGAACTGCATCGGGATGCCGAAGGCGATGGCGGCGAGAATGGCGAGCTTGTGCCCGGCGTCGATGCCCTCGACGTCGAACGCGGGATTGGCCTCGGCGTAGCCCAGGCGCTGCGCCTCCGCGAGCACCACGTCGAAGGGCAGCCCCTTGTCGCGCATCTCCGAGAGGATGTAGTTGCAGGTGCCGTTGATGATCCCGGCGATCCACTCGATGCGGTTGGCCGACAGCCCCTCGCGGATCGCCTTGATGATGGGAATGCCGCCGGCGACCGACGCTTCGAAGGCCACCATCACGCCTTTCGCATGCGCGCGCGCGAAGATCTCGGTGCCGTGCCTGGCGAGCAGCGCCTTGTTGGCGGTGACGACGTGCTTGCCGCTTTCGATCGCTCGCAGCACCAGTTCCTTCGCCACGGTGTCGCCGCCGATCAACTCGACCACGATGTCGATCGCCGGGTTGTCGATGATCATGCCGGCGGTGGGCACGAGCTCGATGCCGTCGAGCGCGACCTTGCGCTCCTTCCTGAGGTCGCGCGCGCTCGCCATGCGGATCTGGATGTCGCGGCCGGCGCGGCGCGAGATTTCCTCGCGGTTGCGCCGCAGCACCTCGATCGTGCCGCCGCCGACGGTGCCCAGGCCCAGCAGGCCGACTTGGATCGGTTTCATGCCGCCTACAGCCTGCCGTCTTTGCGGAACATCTCCTTCACCCCGCGGATGGCCTGGCGCGAGCGGCTCTCGTTCTCGATCAACGCGATGCGCACATGGTCGTCACCGTAGTCGCCGAAACCGATGCCGGGAGCTACGGCGATCTTCGCGTCGCGCATGAGCTTCTTGGCGAACTCGATCGAGCCCATGTCGCGGTACTGCTCGGGGATCCGGGCCCAGACGTACATGGAGGCTTTCGGCATCTCGACATCCCATCCAGCCTCGCGAAGGCCGCGCACCATCACGTCGCGGCGCTTCTCGTACTTGGCGCGGATCTCCTCGACGCAGTCCTGCGGGCCCTCGAGCGCGGCGATGGCAGCCACCTGCAGCGGCGTGAAGGTGCCGTAGTCGTGGTAGCTCTTGATGCGCGCGAGCGCGTTCACCAGCTCGGAGTTGCCCACCATGAAGCCGATGCGCCAACCCGCCATGTTGTAGCTCTTGGACATGGTGAAGAACTCCACCGCCACGTCGCGCGCGCCCGGCACCTGCATGATCGAGGGCGCCTTCCAGCCGTCGAAGGTGATGTCCGCATAGGCGAGGTCGTGCACCACCAGGATGTTGTGCTGCTTGGCGAGCGCGACCACCCTCTCGAAGAAATCGAGCTCGACGCACTTGGCGGTCGGGTTCGAGGGAAACCCGATGATCATCATCTTCGGCTTGGGGATCAGCTCGCGGATCGCGCGCTGCGCTTCCTCGAAGAAATCCACCCCCGGAGTCATGCGGACCGAGCGGATGTCCGCGCCCGCGATGATCGCGCCATAGATGTGGATCGGGTAGCTCGGGTTCGGCACCAGCACCGTGTCCCCGCGGTCGAGCGTGGCGAGCATGAGGTGCGCGAGGCCTTCCTTCGAGCCGATGGTGACGATGGCTTCACGATCGGCATCGAGGTCCACGTCCCAGCGGCGCTTGTACCACTGGCAGATGGCGCGGCGCAGGCGCGGGATGCCCTTCGACATCGAGTATCCGTGGGTGTCCTCGCGCTGCGCCACCTCGCAGAGCTTCGCCACGATGTGCGGCGGGGTGGGCCCGTCGGGATTGCCCATCGACAGGTCGATGATGTCCTCGCCGGCGCGGCGCGCGGCCATCTTCAGCTCGTTGGTGATGTTGAAGACGTACGGCGGCAGCCGCTTGATGCGGGAGAACTCGGGGACCACGGGCTTGGCGGCGTCGTTGAGGTTCATCATCGTTTGCTGCACTGCAATAGAACGATGATTCTAGCAGGCCTCAACCCGCCGCTAAGTCATTGAATTGGCGCTTCAGAATACCTGGCGGGTAATCGACTTGCTCCCTGATACCCCGTCCACCGTGAAGCTCAGCGTGCCGTTGTTCGCGTCGCTGAAGGTGAGCGTGGCGCTCCCGGCCGGGAACACGCTGATGAGGCTTGGATTGAACGTTGGACCGAACGGCGGGCCGGTGGTGCGGAACACGCTGCCGCTGCAGCCGTTGCCGCCCGCCGTCACTGCGCAATCGGAAACCACGTACCAGACCGGCTGGCCGGCGCTGTTGTAGACGAACCAGGCGAGGAACATCGTCTGGAACTGCTGCGTGATCGCCATGCCCCAGCCGGATTCGGAAGCGTTCCACCACAGGTCGGTGTAGCTCACCGCCGGCGTCGTCCCGGTGCCGCGGAAGACCTGGCGCACGATCGGCACGGTTCGGCTTTGCCCCGCGACGGAGTAAGTCATCGTCGCGGACTCGTTGCTGCTGAAAGTGACCGCGAGCGATCCGGCATTGGAAACGCTGGCGGAAGAGGGGTTGAAGGGCACGCCGAAAAACCGCGGACCGGTGGCTTGGAACAGGCTTCCGCTGCACGAATTGCCCACCACGGCGCAGCTCGAGGCGACATACCACTTCGGCGCCCCGCTCGCGTCGTACGTGTACCAGGCGGCGAAGATGATGTTGCCGCGCTGCGTGAAATGGATGCCCCAGCCGCTCTCGTTCGGGTTCCACCACAGGCCGCTGCGTGCGCCTGGCGGGTTGGGCGTGCCCGTGCTCGCCGCGCCGACGATGAAACTGCCGCCGAGGGCGACGGGTCCGTTAGGGACGGTCATGACGAAGACCTGCGCCAGAGTGGTTGTGTCGTACACCAGGATCCGGTCGTTGTCTCCGTCCACGACGACGAGCTGCGTGCCATCGGGCGTGACACCGACCGACGTCGGAAATCCACCGGTCGTGATGCGCGTGGCCACCGTATTGGCGCCTGCATCGATGACCGCCACGGCCCCGGCCTCCGGAAGCGCGACGAAGACACGATCGCCTGAGGGCCGCACCGCAACGCCGGCCGGGAGGCTTCCCACGGCGATCTGGGCAAGCACGGCGTTGCTTGCGAGGTCGATCACGGCGACGCTGTTTGCCGCGTTGGCCTGCGTCCCCAGCTGCGAAACGTAAAGCCGCGTCCCGGCGGGATTGACCGCCATCGGAAAGGGCGTGGGCTGCGTCGGGACCGTGGCGACCACCGCGAAGGTCGTGCCGTCGATCACCGAGATCGTGTTCGCGTCGCTGTTTGCCACGTACAGCCGCGTTCCGGAAGGATTGAACGCCACAGAGGTGGGGCCGGCGCCGGATGTCACCGTTTGCAGGAGGCCGTTGGTTGCAGCGTCGTAGATGCCCACCGTGTTCAGCGGGGTAGCCCCGCCGCCGGGCAACGCGATCGCCATGCGGGTTCCGGCGGGATTCACGGCCACGCCCGCGGCGACGGCGGGCGTGGTGATGGTGGTGACGACACTGCGGCTGGCCGTGTCGATCACGCTCACCGCGGGGTCCGAGATGCTGGAGACGTACATGCGTGTGCCAGCCGGATTGGCCGCGATGAAAGCCGGATTCCGGGTGACGGGAATCGTCGCCACGATAGAGCGGCTCGCGAGATCGACTACCGCCACGCTGTTGCCATCGGCCTGCACCAGGAAGGCGAACGGAGCCGCGAATACGGGCACGCCAACCGACAGGAGCAATGCGACGAGCGATGAGGCGAGCCGCCGGGCGGCCCGGAAGAGGTGCGCGTGCATGGTGCCTCCCTGGGAATCTCGTTCTTGCCGAGGCTCGCCGGCCGCGAGCCGCCGGTCAGTTGCAGGTCGAAGGCGGGCTCGAGAACACCTGGCGCTGGATGGTCTTGGTGACCGTCGCGCCATTGAAGGTATAGGTAAGGGTCCCGGTATTACCGTCGCTGAAGCGCAGGCGCATCGTGCCCACCGGGGTCGCCGTGACGCCGGTGAAGGGCGTGGAATTGAATGAAGGGCCCGACGTCCGGTAGAGCTCGCCCAGGTACGAGCCGTCCGATTGGCGCGCGCCGGCCGACATCACCAGCCAAACGTCGCGCCCGCCGCTGTCGTACGTGAAGAGCGTGGCGAAGACGGTGTTGTCCTGGTGCGTGACGTTGAGGCCCCAGCCGGATTCGGCGGGATTCCACCAGAGGTCCTGGTAGTTGGTCGAAGCCACGCGGCTATCCGGGGTCGGGAGGCAATTGGCCGCGCGGCTGCCGAACACCTGGCGCTGCACCGTCTTCCTCACCTGCACGCCATCCACCGTGTAGGTGAGCGTGCCCACGCTGGCATCGCCGAACGAAAGCGTCATGGTTCCGACGCGCGTCACGTTGCCCGCGCCGATGGGCGTGAAGGGGTTGGCATTGAACGCGGGGCCCGTGGTGCGGTAGAGGTCCCCGGTATAGGTGATGCCGTCGGCGCCCATGCGCCCACCCGACATGACGAACCAGCGCGGCGCGCGGCTCGCGTCGTAGGTGAATAACGTGCCGAAGAGCGTGCTGCCCTGCTGGTTCAGGTTGAGCCCCCACCCCGACTCGTTCGGGTTCCACCAGAGCGACGTCTGCGACGGCAGCATAGGACACACGTCGTTGCCCGGAACCAGCACCGCGTTTCGGAAGACGCCGGTGTCGAGCATGCGCGAGCTGCTCGAGCCGTAGCCGACGTAGAACGTCGCTCCGGAGACGTTGGGAGTGGGCGTGCCGTTCAGGATGGATACCGCGGCCCCCTGTGAAGACAACGTGCCCGACAGGTAGGCCTGCAATTGCGCGCCCGTGACCGCCACGAGCTGGCCGGCGGCGTTCACTTGCGAAATCACGCACGAGTCCGCCTTTTGCCCGGCCTTCTCGAGAAGGGCCGTGCCGACGGTGATCACGCCAGGATCGCGCCCACCGAGGACGCGGCCCGCGGGAGCGACTGCGAACACGTACACGCTGCCGCTGCTGCCCACGTCCTGCGGCCGGAACTGGATCTGCGCGCTCGCCGTGGCCGAAACCGGCGTGATGTTCGCCGTCACCGTCATGGGAAACACCGGCGGCGGGACGGTTTCTGCCTTGATCGTCGCGGGAATCGTCGCGGTCAGACCCTCGCACCCATTGCAGGTGGGGCCCACGATGGTGATCGAGCCCTCGCGCGTCGAGGGGTTCCAGCTGCCGGTATAGGTGTAGTTGAGGTCTACCTGGAAGATTTCGGTGCATCCGCCGGGAAACACCACGCCGGTCACGATGGTCCCCTGCAGGCTCGATTGGGCCAGGTGGAGCCCGGTGACGGTGGTACGGACGTTGACGGCGTAGGTACCCGGGCAGCCGGGCACCGAGATCGAGACCACCTCCTCGCTTGTGCAGGTGGGCGCGCTCCGGCAATGGAGGAAGACCCCGGCGGGCACTGCGATGCCGCCCGTCGTGTAGCCGTTGTGCGTGATGGTGATGCGGGTGTCCTGCGCCCATGCTGGCGACAAGGCGATCACGAGGGCCGCGGCCAGGCAGGCGGTGAATGCGCGCGAGAACGATGTCATGCGACACCCCCCAGCTTCCGCCCCCGGGACGGCCGGGGACACGGCGCGATTTAACTCCGCCGCAGCCATGCACGCAACTGTCATCCATTCAGCGGGGGAGGCGCCGCGGTTATGATGTCAGGCCGCCCTGCGTGGGCCTTGTCGCGGCACACACCTTGAAATTCGAGCGCGAAGTCCCTGCCGGCAGGAACTCCTTCACGGGCTACGGCGAGGGTTACGTGGAGATCAACCGCGCGCGGCACGAGGCGAGCCTCGTCGTGAGCGGCGAGCGCCTGGTGACCGACTGGCCGGTCGCCGCGGTGGACGGCCTTTCGCCAGACCATTTCGCCGCCATCCTCGAGCTCTCTCCCGAGATCGTGCTGCTCGGCACCGGCCCGCGCCTGGCCTTCCCCGACCCCGCGAAGCTCGCGCCGCTCTACCGCGCGGGCCTGGGCGTGGAGGTGATGGACACGCCGGCCGCATGCCGGACCTACAACATCCTGCTGGGCGAGGGCCGCAACGTCGTCGCGGCGCTCATCATCTGCAAGTGACGCAAGGCGCACTGCCGGCGTAGCCGATCCTCAGGCCGCCGCGCGCAGCTCCCTCAACAGCACCGACATCACCGCGAGGTCCACGCTCCCCGAGCGCTTGAGCTCGTCGGTCATGGCCTTCAGGCGTGCGATGGGCGGCGCGTAGCGCTCGCGCCACGTCTCCAGCATGCGCTGGGGATCGTCGCCCGCCGACATCTTCGCCACCGAAGCCGCGAGCGCGCGCTGTTGGCTCGACAGGTCGTCGCGCAGCGCGTTGCGGGCCAGGGCCTGCCACGTGGTATCGGTAGGAAGCTGGGTGATGCGGTCGGCGAACCAGCGCAGGTCCAGCTCGCCGGCGAGCGCGAAGTAGAGGCGCGTGAGCGACACGATGTCCTTGCCGAGCTCGACCGCCACCTCGGTCACGTCGAGGGCTGCGTAGAGAGCCCCGAGGCTCGCCACGCGGCCGGCCAGGTCGGGGGAAACACCCTGGCTCGTGAGCTTCTCCACGGACTCGTTCCAGGCGAGGCGGTCGCTCTCGGCGAGCACGCCCGGGAAGCTCGCGCGCACGGCCTGCACGCCGGGGCGAAAGATCTCCAGCACCTTCGCGATCGGCAGGCGCTCGCGGCGACGTCGCAGGAACCACAGCGTCGCGCGCACGACGAGCCTGCCTACCTCGATCAGCATCTGGTACTGGATGGCCGCGGGGACCTTGTTGTCCAGCGCGTCGATCTCGAGCCACAGCGCCTCGAGGCCGAAGATGTCGCGCACGAGTATGAAGGCGCGCGTGACTTCCTCGGGCGATGCGCCCGTCTCTTCGACCATGCGGTGCACGAATACGCTGCCGGTGCGGTTGATCATCGAGTTGGCGATGACGGTGCCGATGATCTCGCGCTTCAGCGCGTGGCGCGGCATGAGCCTGGCGAAGCGCTCGCGCAGCAGCCGCGGGAAGTATGCCACCAGCGCCTCGTCGACGTAGTCGTCGTCCACGAGCGAGCCTGCCAGCAGCTCCTCGTAGAGCGTCATCTTCGAGTACGCGAGCAGCACCGCGCGCTCGGGCGCGGTGAGTCCCGTCTTGGCCGCGCGCCGCTCGGCGATCTCTTCCTCGTCGGGCAGGTTCTCCACCGCGCGGTTGAGCTTGCCCGCCTTCTCCAGGGCGCGGATGAAAGCGGCTTGCGAGTCGAGCATCTTCTCGCCGCGCACGCCGGACACCGCGAGGGACTGCGTCTGGTAGTAGTTGTCCACCAGCACGAGGCGGCCCACGTCCTCGGTCATCTCGGCCAGCAGCTCGTTGCGCTGCGCTTCCGGCAAGGCGCCCTCGGAGATCGCGAGGCCGAGAAGGATCTTGATGTTCACCTCGTGGTCCGAGCAGTCCACGCCGGCGGAGTTGTCGATCGCGTCGGTGTTGATGCGCCCGCCCTTCTGCGCGTACTCCACGCGGCCAAGCTGCGTGAAGCCCAGGTTACCGCCCTCGGCGACCACCTTGCAGCGCAGCTCCTCGCCGTTCACGCGGATCGCGTCGTTGGCCCGGTCGCCCACTTCGATGTTGCGCTGGCGCGCGGCCTTCACGTAGGTGCCGATACCGCCGTTGTAGAGCAGGTCCACCGGCGCGCGCAGGATCGCCTTGAGCAGCTCCTGCGGCGTGGCTTCCGCCGCCTCGAATCCGAGCACCGCGCGCACCTGCGGCGAAAGCGGGATCGACTTCGCCCCCCGCGGAAAGACTCCGCCCCCCTTCGAGATGAGCGACTTGTCGTAGTCGTCCCACGAGGAGCGCGGCAGGTTGAAGAGGCGCTCGCGCTCGCGAAAGCCGGCTTGGGTATCCGGATCCGGGTCGAGGAAGATGTGCCGGTGGTCGAACGCCGCCACGAGCTTGATGTGGCGCGAAAGCAGCATGCCGTTGCCGAACACGTCGCCCGACATGTCGCCGATGCCCGCGACGGTGAAGTCCTGGCTCTGCGTGTCGATGCCCATCTCGCGGAAATGGCGCTTCACGCTCTCCCACGCGCCCCGCGCGGTGATGCCCATCTTCTTGTGGTCGTAGCCGGCGCTGCCGCCCGAGGCGAAGGCATCGCCCAGCCAGAAGCCGTACTCGGCGGAGATGCCGTTGGCGTAATCCGAGAAAGTGGCGGTGCCCTTGTCCGCGGCGACCACGAGGTAGGGATCGTCGGGGTCGTGGCGCACGACGTTGGCGGGGGGTGCGACCTTGCCCGCGACCAGGTTGTCGGTCACGTCGAGCATGCCGCGCAGGAAGTTGCGGTAGCACTCCACGCCTTCCTTCACATACGCCTCGCGCTCGCTCATCGGCGGCGCAGCCTTGAGGACGAACCCACCCTTGGAGCCAACCGGCACGATGACCGCGTTCTTGACCTGCTGCGCCTTCACCAACCCCAGCACCTCGGTGCGGAAGTCCTCGGGACGGTCGGACCAGCGAAGCCCGCCGCGCGCGACCTTGCCGAAGCGCAGGTGGATCGCCTCGAAGCGCGGCGAGTAGACGAAGATCTCGAAGAGCGGCCGCGGCTCGGGCAGCTCGGGCACGATTTGCGACTGGATCTTCAGCGACAGGTACGGCTTGCGCTCGCCGTCGCCCGCCCTCACCCAGTGGTTGGTCCTGATGGTCGCGCGCACCAGGTACACGTAGCGGCGCAAAATGCGATCCTCGTCGGCGATGGAGACCGCGTTCAGCAGCCCGATGATCTCGTCGCCCAGTTCCTTTTGCAGCTCGTCGCGTCGTCCGGGCAGCGCGGGGTCGAAGCGGGCATGGAAGAGCGCCACGATCTTCGCCGTGATCGCCGGGTGCGTGGCCAGGGTCTGCTCGATGTAGGCCTGGCTGTAGGTGAACCCGGCCTGCTTGAGGTACTTGGCATAGGCGCGAAGCACCGTCACGTCGTCAGGCGAGAGCGCGGCGATGGGCGTAAGGCGGTTGAAGCCGTCGTTCTCGATCTCGCGCCGCGCCACGCGCGCGAGAGCGTCTTCGGTGACGGCCTTGACCGCCGCGACATCGCCGATCGGCCGCGCGCTGCGCATGCCGAAGTCGTGCAGGTACACCGCTTCGCCGCCCTCGCGCTCGATCTCGTATGACACCTCGTCGAGCACTTCCAGGCCCATGTTCTCCAGGACCGGCAGGCTCCCGGAAAGCGGGACGGGCCCGCCGATGCGGAAGACCCGCAGCCGCAGCGAGCGCTCGTCGGCTTCGGGCGGGCGATAAAGGCTCACGGCGAAGGGCTTGGACTCGTCCAGCGCCTCCATGACCGCGATGTCGCGCACCGCGGCCTGCGCAGGCACCTGCTCGCGATACGACAGCGGAAAGGCGCGCGCATAGCGCCGACCCAGCGGGGTCGAGCGCTCGTCCCCCGCCCAATCGAGCAGCGCCACCTTGAGGTCGTCGTCCCAGCGCCTGGTGGCCTGCGCGATGTCCGACTCGATCGCGTGGACGTCGTAGCTGGCCGCTTCCTTCGGGTTGGTGCGGACCAGCAGGTGGATGCGCGCGAGCACCGATTCCGAAAGCTGCACCGTGAACTCGGCGGACGTGCCGTTCAGGTGGCGGCGGAGGATCTCCTGGATGCGCATGCGCGCGTCGGTGTTGAAGTTCTCGCGCGGCAGGAAGACCAGGCACGAATAGAAGCGGCCGTAGACGTCGCGGCGGATGAACACGCGCGTCTTGCGGCGGTCGCCCAGCCTGAGGATGCCGAGCGCCGTCTCGAAAAGCGTGTCCTCGTCGATCTGGAAGAGCTCGTCGCGGGGATACTCCTGCAGCACCGACAGCAGGTTCTTGTAGGCATGGCTGTACGGCCGGAAGCCCGCGCGCTCGATCACGCGCGCGACCTTGCGGCGCAGCAGCGGGATCTGGCGCGGGTCGGCGTGGTAGGCCGAGGAGGTATAGAGGCCCACGAAGCGGCGCTCCCCCACGACCTTGCCCTGCGCATCGAAGCGCTTCACGCCGATGTAGTCGAGGTAGCCGGGCCGGTGCACGGTGGCGCGCGCATTGGCCTTGGTGAGCACCAGCAGGTGCGGCTCGCGCGCGAGCGCGCGCAGCTCGCGCGGAAGCTCCGCGAAGCTCTGCGAGATCCCGCCAAGCTTTGGCTCGCGCAGCACGCCCAGCCCCGAGCGCGGCACGATCCGCAGCTGGTCCTCGCCGTTCACCGTGGAAAGCTCGTAGTCGCGGTAGCCGAGGAAGGTGAAGTGATGGTCCACGGCCCAGGCGAGGAACGCATGCACCTCGGCGCTTTCCTCGCTGCGCACCAGCGCGGGCGCCTTCTCGAGCTCCTTCACCACCTCTTCCATGCGCTGGCGCATGGTCGACCAGTCTTCCACCGAGGCGCGCACGTCTCCCAGCACGTGCATGAGGCCGTCGCCCAGCTCCTTCAGCCGCGCGTGCTCGACCTCGCGGTCGACCTCGACGTGGATGAGCGACTCCTGCCTGCCTTGCTCGCTCGCGGGGGCGAGCGCCTTCAGCACGCCCTCGCGGTCGCGTTGCGTGGCGACCAATGGGTGGTTCAGCAGGTGCAGGGTATAGCCCTGCCGGTTCACCTCCATCGTCACCGAATCGACGAGGAAGGGCATGTCGTCGTTGACCATCTCGATCACGGTATGGGGGCAGCTCCAGCCGTGCTCCTCGGGCCGCGGGTTGTATACGCGCAGCTTCGGGGTGCCGGAGGCGAACTGGCGCGCGAATTGCAGGTGCGCCATGGCCGCGCCATGGAGGTCGGCCGGATCGCGGCTGGCGAGGTCCTCGGGGTCGATCTGGTCGTAGTAGAGCGCGATGAAGGCCCGAGCCTCCTGGGCTTCGGCCGGGGCCTGACGCTCGTCGGCAATGCGCATGACCTGCTCCAGCAGCGCCTGCTTCTGCTCGTGCGTGGGAAAATGCATGGCGAGGGAGATGCGAATGCGAAAACCCCTATTGTCCCCCAAACGACGCGTCGGCATCCTCGGCGGGATGGGTCCGGCCGCGACGGTGGACCTGATGGCTAAGGTGCTCGCCGCCACGCCGGCCCGGCGCGACGAGGACCACGTTCCACTCATCGTCTGGAACGTGCCGCAGATACCGTCGCGGCCCGCGGCGCTGCGCGGCGAGGGCCCCTCTCCGTTGCCCGACATGGTCGAGGGCGCGCGATTCCTCGAGCAGGCCGGGGCCACGGCCCTCGCCATCGCGTGCAACACGGCCCACCACTGGGCGGTAGAGCTGCAGCAGCAGATGTCGATCCCGCTGCTGCACATCGCAGAAGCCGCCGTGGAGGCGCTCGCCGCGCGCCATCCGCCCGCCCGGCGCGTAGCGCTGCTGGGCACTCGCGCCACGATCGAGCTGGGGATCTACGGCACGCCCCTCGCGCGCCGCGGCATCGCGGTGGACCTGCCCGACGCGCGCGAGCAGGAGGCGACCGACCGCGCCATCGCGCATGTGAAGTCGGGCGAGCTCGACGCGGCGCGGAAGGTTTTCCTGCCGGTCGCCGAGGCCATCCTCGCCCGCGGCGCCGATGCGATCGTGCTCGGGTGCACCGAGCTTCCGCTCATCGCCTGCCCTGCGCCGCTGCAGGCGCGCCTCGTCGATCCCACCGACGCGCTCGCACGCGCCATCGTGAAGCATGCGAGCGCGTCGATTGAAGTATCCTAAACGGCTTACGCGGCCGCACGCTTCGCATCAAATCGCAGAGCCGCGCGCACTCGTTCACCAACCAGGGAGGGATTCACCATGATTCGCGCGACAAGGGCAGCGCTGGCGCTCGCCTTGGCGTTCTCGGCGGCCACCGTGCTCGCCCAGGACCTCACGGGCACGCTCAAGAAGATCAAGGACACCGGCGGCATCACCATCGGGCACCGCGAGACCTCGATCCCGTTCTCCTACCTCGACGAGAAGCAGCAGCCCATCGGCTACTCGATGGACCTGTGCGCGGCCATCGTGGAGGAAGTGAAGAAGGAGCTGCAGATGACGCAGCTCGCGGTCAAGTACAACCCCGTCACCTCGCAGACGCGCATCCCGCTGATGGAGAACGGCACCATCGACCTCGAGTGCGGCTCCACCACGAACACGCTCACGCGGCAGAAGCAGGTCGCCTTCGCGCCGACCACCTTCATCACCGGCACCAAGCTGGTGGTGAAGAAGTCCTCGCGCATCAAGTCGTACAAGGACCTGAAGGGCAAGACCGTCGTGGTGACCCAGGGCACGACCAACGAGCGCGTCATCAAGGCGCTCTCGGACAAGGACAACCTCGGCATCCGCTTCCTCAACGCCAAGGACCACGCCGAGTCGTTCCTCACGGTCGAGTCGGGCCGCGCCGTGGCCTTCTCCATGGACGACGTGCTGCTCTACGGCCTGGTCGCCAAGGCGAAGAACCCGAAGGACTATGAAGTGGTGGGCGATTACCTCTCGTACGACCCCTACGGGATCATGTTCCGCAAGAACGACGACGCCTTCGGCGTGGTCATCCGCCGCACGCTCGCCAACCTCATGCGCAGCGGCGAGATCAACAAGATCTACGACAAGTGGTTCGTGGGCAAGCTGCCCTCGGGCGAGACGCTCGCCATGCCGATGCAGCCGCTGCTGAAGGCGGCGTTCCAGCTGCAGGCGCTGCCGGAGTAGGCAGAACCGACAAATCAAGACCGGGGACAGACCCAGAGCCAAGCAACGGCGAAAACCTGGGTCTGTCCCAACAAGCAACAACCAAACCTGCGTCTGTCCCCGTGGACTGGTCCGTCCTCCTCCAGACCGCCCCCTCGGGGGGCATGACGTACCTGGGCTGGCTCGGCTCGGGGACGATGTGGACGCTGCTCGTCTCGCTTTTCGCCTGGGTGATCGCGTTCAGCCTGGGCTCGATCCTCGGCATCCTCAGGACCACGCCGCTGCCCATCGCCCGAGCGATCGCGACGGGTTACGTCGAGCTCTTCCGCAACATCCCCCTGCTGGTGCAGATGTTCCTCTGGTACTTCGTCGTGCCCGAGGTGATCCCGAAGGCGTGGGGCGATTACCTGAAGACGCAGTTCCCGAACCTGGTGGAGCTGCCGTTCGCGCAGTTCAGCATGCTCGAGTTCACCGCGGCGGTCCTCTGCCTCGGGCTCTACACCGCCTCTCGCGTGGCCGAGCAGGTGCGCGCGGGCATCGAGTCGCTGCCGCGCGGGCAGACGAACGCCGGGCTCGCGATGGGCTTCACCCTGCCGCAGGTGTATCGCTTCGTGCTTCTGCCGATGGCCTACCGCATCATCGTGCCGCCGATGACCTCGGAATTCCTCACCATCTTCAAGAATTCGTCGACCGCGCTCACCATCGGCGTGCTCGAGCTCACCGCGCAGAGCCGGCAGATCTCCGAGTACACCTTCAAGACCTTCGAGGCCTTCACCGCCGCAACGCTGATCTACATCGTGATCACGATGAGCGTGATCCTCGCCATGCGCTGGCTCGAGGGCCGTGTCTCGGTGCCGGGCTACATCGCCAAGGCCGGAGCGCACTGAAGTGGAAGGCGACTTCGACTGGGCGGTGATCTGGAAGTCGCGGCAGATCCTGTGGGACGGCTTCCTCGTCTCGCTGCAGCTCTTCGGCATCGCGCTCGCGGGCGGCATCGTTTTCGGCACGCTGCTGGCGCTCGCGCGGCTTTCGAGCTGGCGCGTGCTCGCCTGGCCCGCCACCGGCTTCGTGAACCTGATCCGCTCGATCCCGTTCATCATGGCGATCTTCTGGTTCTACTTCCTCACGCCGATGGTGATGAAGAAGCTCACGGGCCAGCAGGGCGAGGCGGTGGGACCGTTCATGTCGGCGGTGGTCGCCTTCATCATGGTGGAGTCGGCGTACTACTCCGAGATCATCCGCGCGGGCATCCAGTCCATCCCGCGTGGCCAACCCCACGCGGCGCTCGCACTGGGCATGACCTACTGGCAGGCGATGGGACAGGTGGTGCTTCCGCAGGCCTTCCGCAACATGCTGCCGATCATGCTCACGCAGGCGATCATCCTCTTCCAGGACACCTCCCTCGTCTACGTGGTGGGCCTCAAGGACTTCCTCGGCGCCGCGAGCAAGCAGGGCCAGATCACCGGGCGGCTGGTGGAGCTCTACGTCTTCGTCGCCTTCGCCTTCTTCATCATCTGCTTTCTCGCCTCGCAGCTCGTCAAGCGGCTGCAGCGGCGGATCGCGGTCCGGTAAGGGTCTCCGCGCATGCCCATGATCGACATCCAGCAAGTGAGCAAATGGTACGGGACGTTCCAGGTGCTGAAGGAATGCACCGCCCAGGTGGAGAAGGGCGAGGTGGTCGTCATCTGCGGGCCTTCGGGTTCCGGCAAGTCGACGCTCATCAAGTGCGTGAACGCGCTAGAGCCCTTCGAGAAGGGCAGGGTCTTCGTCGACGGAATCGCCGTGCACGACCGCAAGACCGACCTGCCGAAGCTGCGCTCGCGAATCGGCATGGTGTTCCAGAACTTCGAGCTCTTCCCCCACATGCGCGTGGCTGAGAACCTCGCCATCGGCCAGGTGAAGGTGCTGGGCCGCTCACGCGAGGAGGCGATGGAGCGCGGCGTTCGTTACCTCGAGCGCGTGGGCCTCGCCGCGCACCGCGACAAGTACCCCGGCCAGCTTTCCGGCGGCCAGCAGCAGCGCGTCGCCATCGCCCGCGCCCTCTCTATGGATCCTGTGGCCATGCTGTTCGACGAGCCCACCTCCGCGCTCGACCCGGAGATGATCAACGAGGTGCTGGACGTCATGGTCGAGCTCGCGCGCGAAGGCATGACCATGATGTGCGTCACCCATGAGATGGGCTTCGCTCGCACGGTCGCGCATCGCGTGGTGTTCATGGACCAGGGCCAGATCGTGGAGGACTGCACCAAGGACGAGTTCTTCGGCCAGCCGCGGTCGGAGCGGGCGCAGCAGTTCCTTTCGAAGATCCTGCATCACTAGGGAACGGGAATGAGTGATGAGGGAAGCGTCGGTGATCGGCGACGCGGCATACCAATAGCGGCAATTTGTGCCCTTGGCCGCCCGTTTTCCGGGCACCTCCACCCTCTTCCCTCGTTCCCCGTCCCCCGTCCTTTCGCTTTCCCTCTCAAACGTGGCGGAAATCATTGACGGATTAGCCCTTTTTCGGGAAACTCCCCCCTCATGAATCGCCTTACGGCCATCGGCCTGGCTTCGCTCGCCGCCTACGGGCTGCTCATCGCGAGCAAGTACAGCGGCATCGTTTCCGCGGCGCCGGACCAGCCTTCCCCCGTGGCCCAGGTGGCCGAGCACCCGGTAGAGACGCATGCCGCGGTGCAACCGCTGGCTGCCGACCCGCAGCCCGAGCCGGTGCGCATGCCCCCGCCCGTGCGTCGCGCAGAACCGCATCGCATGTCGCCCGTCGCGCTCGAGTTCCGCGCCGCGCGTGATCTCAAGGCCTTCGCCGACTCGCTCTCCGCGCGCCGCGCCACCCTCACGCCCGACGAGCGCTACCACCTCGCCAAGGTCCTCGAGGAATGCCAGTTCGTGATGAACGTGGCGGACGATCTCGCGGCGCACAGCGCGCGCCAGAAGCGCCAGTTCCTCTCCTCGCTTCCCGCGGGCGACCCGCTCAACAACAAGCGCATCGCCGCCTACGAGGCGGTGGACAACACCTCGCGTTGCCTGGGCTTCCAGAACTCCAAGATCTCCGCGAAGGACATCGAGGATCTCTACCGCACCGCCGCCATGCAGGGCGACCCGCGGGCGCAGGCGCGCATGGTCACGGCCGACATCAGCAAGAACAGCACCCCGCCCGCTGCCCGCAACAATGCGCCGGAAACCTCGCAGGACGCGCGCGCGCCCTCGCCCGCCGAAGACCTCTCGCGCCTGATCGGCCTGCTCGAGACGCGCGATCCCGAAGCGATGCTGATCGTGGGCGAGTTCCTCTCGCGCCAGACATCGAACCTGCGCGTGGGCCCGAACGGCGAGACGCCTGAGCCCTCCGCCTTCCTCGGCGGCTTTTCGCTCGTCGCCTGCGACGTCGGCCTCGATTGCAGCCAGTTCCACCGGGAGCCGCAAATGGCGTGCGCCTATGGCGGCTACTGCAACGCGCAGCACTTCGAGGAGCTGTACCAGAACTTCCTCGCCTCGCCCTGGGCATACACCCAGGCGCTTCGCTATCGCGCCCTCATCCACACCGCGATCCGCGACCGCAACTGGAGCCTGATCGGCCTCACGCCGAAGCTGCTCAACCGCGACCTCCCGCAGTAGTTCTTCGATGGCTTCGTGGCACCGCCGGCTCGCCGACGGCACGTTCGTGCTCGCCATCCATGCGCAGCCCGGCGCGAAGCGCACCGAGGTTGCGGGTATTCACGGAGAGGCGCTCAAGGTCCGCATAGCCGCGCCTGCGCTCGAGGATCGGGCGAACGACGCTCTGGTGGAATTCCTCGCGACGAAGCTGGGAGTGCCCCGGCGCGATGTGCGGTTGGCCTCGGGTGCCAAGTCGCGCGAGAAGCGGTTCGAGATCCGCGGCGTGACCGTCGACGTGCCGAAAGCGTTGGGGATGAGGGATGAGGGATGAGGGATGAGGGGGCTGGTCGCGCCTACTCTCCCGCCAGCACGCTCACGTGCTCGACTACGCACCGGGCGAGCGCCTCGGTGTTGTAGCCGCCCTCCAGCGTGGAAACCACCCTGCCCTGCGCGTGGCGGTTCGCGACCTCGAGCAGCCTTTCGGTCACCCAGCGATAGTCCTCGTCAGCCAGCTTGAGGTAGGCGAGCGGGTCGTCGCGGTGCGCATCGAAGCCGGCCGAGACGAACACCAACTGCGGCTTGAAGCGATCCAGCGCGGGCAGCCAGTCGCGCTCCACGGCGGCGCGAAAGCCTTTCCCGTCCGTCATCGCGGGCAGCGGGGTATTGACGATGTGCTCGTTGCCCGAATCGGCGCCGCTGTAGGGGTAATAAGGATGCTGGAAGGTGGAGCAGAGCATCACGCGCGGATCGTCGTGGAAGGCGTCCTCGGTGCCGTTGCCGTGGTGCACGTCGAAATCGAGCACCGCGACGCGCTCCAGCCCGTGGGCCTGCAGCGCATGCGCGGCGCCCACAGCCACGTTGTTGAACATGCAGAAGCCCATGGCGCGATCGCGGGTCGCATGGTGACCAGGGGGCCTCACCGCGCAAAAGGCGCGCGCCACCTCGCCATCCACGACCATGTCGGTGGCCTTCACCAACGCGCCGGCGGCGTGCACCGCTGCGGACAACGAGCTCGGGTTCATCGACGTATCGGGATCGAGGTAGGCGTAACCGCGCGAAGGCGCCGAGGCAAACACGAGCTCCACCAGCTCCGGCTCGTGAACGCGCTCGAGCTGCTCGCGGGTCGCAGCGGGCGCCTCGACGGCGCGCAACTTCGCGGCGAGGCCCGACGACTCGAGGGCGCGCAACACCGACTTCAGCCGCTCGGGTGACTCCGGATGGCCGTCGCCCATTTCATGGCGGACGCAATCGGGATGCGTGAGGAGCGCGGTCGCCAAGCTTTCAGAATCCCTGGCGGGTGATCGACTTGCTGCCCGAAAGCGTCGGCAGGTTGAAAGCGGGATCGCTCGGGGCAAGCCCGGCGGGCGGCGCGATGTTGTACGTGAACGTGCCGTTGGAGCTGCCCGAGAAGTTGAACGTGAATGACCCCACGTTCGTCACCGTGGTGCTGGAGCCGGCCTGGTTGAACGGCCGCCCGTTGGTCACATAGACGGGCCCTGTGAGCGTGGTGGGCGATGTCCAGGTGCCGCCCGCCATCACGATCCACAGCGGCTTGAACTGGCCCGTGGCAGGGTCCGCTTCGCGTGGGTCGTACGTGTACCAGACCGCATAGACCTGGTGCGTCGTCGGATGCTGCACGATGCTCACGCCCCAGCCCGACTCGGCGGGGTTCCACCACATGTCGGTGTAGTTCGCCGCGGGCGTGCTCTGCGCCGCGGCGGGAAGCGCGAGGGCGAGCAGGACGATGGCGAGGAGGCGGCGGAGCATGTGGGTGTCGGGGATGCGGGATGGGGGATGGGGGATCTGGGCGGGGAACGATGGACGGGGACGGGGACGGTAATGGTCGAGGTGTCAGCAACTATTCTGGGTAAACATATTTCCAAGTTCAATGATTCCCCGACGAGTCCGCGGCCTCCCCCGTCCCTCGTCCCCGGTCCCCGCTGTGTACAATTGACCCGCAACTCACTGACCGGGTTCCACTTTTCCCTCACAAGTCGCCGAATGCTCCTCGATAGCCGCAGCCGCCTCGCCGCCGGACCCACCGAAGCCGTCGTTTCCGCCGCCGGGCAGGTGATCCTCGGCAAGGAGCGCCAGATCCGCCTCGCGATGGCGTGCATCCTCGCGCGCGGCCACCTGCTGATCGAGGACGTGCCCGGCGTGGGCAAGACCACGCTCTCGCACGCGCTCGCGCGCCTGCTGGGGCTCGACTACCAGCGCATCCAGTTCACCTCCGACCTGCTGCCCGCGGACATCATCGGCGTGTCGATCTTCGACCGCGACAGCTCGACCTTCCGCTTCCATCCCGGGCCGATCTTCGCGCAGATCATCCTCGCCGACGAGATCAACCGCGCGAGCCCGAAGGCGCAGAGCGCGCTGCTGGAAGCGATGGAGGAGCACCAGGTCACGGCCGAGGGCGAGACCCGCCCGCTGCCCGAGCCGTTCTTCGTCATCGCCACGCAGAACCCGCTGCACCAGGTGGGCACCTTTCCGCTGCCCGAGTCGCAGCTCGACCGCTTCCTCATGCGGGTGAACCTGGGCTACCCGGACGCCAAGGCCGAGCGCGAGCTGCTGCGTGGGCAGGAGCGACGCGACATGATCGCCCACCTCAAGCCCGCGATGACCGCCGAGCAGCTCCTCGAGCTGCAGCGCTCGGTGCCGACGATGCAGGTCTCGGAGGCGCTGCTCGATTACGTGCAGCACCTCATCAACCTCAGCCGCGTGTCACCCCTCTTCACCCAAGGGCTGTCGCCGCGGGCGGGTGTCGCGATCCTGCGTGCCGCGCAGGCGTGGGCCATGATGGAGGGCCGACGCCAGGTTCTGCCGGAAGACGTCCAGGCGATCCTGGGCTCGGTGGTCGGCCACCGCCTGCACGGAAACGCCGACGTCGTGAAGGGCAGCTTCGACGCCGCCCGCGAGATGATCAACGGCGTGCCGATCCCGTAGGGCCCGGCGCTCGCGCCGCACGTGTTCGCCAACCTCAGGCACTCGATCTCCGAATGGATCTTCCGGGCGCATGTCCCGGAAGCGCCCCCGGTCACGCTCGTCCAGCGGCGCATCTTCATCCTGCCGACGAAGCATGGCTGGTTCTTCGCCTTCACGCTGCTGGTGCTGCTGGTCTCGTCGATCAACTATTCGCTCTCCCTCGGCTTCCTGCTCACGTTCCTGCTGGCCGGGATGGCGGGCGTCGCCATGCTGCACACGTGGCGCAACCTTGCGCACCTGAAGCTGCGCCCGGGCCGGTGCGACCCGGTGTTCGCGGGCGAGGAAGTCCACTTCACGCTGCTCGCCGAGACGCCCTCGCAGACGCGGATCGCCATCGCGGCGCGGCGCACCGGGCAGCCGCCCGTCTATGCCGACGTGCGCCAGCCGGAACCCGCCGCGCTGGTGATGGCAGCCGGAGGGGCGCGGCGCGGCCTTCTCAAGTGCGGGCGCGTGGAGGTGTTCACGCGCTACCCCCTCGGCTTCTTCCACGCCTGGTCGTACGTCGATTTCGACCTATCGGTGATCGTCTACCCGAAGCCGGATCACGCGGCCGGCGCGCCGCCGCAGCATTCGAGGAGCGAATCGGAGGAAGGCATTCCCGTCCCCGGCGATGAAGACTTCAACATGCTGCGCTCATACCGGCCCGGGGACCCGCCGAAGCTCATCGCGTGGAAGGCGCTCGCGCGCGAGCAGGGGCTGCTTACCAAGGAGTTCAGCGCGACGGCCTCGGCCGAGCTCTGGCTCGACTTCGCCGACGCCCACGCAACCGATCTCGAGTCGCGCCTGTCGATCCTTTGCCAGTGGGTGCTGCAGTCGGAGCGCTTCGGCCAGAGCTACGGGCTGCGCCTGCCGGGCCTGACGATCCGTCCCGCCCGCGGCGAGGCGCATCGCACGCGCTGCCTCGAAGCCCTCGCGCTCTACCAGGCGCCGGCATGAGCACGCTCGCGGGCCCCGCGCAGCTCGACGTCCGCAACATCTGGTGGCTGCTGGCCGCCTTCGCCTTCGTGGTCGCGCCGCACTTGCTGCGCCTGCCCTACTGGATCGCCATCTTCTTCGGCGTCGTGATCGGCTGGCGCGCGTGGATCTCGTGGTCGGCCCTGCGCGCCCCACCGCGCTGGCTCATGTGGGGCCTCACGATCGCCGCGACCATCGGCACCTACCTCACCTACGGGCGCATCTTCGGGCGCGAGGGCTGGTCCACGCTGCTCATCATCATGTCCGCGCTCAAGCTGCTGGAAAGCCGCGACCAGCGCGACATCGTGGTGTGCGTGTACCTCGGGTTCTTCCTGGTGATGCTGAACTTCCTCTTCTCCCAGACGATCCCGCTGGGCATCTACATGCTGGTCTGCGTGTGGGTGTTCGTGGGCGTGCTGGTCGGGTTCAACCACGTGGGACGCGCGCCCACCATGTCCGAGCGGCTCAAGCCCGCGGGCGAGCTGCTGGTGCAGGCGCTGCCCCTCATGGTGGCGTTCTTCATCCTGTTTCCCCGCGCCCAGGGGCCGCTGTGGGCCCTGCCCCGCGATACCCGCGCCGGCCAGACGGGATTGTCGGAGACGATGACCCCCGGGAACATCGCCAACCTCATCAAGTCGGATGCGCTCGCCTTCCGCGTGACATTCCCGGACGGCCTGCCGCCCTACCAATCGCTCTATTGGCGCGGACCCGTGATGCCCAACTTCGACGGCGCCACGTGGAGCATGCCGCAGCACCTCGCGCAGGGACGCTTCAACTACCCGCGTCGCGAGCGGCCCACGCGTTATTCGGTGACGCTCGAGCCGCACCAGAAGACCTGGCTCTTCGCTCTGGACGTGCCCGGCGAGTTGCCGCCGAGATCCAACATCCTCTCGGACCAGACGATCCGCACCTATCGCCCGATCGAGCAGCGCATGAGATACGACATGATGTCGTACCTGCGTTACCAGTACGGGCACGACACCTCCACCTACCAGCGCGACCTCAACCTGCGCTTCGACGAGACGCGCAACCCGCGCACGGTCGCGCTGGGCCGCCAGTGGGCCCGCGAGAATCCCGACCCGCGGGCGATCGTCACCAAGGCGTCGCGGCTGCTCTCCTCGGGCTTCACCTACACGCTCGAGCCGCCGCTGCTCGACAGGCTGCATCCCTACGACGACTTCCTCTTCAACTCGAAGCAGGGTTTCTGCGAGCACTATTCGGGCAGCTTCGCCCTGTTGATGCGCGCCGCCGGCATCCCCGCGCGCGTGGTCACCGGCTACCAGGGTGGCGAAGTGAATCCGCTCAACAACGAGCTCATCGTGCGGCAGGCCGACGCCCACGCCTGGACCGAGATCTGGATTGCCGCCGAGGGCTGGGTGCGCATCGATCCCACGGCTGCGGTCTCGCCGCTGCGCGTGGAGGGCGGCGTGAACGCGGCCCTCGGGCCCATCGGCGTCATCCCTTCGCTCATCGCGGCCGATGGGCTCGGGTTGCTCGCCAACCTGAGATTCGCGTGGCAGTTCGTGAACAGCCACTGGGACGCCTGGGTGGTGGGCTACAACATGGATCGGCAGCGCCAGTTCTTCTCGCAGCTCGGCTTCCCGACGGTGGACTGGCGCACGCTGGGATTCTGGTTGCTCGTGGCCACGTTCGTGCTCGGCAGCATCGTGAGCCTGGGCCTGCTGGTGCGCGACCGGCCGCCCAGGCGCGAAGCCTCGCTCACGGCCTGGAACCGCTTCTGCGCCAAGCTCGCGCGGGCAGGACTGGCGCGCGCGCCCCACGAGGGTCCGCTGGATTTCCTTGCGCGCGTGCAGGCGGCGCGCCCGCAGATGGCCGCCGAGGTGGAGGAGATCACGCGGCGCTACATCGAGGCGCGGTACGGCGGTGGCGCCTCGCGCGACGACCTGCGCGAGCTGCGCCGGCGGGTGAAGGAGTTCCGTCCCGCGTGAACGCCCGCGTCAAGAGGAACGATCCCTGCCCCTGCGGCAGCCGCCTGCGCTTCAAGGAGTGCCACGGCAAGCTCGATGCCGGCGGCGCGCCGCCCGTGGAAGCGATCGTCCAGCGGGCGCTGCAGCTGCATCAGCAGGGCCATGTCGACGAGGCAGTGGCGCGCTACCGGCAGGTCCTCGAAGCCGATCCGGGCAATGCCATCGCCATGCACTACATGGGCATGGCCGCCTGGCACCGTGGCGACAACATCGAGGGCGAGCGCCTCATGCGCGAATCGATCGCGCGTAACGCCAATATCCCCGATTTCCACAGCAACCTCGGCCTGCTGCTGCGCGACACGAAGCGCCTCGACGAGGCGATCGCCTGCTTCCATCGCGCGCTCGAAGTCGATCCGACCTGGTTCGAGGCCCACAACAACCTGGGCCTCGCGCTCGAGGCGGCCAATCGGTTCGAAGGGGCGTGCGAAGCGTACCGCTCGGCCATCGCGCAGCAGCCGAAGTTCGCCGCCGCGCGCCAGAACCTCGGCCGCGCGCTCCTCACGATGGGGCGCTTCGCCGAGGGCTGGGAGCAGTACCGCTGGCGGCTGCTGGCGCAGGGCGTGCTGTTCGCGGCACCGGCTTCGCAATCGCCGCCCGCCTCGCTCGCGGGACGTTACCTGGCGCTTCGCGGCGAGCAGGGCCTGGGGGACATCCTCTTCTTCCTGCGCTTCGCGCCGGAGCTGGTCGCGCGCGGCGCGAAGCTTTCGTTCCACGGCGATCCGCGCCTGCACCCGCTGCTCGAGCGCACCGGGCACTTCGCCATGGGGTTCGCGAACGAGCTCGATCCGGCGACAAATTTCGAGACGGTCTTCGTGGGGGACCTGCCGTGGCTGCTCGGGATGAACGATCCCGCGCGCTTCCCGCCGCCGCTACGCGTGCCGCCCCTGCCCGATCGTATGGAGCGCTGGCGCGATCGCCTGCGCGAATTCGGCCCGCCTCCCTACGTCGGCGCGGCCTGGCGCGCGGGCACGGTGGCTCCCGGGCCGGTACGCGTGCAATCGAAGGAAATTCCGGCCGCCCTCCTCGGCCAGCAGCTGCGGCAGCGAAACGGACGCTGGGTTTCGGTCCAACGCCTGCCGCGCGAAGGCGAGCACGAAGCGCTCGCGCAGGCCTCGGGCGCGCCGCTGCTGGATGCAAGCTCCGCGAACGCCGATCTCGAGGAGATCCTCGCGCTCATGGCAGCGCTCGACGACTACGTGGGCGTGAGCAACGCGAACGTGCACCTGCGGGCGGGGCTCGGGCTGCCGATGCAGGTGCTGGTGCCCTTCCCGCCCGAGTGGCGCTGGGGGCTTGCCGGCAACTCGCCGTGGTTTCCTTCAGCGGAGGTCACCCGGCAACAGCCGAACGGGCGGTGGTAAGGCAGCGGGGTTTTGTGTGCAGCAGAGAATGTTGCGCGCGTGGCATTTCACGCCGATGCCGCTGATGCCCCGCCGATCAAAACACGGAGGGTTTCCGTGCCTTGGACTGGGGCGATCACGAAATCCTAGCTTTGGCACGAACACCATCAAGGCGTTGCTACGGGCATCGGCGGCATCGGCGTGAAAATGCCCTGCCCCGCCCTGCCCCGCCAGCCGCCAGAACTACATCGCCGGCAGAACCTTCGCCGGATCCACCGGCTTGCCCTGCCGCCGAACCTCGAAGTGCAGCTTCACCTGGTCGGCATCGGTCGAGCCCATCTCGGCGATCTTCTGCCCCTTGCGCACGTCCTGCTGCTCCTTCACGAGGAGGTTGTCATTGTGCGCGTAGGCGGAAAGCCACGTGTTGTTGTGCTTGATGATGACGAGCTTGCCGTAGCCGCGAAGCCCCGAGCCTGCGTACACCACGCGCCCTGAAGCCGCGGCGAGCACCGGCGCGCCCTTCTTGCCCGCGATGTCCATTCCCTTGGTGGTCTCGTTGAAGCTCGAGAGCACGCGGCCCTTCACCGGCCACATCCAGTCGACTTCCTCGCGGTCGGTGCCGGCCGGCCGTTCGGGTTCCGCGGCTGCAACCGGCGGCGTGGGCACGGGAGCGGTGGACGACGATGCGCCCGGAGGCGTGGGCGTCGTGGAAGGCGCGCCCGGCGGCGGCGTGGGCGTGGGCGGCGCGTTCGGATCCGGGGATCCCATCTGCGCCAGCGCGCGCTCGGAGAACGGCACCTTCTGCCCGCGCGGCTCGACCTTGGCGAGATCGGTGTTGCTCATCGGACGCGCCTCGATGGGCGTCGAGGGCATCGCGAGCGGCGTGGCCACGGGTGCGGCGATGGGCCGGGACCCCGAGGGAGCGGCCACCACGAGCACCTGGCCCACGGCCAAAATGTTCGGGTTGACGATGTTGTTCCACGCGGCCAGCTCGCGATAGTCGAGCCCGTACTGCAGCGCGATGCCGACCAGCGTCTCGCCTCGCTTCACCGTGTGGGTGGGCAGCGGCCTGGGCGCCTCCGGCACGGGCGCGGGCGGCTTCGGCGCTTCCACGACGGGCGGCGCGGGCACCACGGGAGCGCGGTCTTCCACGGGCGCGGGGCGGCGCGAAGCGCAGGACGCCACGAAGAGCGCCATGGCCACCAGCAGGAGGCGGCGCGTCATGCGAGCCCCGGGAGCAACGGCACGAAGCGCACGGCGGCGCATTTCTGTTCCACGAATCCGTTCTCCTTGCGGTCCACCACGTAGAGCCATTGGTCGTCGGTGCCTACAGGCAGCACCATGCGCCCGCCGATCGCGAGCTGCTGCTTGAGCGCCTCGGGCACGTGCGTCGCCGAGGCCGCCATGAGGATGCCGTCGTACGGGGCGCCCTCGGGATAGCCGTTGTGGCCGTCGGCATGCTTGTACCGGATGTTATAGAAGCGCAGGTCCCGGAGGTGGCGGCGCGCCTTGTCCATGAGGGGCGCGATGCGCTCGAGCGTGTACACCTCCTTCACCAGCCTGGCCAGCACCGCCGTCTGGTAGCCGCAGCCGGTGCCGACCTCGAGCACCTTGCGCACGGGATGCTTCGACTCGAGCAGCATCTGCGTCATGAGGCCGACGATGGTCGGGCTCGAGATCGTCTGGCCATGGCCGATGGGGAGCGCCACGTCCTCGTAGGCGCGCGAGGCGATGCCCTCGTCCACGAAGCGGTGCCGGGGGATTTCCGCCATCGCATTAAGGACGCGCTCGTCGGCCACGCCTTCCTTGCGCAGGTTCTCCACCATGCGAAGCCGCGTTCGCCCGGAAGTCATGCCGATGCCGTCGCGCGTCATTTCCCGAGCCATCCCGCCACCAGCGGAATCTGGTTCGCGTGCGTGAGGTCCACCTGCAACGGCGTGACCGACACGGCGCCGCGCTCCAGCGCGTTGAAGTCGGTGCCGGGCCCGGCCTCACGTGCCGCTCCCGCCGGACCGACCCAATACACCGTCTCGCCACGAGGATTCTTTCCCGGCACCACGGGCTGCGCCTTGTGGCGGCGGCCGAGCCTGGTGACCTCCAGGCCGGCGATCTCCTCGTATGGCACGTCGGGAACGTTCACGTTGAGCAGCACCGGCGCGCCGAAGGGCGCGCGCGCGAGCCTCTCGACCATGTCGCGCGCGACGCGGCCGGCCGTGGCGTAGTGCTTGAACTCCTTGCCCACGAGGGACACGGCGATCGAGGGAATGCCGAGCAGGTAGCCCTCGGTGGCGGCGGCGACGGTGCCGGAGTAGAGCGTGTCGTCGCCCATGTTGGAGCCGTTGTTGATGCCGGAGACGACCACGTCGGGCTCGAAATCGAGGATGCCGGTGACCACCATGTGCACGCAGTCCGTCGGCGTGCCGTTCACGTAGAGGAACCCGTTGGGCGCGCGCGCCAACATGAGCGGCCGGTCGAGCGTGAGGGAGTTGGAGGCCCCGCTGCGGTCGCGCTCCGGGGCGACCACGGTGACCTCTCCGAGCGCGGCGAGCCCCTCGACCAGCGCGGCCAACCCGGGGGCGAAATAGCCGTCGTCGTTCGAGCAGAGGATGCGCATTCGTGGCGAAAATTATACCGACAAACGGTAACGGACCCTGTGCGCCCGGGCCTTTAGAATCGCCGCTATCGTTCCATCGCCCCCGAGGTTTTTTCCCCATGAAGCGCTTCATCCTCCGGCCTTTGGTCGCCGCTGTCCTGGCTTGCCTGGCCGCACCCGCCGCCGCGGTGCTCGACGTGGCCGGCATCGACAAGAGCGTCGATGCCTGCACCAATTTCTACGAGCACGTGAACGGACGGTGGATCAAGGCCACGCCGATCCCTGACGACCGCACCTCCTGGGGCACGGGCGCCATGATCGACAAGGCGAACGAGACCATCCTCGTGGCTGCCCTCGACGAGGCGCTGAAGAAGCCGCTGCCTGCGGCCGGCACGCCGCAACGCAAGGCGCTCGAGTACTACAAGAGCGGCATGGACACCGCGGCCATCGAGAAGGCGGGATTGACGCCGCTCGAGCCCGTGATGCAGCGCATCGGCAGCGTCGGCAACCCGGCCGAGCTCGCGCGTACGCTGGGTTACCTGCACACGCTCGGCATCGGTGCCGGGTTTGCGGTGGGCGTGCAGCAGGATGCGAAGGAATCCACGCGCTACCTCTTCCAGCTCGCGCAGGGCGGCCTCGGATTGCCCGAGCGCGACTACTACTTCAAGGACGACGAGAAGTCGAAGCAGCAGCGCGAGGCCTACCTCAAGCACGTGGCGCGCATGCTAGAGCTCTCGGGCACGGCGCCCGATGTCGCCGCGAAGCAGGCCGCGACGATCTTCGCGATGGAATCGGAGCTGGCCAGGTCGTCGATGACGCGCGTGGAGCTGCGAGACGACGAGAAGACCTACCACAAGCGCACGATGAAGGAGCTGGCCGCGCAGGCGCCCGGGCTGCCGTGGGCGGAGTATTTCAAGGCCATCGGCGGCACCCACCTCGTGGATGTGAACATGGGGCAGCCCGAGTTCTTCAAGACCCTGGGGCGGCTCGCCAAGGAGCGCCCGGCCGCCGATTGGCAGGCCTACATGCGGTGGCACACGCTCAAGGCGGCCGCCGGCAAGCTCCCGGCCGCGTTCCACGACGAATCGTTCGCCTTCTACGAGCGGCTCTTGAAGGGCCGAAAGGCGCAGCCGCCACGCTTCCGCCATGTCGTCAACACCATCAGCGGCCCGTACGGCAACTACCCGATGGCGCATGCGCTGGGCCGGATCTACGTCGAGCGCGCCTTCCCGCCGGAAGCCAAGGCGCGGATGGTGGAGCTCGTGCGCAACGTGAAGGCCGCGCTCGGCGACCGCCTGCGCACGCTCGACTGGATGGGTCCCGAAACACGCACGCGCGCGCTTGAGAAGCTCGCCGCCATGGAGGTGAAGGTCGGTTATCCCGACAAGTGGCGCGACTACTCGAAGGCCGACGTCGGCGCCTACAGCTTCGTCGAGAACTGGATGCGCGCCAACCAGTACGACATGGCCTACGACCTGGCCAAGATCGGCAAGCCCATCGACCGCACCGAGTGGTGGATGGCGCCGAACATGGTCAACGCCTACTACGACCCGAGCAAGAACGAGATCGTGTTTCCCGCCGGCATCCTGCAGCCGCCGCTCTTCGACCTGAAGGCGGACGACGCGGTGAACTATGGCGGCATCGGCATGGTGATCGGCCACGAGATCACGCACGGCTTCGACGACACCGGGCGCAAGTACGACGCGCAGGGAAACCTCAAGGACTGGTGGACCGCCGAGGACGCGAAGCGCTACGAGGCGCGCGCCAAGCGCATGGCCAAGCAGTACTCGGGCTTCCCCGGCCCCGACAACCTCAAGGTGAACGGCGAGCTCACGCTGGGCGAGAACATCTCCGACCTGGGCGGGCTGCAGATCGCCTATGGCGCGCTGCAGAAGGCGCTGCGCGACAAGCCGCAGGGGCCGATCGACGGCTACACGCCCGAGCAGCGGTTCTTCCTCTCGTTCGCGCAAGCCTGGCGCAATGCCACGCGCCCGGAGCAGGAGCGCATGCGCATCCTCACCGACACGCACTCGCCGCCTCGCTATCGCGTGATGGGGCCGATCGCGCACATGCCGGAGTTCGCGAAGGCGTTCTCCTGCGACCCGGACAAGTCGCTGCTGGCCGATGCGGAGCGCGCGAACATCTGGTAGGTAGAATGCGGTCGCATGAACGCGATCGCATCGAAGCTCTTCGACATCTCGGGCAAGGTGGCGCTGGTGACCGGCGCCTCCTCCGGCCTGGGTGACCATTTCGCCCGCACCCTGGCGGCTTCCGGCGCTACGGTGATCGCCGGCGCGCGCCGGACCGACCGCCTGGCGGCGCTCGCCGACGAGATCGCGCGCAGCGGCGGCAAGGCGCACGCCGTGGCGATGGACGTAACCGATCCGGCCTCCGTCGCCGCCGCCTTCGAGCGCGCGGCGCAGCTCGCGGGCGCACCCGACATCGTCGTGAACAACGCCGGCATCGCGCAGGCCAAGGCGGCGCTCGACCTCACCGAAGCCGACTGGCGCCAGGTGATGGACACCAACCTCGACGGGGCCTGGCGCGTGGCGCAGGCGGGCGCGAAGGCGATGGTGACGGCGAAGAAGGGCGGCAGCATCGTCAACATCGCCTCCATCCTCGGGCTGCGCGTGGCCGGCTCGCTCCTTGCCTATACCGCCGCCAAGGCCGCGCTGGTGCAGGCCACGCAGGCGCTGGCGCTCGAGTGGGCCCGCTATCGGATCCGCGTGAACGCGATCGCGCCCGGCTACATCGAGACCGAGATCAACGCGGGGTTCTTCAAGACCGAGGCCGGCCAGGCGATGGTGAAGCGCGTGCCGCAGCGGCGCATCGGCACCGCGAGCGAGCTCGACGGCGCCCTGCTTCTTCTCGCCTCGGACGCCGGCAGCTACATGACGGGCAGCACCCTGGTGGTCGATGGCGGCCACCTGGTGAGTTCCCTTTGATCGACTTCGCGCTCTCGCCCGAGGTCAAGCGACTGCGCGACCGTTATCGCGCTTTCGCGCGCGATGTGGTGCTGCCCTACGACACCACGCCCGAATCCTTCGACGAGCACGACAACATCCGCGAGGAGCTGCTGCAGGAGCTGCGCGACCGCGCCAAAGACGAAGGACTGTGGGCGCCGCAGATGCCGGCTTCGCGCGGCGGCCAGGGCCTGAATGTCGCCGCGATGGCCGCATGCTACGAGGAGCTGAACTACTCGCTCTTCGGCCCGGTGGTGTGCAACTGCGCGGCCCCCGACGACGGCAACATGATCGTGCTGGAGAAAGTGGCCACCGATGCGCAGAAAGAGCGCTGGCTGCAGCCCATCGTCGAAGGTCGCGTGCGCTCGGCCTTCGCCATGACCGAGCCGCATCCGGGCGGCGGCTCCGACCCCTCGATGATTCTCACCACCGCCACGCGCCGCGACGACCGCTGGATCGTGCACGGGCGCAAGTGGTTCATCACCGGCGCGGGCGTGGCGAAGCACTTCATCCTGGTGGCGAAGACCTCCGACGACGCCCGCCGCGGGCTCACCGCCTTCCTCTTCGACCGCGACCAGCCCGGCTGGCGCATCGTGCGGCGCATCCCGATCATGGGCCCCGAGGAGCACGGCGGCCATTGCGAGCTCGAGTTCGACGCCCTCGAGATACCCGACGAGAACCGCCTCATGGGCGTGGGCGAGGGGCTCAAGCTCACGCAGATCCGCCTCGGCACCGCGCGCCTCACGCACTGCATGCGCTGGCTGGGCCTCGCGCGCCGCGCGCTCGACATCGCCGCCGACTACGTGGCCGAGCGCGAGACCCAGGGGCGCAGGCTCGCCGAGCGCGAGTCGGTGCAGATGAAGCTCGGCCACTGCGCCATGCAGGTGGAGATCGGGCGCCTGCTCACCATGAAGGCCGCCACGCTCATCGACAAGGGCGACTTCGCGCGCAAGGAGATCTCCATGGCGAAGGTGCACGTGGCCGACACGCTGCACCTGTGCGCCGACACCGCGGTGCAGCTCTGCGGCGCGCGCGGCTACTCGAAGGACACGCCGCTCGAGTGGATCTACCGCTACGCGCGCCAGGCGCGCCTGGTCGACGGCGCGACCGAAGTGCACCAGCAGGTGCTGGCGCGGCACTTCATGGACGAGCGCGGGGACTTCTGGCGCTGGGCGTGAGCGCCGATCCCGCCGCGGCGCCCGCGGGCCTGGGCGCGGTCGAGGTTCGCGATTTCTACCAGGAAGGCCTCACCGGACTGCGGGCGCTCGCCGCCACCTGGGTGATGCTCTTCCACATCATCGGCTTCGCCGGCCCGCGCGCGATCCTGCTCGATGTCGGCCCCGTCCAGCTCAAGATCCATCCCCTGCTCACCTGCGGCTGGGTCGGCGTGGACCTCTTCTTCGTGCTCTCGGGTTTCCTGCTCACGACGCACCTGATGCAATCGATGGCGAATCCCGCCCCAGGGCTTCATCGCCGCTACTTCCTCGCCCGCATCCGCCGTGTCCTGCCCGCCTACTGGGCGCAGCTCGCGATCCTGGTGCTGGTGGCGGTGGTCGTCGCCGGATCGTTGCCTTCGTGGATCGGTTACGTGCCGCTGCACGTGCCGATGCTGCATTTCGTGAGCGAGAAGGCGAGCTGGGCGATCAACGGCGTGTACTGGACGTTGCCGATCGAGTTCGGCTTCTACCTTTGCCTGCCCTTCATCGTCCGCCTGCTCGCGCGCGCCGAGCGGCGTCCGGGTGCATCGCGCTGGGTGACGCTCGCGATCGTCTACGCGGCCGCATTGGCGCTCACGTGGAGCTACCGTTACCTGGCTTATCACGCCTTCGCCGGCGCCGACAGCAACACGATCGTCTGGGCGGTAAGCCAGCTGCCCGGCAGCTTCGACGTCTTCATGGCCGGCGTGGTGGCGGCTGCCTGGATGCGCTGGCGCAGGGCCGCAGGTGTTACCGGCACCGCTCGCCAATCCACGATCCTCGCGATCGCCGGGCTGGCCGGCGTGCTGGTGATGATCTATTACGCGGACCGCATCTATCTCACGTTCTGGCACGGGCACCCGGCGCTCTTCGTGTGGCACTCGATCAACTCGGCGTTCGCCGCGCTGCTCGTAGCCGGAATCGCGATGGGAGGCGGCCTCACACGCTTCGTCTTCGAGAACCGCCTCGCCGTGTGGCTCGGCACCATCAGCTACAGCACGTACCTGTGGCACTACCCGATCCTGCAGTGGTTGAAGCCGCACCTGGACAAGGCAAGCGCCGGGCTCGGGATCTACCTGGCGGCCACCATCACGCTCACGACGCTCGCCGCGGCCGCCTCGTACTACGGCATCGAACGCCCGTTCCTTCGGCGCAGGCGAACGACCTAGAACGGCTATGCCTTTCCCCTTTCCCTTCCCTTTCCCCTTACTCGTAATCCGCCATCGGCGGGCACGAGCACACCAGGTTGCGATCGCCGTAAACGTTGTCGGCGCGCCCGACCGGTGACCAGTACTTGTCCTTTCTCAGCGCCGGCACCGGGTAGGCCGCGAGGTCGCGCCGGTAGCCGTGCTTCCAGTCGTCGGCAGTCACCACACCCACGGTATGCGGGGCGTTCCGCAGCGGGTTGTCCTCGCGATCGAGCTTGCCCTCCTCCACCTGCCGGATCTCCTCGCGGATGGCGATCATCGCGTCGCAGAAACGGTCGAGCTCGAACTTCGACTCGCTCTCGGTGGGCTCGACCATCAAGGTGCCGGCCACGGGGAAGGACATCGTGGGCGCGTGGAAGCCGTAGTCGATGAGGCGCTTGGCAACGTCGTCCACGGTGATGCCGGAGGTCTCCTTGATGGGGCGCAGGTCGAGGATGCACTCGTGCGCGACCAGCCCCTTGTCGCTCGAATAGAGCACCGGGTAGTGGGGCGCCAGGCGCTTCGCGACGTAGTTGGCGTTCAGTATCGCGACTTCGGTGGCGGCCGTGAGGCCGTCGTCACCCATCATCTCGATGTACATCCACGAGATCGGCAGGATCGAGGCGCTGCCGTAGGGGGCGGCAGACACGGGCCCGATCGCCTGCGGGGAAGTCGCCATGTATCGATGGCCCGGCAGGAACTCCTTGAGGTGCGCCGCCACCGCGACGGGGCCCACGCCCGGTCCTCCGCCGCCATGCGGGATGCAGAAGGTCTTGTGCAGGTTCAGGTGCGACACGTCGCCGCCGAACGTGCCCGGCGCGCACAGCCCCACCATCGCGTTCATGTTGGCGCCATCGACGTACACCTGGCCGCCGAAGCGATGCACGATCTCGCACACCTGCGTGATGCCCGCCTCGAACACGCCATGCGTGGACGGGTAGGTCACCATGAGCGCGGCCAGGTTCTGCGAATGCTGCGCCGCCTTGCGCTCGAGGTCCTCGAGGTCCACGTTGCCGGCGTCGTCGCAACCCACCACCACCACGTGCATGCCCACCATCTGCGCGGAGGCCGGGTTGGTGCCGTGCGCGGAGCTGGGGATGAGGCAGATCTTGCGGTGGCCCTCGCCGCGGCTCTCGTGCCACTTCTTGATGATGAGCAGGCCGGCGTATTCCCCCTGCGAGCCGGCGTTGGGCTGCAGCGATACGGCCGCGTAGCCGGTAGCCTTCGCGAGCCGCTCCTCGAGCCCCTCGATCATCTCGCGGTAGCCGAACCACTGCTCGGGCGGAGCGAAGGGATGGATGTGGCCGAACTCCATCCAGGTGACCGGGATCATCTCGCTCGTCGCATTGAGCTTCATGGTGCACGAGCCCAGCGGGATCATCGCGCGGTCGAGCGCGATGTCCTTGTCGGCGAGCTTGCGCAGGTAGCGCAGCATCTCGGTCTCGGAGTGGTAGCGGTTGAAGACCGGGTGAGTGAGGAACGGCGTACGGCGCTGCAGCTCCGACGGCAGCGACGAGGGAACGACGCGGTCGAGGTCCTCGACCTTGAACGGCACGGCCTGCCCGGCAAACACCTGCAGGATCGCGGCCACGTCGGCGCCGGTGGTGACCTCGTCGAGGGCGATGCCCAGGCGAGCGGCGTCCACGCGCCGGAAATTCATCCGCGCCTCCTGCGCGCGCTCCACGATCGCCGGCAACTGAGCACCCACGTTCACGGTGATCGTGTCGAAGAATGCGCCGCCCTGCGAAGAGAAGCCGAGGCGCTCGAGGCCGGCACGCAGGATCGCGGCGAGCCGGTTCACGCGGCGCGCGATCCGCGTGAGGCCCTGGGGCCCGTGGTACACCGCGTACATGGAAGCCATCACCGCCAGCAGGACTTGCGCGGTGCAGATGTTCGATGTCGCCTTCTCGCGGCGGATGTGCTGCTCGCGCGTCTGCAAGGCAAGCCGGTACGCGGGATTGCCCTGCGAATCGACGGTCACGCCGACGAGGCGGCCGGGCATGCTGCGCTTCAACTCGTCGCGCACCGCCATGTAGCCCGCGTGCGGCCCGCCGAAGCCCATGGGGACGCCGAAGCGTTGCGCGCTGCCCACAGCGACGTCGGCGCCCCACTCGCCCGGCGGCTTGAGGATGGTGAGCGCGAGCAGGTCGGCGGCCGCCACGAGGAAGCCGCCGCGCTGGTGGACGGCCTGCGCGAGCGCGGAGTAGTCGCGGACCTCGCCCTCGGCGCCGGGGTACTGCACGAGCACGCCGAAGGCATCCACGCCGGCCAGGTCGCGCGCGGGCACCACGCGAACCTCGATGTTCAGCGGCGCAGCGCGCGTGCGCACGACATCGAGCGTCTGCGGCAATACGTCGTCGGCCACGGCGAAGGTGCGCGATGCGGATCTGGTGGAGCGAAGGCACAGCGCCATCGCCTCGGCGGCGGCGGTCGCCTCGTCGAGCATCGAGGCATTGGCGATCGAGAGCGCCGTGAGGTCCGTCACCATCGTCTGGAAGTTGATGAGCGCCTCGAGCCGGCCTTGCGAGATCTCCGGCTGGTACGGGGTGTAGGCCGTATACCAGGCGGGGCTCTGGAAGACGTTGCGCAGGATCACGCCCGGCGTGGTGGTCTCGTAATAGCCCTGCCCGATGTACGAGCGGAAGACCTTGTTCTTCTCCGCGATGCGACGCAGCGTCGTGAGCGCCTCGGCCTCGGTGCGCGGGGCGCCGATGCCCATCGGCTCCTGGCGGCGGATGGCCGGCGGGATGACGGCGTCGATCAGCTCGGCGCGCGAGGCGAAGCCCAGGGTAGCCAGCATCGCTGCCTGGTCTTCGGCATCGGGCCCGACATGCCGGCGGATGAACGCGCCGTGGTCCTCGAGATCGGCAAGGGAGGACGAGGCGGTGGGGGTGAGCGGGGTGTCGGGCATGAAAGCCTCAGTGAGGGATGAGGGATGAGGGAATCTAGCTCGCCGATTTTTCGTAGGCGGCGGCGTCGAGCAGCTTGTCGAGGTCGGCCACGTTGTCGGGCTTGATGCGATACATCCAGGAGGCGTAGGCGTCCTCGTTCACTTTTTCCGGCGCGGCGGAGAGGTCGGCGTTGGCCGCCACCACCTCGCCCGCGATCGGCGCGTAGATGTCGGAGGCCGCTTTCACCGACTCGACTACCCCGACGGATTCACCGGCGGCAACCTTGCGCCCCACCTGCGGCGCCTCGACGAAGACGATGTCGCCCAGCTGCTCCTGCGCGTGGTCGGTGATGCCGATGGCCACCGTGCCGTCGGCTTCCCGGCGCACCCATTCGTGGGACTCGGTGTAGCGAAGCTCCTTGGGAATGTTCATCGCGTTCTTCCTTGTGGTCAGTTCGGGAGGAGGGACTTGCCGTTGCGCACGAAGGGGGGCTTCACCACCCTCGCGGAAAGCTTCTTGTCGCGGATCGCGACCTGTACGGTGTCCCCGGGCTTCACGCCTCGAGGAACGCGCGCGAGCGCGATCGACTTGCCGAGCGTGGGCGAGAAGGTGCCGCTGGTGATCTCGCCTTCGCCCGCGGGCGTATGGACCTTCTGGTGCGCGCGCAGCACGCCGCCCGCATCGAGCAGCACCAGTCCCACGAAGTCGTGGCGCTGCCCGTTTTCCTCGAGCGCCTTGCGGCCCACGAAGTCGCGCGGGGTCTTCATGTCGACCGTCCAGGCGAGGCCCGCGTCGAGTGGCGAGACGCTCTCGTCCATGTCCTGGCCGTAGAGGTTCATGCCGGCCTCCAGGCGCAGCGTATCGCGCGCGCCGAGTCCAGCGGGCCGTGCGCCGGCGGCCACGAGCTTGTCCCAGGCAGCCGGCGCGAGCGCAGCGGGCAGGATCACCTCGAATCCATCCTCGCCCGTATATCCCGTGCGCGCAACCATCATATCGCCGATGCGCGCGGCACTGAAGGCGACCAGGTCCTGCGTCGCGGCGCGAGTGTCGGGAAAACATTGCCAGAAGCTCTCGCGCGCGCGCGGCCCCTGGATCGCGAGAATGGCGAGGTCGCGCCGCGGTGTGAGCTTCACTTGCGCGCCGGAAGCGACCCTCAGCTGGTCGAGCCAGTCGAGGTCTTTCTGCGCCGTGCCAGCGTTGACCACGAGCCGGAAGTGCTCGTCGTCGAAGAAATACACGATGAGGTCGTCGACCACCCCGCCCTGCTCGGTCAGCATGCAGGAATAAAGCGCCTTGCCGGGCGCCTTGAGCTTTGCCACGTCGTTGGCGAGCGCCCGTTGCAGGAACGCGCGCGCGCCCGGACCCTCCAGGTCCACCGCCAGCATGTGCGAGACATCGAAGAGCCCCGCCTCGCGGCGCACGGCGTGATGCTCCTCGATCTGCGAGCCGTAGTTGACCGGCATATCCCAGCCGCCGAAATCGACCATGCGGGCGCCGGCCGCACGGTGGCCTGCATTGAGGGGGGTGGTCTTAAGCACGGCGGGCTCTCCGGTGGAGGAACGAAAAAGGGGCGATGCAGGCCGCGTGCCTGCGATCACCCCTCTGTCCTCGGTACCTGAGAGATTACGGTCCGGAACGGACCGCCTGCCCCTTCGGTGGGCCCCATGGGCCGCTCTCCAGAGTCCGGAAAAAACTTCCGGCTCCAACCGGTCCTTCTGCCTGAGAGTTTGCGGGTCCTACCCCTTCGGCGGCGCGATCCTGCTGCGCTCTCTCCCGGTCGGATGCCCGCGATTGTCCGGATTCCACCGGGCCTTGTCCACCGCGGGAGTTCAGGTCGTCGCGGGCTCGACCGGAGGGGCGATCGCCTGGAAAAGCTCGGCGGGCAGCACCGGCTTCACGAGGTGGCCGTCGAAGCCCGACTCGAGCGAGCGGCGCCGATCCTCCTCCTGCCCGAACCCGGTCATCGCGAATACGCGCATGCCGGCCGCCTCCGGACGGGCGCGCAGCACCTTCATGACTTCATAGCCGTTCATCCCGGGCAGGCCGATGTCGAGCAACACCACGTCCGCCGGCTTGCGCTCGATCCGCTGGATCGCTTCACGCCCGTCGTGCGCGACGTCGACGTCATGCCCGGCCATGCGCAGGAGGATCGCCATGCTCGCGGCCGAATCGGTGTTGTCGTCCACCACCAGGATCGAGCGGGAGGGCCCGCCGACCGGCATCTCGAATTCGCCCGGCGAATTGCTGATGGAGGCAGCGAGCGCCACGTCCAGCTGCGGCAGGCGCACGAGGAACTCCGAGCCCTTGCCCGCCCCCGCGCTGCGGGCGGAGATGGTGCCTCCATGCAGGCTCACGATGCGTCGTGCGAGGGTGAGCCCGATGCCCAATCCGCCCTCCGAACGGTCGATGGTGCGTTCTCCCTGGGCGAACAAGTCGAAGACCGCATCGAGCATGTCGCCCGCGATCCCCACGCCCGTATCGCGCACGCGCAGCTCCACCATGTCGCCCATGTTGGCGGCCTCGATCCAGACCTTGCCGCCTTCGGGCGTGTACTTCGCGGCATTGTTCAGCAGGTTGAGCACCACTTGCGTGAGGCGGGTGAGGTCGCCGTAGACCGATAGCGGCTCTTGCGGCAACGAGACGTGCAGCTCATGCCGGCGCGCGTCGAGCAGCGGCCGCGTCGACTCGATGGCGCGTTGCACGGCGGTGGCGAGGTCCATCGGCTGCGTAGCCAGGCGAAGCTTGCCGCGGGTGATGCGGCTCACGTCGAGCAGGTCGTCGACCAGACGGGAGAGGTGCATCGTCTGGCGCTCGAGGACATCGCGCGCCCATGCGACTTGCGGCGGCAGCTGCTGGTTCATCGAGATGATGCCGATCGCGTTGCGGATGGGCGCGAGCGGATTGCGCAGCTCGTGGGCCAGCATGGCGAGGAACTCGGTGAGGTGCCGGCCCTGCTCCTCGAGCGTCTCCATGCGCTTCCTCTCCGAGAGGTCGCGCACTACCTTGCCGAAACCCCGCAGGCGGCCCTCGCCGTCGTGCAGCGAGGTCACGATCACCTCCGCCCAGAAACGCGTGCCGTCCTTGCGCACCCGCCATCCGCGGTCTTCCGTGCGCCGGTGCATGATCGCAGCCCTCAGCTCCTCCGCCGGCTTGCCCGCGGACACCTCTTCCGGCGGGAAGAACCGCTCGAACGACTGGCCGAGGATCTCGTCGGCGGCATACCCGAGGATGCGCAGGCCGCCCGCGTTCCAGCTCGTCACGCGCCCCTCCACGTCGAGCATCAGGATCGCGTAATCCTGGACGCCCTCGAGGAGCAGGCGGAAGCGCTCCTCGCTGTCGCGCAGCTTCTGCTCCTGGCGCCGCTGCTCGGTGAGGTCACGCGTGATCTTGGAGAAGCCGCGCAGCTTGCCGTCTGCGCCGCGAAGCGCCGTGATGAGCACGTTGGCCCAGAAGCGAGTGCCGTCCTTGCGCAGGCGCCAGCCCTCGTCCTCGAAGCGGCCGATGCGCGTGGCTTCCTCGAGCTCGCGTCGCGGCCAGTCGCGCGCGAGCGCCTCCTGCGGGTAGAAGGTCGAGAAGTGGCGCCCGATGATCTCGTCGGCGCGGTAGCCCTTGATGCGCTGCGCGCCTGCATTCCAGCTCGCCACGTGGCCTGTCGGGTCGAGCAGGAAGATCGCATAGTCCTGCACGCCTTCGATGAGCAGCCTGAAGCGCTCCTCCGACAGGCGCAGGCGCTCTTCGCTCGCCTGCCGCTCGCTCAGGTCGCGCGTGATCTTGGAAAAGCCCAGCAGCTTGCCGTCGTCGTTGCGGATAGCGGTGAGCGCCACGCTTGCCCAGAACGTGCTCCCGTCCTTGCGCACGCGCCAGCCTTCGTCCTCGAAGCGGCCGAGCCGCCGGGTCGTCTCGAGCTCGTGCTCGGGCCAGCCGCGCGAGACTGCCGACGGCGGGTAGAAGACCGAAAAGTGCTTGCCGATGATCTCTTCGGGGCGGTAGCCCTTCAGCAGCTGCGCGCCCCGGTTCCATGAGGCGATTCGCCCATCCGGGTCGAGGAGGAAGATGGCGTAATCGGTGACGCTCTCGACGAGCCGGCGAAACGGCTCCTCCCGCCACGGGATGGACTCGGGGGGTGCGGGAACTTTGCGCGAGTCTTCGTTCAATGTCGTGCGACGGTGTGGGGTCCGCGCGGGCGCATCCCCCGGATTCTACTGGCAAATTGCGCAGCCGCGAGTTCCTTGCCCGCGAAAAGATTACCGCCGCTCAGATGTGCAGCGCGTGGCCCAACGCCCGCAACCCCGCTTCCTGTACCGCCTCGCCCAGTGTCGGGTGCGCGTGGATGATGCCCGCCACGTCCTCCAGTCGCTCTCCCATCTCGATCGAATGCGAGAAGAGCCCGGCCAACTCCGAGACGCCCTGCCCCACGGCTTGCCAGCCGAGCACCTGGTGCGAATCGCGCCGCGCGACAACCCGCACGAAACCCGTCGAGCCCTCCATGCTGAGGGCGCGCCCGTTGGCGGAGAAGGGAAAGCTCGACACGATCACATCGAGGTTGCGCGCCTTGGCCTCGGCGGGCCCGATGCCGGCGGCGACGATTTCGGGATCCGTGAAGCACACCGCCGGGATGGCCATGGGTGCGAAGCGGCGCTTGCCGCCTGCGACGACCTCCGCAACCATCTCGCCCTGCGCCATGGCGCGGTGCGCGAGCATCGGCTCACCGGTGAGATCGCCGATGGCCCAGACGTCGCGCATCGAGGTACGGCACATATCGTCCACTTTCACCGCCCGCCCCGCCATGTCGAGATGCAGCGATTCGAGCCCGAAGCCGTGCGTGTTCGGCACCCGCCCCACCGCAACCAGCACTTTCTCCGCCGGCAGCACGAACTCGTCCGCCTTGCTGCTTCGCACCCGCACCGCGTTGCCCGAATCGGCGAGCCCCTCCGCGGTGCATCCCAGGTGCAGCGTGATGCCCAGGCGGCGCAGCGAATCCAGCACCGGCCGCGTGAGCTCCTCGTCGTAGCCGGGCAATACGCGTTCGGCCGCCTCCACCACGGCGACCTCGGCGCCCAGCTTGCGCCACGCGATGCCGAGCTCGAGCCCGATGTAGCCCGCCCCCACGACGACCAGGTGGCGCGGCACGCTTGCGAGCGAAAGCGCATCAGTGGAAGAAACCACCGCGCCGCCGAAGGGAAGGCTGCCCAGCTCCAGGGCGCGCGAGCCGGTAGCGAGCAACAAGTGCTGGCACTGGATGCGCGCGACTTCGCCGCCGCCCGCGGCGACCTCGACCGTCTTGCCGTCGAGCACGGTGCCGCGGCCATTCACCACCTGCACGCCCGCCTTGCGCAGCAACGCGGCCACGCCGCCGGTGAGCTTGCCCACGACGCCGTCCTTCCAGCGGTGGGCCTGCGCCAAGTCGAGCGTCGGGCGCTCGACGCGGATGCCAAACGGGTTCGCGCCGGAGAAGCGCTGCGCGCGCTCGTACTCGTGCGCGACGTGGATGAGTGCCTTCGACGGGATGCAGCCGATGTTGAGGCAGGTGCCGCCGAGGTGGGCCTCTTCCACGAGCGTGGTCGCCACGCCCAGCTGCGCCGCGCGTATGGCCGCCACATAGCCGCCGGGGCCGCCGCCCAGCACGAGCAGCGTGGTGCTCTTCGGGGTCATGCCGTCACTCCACGAAAAGCATCGCGGGCGCTTCCAGCAGCGCGCGGATCGCCTGCACGAAGCGCGCGGCATCCATGCCGTCCACGACGCGGTGGTCGAAGGACGACGAAAGGTTCATGAGCTGCCGGCGCTCGATCGCATCGCCGCGGTACATCGGCCGCGCGACGATGCGGTTCACGCCCACGATGGCCACCTCGGGATGGTTGATGACCGGCGTGGTGACGATGCCGCCCAGCGGGCCCAGGCTCGTGATCGTGATGGTGGAGCCGGCGAGCTCGTCGCGCGATGCCTTGCCGGTCCGCGCGGCCTCTGCAAGGCGCGTCACCTCCCGGCCGAATTCCCACAGGTCCATGGCCTCGGCGTGGCGCAGCACCGGCACCAAAAGGCCGTTCTCGGTCTGGGTGGCGATGCCCAGGTGCACCGGCTCGTAGCGCGTGACGACACCGGCCTCGTCGTCGAAACGCGCGTTCATCTGCGGAAACTCCTCGAGCGCGCGCACGAGGGCGCGCGCGATGAAGGGCAGCACCGTGAGGCGCCCGCGCGCCGCGCCATGCTTCGCGTTCAGCGCCGCGCGCAGGGCCTCCAGCTCGGTCACGTCGATCTCCTCGACGTAGCTGAAATGCGGGATGCGCCGCTTGGCTTCCTGCATCTTCTGCGCGATCTTGCGGCGCAGGCCGATGACGGGCACCTGCTGCTCCCCCTCGCGGCGCCGCTGCAGCGAGCGCGCCCCCGCCTGCGGCTGGCCGCGGGTGGCGAGATAGACATCCAGGTCGGAGTGCTCGATGCGGCCCGCCGGGCCGCTGCCGTGCACGAACTGCAGCTCGATGCCGAGCTCCCACGCGCGCCTGCGCACCGCGGGGGATGCGATGGGCCGCTCGCCGGGGGCGCGTCGCGGCGGCAACGCTTCGCGAAGCGCCGGCACCTTCGGCGAGGCGGACTCCGCGCGTTCGGTGCGGGCCGGCTGCGGCGCGGGCGTGCCGGATGCCGCCTGTGCGGCCGCTTTCGCAGCAGCGGGCGCCGCTTCCGGCTTCGCAGCCACGGCTTGCGGGCGCGCAGCCTTCACGTTGCCCTCGCCCTCGATCTCGATGCGCACCAGCTCCGCGCCCACGGCGAGCGACTGGCCGGGCTCGCAGCCCAGCTCCATCACCGTGCCGTTCACCGGCGAGGGAATCTCCACGGTCGCCTTGTCGGTCATGACGTCGGCCACGACCTGGTCCTCCTTCACCTCGTCGCCCGGCTTCACGCGCCATTCGACGAGCTCCACCTCGGCGATGCCCTCGCCGATGTCCGGCATCTTGATCGCGTACACGCCCATCGCTCAGCCCTCCACCGCGCGCTTCAACGCCGCCGCCACGCGATCGGGCCCGGGAAAGTAGGCCCACTCCTGCGCATGCGGATACGGCGTGTCCCAACCCGCGACGCGTTCGATCGGCGCCTCGAGGTGGTAGAAGCAGTTCTCCTGCACGAGCGCCGAGAGCTCGGCGCCGAAGCCGCTGGTACGGGTGGCCTCGTGCACGATGACGCAGCGCCGGGTCTTCTTCACCGAGGCGACGACGGTCTCGAGGTCCATGGGCCAGAGCGAGCGCAGGTCGATGATCTCCGCATCGATGCCCGCCTCGCGCGCCGCGCATTCCGACACCCAGGTCATCGTTCCGTAGGTGAGCACCGTGACCTGCGAGCCGGGACGGAAGATGGCGGCCGACTCGAGCGGCACGCGGTAGTAGCCTTCGGGGACGTTGCCCATCTCGTGCTTCGACCAGGGCACCACCGGGCGGTCGTGGTGGCCGTCGAAGGGCCCGTTGTAGAGGCGCTTGGGCTCGAGGAAGATCACCGGGTCGTCACACTCGATGGCCGAGATCAGCAGGCCCTTCGCATCGTATGGATTGCTCGGCATGACGGTGCGGATGCCGCAGACGTGCGTGAAGAGCGCCTCGGGGCTCTGGCTGTGGGTCTGGCCACCGTAGATGCCGCCGCCGCACGGCATGCGGATCGTGATCGGGCAGGTGAAGTCGCCCGCCGAGCGGTAACGCAGGCGCGCCGCTTCGGAGACGATCTGGTCGGAAGCCGGATAGAAGTAGTCGGCGAACTGGATCTCGGCCACGGGCCTCAGGCCATAGGCGCCCATGCCGACGGCCACGCCGACGATGCCGCCTTCGCTGATCGGCGTGTCGAAGCAACGGCTCTTGCCGTACTTGGCCTGCAGCCCTTCGGTCACTCGGAACACGCCGCCGAAGTAACCGACGTCCTGGCCGAACACGACGACGTTGTCGTCGCGCTCCATCATCACGTCCATGGCCGAGCGCAGGGCCTGGATCATCGTCATGGGCCGGGCCGGCCCGGCGTCGGCTTCGACATGCGCCTCGCGGGTCTTGGTGAGCATCGTCAGATCCCCAGCTCTTGCCGCTGCCGGCGCAGGTGCCCCGGCATCTCGGCGTAGACGTCCTCGAACATGGTGGCCGCGCTCGGGATCTTGCCGTCGAGCAGCGTGCCGTGGCTTTCGGCTTCCTTCTGCGCCGCGGCGACCTCCCCTTCGAGCTCGAGGCGTACCTGCTCGTGCTCCTGCGCCGACCACGCGCCCAGGCCGATGAGGTGGGATTTCAGCCGCTCGATCGGGTCGCCCAGCGGGAAGCGCTGCCAGTCGTCGGCGGGCCGGTACTTCGAGGGATCGTCCGAGGTCGAATGCGCGCCCGCGCGATACGTGACCCACTCGATGAGCGTGGGGCCTAGGTTGCGCCGCGCGCGCTCGGCCGCCCAACGCGAAGCCGCGTAGACCGCGAGGAAGTCGTTGCCGTCCACGCGCAGCGAGGCGATGCCGCAGCCCACGCCGCGGGCTGCGAAGGTGGTGGACTCGCCGCCGGCGATCGCCTGGAACGTGGAGATGGCCCACTGGTTGTTCACCACGTTGAGGATCACGGGAGCGCGATAGACGTGCGCGAACGTGAGCGCCGTGTGGAAGTCGGCTTCGGCGGTCGCGCCGTCGCCGATCCAGGCCGAGGCGATGCGCGTGTCGCCCTTGATCGCCGAAGCCATCGCCCAGCCCACGGCCTGGATGAACTGGGTCGCGAGGTTGCCCGAGATCGAGAAGAAGCCGGCGCGCTTGTACGAATACATCACCGGCAGCTGGCGGCCCTTCATGGGATCGCCCGCATTGCTCATGAGCTGGCACATGAGCTCGGACATGGGCACGTCGTCGCGGCTCAGCAGCAGGCCCTGCTGGCGGTAGGTTGGGAAGCACATGTCGCCCGGCTCGATCGCCTGCGCGTGGGCGCAGGCGATGGCTTCCTCGCCCAGGCTCTGCATGTAGAACGAGATCTTGCGCTGGCGTTGCACGAGCAGCATGCGTGCGTCGAAGATGCGCGTCTTCATCATCGCGCGCAGCCCCCGGCGCAGCTGCGCCGTCGACAGTTCCGGCGCCCAGGGCCCCACGGCACGGCCTTCGCGGTCGAGCACGCGGATGAGCTCGTAGGCGAGGTCCGTGGTCTCGAAGTGGGTGGTCTCCACGGGCGGGCGGCGCACGGCGCCCGCTTCCGAGACGTGGAGGTAGGAAAAGTCGGTGGCGCAGCCCGGACGCCCCGAGGGCTCCGGCACGTGCAGCCGCAACGGCTGGTGCTCGCTCATGCAATCGCTCCGCGCGCGGGTAGCGCGACCAGGTTTGCAGGGAAGGAGGTGTCGGCGGGTAAGCCTTGCCTCCATGGACCGCGCGGGTCGCGCGCGGGTTCGCAAGTTTAGGCGAAAAGGCGTCTGTAGACGCGCCGGGCGTTGATCTCGAAGATCAGGGCGCGGTCCCGGGCGGTGAGCCCGGACGCGCCTTCGATGTAGCGCCTGGTGTCGTCGTAGTAGAACCCGGTGCGCGGATCGATGCCGCGCACCGCGCCCACCATCTCGGAGGCGAAGAGGATGTTCTCCACCGGAATCACCTCGAGCAGCAGGTCGATGCCGGGCTGGTGGTAGACGCAGGTATCGAAGAACACGTTCTTCAGCAACAGCTCCTCGAGCGGCGGGCGCTTCATGTCCTGGGCGATCCCGCGGTAGCGGCCCCAGTGGTACGGCACCGCGCCGCCGCCGTGGGGGATCACGAAGCGCAGCGTGGGGAAGTCGCTGAAGAGGTCGGACGTGAGGAATTGCATGAAGGCGGTGGTGTCGCCGTTGAGGTAATGCGCGCCGGTCCCGTGGAAGCAGGGATTGCAGCTCGCGCTCACGTGGACCATTCCCGGCACGTCGAGCTCGACCATCTTTTCGTACAAGGGATACCACCAGCGGTCGGTGAGGGGCGGGTCCTTCCAGTAGCCGCCGGAGGGGTCGGGATTGAGGTTGCACCCCACGAAGCCCAGCTCGCGCACGCAACGCTCGAGCTCCGCTGCGCAACCGGCGGGCGGGACGCCGGGCGATTGGGGCAGCTGGCAGGCGCCGGCGAAGTTGTCGGGATAGAGCCGGCAGACGCGATGGATCAAGTCGTTGCACAGGCGCGACCATTCGAGGCTCGTCTGCTCGCTGCCGATGTGGTGCGCCATCGCCATGGCGCGCGGCGAGAAGATGGTGAGGTCGGTGCCGCGCTCGCGCTGCAGCCGCAGCTGGTTGGTCTCGAGGCTCTCGCGCAACTCGTCGTCGCTCACGGAGAGCTCCGAGGCCCGCGGTGGGGTAGCCTTGCTGGACAGGGAATCGACCTGGCGCTGGCGCCAGCCTTCGAGCGCCTTGGGCGCGGTCGTGTAGTGGCCGTGGCAGTCGATGATCATCGGCACGATGATAAAGGAGGTCGCATGGAGCTCGGCATGATCGGCCTGGGACGCATGGGCGCCAGGATGGCGGAGCGGTTGGTGCGCGGCGGCCATCGCGTCATCGGCTTCGATCCCGACACAAATGCGCGCCAGGGCGTCGAAGCGATCGGCGGCCGCTCGGCTGCATCCGTGGATGCGCTGGTGAGGATGCTGGCCGCGCCGCGCGTGGTTTGGATGATGGTCCCGGCGGGCGACATCAGCGAGGCAACCCTCGCCGCACTGGAGCCGCTTCTCTTGGCGGGCGACACGCTGGTGGATGGCGGCAATTCCAATTACAAGGACACGCTGCGCCGCGCGGCGCGGCTGGCGCAGGCACGCATCGACTATGTCGATTGCGGCACCAGCGGCGGCGTGTGGGGTCTCACCGAGGGCTACAGCATGATGGTCGGCGGCGACGCGGCCGCCATAGAGCGGCTGCGCCCGGTCCTGGAAACGCTCGCGCCGGCCCCCGATCGCGGCTGGGGGAGGGTGGGACCTGTCGGCTCGGGCCATTTCGCCAAGATGGTCCACAACGGCATCGAATACGCGCTCATGCAGGCCTATGCCGAAGGATTCTCGATGATGCGGCACAAGGAGCAATTCGACCTCGACCTGCACCAGGTGGCCGAGATCTGGCGCCACGGCAGCGTGGTGCGCTCGTGGCTGCTCGACCTCATCTCGGCCGCCCTGGAAAAAAATCCGCGCCTCGAAGGCATCGCGCCCCACGTGTCCGATTCCGGCGAGGGCCGCTGGGCGGTCGCCGAAGCGATCGACCTTGACGTGCCGGCGCCGGCGATCACCCTTTCTCTGCTGGCGCGCCTGCGCTCTCGCGACACAGGGTCGTTCTCGGACAAGCTGCTCGCGGCCATGCGCCACGAGTTCGGCGGCCACGAGATGCGGCGCGAATGAGGGTACGCCCACGGGCATGAAAGTGAATGTCCTGTCGGACCTGCACCTGGACTTCAGCCCGCTGGCGCTGCCCGGCAACGACGCCGATGTCGTCGTCCTCGCGGGGGACATCGCCCGGCCCAGGGAGGCGATCGCGTGGGCCTCGCGATTGGACAGGCCCGTGCTTTATGTGCCCGGCAACCACGAGTTCTACGGCGGCACCCTCGCCGGCACGGTCGACGAGCTGAAGCGACTGAGCGTCGGCACCGGCGTGCGCGTGCTCGACGACGAGGAGGTTCTCCTCGGGGACGTGCGCTTCCTCGGCTCCACCCTGTGGACCGATTTCATGCTCTTCGGCGGGGGTGACGCGCGGGCCGCGGCGATGCGTGAAGCGCAACGCTTCATGCGGGACTTCAGCCGCATCCGCATCGGGCAGGCGCCGTTCACCCCGGAGGCTTCGGCGCAACGGTTCACCCATCACGCAGCATGGCTCGGCCGGAAGCTCGCCGAACGCCACCCCGGGCCGACAGTGGTCATTACCCACCATGCCCCCTCGCCACGGAGCATCCACCCGAGGTTCGCGAATTCGCCGCTCAACGCCTGCTTCGTCTCGGAGGCCGAGGACCTGATGGACGGCGCGCGGGTGTGCCTGTGGATCCACGGGCACACGCACGACAGCTTCGACTACTTTGTGAAGGGCACGCGCGTGCTGTGCAACCCGCGGGGATACGCACGCGACGGGACGAACGAAAATCCCCGCTTCGACGTGAACCTGGTGGCGACGGTCGGTACACCTCACGTCGCCTGATCGGCGGCCGGATCGTGCCAGCGCTGGCTGCCGGCCACCATTGCCGCCGCCTCGGCGGGCCCCCACGAGCCCGCCTCGTATTCGATGGGCGGCTCGTCGGCGGCGAGGATCGGCTCCACGACCTCCCATGCGGCCTCCACGCTGTCGTCGCGGGTAAAGAGCGAGGCATCGCCCCGGAGCGCGTCGCCGATGAGCCGCTCGTACGCCGGGTGGCCGTCGGCGAGGCTGTGGTGCGCGACCAGCTCCGCGTTCTCGCCCCGCATCTCCTTGCCGGGGCGCTTCACGCGCGTGCCGGTGGCGATGGCCACGCCGGGACCGAGGCGGAAGCGGAAGTAGTTCGCGGGCCCCGGCTGCGCGTCATCGAAGATCGCCAGTGGAGGCGCCTTCAGGTTGACCATGACTTCGGTGGCGGTGACCGGCATGCGCTTGCCCGCCCGGATGTAGAAAGGCACGCCCGCCCAGCGCCAGGTGTCGATGTGCATGCAAAGCGCGGCGAAGGTCTCGACCCGCGAGCCCGCCGCCACTCCGGCCTCCTCGCGGTAGCCGCGATACTGGCCGCGGACCACCTGCGCCGGCGCCAACGGCCGCATCGCGCGGAAGAGGCGCAACTTCTCGGCGCGCAAGGCCTCCGGATCGCGCGCGGCCGGCGCGTCCATGGCCAACAGTGCCACCACCTGCAGCAGGTGGTTCTGCACCACGTCGCGGATCGCGCCGACTTCCTCGTAGAAAGATCCACGCCCGCGCACGCCGAAGGCCTCGGCCATCGTGATCTGCACGCTGGCCACGTAATTGCGATTCCAGACCGGCTCGAGGAAAGCGTTGGCAAAGCGAAAATAGAGCAGGTTCTGCACCGCCTCCTTGCCGAGGAAGTGGTCGATGCGGAACACGGACGGCTCCGGAAACACCTCGTGCAGCGTGCGGTTGAGCGCCCGTGCCGAGGCGAGGTCCCGGCCGAAAGGCTTTTCGACGATCACGCGCGCGTCGCGGGCACAGCCTGCCTTCGCGAGTCCGCGAACGACGGTAGGGAAGACGCTCGGCGGAATCGCGAGATAGTGCAATGGCCGCCTCGCTCCCCCGAGAGCCTCCTTGAGGCGCTCGTAGGTTGCCGGATCGCCATAGTCGCCGCCCACGTAGCGCAGCTGGGCGCTCAGCTTGGCAAACGCCTCCGGGTCGACGCCACCCCGGTTCTCCAGGGCCTCCCGTGCTCGCTCGCGCAGCCGCTCCAGCGTCCAGCCCGCGCGCGCCATGCCCACGATGGGGACATCCAGCTCGCCACGACGCACGAGCCCATGCAGCGCCGGGAAGATCTCCTTGTAGGCGAGGTCCCCGGTGGCACCGAAGAAAACGAAAGCATCCGAACGATTCGGCGTCATCGCGCTTCGATCCCGTCTCGCCACGCTGCGTTCCGCGCACGGCTGGAGCACCGGAACCCGCGCGTTGGCGGCGTCGTCCAAGCGCATCCAGCGCGGCGGATACTGCGCGCACCAGGAAGCGCTCGTGCACGACTTGGCCGTCCTCGACGACGCGCAGGCCGTAGCCCACCATGCCGCCGCGTGGCTCCTGGGCAGGCTGGGCGTGGACACGCAGGAGGCGCTCGCCGTCTGCCTGTCCGGCGGCACCACGCCCCGCATCCTGTTCGAAACGCTCGCCCGGCCCCCGTATCTCGAATCCATGCCGTGGCATCGCATCCACTGGTTCTGGTGCGACGAGCGCTTCGTGCCGTCCTCGGACCCGCGCAGCAACTACGGCACAACGCAGAAGCTTCTCTTCGCCCGGACGCCGGTCCCGCGCGAGAACATCCACCCCATCTCCACCACGCACGCCACGCCGGAGGCCGCGGCTGCCGCGCACGAAGAAGAGCTGAAGCGCTTCTACGGAGCGGGCACCCTGGCGGCCGGCCGCCCCCTGTTCGACGCGGCGTTCCTCGGCGTCGGCGCGGATGGCCATACGGCGTCGCTTTTTCCCGGCTCGCCGGTCCTGCAGGAGCGCGGGAAATGGGTTGCGGCGGTCCAGGGTCTCCAATCCGAGGCGCGCATTACCCTCACCTATCCGGTCCTCGAAAGCAGCCGCGAGATTGCGTTCCTGGTGAGCGGAGCAGGCAAGCGAGCTGTCATGGAAAAAATTTTCCTGGGTGACGCCGACGCGCCCGCGACGCGCCTGCGTCCCGCGGGTCGCCTGCAATGGTTCGTCGACCGCGCTGCGGCGCCGGTCGCCGCGCGGGCCGCAAAATGAAAATGCCGGGCAGCTTTCGCTGGCCGGCATTCTCCTCGATTGATTGGTCGGGGCGAAAGGATTCGAACCTTCGACCCCCTGCACCCCATGCAGGTGCGCTACCAGGCTGCGCTACGCCCCGACCGAACTCGAAATTATACAGGTAGCGGCAACCTCTCCCAAGGCAGGGGGAGCAAACCTAGCGCTCGAGCATCTTGAGAATGCTCTTCAGCTCCTTGCGGATGTTGCCGGGCGAGATGGGCTGCGGGACCGTCATGGTGCGCTGGCCGGTGCCCGCCTCGCGGGTCGAGGGCGTGGGCTCCTCGAGGCGGTTGCGCGCGCCGTTGATGGTGAAGCCATGCTCGTACAGAAGCTCGCGGATGCGGCGGATGAGCAGGACCTCGTGATGCTGGTAGTAGCGGCGATTTCCCCGCCGCTTCAACGGCTTGAGCTGGGTGAACTCCTGCTCCCAGTAACGCAGGACGTGGGGCTTCACCCCGCAGAGCTCGCTCACCTCGCCAATGGTGAAGTAGCGCTTTGCGGGTATGGCCGGCAGGTCAGTCGTCGCCAGGTTCTCCGTGCCCATTGAAGGACTTCTCGACCAGGCTCTTAAGCTTCTGGCTCGCGTGAAAGGTCACTACGCGCCGGGCGGTGATCGGGATCTCCTCCCCGGTCTTGGGGTTGCGCCCGGGCCGCTGCGGCTTCTTACGCAGTTGGAAGTTGCCGAAGCCCGAGAGTTTCACCATCTCGCCGCGTTCCAGGGCGATGCGGATTTCCTCGAAAAAGGACTCGACCATGTCCTTGGCCTCGCGCTTGTTCAGGCCGACCTTCTCGAACATGAGGTCGGCGAGCTCGGCCTTCGTGAGGGTGACTTTGTCTTTCACGTGCGCGCGCGGGCTTGGAATTTTTGGCTCAGATGACCCCGCACCGAAGCCACCACGGCCTCGACTTCGGAATCTGTCAAAGTCCTGTCAGTATCCTGCATAACTATCCGTAGGGCAAGGCTTTTTTGGCCGGGATCGACCCCCTTGCCGCGGTACAGATCGAACACTTCGACCTCCTTCACGAAGCCCGGGACGATACCCCGGACGGCCGCGAGGAGCGCCCCCGCGGCCACGCTTTCGGGCACCACCAAGGCCACGTCGCGGCGCACCGCAGGCATGCGGGAGACGCCCGCGAAAGCCGGCACGGAGCCCTCTAGGAGGGGTCCGGTGAGCATCTCGAAGACAACCGGGGGCGAGCCCAGCTCGTAGCGCTGTTGCAGCCGCGGGTGCAGCTCGCCTACGACCCCGACCGCGCGACCGTCCACCCGAATCACGGCGCAGCGCCCGGGGCGGCATGCCGGGTGGTGCCCGGGGACGAATTCGAGCGGACGCCCGGCCGCCAGCGCCTCGACGTCGCCCTTCGCGTCGTAGAAATCGACCGCAGGCGACTTGTCCGACCATTGCTCCGGAACACGCCCGCCATGGGCCAGGCCGGCAATGCGTTCCGGCTGCACTTCCATGTCGGCGGTGTCCCCCTCGAAGCAACGCCCGATCTCGAAAAGGCGCACCCGCGACTCGCCGCGGTTCAGGTTCGCCCGCAGGGTGTCCACCAGCCCGGCCAGCAGGGTGGTTCGCATGACGCTCATCTGGCTGGCGATCGGGTTCGCCAGCCGCACCGGGGCTTCGCTGCCCGCGAAATCGCGTTCCCACTCCGCGGCCACGAAGCTGTAGGTGATGACTTCCTGGTACCCCAGGGCCGCCAGCGCGTGCCGAAGGTCGAAGCGGCTGCGCCGGCCCTCGCGCAGCGGCAGCATGGGCAGGCTCGAGCGCGGCGCCTGCGCGGGCACGTGCTCGTAGCCGTGGATGCGAGCGATCTCCTCGACGAAGTCCTCCTCGATCGAAAGGTCGAAGCGCCAGCTCGGCGGCGTCGCCGCGATGCCGCCGGGCTTTTCCTCCGGCAGGCACGACAGGCGCTTCAGGGTCGCGTGCATCTCCGCATCGTCCACGGCATAGCCGAGCAGCTTGCGAACGCGCTCCGGGCGGACGAGCACCGCGGGCCGGGCGGGCAACTCGCCGCGCGCATGCGTCAGGGGTCCAGCCTCGCCGCCGCAGATCTCGAGGGTGAGCGCCGTGGCGCGCTCGATCGCGCTGCCCGTGGCCCCGAAATCGACGCCGCGCTCGTAGCGATAGGCCGCGTCGCTCGACAAGCCCAGCTCGCGCGCTTTCCCCTGGACCACCTCGGGCGGGAAAAACGCCGCCTCGTAGAACACCTCGGTGGTGCCCTCGCCGACCATCGTGGCGTGGCCGCCCATGACGCCGCCCAGCGCTACGGGACCGTTGGCGTCGGTGATGGCCAGCAACCGGGGGCGATGGGAGACTTCCTGGTCGTTCAGCAGCTTGAGGTGCTCGCCCGGCTTCATGAAGCGCACTTCGATCGCGCCTTCCAGGCGCGCGTGGTCGAAGGCGTGCATGGGCTGGCCGCGCTCGAGCATCACGTAGTTGGTGATGTCCACGAGGGGCCGGATCGCGCGCAGGCCCGCGCGCTCCAGGCGGCGCACCATCCAATCGGGCGTCCGCGCGTTCGCGTCGAGGCCGCGGATCACCCGGCCGAAATACTGGCCGCAGGCCGCGGGCTCGGAGATGCGAACCTCGCGCGCATCCGCGATCGCCGTCGGAACAGGCGCGGCAGTGGGCAGTCGCAGCTCGGCGCCGGTGATCGCGGCGAGGTCGCGCGCGATGCCGAACATCGACAGGCAGTCGCCGCGGTTGGGCGTGAGCTTGAGCGTGAGATAGGTGTCGTCGAGGCCGAGGACCTCGCGCACGTCGTGGCCCACCGGGGCAGCATCCTCGAGCACCAGCAGGCCCGCGTGGTCCTGCGACAAGCCGAGCTCGCGCGCCGAGCACAACATGCCGCTCGATTCGACGCCGCGCAACTTGGCCTTCTTGATCTCGAGGCCGGGCAGCTTCGCGCCCACCAGCGCGCAAGGCACCTTCTGCCCGGTGGCGACGTTGGGCGCCCCGCACACGATCGTGAGCGCCTCGCCCGTGCCCGCATCCACCTGGGTGATGCGCAACTTGTCGGCGTTCGGATGCGGCTCGACGCTTTTCACGTGGCCCACGACGATGCCGGAGAACTGCGCCGCGACCGGCGCGACCTCCTCGACCTCGAGCCCCGCCATGGTGAGCTTGCGCGCAAGCTCCGCCACCGGCATGTCGCCGAGGTCGACCAGCTCCCTCAGCCATTGCACGGAGACCTTCATCGGAATTGCGCCAGGAACTTCATGTCGTTCTCGAAGAAGAGGCGCAGGTCGCCCACGCCGTACTTGAGCATCGCCAGCCGGTCGAGCCCCATGCCGAACGCGAAGCCTGAATATTTCTCGGGATCGACGCCGCCGTTGCGAAGCACGTCGGGATGCACCACGCCGGCCCCCGCGATCTCCAGGTACGTGGGCTCGCCGTCCTTGCGCGAGCCGTTCGATTCCGTCGGCTCGTTCCTCGACCACTCCATGTCGATCTCCACACCCGGCTCGACAAACGGGAAGTACGACGGTCGGAAGCGGATGCCGATGTCCTCGCGCTCGAAGAAGGCGCGGCAGAACTGGGTGACGGTCGCCTTGAGGTCGGCGAGGCTGATGCCTTCGTCCACCCACAGGCCCTCGATCTGGTGGAACATCGGCGAGTGCGTCGCGTCGTGGTCCTTCCGGTACACGCGACCCGGGCAGATGATGCGGATCGGCGGCGCGTGAGTCCGCATGTAGCGGATCTGCACCGGCGAAGTCTGCGTGCGCAGCACGCGGTCCGAGCCTGCGATGTAGAACGTATCCTGCATGCTCCGCGACGGATGGTCCGGAAACATGCGCAGCGCCGTGAAGTTGTGGAAGTCGTCCTCGATCTCGGGCCCGTCGGCGACCTCGAACCCCATGGTCGCGAAGAGCTTCTCGGCATGCTCCTGCGCGCGCGTGATCGGATGCAGGCCGCCCATTCCGCGCGTACGGCCGGGCAGCGTCACGTCCACCGCCTCCGCCGCGAGGCGCGCATCGAGCTCGCTTGCCAGGATGGCATCGCGCCGCGACTGGATCAGCGCTTCCACACGCGCCTTCGCCTGGTTGATCGCCGCGCCCGCGCGCGGGCGCTCCTCCGCGGAGAGCTTGCCCAGCCCCTTCAGCAGCTCCGTGAGCGTGCCGGCCTTGCCGAGGAAGCGCGCCTTCGCCTGCTCCAGGTCGGCCACGCTAGCGGTGGAGGAGATGGCGGCCGATGCGTCGGCCACGATGCGATCGAGTTGCTCTTGCATGAAAAAAGGGGCTCTTCCGAGCCCCTTCCCTTCTTCTTGGTGTTGTCGGTCTACTTAGGCTGCGAGGCTCGCCTTGGCCTGTTCGACGATCTTGCCGAACGCGGGCTTGTCGAACACCGCGAGGTCGGCGAGGACCTTGCGGTCCACCTCGATCCCGGCCTTCTTCAGGCCGGCCATGAACTGGCTGTAGCTCACGCCGGCTTCGCGGGCGCCGGCGTTGATGCGGGTGATCCAGAGCGCGCGGAACTCGCGCTTCTTGTTGCGGCGGTCGCGGTAGGCGTATTGCCCCGCCTTCATCACCGCTTCCTTGGCGATCCGGTAGACGTTCTTGCGGCGGCCGCGGAACCCCTTGGCCTGCTCCAGGACCTTCTTGTGGCGCGCGCGCGCCGTCACTCCACGTTTTACGCGAGGCATGGCGGCTCCTTATCCGTTGGGAAGCATGGCTTTCACGTGCGCGAGGTTGGTCGCATGGACCGAACCCACGCCGCGAAGCTGGCGCTTGTTCTTGGTGGTGCGCTTGGTGAGGATGTGGCGCTTGCCCGCCGAGTAACGCTTGATCGAGCCGCTGCCGCGGACCCGGAAGCGCTTGGCGGCGCCACTCTTGGTCTTCATCTTGGGCACGATGGCCCTCCTTTCACTGCCTTGGTGCAGCAGGTGGCGGAACCCTTCCGCGCTTAGAACCTGAAGACACCTTTTGGTGTTGCTTCCCTGCTCGCCGGCGCAGGTCGGCGGCCTTGCCGCCCGATCCGGTACGCCGTTCCCGCCGAGTTTTACGCGCTCAGCTAATGCTTCTTCTTGGGCGCCAGGATCATGATCATCTGCCGCCCTTCCATCTTCGGCCACTGCTCGACCGCTCCGTACGGCGCGAGATCCGCCTCGACCCGCTTCAGCAGCGCCACGCCGAGCTCTTGGTGGGCCATCTCGCGGCCGCGGAAGCGAAGCGTCACCTTGGTCTTGTCGCCCTCCTGCAGGAAGCGGGTGAGGTTGCGGACCTTGATCTTGTAGTCCCCCTCGTCCGTCCCGGGCCTGAACTTCACTTCCTTGACCTGGATCTGCTTCTGCTTGAGCTTGGCCTCATGGGCCTTCTTGCTCTCGCGGTACTTGAACTTGCCGTAGTCCATCAACCGGCAGACCGGCGGCTTCGCCGTGGGCGCGATCTCGACCAGGTCGATGTCGCTTTCCTCCGCCATGCGCATCGCCTCCTGGATGCTGACGATGCCGATCGGCTCTCCTTCGACGCCGACGAGGCGAATCTCCGGGCTGGTGATCTCCCCGTTGATGCGAACTGCTTTGTCCTGAGCTATGCGAAAAATCCTTTAAAAATCAATCGTATGCGCGGCAGCCAAGTGCGCTGCGGAGCCCCTTTGGTCCTCATTTGCGAGACGCCACCTCGGCTTGCAGGCGCGAAATAAAGGCCTCGAGCGGGACAGGGGCCAGGTTCTCTCCGGCACGCGTCCTCGCCGAGACCGTCTTCGCGGCGACTTCCTTATCTCCCAGGACCAGCTGGTAAGGAAGCTTTTGGATGCTATGTTCCCGAATTTTATACGTTATTTTCTCGTTCCGCAAATCGCTGGCGACGCGGAAGCCGGCACTGCGCAGGCCCTGGGCGACTTCGCGGACATAGGCCTCCTGGCGGTCGGTCACGTTCATGACCACCACCTGCACGGGCGCGAGCCACAGGGGAAGCGCGCCGGCATGGTTCTCGATGAGGATGCCGATGAAGCGCTCCATGGAGCCCACGATGGCGCGGTGCAGCATGACCGGATGCTTGCGCGTGTTGTCCTCGTCCACGAACTCCGCCCCCAACCGCACGGGCATGTTGAAATCGACCTGCATCGTGCCGCACTGCCACACGCGGCCGATCGCGTCCTTGAGCGAATACTCGATCTTTGGCCCGTAGAAGGCACCCTCGCCCGGCGTCACCTCGAACTGCACGCCCGACTGGCGCAACGATTCCATCAGCGCATGCTCGGCCTTGTCCCACGAGTCGTCCGAGCCCACGCGCTTCTCCGGCCGCGTCGCCACCTTGTAGATGATGTCGTTGAAGCCGAAGTCGGCATACACCTTCTGCAGCAGTGCCGTGAAGGCCGCGCATTCCGGCAGGATGTCGTCCTCGCGGCAGAAGATATGGCCATCGTCCTGCACGAAACCGCGCACCCGCATGAGGCCGTGCAGCGCGCCCGAGGGCTCATTGCGGTGGCAGGAGCCGAACTCGCCGTAACGCAGCGGCAGGTCGCGGTAGCTGCGCAGGCCCTTGTTGAAGATCTGCACGTGGCCGGGGCAGTTCATCGGCTTCACCGCGAAGTCGCGCTTCTCCGACTCCGTCGTGAACATGTTGTCCTTGTAGTTCTCCCAATGCCCCGAGCGCTCCCACAGCGCGCGGTCCAGGATCATCGGCGCGCGGACCTCCTGGTAGCCGTTGTCCTGGTAGACGCGGCGCATGTATTGCTCCACCTGCTGCCACAAGGCCCACCCCTTGGGGTGCCAGAAGACCATCCCGGGCGCCTCGTCCTGCCAGTGGAAGAGGTCGAGCTGCGTGCCGATGCGGCGATGGTCGCGCTTCTCGGCCTCATCAAGCATCTTCAGGTACGCGTCCTGGTCTTCCTTCTTGGCCCAGGCGGTGCCGTAGATGCGCTGCAACATCTCGTTCCTGGAGTCCCCGCGCCAATACGCGCCGGCGACCTTCATCAGCTTGAAGACCTTGAGCTTGCCCGTGGAGGGCACGTGGGGGCCGCGGCAGAGGTCGATGAAGTCGCCCTCGCGGTAGAGGCTGATGCCTTCCTCCGAGGGGATGGCCCCGATGATCTCCGCCTTGTACTTCTCGCCGATCGAGTGGAAGAACTTCACCGCCTCGTCGCGGTTCCATTCCTCGCGAGCGACAGGCAGGTCCTTCTTGGCCAGCTCGGCCATGCGCTTCTCGATCGCCTCGAGGTCCTCGGGCGTGAAGGGCCGCTTGTAGGCGAAGTCGTAGTAGAAGCCGTTCTCGATCACCGGCCCGATGGTGACCTGCGCGTCGGGAAAAAGCTCCTTCACGGCGTACGCGAGCAGGTGCGCGGTCGAGTGGCGGATGAGGTCCAGCCCTTCGGGGTCCTTGTCGGTGACGATGGCGAGGCTCGCATCGCGATCGATGCGGTGCGTGACGTCGACCAGCTTGCCGTCCACCTTGCCGCCCAGCGCCGCCTTCGCGAGGCCCGGGCCGATGGAGGTGGCGACGTCCTTCACCGTGACGGCGTCGTCGAATTTGCGGACCGAGCCGTCCGGGAGCGTGATGTTGATCATGATGGTATGGGCCCTGCTGTTCGTGGTTGCCTGCTTAGCTCTGGAGACAGACCCCGAACCGAGCACGGGAGAAAACCAGGGTCTGTCCCCAATAAAAAAGCGCGGACGAGCCGCGCTTTTTTTCAGGTTCCTGGACGCGAGCCCGCCTACCGAATGCCTCCGGTGAACGATGTAGTTGGCGGTCTCATAACCATGCGGGCCCTTTCGCGGCCGTGATGCGTCCTGGATACGGAAATCATACCACCCCGGCCGCGGGCCGCCGCTCGGCGCCGGCTAGGATCTCCGGCAGGAGTGAGGGATCCAGCGGCTTCACCAGGTGGCTGTCGAAGCCGCAGTCGAGCGACTTGCGCCGGTCGTCCTCGGTGCCGTAGCCCGAAAGCGCCACCAGGTACACGTCGGTCATGCCGAGGTCGCGGCGCATGCGCACCGCCGCCTCGTGGCCGGACAGGCCCGGCAGCCCGATGTCCATGAAGACGACTTCGGGCCGGAACTCGGCAGCCGCGCGCAACGCGGCATTGCCGTCGTGCGCCTGGCTCGTCTTCTGCCCCAGCAGCTCCAGCATCATCGCCAGCGTCTCCGCCGCGTCGATGTTGTCGTCCACGACCAAAACGCGCTTGCCTGTCGTCGCGTGTGCAGACGGCGAGCCTGCCTCGGCCGCGAGCGGCGCCTCCTCGGCGACGGTGCGCGGCAGGCGCACCTGGAAGGTGCTCCCCTTGCCCAGCCCTTCGCTATGCGCCTGCACCGCGCCGCCATGGCGGCGAACCAGGTCCTGCACCAGCGCGAGCCCGATGCCCAGACCCTTGCGCGTGCGCTCGGGGGATTCGTCGACCTGCACGAAGAGGTCCCATACCTGCTTGAGCTTGTCCGGCGGGATGCCGATGCCGTTGTCCTTCACGCTGATCACGATCTCCGAAGGCTCCGCGCGCGCGCTCACCTCGATGCGCCCGCCCGGCTCGGTGTACTTCACTGCGTTGAGCACCAGGTTCTCAAGGATCTGCTGCAGGCGCACGCGGTCGGCCACCACCTTGAGCGAATCTGCGGGCAAGTCGAGCACGAGCTGGTGGCCCAGCGTCCTCACCGGCCCTTCGCACGATTCCATCGCATGGCGGATCTCGGCGCAGACGTCCACCGGCTCGCGGCGCAACTCGATCACGCCGCGGGTGATGCGGGAAATGTCGAGCAGGTCCTCGACCAGTCGCGACATCTGCGCGACCTGGCGATCCATGGTTTCGAGCAGCGATCGCGCCCGCCCCGGGTCGACCTCGGCCTGCGAGCGCAGCATGTGCAGCGCCGCCCGCATCGGCGCAAGCGGGTTGCGCAACTCGTGCGAAAGGGTTGCGAGGAACTCGTTCTTGCGGCGGTCGGCAGCCTGGATCTCCTCGTAGAGGAGGCAGTTGTCGAGCGCGGCAGCCACGCGTCCCGCGAGGTTGTCGGCGAGGGAGAGGTCCGCGCCGGAAAGGCGGCGCGACGAAGGTCCCATGGCGAGCAGCAATGCCCCGCGCGTCTTGCCGCGGGTAACCAGCGGGAAGGCGTGGATCTCGCCGGCGGGCGTGTCGTCCGGCGCGTCGGCATCGAGGGGCAGGGCGAGCCGTTCGGTGAGGGCGTGGGCGCCTCGCGCCACGACGCGAGACTGCTGCTCCGCCAGCACCGCCTCGAAGGACTCGCGGTGAGCGCCGAGGTATCCGTCCCATCCGGGCACGGACGCGGTGCGGCGAACGCGCGGCGCGCCATCTTCGCCCACTGCCGCGACCGCGCAGTAGTCCGCCAGGAACGGCACGGCGAGCGTCGAGGCCGCCTTGAGGATCGTGTCCGCGTCGAGCGAGCTCGCGATGGCCTGCGTCGCCTCCGCAAGGAAACTCGCCCGGCGTTGCTGCTCCTCGGCGGCCGAGCGCGCCGCCTGTTCCCGGGCGAGGGCCACCCGTTCGTCGGAGCGCTTGCGCAGCTCGGCGTTGAGCCGGTGCAGCTGCACCAGGGCCTTCACCTTGCTGCGCAGGATGTTGGGCACCACGGGCGAGAGGATGTAGTCGACCGCGCCAAGCGAATAGCCGCGGGCAGTGTGCATCTCGTCGGCGAACGCGGTGATGAAGATGATCGGCGTGTGCGCCGACTTGCGGCGCGAGCGGATCAGCTCGGCGGTCTCCAGGCCGTCCATGCCCGGCATGTTCACGTCGAGCAGGATCACCGCGCAGTCGTTGTCGAGCAGCCAGCGCAGCGCCTCCTCGCCCGAAGAGGCCGTCACGATGTTCTGGTCCAGCTCCTCCAGGATGGTGCGGAACACGACCCGCTTGTCGAGGCGATCGTCGACGATGAGTATGTTCGAGCGCTCGGCCTGCGCAACTCCGGCCAGGATCTCGTCGGGCGTCGCGATTGCGGGGGTATGGGCGTTCATCGATTCCTCATTTCTGCAGCCAGGCCTTCAACACCGTGAGCAGCTGCTCACGGTCCACGGGCTTGGACAAGTAGTCCCAGGCGCCCGCTTCGATGCAGCGTTCCCGGTCGCCGCGCATCGCCTTCGCGGTGACGGCGACGATCGGAAGGTCGCGGCAGTGGGACATCTTGCGGATCTCGCGCGTGGTCTCGAGGCCGTCCATCTCCGGCATCATGATGTCCATCAGGATGATGTCGAGGTTGCCGCGCTCGGCGAGCGCGATCGCCTCGCGTCCGTTGTCCGCGGTCTTGATCTCCATGCCGTAGTCCTCCAGCACGGACGACAGCGCGAAGATGTTGCGGATGTCGTCGTCCACGATCAGCACGCGCCGTCCGGCGAGCGCCTTGGTCGAGCCGTAGAGATCGGCCAGCACCTTGGCGTGCTCGTCCTTCATGCGGGAGGCATCCAGGTGCAGCGCGAGCACCACCTGGTCGAGCAGGCGCTCGATCGAATGCACCTCGCGCACGCCCGGGATGTGCTCGAGCGTCGTCACGTTGGCCGCGCCCACCGAGGCGGCGAGCCGGCGGCCGTAGGCGATGACCGGGGCCGGAGAGGAATGGCGCTCGCGTACCTCCTCCATCACCGCGAGGAGGTCGAGCTCCGGAGTCTCCGGGTTCACCACCGCGCAGTCGATGCGCCCTTCGCGCAAAAGCTCCGCCGCGCGCGGCCCGTCGCTCGCCGAGATGATGTCCACGCCGTCGATGCCGGACAGGTATTCCCTCACCGTGGCGAGCCGAACCGGGTCCGGCTCCACCAGCAGCAGCTGGCGATGGTCGCTGGTGGTGAACTTGTAGATCTCCTCCAGCACTTCGTCCACCGCCTTGCGGCTCTGCAGCGGCTTGGCGATGAACCGCCGCGCGCCGCTGTCGAGCGCGCGCGTGCGCGCCTCCTCCGTCGAGATAACGTGCACCGGGATGTGGCGCACGTTGATGTCGTTCTTCAGGCGCGAGAGCACGCGCCAGCCCTCGATGTCGGGCAGGAAGATATCGAGCAGGATCGCCGACGGACGCATCTCGCCGATCATCGACAGCGCCGTGGTGCCCTGGGTCGTGACCACGCCCTTGAAGCCCTGCTCCCGCGCGGCCTCCAGCAGGACCCGCGCGAAGGCAAGGTCGTTCTCCACGATCAGCACCGAGCGCTCGCCCGGATGCACCGATTCGCGGTCGTCGTCCGCCTCGTTGATCGCGATGGGCAGCGCCGCGGCCTCCTCCTCCATCGAGGCGCCCATTCCGTCCTGCGCGACCTTCTCGGCCAGGCGGCGCTCGGCCGCGTGCCGGGCGGCCTCAATGGCGGCGCTCGCCACCGCCGCGGCATCGCTCGACTTGCGCGACCCGCGCGCCGGCGGGAAGGCCTGCGGCAGGTATAGCGAAAAGACGCTGCCCTTGTTGGGCGCGCTCACCAGGCGGATCTCGCCGCGCAGCAGGCGCGAGAGCTCGCGCGAAATGGCAAGCCCCAGGCCCGTGCCGCCGTACTTGCGGCTGGTCGAGCCGTCGGCCTGCTGGAACGCCTCGAAGATGATCTGCTGCTTGTCGCTCGGGATGCCGATGCCGGTGTCGGTGACCGAGAACTCGATCACGTCGCTCGACTTGTTGAGGTCGTCGTTGTCGGCGCTCCAGCCCGCCTCGGCCGGGCGGATGACGAGGTTCACCTCGCCCTTGTGCGTGAACTTGAACGCGTTCGACAGCAGGTTGCGCAGGATCTGCTGCAGGCGCTTCGCGTCGGTGGAAACCGCCTTCGGCAGTCGCGGGTCCATGCGAATCTCGAAGCCGAGGCCCTTCGTCTCGGCCACGTGGCGGAATGTCCGCTCGACGAAGCGCTGCAGCTCGTCCAGGCGGACTTCGCCCACGTCCACCGCGACCGTGCCGGACTCGATCTTGGACAGGTCGAGGATGTCGTTGATGAGCATGAGCAGGTCGTTGCCCGACGAATGGATCGTGCGCGCGAATTCCACCTGCTTGGCGTTCAGGTTGCCCTCGGCGTTGCCCGAGAGCTGGTCGGAGAGGATCAGCAGCGAGTTGAGCGGCGTGCGCAGCTCGTGCGACATGTTGGCGAGGAACTCCGACTTGTACTTGGAGGTGAGGGCGAGCTGCCGTGCCTTCTCTTCGAGCGCCTGGCGGGCCTGCTCCACCTCCGCGTTCTTGCGCTCCACCTCCTGGTTCTGGTGCGCCAGCAGCCGCGCCTTCTCCTGCAGCTCCTGGTTGGTGGTCTGCAGCTCCTCCTGGCGGCTCTGCAGCTCCTGCGCGAGCGCCTGGGATTGCGCGAGCAGGTCTTCCGTCCGCGTATTGGCCTCGATGGTGTTGATCACGACGCCGATGGATTCCGTGAGCTGGTCCAGGAACGCCTGATGGACGTCGCTGAACCCCTCGAAGGAGGCCAGCTCGACCACGCCCTTCACCTGGTTCTCGAACACCACCGGCAGCACGAGGATGTTGCGCGGCGGCGCGCTGCCCAGGCCCGAGGAGATGCGCAGGTAGTCCTGCGGCGGGTTGGTGAGCAAAATCTTGCGTTTCTCGAGCGCGCACTGGCCTACCAGGCCCTCGCCCATGCCGATGCGCCGGCCGAGCGCCACCTCGCCGTCGGAGGCGTAGCTCGCGAGCAGCGTGAGGTGCGGGGCCTCGTCCGGCCCGGAGAGCACGTGGAATTCCGCGTGCTGCGCGCTTACCACCGGCGCCAGCTCCGACAGGATGAGGCGGCCCACGGTGTTCAGCTCCTTCTGGCCCTGCAGCATGCGCGAGAACTTGGCGAGGTTGGTCTTGAGCCAGTCCGTTTCGGTGTTCTTCTGCGTCGTGTCGCGCAGGTTGCGGATCATCTCGTTGATGGTGTCCTTGAGCGCCGCGACCTCGCCCTTGGCCTGCACCGTGATGCTTCGCGTGAGGTCACCCTGCGTCACGGCCGTCGCCACCTCGGCGATCGCTCGCACCTGCGTGGTGAGGTTCTCCGCGAGCTGGTTCACGTTCTCGGTGAGTCCCTTCCAGGTGCCCGAGGCGCCCGGCACCTTCGCCTGGCCGCCCAGCTGGCCCTCGACACCCACCTCGCGCGCCACCGTCGTCACCTGCTCGGCGAACGTGGCGAGCGTCTCGATCATGCCGTTGATGGTGTCGGCCAGCGCCGCGATCTCGCCCTTGGCTTCCACCGTGAGCTTCTGCTTCAGGTCGCCGTTCGCCACCGCCGTCACGACCTTGGCGATCCCGCGAACCTGGTCGGTCAGGTTGCCGGCCATGGAGTTCACCGAGTCGGTCAAATCCTTCCACGTGCCCGACACGCCCTCCACCACCGCCTGGCCGCCCAGCTTGCCTTCGGTACCCACCTCGCGCGCGACGCGCGTCACCTCCGCGGCGAAGCTTCGCAGCTGGTCCACCATCGTGTTGATCGTCGTCTTGAGCTCGGCGATCTCGCCCTTCACGTCCACCGTGATCTTCTTCGAAAGGTCGCCCTTGGCCACCGCGGTGGTCACCTCGGCGATGTTGCGCACCTGGCCCGTGAGGTTCGAGGCCATGTAGTTCACAGAATCGGTCAGGTCCTTCCAAGTACCGGCAACGCCGCGCACCTGCGCCTGGCCGCCGAGCCTTCCTTCGGTACCCACCTCGCGCGCCACCCGCGTCACCTCCGCGGCGAACGACGAGAGCTGGTCCACCATTGTGTTGACCGTGTTCTTGAGCTCGAGGATCTCGCCCTTCACGTCCACCGTGATCTTCTTCGAAAGGTCGCCCTTGGCCACCGCCGTGGTCACCTCGGCGATGTTGCGCACCTGGCCCGTGAGGTTCGAGGCCATGGAGTTCACCGAATCGGTCAGGTCCTTCCACGTGCCTGCGACGCCCTTCACATCGGCCTGCCCGCCGAGGCGGCCCTCGGTACCCACTTCGCGCGCCACCCGCGTAACTTCCGCGGCGAACGACGAGAGCTGGTCCACCATCGTATTGATGGTGTTCTTGAGCTCGAGGATCTCGCCCTTCACGTCCACCGTGATCTTGCGCGAAAGGTCGCCCTTCGCCACGGCTGTCGTCACGTCCGCGATGTTCCGCACCTGGCCCGTGAGGTTGGACGCCATGTAGTTCACCGAGTCGGTCAGGTCCTTCCAGGTGCCCGAGACACCCTCGACTCGCGCCTGGCCGCCCAGCTTGCCTTCGGTGCCCACCTCGCGCGCCACGCGCGTAACCTCGGAGGCGAACGAACGCAGCTGGTCCACCATCGTGTTGATGGTGTTCTTCAGCTCTAGCACCTCGCCTTTCACGTCCACCGTGATCTTCTTGGAAAGGTCACCGGTCGCCACCGCCGTGGTCACCTCGGCGATGTTGCGCACCTGGCCGGTCAGGTTGCCGGCCATGGAGTTCACCGAATCGGTCAGGTCCTTCCACGTGCCCGCCACACCCTGCACGTCGGCCTGGCCGCCGAGCCTTCCTTCGGTACCCACCTCGCGTGCCACCCGCGTGACCTCCGCGGCGAACGACGAGAGCTGGTCCACCATCGTATTGATCGTGTTCTTCAACTCGAGGATCTCGCCCTTCACGTCCACCGTGATCTTGCGCGAGAGGTCGCCTCGCGCCACGGCGGTCGTGACGTCGGCGATGTTGCGCACCTGGGCCGTGAGGTTTCCGGCCATGGAGTTCACCGAGTCGGTCAGGTCCTTCCACGTGCCCGACACACCCTGCACGTCGGCCTGGCCGCCGAGCCGTCCCTCCGTGCCCACCTCGCGCGCCACCCGCGTCACCTCCGCGGCGAACGACGAGAGCTGGTCCACCATCGTGTTGATGGTGTTCTTGAGCTCGAGGATCTCGCCCTTCACGTCCACCGTGATCTTGCGCGAGAGATCGCCCTTCGCGACCGCCGTCGTCACGTCCGCGATGTTCCGCACCTGCGACGTGAGGTTCGAGGCCATCGAGTTCACGGAGTCCGTCAGGTCCTTCCACGTGCCCGCCACACCCTGCACGTCGGCCTGCCCGCCCAGCTTGCCTTCGGTGCCGACCTCGCGCGCCACGCGCGTGACCTCCGCGGCGAAGCTTCGCAGCTGGTCCACCATCGTGTTGATGGTGTTCTTGAGCTCGAGGATCTCGCCCTTCACGTCCACCGTGATCTTGGTCGAGAGGTCGCCGTTCGCGACCGCCGTCGTCACCTCGGCGATGTTTCGCACCTGGGCCGTGAGGTTGCCGGCCATGGAGTTCACCGAGTCGGTCAGGTCCTTCCACGTTCCGGCGACGCCCTTCACATCCGCCTGGCCGCCGAGCCGCCCTTCCGTGCCGACCTCTCGCGCCACCCGCGTGACCTCCGCGGCGAACGACGAGAGCTGGTCCACCATCGTATTGATGGTGTTCTTGAGCTCGAGGATCTCGCCCTTCACGTCCACCGTGATCTTGCGCGAAAGGTCGCCCTTCGCCACGGCCGTCGTCACGTCGGCGATGTTCCGCACCTGCGCCGTGAGGTTGCCGGCCATGGAGTTCACCGAGTCGGTCAAATCCTTCCACGTCCCCGACACGCCCTCCACCTTCGCCTGGCCGCCCAGCTTGCCTTCGGTACCCACTTCGCGCGCCACGCGCGTAACCTCGGAGGCGAACGAACGCAGCTGGTCCACCATCGTGTTGATGGTGTTCTTGAGCTCGAGCACCTCGCCCTTCACGTCCACCGTGATCTTCTTGGAGAGGTCACCGTTGGCGACGGCGGTCGTCACCTCCGCAATGTTGCGCACCTGGCCCGTGAGGTTACCGGCCATGGAGTTCACCGAGTCGGTCAGGTCCTTCCACGTGCCCGCGACGCCCTTCACCTTCGCCTGGCCGCCCAGCTTGCCTTCGGTGCCCACCTCCCGCGCCACCCGCGTCACCTCCGCGGCGAACGACGAGAGCTGGTCCACCATCGTGTTGATCGTGTTCTTGAGCTCGAGGATCTCGCCCTTCACGTCCACCGTGATCTTGCGCGAGAGGTCGCCGCGCGCCACCGCCGTGGTCACGTCGGCGATGTTGCGCACCTGGCCCGTGAGGTTCGAGGCCATGTAGTTCACCGAGTCGGTCAGGTCCTTCCACGTGCCCGACACGCCCTCCACCACCGCCTGGCCGCCCAGCTTGCCTTCGGTGCCCACCTCGCGCGCCACACGAGTCACCTCCGATGCGAACGAGCGCAGCTGGTCCACCATCGTGTTGATGGTGTTCTTGAGCTCGAGCACCTCGCCTTTCACGTCCACCGTGATCTTCTTGGAGAGGTCACCGTTCGCGACCGCGGTCGTCACCTCGGCGATGTTGCGCACCTGGCCGGTCAGGTTGCCGGCCATGGAGTTCACCGAGTCTGTAAGGTCCTTCCACGTGCCAGCGACACCCTTCACCTTCGCCTGGCCGCCCAGCTTGCCTTCGGTACCCACCTCGCGCGCCACGCGCGTCACCTCCGAGGCGAAGGAGCCGAGCTGCTCCACCATCTTGTTGACGGTCTTGGCGGTCTTCAGGAATTCGCCTTCGAGGGGCCGGTCGTCGACCTCGAGCGCCATGGTCTGCGAAAGGTCGCCCTGCGCCACCGCGCCGATCACGCGCGCCGTTTCCGAGGTCGGGTGGACGAGGTCGTCGATGAGCGCATTGACGGAGATGATCTGGTCACGCCAGAAGCCGCGCACATCGGTCATCATCGCGCGTTGCTTGAGCTTGCCCTCCTTGCCGACCTTCTGGCGCAGGCGCGCCAGCTCCTCGGCCATGCGCTCGTTCAGCTCCACTACGTCGTTGAACGCCTCGGCGATCTTGCCGGGCATCCCGGTCCATTCCACCGGCAGCCTCACGCCGCCGTCGCCGTGCTTGAGCGCGGACAGCGCGGACAATATGTACTTCGCGTCCGGCAGCCCGATCACTTCGCCGGCGCGCGCCGCGGCCTCCCCGTGGCCGTTGGCGGGGGCTTTCGCCGCGGCGCGCTTGCGCGCTGCCAGCGTGCCCGTCTCGTTTGCAGTCTTGGTCATTTGCGCGTCCCCTCCTGGTTGTGCGCACCGAGGAACCGGTCGATGGTCCTGACCTGGTCGTCGATGTTCCCCTTGAGCTTCTCGATGGCCCTCTTTAGGGCGGCATCGTCCATCTTTCCGGACTCGATGAGGTGCAGCCACCCGGCCATGGCCGAGAGCGGCGTGCGAAGGTCGTGCGACAGCTTGCGAGCCGCATCGATGCCCAGCCCGCTGCTGCTACCTCCCTGAGCGAGCGCCTCGGCATCGAGCAGCGCAAGGCTCGCCTCGCCGCTGCTGATGGCCTGGCGCGCCTCTTCGAGGGTGGATACTTCCTTGATGGGAATCCCGGCGCTGCGCAGGGCCGCCGCCGCGTTCCGGGCAGCCTCGCTCGAGATCCGCACGACTGTGCTGGTCATGGCGTTAAGGCGGCCACCCGGAAGACAAGCTTGCCTACGGGGAAGCCACCTGCAAATAAAGTTGCAATCGAGTATAGGCTCCGGTTCTCGGACAAAATGTAGGAGCCGACCTACAGGTAACTCTTTCCACCCTGGGCCACGTGGAGGGCCCTAAAATGCTGGAAACACGCGGGTTTACGCCCCAATGGAAAAAATGGCACACGGTCCGCTGAAGGTATTCATTGCCGACGACTCGAAGCCGGTGGCAGATATGCTTACAGAGCTGCTTACGCAGCCGGGCAGCATCGAAGTGGTGGGCACCGGGGCAACGGAGACGGCGGCGATCGAATCGATCCGCACGATGAAACCTGATGTCGTCGTCCTCGACCTGCAGCTCGAGTCGGGATCCGGGACCAACGTGATCCGCGCCGTCCGCGCCATCGACGACCTGGCGTCCACCAAGCTGATGGTGACCTCCAACCACACCGCCCCGCAGCTGAAGGCCGGTTGCCTCGAGCTGGGCGCCGACGGCTACTTCGACAAGGTGAAGGAGCTGGCGCAGCTGGCCGCACGGCTGGCCGAGCTCGCCCGCGAAAAGCAGGGTTGAGCACGCGCGGGGCCCATCGGTAGGAGCTGCCCTTCCCGGACATCCCATGAAAGCAGCAGCGCAATCGACTCCAGAAATCGTTCGCGACTTCGAGCGCGTGTCGCCCGAGGTGGTGGCCGAAGCGTCGCGCTTCGCCGCCTCCATCCTGGCCGACGTGGCCGGCCGCCGGGGCACGATGCACGGTCGCATCGCGCCGCTGGCGCCGTCGATGCGGATGGCAGGTCCCGCGTTCACCGTGGATGTGCGCGCCGGAGACAACCTCATGGTGCACGCCGCGGTCGCCCTGGCCAGGCCCGGTGACGTGCTGGTGATCGACGGCAAGGGCGACTTGTCCTGCGCGCTCATGGGCTCGCTCATGATGAACACCTGCCGCGAGGCGGGCATCGCCGGCGTCGTGATCGACGGCGCCGTCCGGGACGTGGACGAGCTGCGGGAATTGGGCTTCCCGGTGTACGCGGCCGGCGCGAATCCCAACGGCCCGACGAAGCTCGTGCCTGGCCGCATCAACTGGCCGATCTCCTGTGGAGGCATCGCGGTCCGCCCGGGCGACCTGGTCGTGGGAGATGCCGACGGCGTGGTGGTGATCGAACGCGAGAAGGCGCCGCAGCTGCTTCCATCGGCCGCGAAGAAGGTCGCCGAGGAGAAGGCGCGCCTGGAGGAGATCGTCTCGGGACGCCAGCTCAAGCCCGGATGGCTCGACGCGGCACTGCGCTCGGTGGGCGTCCTCGGCCCCGACGAGAGCCTCTGACCCTCGGGCAGCTCCAGGAGCATGCTCGCGCGGACTTTCTCCCGGCCTTCGTTCGACGACGCCTTCGCTGGCGAAGCGTTAGTGGCTGCGATGCTCGCGTTCGAGGCCGGGCTCGCGCGCGCCCAGGCCGCGGAAGGCCTCATCCCGGGCGAGGCCGCAACCGTGATCGAACACGCCTGCGCGCAACTGCCGCGCGATGTCGACGCATGGATCGCGCAAGCGCGGCGCTCGGCCTCGCTCGCGGTGCCGTTGGTGAACGCGCTTCGCGCCCGCCTGGGCACTCCCCACGCCGAGTACGTCCACTTCGGCGCGACCAGCCAGGACGTGCTGGACACCGCCATGGTCATCTGCCTGCGCACGTGCCTGGAGGAAGCGGACCGCTCGCTGGCGGGTGCCGTGCGCGGCCTCGCCGTGAAAGCCCGCGAGCATCGCGCCACGCCCATGCTGGGCCGCACGCTCCTGCAGCCGGCATTGCCGATCCCGGCGGGGCTCAAGATCGCGCGTTGGGCCGCGGCGCTGGCGCAGGATCGCGAGCGCTTGGCGGAGGCGGCGGCTGCAGGCCTGGCGGTGCAATTGGGAGGTCCCGTAGGGGCACTCGATGCCCTGGGGCCCAAGGGTCCCGCGGTGCGCCATCGCCTGGCCATGGCGCTCGGCCTGGCCGATGCGCGCGCCTGGCACACGCACCGCAACGCCTGGATCGACCTCCTCGACCGCGTCGCCCAGGTCGTCCTCACCGCAGGAAAGATCGCCCGCGACTTGGCCCTGCTCTCGCAGCCGGAGGTGGGAGAGATGCTCGAGGTGCCCTCCCGGGAAGACCGCGGCCGGTCGAGCTCGATGCCGCACAAGCGCAATCCCGTCGCCTGCGCGCATGCGCTCGCCGCCGCCACCGTCGCGCCGGGCCTGCTCGCCGCGCTGCATGCGAGCGGCATCGCCGAGCACGAGCGTGCCCTGGGCGGCTGGCAGGCCGAGTGGCTCCTCGTGCCGCAGCTCGCGGGCGCCTTGGGGACGAGCCTCGATTTCCTCGATACCATCGCCACATCACTGGTGGTGGATGCGGTTCGCATGAAGGTGAACGCGGTGGCCTACGGGGCGCCCGCACCGCCCGCGAGCCTCGAGGCGGCGGTGGACGAGCTGCTGGCCGAGCTGGCGCCCCACCTCGCGTGATTCCAGACGACAACGACAACAGGAGAAGCACATGGGACAGAAATCCATCGAGCGGGGCCTGAAGACGCGGCGCAAGGTGCTGGGCGACGAGTGGGTGGACCAGTCGGAGCGCAACAAGACCGCGTTCAACGCCGAATTCCACGACCTGCTCCACGGCTACTGCTGGGATGCGATCTGGAACCGGCCGGGGCTTGCGCACAAGATGCGGCGCGTCGTGGTGCTTTCGATCACCCTCGCGAACGGCCGCTGGGAGGAGTACAAGCTGCACGCCCGCGCCGCCCTCGAGTCGGGCGACCTCACCGAGGACGAGCTGAAGGAGATCCTGCTGCAGGCCGCGGTCTACGCCGGCGTGCCGACCGCCAATACCGGCTTTCGCGAGGCGCGCGAAGTCCTGGCGGCGGTGGCGGCGAAGCGCAAGCCCGCGGCGAAGAAGCGTCGATGAGGCCGGTCGACCTCCACTTCACCGACTCAGGCGGGCCCGGTGAAGCGGTGCTGCTCGCCCATGCCATCGGCTGCGACCATCGGATGTGGGACGACCTCGCCGCGCGCCTGGCGCCGCGTTTTCGCGTCGTGGCCATCGACGCGCGCGGACATGGCCGCAGCCCCGTGCCACGCCGGCCCTACACGCTGGAGCTGCTCGCCGACGACGCCTGCGCCGTCCTCGATCGCCTCGGCATTTCACGCGCGCATTGGGTGGGCCTGTCGATGGGCGGGATGGTCGGGCAAGCATTTGCGCTGCGGCATCCGGCGCGCATCAATCGCCTCGTCATCGCCAATTCCACCAGCACCTACGGCGACGAAGGCCGCCCGCTCTGGCAGGGGCGCATCAAGATGGTCCAGGAAGGCGGCCTCGCCGCGATCCGCGACAACGTCGAGGCGCGCTACTTTTCCGAGTCGTTCCGCCAGCGCGAGCCGGCGCGGGTCGAGGCGGTGATGACACGTTTCCTGGAGACGCCCGCCGAAGGCTACCTCGGCTGCTGCGACGCGATCTCGCACCTGGATTTCGCCGACGACCTCGTGCGGATCAAGGCGCGCACGCTGGTGATCGCCGGCGAGGCCGATGTGGGAACGCCGCCAGCGATGTCGCAGGCGATCGCAGCACGTATCCCCGGAGCGCGCCTGGCGACCATCCCGGGTGCGGCTCATCTGTCGGTGGCGGAGGCGCCGGAGGAATTTGCGCGCCTGGTGGTGGATTTCCTCGGAGCGCCCGGCTAGGTCGCGGGGCGCTCCTCGCGCGGCATGCCGAGGATGAAGAGGTTCGCCACCACGATGGTGGCCGCGAGGAACCAGAAGGTCGCCGTGAGCCCGTGGCGGTCGGCGATCATGCCGGCGATGAGCGGCGCGATCGAGGCGCCCAGCGCCTGCGCGCCGAAGAGGATGCCGATGCTCGTGCCGCCCATCTCCTTCGGCGTCGCCTCCAGGATCCACGCCTGCATCACCGGGCGCATGGCGTAGAGGAAGAACCCCAGGATCGCCACGAACACGATGAAGGCGTGCGAGCGGCCGGCGAAGGCCATGAACACCAGCACGACCGCCGTCATCAGCATGCTGGTCATCATGATGCTGCGCCGCCCCATCGAGTCCGAGAGGTGGCCGGCGATCGGCGCCGCCGTGAAGCCCGCGGCCTGCAGCGCGAAGAGCCCCGCCCCCACCCAGAAGGGCGAAAACCCCATCTCGTAGGCGAGGTACACCGGCAGGAACGTGAGCAGCGCGTTCTGCGTCATCGAGCGGAAGGCCGAGCTCGCCGTGAGCAGCACCAGCGAGCGGTTGCGGAAAAGCGCCGGCACCCCGCGGAAATATTCCGCCAGGCCGGTCGTACGCGCAGGGGCTCCATCCCCCGTCCCTCGTCCCCCGCCCCGCCTTTCGCCGAAAGTCATCGTCCCCAGCATCATCAACAAGAGCAGCGACATGACGAGCCCCGGCATCACGTTCAGCACGACGACTTCGCGCCACGTGAGCCACGTGAGCAGCGCGCCCACCGCCAATGGCGCGAGCGCATCGCCCGCGTTGCCGCCCATGCCGTGGATGGACAGCACCAGCCCCTTGCGCTCGGGATAAGTGCGCGCGAGCGTCGGGATGGCCGTGGGGTGCCACAGGCTGTTGCCGAAGCCCACCAGCGCCACACATCCCAGCAGCATGAGGTAGCCGTGGCTGAACCCCATCAGCAGGTACGGGAAGCCGACCCAGAAAAGCGACAGCGCCATCAGCAGGCCCTTGCGGCCGACGGTATCGACGATCACGCCGCCGGGCACATTGGCCACGGCGCCCGCCACGAACTGGCAGGTCATCACCAGCCCGATCTGCGAATAGCTGAGGCCGAGCTCCTTGCCGATGAGCGGCAGCAGCAGGTAGAACGTGGCGGGGTACCAATGCGTGAGCGCATGGCCCAGCGTGATGAGCCAGACCTCGCGGAAGGAACGCGGGGGCGGGGCGGGAGTCGGGGCGATGGCGGCGCTCATGGGCGCCATTGTCTCAGTAGAAGCGGTCGAAATGCACCTGCGGGAACGGCACGCGCTTCTCGATCAGCATGCGCTGCACTGCGTCCACCATCGGCGGGGGCCCCGCGAAGTAGTACTCGAGCTGCGCCCAGCGATCGCCGATGAAGGCGCGCGCCTGGTCGTGCACGAACCCGGTCGGCCCCTTCCAGCCCTGGGCGTCCTGGGCCTCGGACAGCACCGCGTGGAAGAAGACGCGCTCGCCGTAGCCGGGCAGCGCGCACAGCTCGCTTTCGCCGCAAAGGTCGCGCGTCGTTCGCGCGCCGTAGAAGATGTCGATGCGCCGGCCAGCGAGTGCCGGTGCGGCCGCCGCGGCACGCGCGATCGAAAGGATCGGCGCCAGGCCGGAGCCCCCGGCGATGCAGACGATGTCGCGCGGGCTCTGCTCCCGCAGGTAGGCCAGCCCGTACGGGGCGTCGAGGGTGATTGCGCTCCCCACGGGGACCTTGTCGAAAAGCGTCACGGTGCCCACGCCGCCAGGCACGCGCCGCACGATGAACTCGAGCGTGCCGCGGCCGTCGTCCACGTTGGACATCGAGTACGTGCGCGGGGCATCGAGGCCGGGCAGGTAGAAAAGCGCGTATTGCCCCGGCCGAAAGCCGGGCGATGCCGCGGCGCGGAAGCGGAACTCGCGCATGTCATGTGTGAGATCGCGCACGGCTTCGAGCGTGGCGGTGAATCGCGCCGGCCGGTGCAGCGGCACGTTGTCGGGCCGCAACCTCACCTTGATGGAGCAATCACCCGTGGGCCGCGCCTGGCAAGCGAGCACCCGGCCCTTCGCGCGATCGGCCTCGGGCAGGCCCGGCGCGTCGGGGCGCAGCGAAACGATGCTGCCCTCGAGGATCTCCACCTTGCAGGTGCCGCAGGATCCGGCGTTGCATTCGTACGGGAATCCCAGGCCGGCGCGCAACCCCGCGCGCAACAACGTGTCGTCGTCCGCGCACGGATACTCGGGCCCCTGCGCGATGCGGATGGTGCGCGTCATGCAACAATTCTAACTTCATGACGACGAAGATCCTGCCGCTCGCCGAAGCCGTGGCCCGCTTCGTGAAAGACGGCCACACGGTCGCGATGGAGGGATTCACCCACCTCATCCCCTTCGCGGCGGGCCACGAGATCATCCGCCAGCGGCGCCGCGAGCTCGAGCTCGTGCGAATGACCCCCGACATCCTCTACGACCAGATGATCGGCATGGGTTGCGCGCGCGCCATCCAGTTCTCCTGGGGCGGCAATCCGGGCGTAGGCTCGATCCACCGCTTCCGCGACGCCATCGAGAACGGCTGGCCCTGTCCGCTGGCGGTGCAGGAGCACAGCCACGCCGACATGGCAGGCCGCTACCAGGCCGGCGCCTCGGGCCTGCCCTTCTCGGTGCTGCGCGGCTACGTGGGCTCGGACTTGCCGAAGCACAACCCGAAGATCCGCTCGGTGACCTGCCCCTTCACGGGAGAGAAGCTCGCCGCCACGCCGGCGATCAACCCGGACGTCACCGTGATCCACGCGCAGCGCGCCGATCGCAAGGGCAACGTCTTGATCGAGGGCATCGTCGGCATCCAGAAGGAAGCGGTGCTGGCGGCGAACGCCGCGATCGTGACGGTGGAGGAGATCGTCGACGACCTCGCCGCGCCCATGAACGCGTGTTACCTGCCGCACTGGGTGCTCTCGGCGGTCTGCCCGGTCCCCCGCGGCGCGCACCCCAGCTACGCCCACGGCTACTACGGGCGCGACAACGCCTTCTGCAAGGCGTGGGATCCCATCTCTCGCGAGCGCGAGCCCTTCCTCGCCTGGATGGAGAAGCACGTGCTCGGCACGAAAACCCACGCAGAGTTCCTGCAGTCCATCGGTTGATTTCCTTTCCCCTTTCCCCTTTCCCCTTTCCCCTTTCCCCTTTCCCCTTTTCCCC
>Ga0196977_1000055_pt1 | contig 81974 bp, 72 predicted proteins | sample S3v_1013CmetaG_FD_148634 | JGI IMG/M metagenome (GOLD analysis project Ga0196977, IMG submission 148634) | Soil microbial communities from Anza Borrego desert, Southern California, United States - S3+v_10-13C | ecosystem: Environmental > Terrestrial > Soil > Desert | place: USA: California...
TTCAACGCCCCCGGCGAATCCACAAAACTGTCGTGATCGTCACGCGGGTAATTGTGGACGTCGCAGTAGTCGATTGACGGTATCGCATGATCCGCAAGCCACTCGCGCCGTTCAGACGACGAACGATAGCCCCATGCTCCCGGCGCGACCAGATGATTCGGATCGAGCGATTTCAAGTACGCACTCATCTCCGCAAACCATGAGCGTCTTTCAGCCCAACGCCCGGTGATCACCTGCGCTTCATTCATCAATTCCCAACCAAAGATCGTCGGATCGTCGCGATACAACACGCCGGTGATCGTATTCCGGCGCGTCGCTAGTTTTTCGATGTGTTCGCGATAGAGCCGCCGCGTTTCCGGGTTTGAATAAAACAGAATCGCTTTTTCGTTGTTGATGCCAAACTTATAACTATCATCGGCAGCATCGTTGATTCCGGCCCACCGCAAATACTGCGTAACGCCACCCGTGTCGCGCCACCAGTTAGTCAAACAAAGCTGCACGTAAATCTTGTTCTTCGCTGCTTCAGCGATAACTTTATCGAGATGCACAAAGGCATCTTCATTCCACTGCCCGGGCGCGAGGCGAAACGAATGGTTCCGCGGCCAGTCAGCGAAATCCGCCATTGGTTTGACGTCGTTTGGCCCGCCTTCGCCAAACGCCCACACACGCACGACTTTGATTCCCGCCTGCGCGGCCTGACGCAGCGTTTCCGGCATCCGCGCGCGGTCGTCGTCGCGATACATCACGGCAACGTTTGCCCCGACAAATCGAAACGGACGATTACCAACAAAGAACCGTCCGCCACGCTGCCGCACAAAGGCGTTTGGAAGCGTAGAATTCGTCCCCACATTCGGTGACGCCACCAGATAAAGAAACGCCGCGCTTGCAACTAACACCAGCGCGGCAACAGCGATATGTCTCTTATTCATCAAGCCCATCAAATCCGAGCGATTCTATCGTGGGCTGGTCATGCGCACAAAACCCATAATCGCACACACCGCGCCCAGCACCACAAACAGATTAAAGAACGCTCCGACTCCCAACGCCAGCGTCAGGTCGGCCGTGTTTTCGCTCATGCCGAGAAACACAAACACTCCGAACAGCAGGAAGTGAAGGTGATAGATGATCAAACAAACGGCGGCGTAAGAAAACCAGCGGGCCGAAGGTCCGAATGCCGACGATCGCGCAAAGCCGAGCACGGCAGCGATCAACCAGGCGATGCCACCGGCAATCAACAACAGCAAAGTGACAAGGAAGAAGTAGTTTGGCTGCGTGGCCCGAAGCTGCTGCAAGAGCATCAGGTGTGCGAGAAACATTGGCTTTGAGTATCTCCTTTGTGGGCTACCACTTCACAGAACAAATTCAAAATAAGCCTTCAAAAAACAAGCGCCGTCTGCGCACTTGAGCCGCTTTGGTATGTGCACAAACGGCGTCCCAATTGGTGTCGGTGACCAAGCGCAACTTCTTACGGTGGGAAGTCAAACTAAGTGCCTTCCAACCATGCTCTCGGCTAGCGCTCGCCTACTGCGTGATGTGAATTTCCTCTTCTTTATTAACGTGGCCGAGGAAATAAATCAGGCCACAAACAAAGGCAATTACTGCCAAAGCAAGCGCGATCCATCCGTTAGTGTGACCCGCACTCGCCGGATCGGTCACGAACCTGTAAAAATAATAGATCGCCCCGATGGCTGTAACGATGCCCACGATCACCGCGAGTATGTCCTTCAGGCTTTTCATTTTGAACCTCCGGCCCCAGGTAAATAATTATGAAGGTTAAGGAAAAAGCCGATTATTTGCGCTAAATGATGGCAGCCATGTTAACGCCGTGCCGCAGATGAATGCAAGCCTGAGAATCTTCATGACATGCAGTATGAAGACGGTGCAGACTATTTGTTACTGACCAGTTGAAAGAGATCTCGGGCCAAGTCCTCAGCGATGTCTTTTGAAGCGACTAGCTCAATGAAAACATTCCCCTTTCTGAAGCGGAATCCCATTAAATCCGAGTTGGGAGATTGCCAGGAATACGCCTCATCGCCTAAATCCGTGCGCTTCTTGCCGGGCCCGGCGGGAAGGAATTTGAGAGTCGCGCGCATTCTTTCAATTGCTTCTTGCCGAGACTTCCCTTGAAAGAAGACTACTTCAACTCCATCGCGCGCCGTCCCCCAGTTGTAAACAGCTTCCTTACCCTTCTCGGTCTTTCGCTCAAGTTTTAGATCTGGACGCTTGGTTCGAACGAACTTATCTGCTCTTTCCCTCACATCTTCGAATTTCTGAGCCATCGCAGGAATACAAAACCAAAGCAAGCAAAGGACAAAGAAAACTCTTAGCGATTGTCTCTTCATTATCACCTCCAACCCATTAGTGTGGGCAGACAAATGTTGACGCGTCAGGTGAAGTCCAGGGAGTAGAGTTTACTCGTTGGGGCGTGTTGTTGTTAGCGGTCTCCGTGAACGACAGGCTGGAGTAGGTTAGCCCGTACGACGGGTCATACCACGTGTTATTGGTCGATACGACCGAATGAAAGCTAAAATGTGGATTAACGCCAGCGTTATCGTGAGCGCTACGCGAAATACGAAATGAAACACTCTGTCCGGTACTGTTAACAGTGTACGTAGTTAGAACGTTCGCAGATGATCCAGCCCAAATGTAAAGAGTCGTACCGTCTATTCCAATACTCCGAAGAAGGCCGCGAAGCAGGTTAGCAAGGTCGGAGCATTGACATCCGCCCAAGGTGGTGTAGGCGTCAAGAGGTGTTGACCGCCGATGCTTCTCGAAGGGTTATAGTTGATATCGCCATCGATGCCAGTATTGACATTGCTGATGACTGTACTCGAATTGGATGATCCATTGGCGTAGCCGCAGGCCTTCTGCAGCGCCAAATCGTAAAGCGCTGCATAGGTAGTGCCGGCGTCGTTTTTGAACTGCGGACTCAACGGCGTCGAGAAGGTCCAATGAATCGTGTGGGGACCGCTATTTCCCATAGCCTGCCAGGTCGAACCACCATCAAAAGAGATCTCCCAACTGAACGTTGGCGTTGTAGTCTTAACGGTGCTCTCGAGCGCCGAGTTTGTGCTGATTCCGGTTACCGTGACATTGGTGCCTGAAATGGATATATCCTTGTTCGCAATCACGGTTGACCCATTCTTGACCCTTAGCTTCGCGCTCATTGTGGATACGGATGGGCTAATCCCGAGCTTCGCGAACATTGTGACTGTTGCTCCTTTCGTGTATGCAACAGGAAGGTTTGTCCCCCCGGATGTCCAGGTCGACGCGGTCCCATCGGGACTATCGATAGCTTGACCATTGGCCCACTTCGTTATCATGTGATCACTGGTAAAACCTACCTCATTAATTGTCACAGTAGGAGGAGTTTGAATTACCTGAAGCACTTCCTGAGCTGATAGCTGGGAAGGAGCTTGACAGTTCGGGTCATCCGGGCCGGACCAAATTCCCTGGGTGCGGCTACAAACATTCCTTACCTGTTCCTATGGTAAGTAGAGTCGATGAATCGACTACCAGAAGAACACCCGAATTGAGCACCTGGAGATTCGTCACACTATCTGAACCACATTGTCCCGTGTTGAAATACAAGTACATCTGGACATGTACATTCTCATTCTCCACGTAGTCGCGGAATGGAGTAAAGAAACAGTTTTGTGGTAGGTCCGTCAGCCCCCACTGTTCAACTGTTCCGAAGCCGCCACAAAAACCACATGTCTCTCGCTTCGTGGGTGCCGACTGGACCAAATGTACGAAAGTTCCGAAGTAGCTCACCTTCTCTTAAGGACCACGCGCTTGTCGCCCGCGCGGCGAGTGAATTGTTCGCGATCGAAATATTCAAGTAGAGGGATGGCGTATTTCCGTGAGACGCCCGCCAGGGTCTTGAAGGTCGGAACGTCGATCAGGCGATCCGGCTCGTGTTGGGCGGCGTAGGTTTGGAGTTTCGCTTCGAGATTTGCGATGGTCTCCGCGTGCATGAACATCTCGCCCTGCACGCGCACCAGTTTCCGGTTGTCGAGTAGCAATTGCAGGATTTTGCGGGCCTGAGCGCGTTGCGTCGCAGGGACTCCCGCGCGCGTCATCGCGTCGTCGAGAGACGGCGACTCGACACCCGCGTCCAGATAAAGTTTTTCGATCTTCGCACTCAGTTGGGCGTCCTTGTCAGTCAAATCAACTTTGTGACGACTCAGGCGAATAACGTCTTTTTCAGCGACTATCTCGCCAGCCGTTTCCAGGCGAGTAACCACGGCGCCGAACAGTTCCGGTAACGAGTGCGAAAATAACTTCTCGCGCAACGTCTCGCGCAACATGCCGCGTGCGAGCGGCTCGCGTTTGTGATGCTGCTCCAACTCATTGACAACGTTGCCGCTGAGTTGAGCGAAACTCTCCCTCGAGACGTAAACACCGCTGGATTCGATCACCGCATCCTGTTTCGCAGCCTCACCGGCGACTCGCGTCAAAACATCATCGGTCCAACCCGTCGCCGCGGCAAGATCAGCGAACCTCACGCCGTGTTTCGCAGCAACACGTACCAACGCAGCAAACTTCGTCGCTCGCTCCGGGCTTTGCAACATGTGCAGGAGTTGCACCGACGCCGCGATGTCTTTGCGGCGATGCTTCGGCGCAAACGGATTCAAAACCTTGCCGCCGCCAATCGTGTCGGCCGGTGAATAGCTACGCAGAATAAAACGATCGTCGTGCAGCGCAACAACGGGAGCTTCGAGTCGAATTTGCGCCAACGCACCGCGACCTGCGGGAATCTCCGAACCGCCGTCGAGCACGGTAACGCGTCCTAAAACTTCCGCTGCCCCGATGTGAAAACGAACGCGCGAGCGCGATCTGATCGGACGCGCAACACCAGGCAAAACATCAATCCAAACGTCAATGATCTGCGCCGCATGCAAACGTCCCGGCCGGCCCAACACCATGCCGCGCTCGATCTGCGCCGTATCGATACCGGCGAGATTAACTGCGGTTCGTTGTCCGGCATGCGCCTGCTTCACTGCGTGCCCATGCACCTGCAGACCACGCACACGCACTTTTACACCGGGCGGCAACAATTCGAGCTCGTCGCCTTCCGCGATCTGTCCGGAAATCAGTGTTCCAGTGACAACGGTGCCGAAACCCTTCATCGAAAACGCGCGATCGATCGGCAAGCGCGTCGTGAAGTCAGCAGAACGCGCCGGCACACGCTCAGAAATCTTGCTTATCTGAGACCGCAGTTCGTCAAGGCCTTCACCTGTCTTCGAACTAACCGAAACGATCGGCGCGCCTTCCAGAAACGATCCCGCAACCAGCGCCTGCGCTTCGTCCTCAACGAGCGGCATCATCTCTGAATCAACCAGGTCTTTTTTTGTAATTACAACGAGACCGTTTTGCACGCCCAGCAAACGGCAAATGTCAAAATGCTCGCGCGTCTGCGGCATCACGCCTTCATCAGCGGCAATCACCAACGCGAGCAGATCGATCCCGTGCGCTCCCGCCAGCATGTTCTTGACGAAACGTTCGTGACCGGGAACGTCAACAAAGCCGAAACGGAAACCGTTCAGCTCCAGATCGGCGAAACCGAGATCGATCGTGATCCCGCGTCGTTTTTCTTCAGGAAGTCGATCCGGATCAGTGCCGGTGAGGGCTCTGACAAGCGCGCTTTTTCCGTGATCGATATGACCAGCCGTGCCAACGATTATTGACTTCACTGCACAATCTCAAAATCCATCCACTGCGTAGCAACACGATGCTTTTCGTTCGCAAGTAGATCGGACACTACGATCTGTAATACATACTCGCCGGGCTTCATCTCCGTCCCTAATTGTATCGCGCCGCCGCCTCCCAACCGTTTCGGATCCGCCTGTTCACGAAACTCAAAAGGAACTTCCTTACCAGTAAACACAAGTTCGCCGTTGCGAAACAACCGTGCCTGAATCCTCAGGTTTGGTTTGCCGGTGGACTTGTCGAGCTTCGCATTGTAGATCGCCAACGCGTAGACCATTGCGGTGCCCGTGCGAAACTGCCGCACCGAAGTGTTCGCCATCGGATCTGAATCCTCGGCCACGTCGTGTTGGCCTTGCGAAAGATAGCGGTCGAGAGGCATGCCCCTAATCAACAGTCCCGAAGTCATCAACCGGTCCTTCTCGATATCCGGCACCTCGATGAACTGCGTCGCCGATCCCATTCGCCCGCTCGCGGTGTCGCGCAACGCCGTTCTGAGCTGATAAGCGCCGGCCTTTTTGATCGGCACAGTAGTGGTGAAGGTAAAACCGTAACGAGTGATCTTCTGGTACAGCGCGTCCGTCAGTGTGATCGTATGCTGGTCGGCAAACTGATCGACCAACTTTTCGTCTTCTCCAAACGTCACCGAGACAAGCTCGAACACTACTTTGTGTGTTCCATCGGGTTCTTTCGTAAACGTGAGGTCGCTCGCCTTGATGTGTAAGAAGGAGCGCAAGACCGAGCCCTGCGTTGCTTCGTTCGAGAAGAGCGAAGTCAAACGCAACTGAACTCCTGAAGCCGCGAAGGGAGAATGCAACGCACCGAGAAGTTGTTGCTCCGGCGTCTCTTTTGAAGCCTTAAGTCGCTCATCGGTCACACCGTAAAAACCCGTTCTCGTTCGCACGCTGTATTTGCCGGACCTTTTTACTTTGAGCGCAACGTGATGAAACTTCGTTCTGCCGTTCACGCTGTCAAAAGTCGACTCGTCCGGCCGGTAACCGATCAGGTAATAGCCGGCTTGATCGTCCATGATGCGTTTGACGCCGCCGTCCATATCGTTGGTGTTACGAATTGCCAGCCCGCCGGTCTGTGCGGCGAGGTAGTCCAAGCCATTCTGTGAATTGAAAAAGCTTGCGCGCCGCTGACTCAATCTGGCCTCGACATCGGCGGGATTCATGTTCCAGGTGTTGTCGACGGCCGTCAGCCCAAACGTGACCAACCCCCGCACGTCCATCGTATTGATGACGACCGACGCGCGATTCGCCTGGTCCAGCAGCAGTTGCAGTGAATTCAAAATTCGTGAACTGCCCGACGGTTCTGATGGGTTGAACATCTGCAAACCATCAGAGAAAAGGATTATCGATTTTCTACCGGGCATCTCGCGCAGCCCGTTGATCACGTAGTTCAAGGCGCCGAGTGTTCCGACCGAAAACACGTCTTTCCGCATCTGGTTGAGATCGTCCAGCTCGTTTGTGTTGTCGAGCATGTTTCTCTCGCCTATCTGCATCGTCTCCTGCCGAATCTGACCAAAGGCCTGGGCGCTGTTTCCGATCCTCGGCACCCACTTCAGTTTTTCGACTGCGGTGTAGAGTTGTTGTTTGTCAGCAGTGAATTGCTGTAACGCTCCGGTGCCTCCGGCCGTGCGAATGATTGCGATCAGATCGTTTGGTTGGACCTGCTCGTCCAAAAACTTCTTCAAGGTCTCTTTCGTGAAACGGACGCTGTCAAACGACATTCTTAAGTCGTCGATGACGATCGCGATCGTGCGTCGCACTTCTTCGCGTTGAAGTTTTTTGGGTGGTCCAGGTATGGAAGTTCGAGCGTTATCTTCAGATGGTTTGGTGACCGCAGCTTCGGCCGTTTGAGCGATCTTGATGTAGGAGAAGTCTGTAATCTTTTGCGGCTTGCCGTTCTCGAGCATCTCCACTTCGTCGGGACGCAGATCAGTAACGTGCATCCCCTCGCGATCGGTGACCACCGCGTCGATCTGGACCAGGTTGGTAGTTATCTTGACGACATCAACGTCGTCAGGCTCTGGTGGCAGCGGTTTCTGCGCTGACTTCTGCTCGAGCGTTTTCGACGGCGGCAGGTTGGGTTGTTGGGCCAACCCGTTAGGTACGAATTGAAAACAGAGGATGAGTGAGAGCAGTGGCTTTGTCACGGGGGCTCCTCCGCATACGTCAAGCAGTCCTGGCTAAGACTTCTTCGTAGAAACTGATGTACTGCGGAATTACGACATCAGTTCGATAACGAGAGATCGCGGAATCACGCGCGCGTTGGCCCATCTCGCGCCGCAGCTTGGGGTCTGTCAACAAACGGGCGGCGTCCGCCCCCATTTTATCTACATCCCCAACGGGACTTAAGTATCCGGTTTCGCCGTCAGTGACAACTTCAGGCAGACCACCGACACGCGACGCAACTACCGGAACCTCGCAAGCCATCGCTTCCAGCGCGGCCAACCCGAACGACTCCTGTTCGGAGGGCAACAACAGCACATCTGACGCGGACAGATAATCGACGATTCGCGGTTGTTTGCCCACAAATGTGCAGTGTTCGTAAATGTTAAGGCACCGTGCGCGGTGCTCGGCGTTTGTTCGTTCACTGCCGTCGCCAACCATCACGAGACGAGTCTTGATTCCTTTTTGTAAAACTCGCGACAGGATCTCCACGCAGTCAACCACACGCTTCACCGGACGAAAGTTTGAAACATGGACCAACAACGGCTCGCCGTTCGGCGCCAGTGTTTTGCGCAACGAATCGACTTCCTTGCGTTCGTAGTCGTACTGGCAGACAAAGTTCGGAATCACTCGAATGTCGTCGAAGTGAAAGATCTCGCGTGTCGCATCTTTCAGGTAATGCGAGATCGCGGTGACGCCGTCAGACTGCACGATACCGTAACGCGTAATCGGCAGGTACGAGCGATCCGCGCCGACGAGCGTGATGTCCGTTCCATGCAGAGTTGTAACGACCGGCAGGCGGCGACGTGGCTTGAGTGACTCCCGAGCGAGAAGCGCGCTTATCGAGTGCGGAATTGCGTAATGAACGTGCAAAAGATCGAGGTTCTCTTCTTCCGCAACCGTGGCCATCTTCGTTGCGAGCGCGAGCGTGTACGGCTGATGTTCAAATAACGGGTACGACATCATCTCCACTTCGTGGAAACGCACGTGTTCGTTCAACTCAGTTAGTCGCGTGGGAAGTGACGAGGCGATGAAATGGACCGTATGCCCGCGCGCGGCCAGTTCCTTACCGAGTTCTGAACCGACAATTCCACTGCCGCCGTAGCTGGAATAGACCGTAATTCCGATGTTCATTGCGACGCCGAGCTTAGCACAAACTCCACGTGAAAATAGTTGAGGCAGGCGACCCTCGCTATCGCCTGCCTCTATCTCAACTTGACTCACCTTCTGAGAGGGGGGCAAGTGAGGGCGGGAGTATATTCCTGCTTTTGTTTTTTAGCAATAACTCTTGCAAGGTCAGCGAGCTTTTTTATGTGTGTATTTAGCCACTGAAAAAATGCGCGAAAAACTCATCGCCTGCGAGCCTGCGAATCCCCCATAAAGTCGCTATAATGACGGCGAAGCGATGAACAGTAAGGGAGTGTGCGATGCCGAAAATTGCTGATATTGAAGAGACACCGAATCCGAACGCAGTGAAGTTTATATTGCGGGAACCCGTCAGTAATGGCGTCGCGAAGCAGTATGGCTCGGCTGACCTGGCCGAAAACGATCTGCTGGCGAAGTCGTTGTTCGACGTCGGGCACGTGGTTTCGGTCTTTTACATGGACCGAATGATCACGATCGAAAAAGACGAAGAAGGTGACTGGGACGAGTTGCTGCCGGCGCTCGCGGTTCCCATTCGCGTTGCCGAAGCAGTCAACGTTTCAGCGGCAGCGGCAGCCGGCGCGGCGGTTGGTGGTTCGATCGCGGCCGTCACCAGTGACGATCCGCGTCTCTTACAGATCAACGAAATTCTGGACGAGAAAGTCAGACCCGCGTTGATGGGCGATGGTGGTTATCTCGAAGTTCTTGGTCTGAACGAACACACGTTGAGCATTCGTTACCAGGGCGCCTGTGGTAGCTGTCCGAGTTCACTGACCGGCACGTTGATGGCTATCGAGGGAATGCTCAAGCAGGAAGTCGATCCCGAGTTAGAGGTAGTCGCTGTCTAAGCGCCTCGAGTTTTGCTCGAATGACACATTACGAAATCGAAAGCCTTTGGGTTAAAGACCGTCTGGACGTAGCGTTTTCTTTTGGAGACATAGTCCGCGTTAAGTCAGGGAAAGGTCTTGGAGGCCGGATCGTGGCGCTCTTCATTCTCGAGCCGCACCCAACGTACGTGATCGAACTACCTGACGGTTCCAGCGTGACGGCAATCGAACCCGACCTTGAACTGATCGAGGGCGACACAGGAGCGAAACTTACGCTCATTGAGCAATAGCAAAGACCGCCAAATTCCGGAACCGGACAGGACCGCTGTCGTGTGAACTGTCCGGCGTTATCTCTCCTACAATCCGTTACAATAGGAGTCTGTATGTTTCGTCTGCCCCGCATTGCTCCGGTTGCTTTGTTTCTACTTGCGTTTGCCGCTTCGACCGCTGCCCAAACGACGGAAAAGCGTTCGACTGCTCCCACGAAACCCGCGGCGCCGAAGTCCGCGGAACCCAAATCAGCGGCGGCGCTCGATGCGGAACAGCGACTCCGAGCGCGTCGAGCAGCAGCTCGTTCGCTTTTGATCGCGCTCTCCAGTGATGCGCGCTCCTTTAACGATCAAACTCTGCGTGCACGTTCGCTCGCTCGCATCGCCGATGCGCTGTGGGCGGTCGACGCCGAGCAGGGTCGTTTGATGTTTCGCAAAGCGTGGGAAGCCGCGGAAGGTGCGGATCTCGAGAGCGATCGAAAGCTTCAACAGGAGATCGAGCAACAGAAAAGTAAGACGGGCGGTGGCTACGCGATTGCTTTGCCGCCAAACCTGCGCCGCGAGGTTTTACGACTGGCCGCGCGACACGATCGCGCGCTGGGCGAAGAGTTTCTCGATAAACTCAAAACCCAAAAACTCGAAGCCGCAAATAACACCAACCCACCGCGACCCGGGCGTTTGAATAACGAAGCACTGAGTCAACGTTTGAGCGTCGCACGAGAACTGCTCGAAGCCGGCGAGATGGAACGTGCGCTTCAGTTTGCCGATCCGGCACTGACGGTGGTTAGTACTGAGTCGCTCAACTTCCTATCGACTCTGCGCGAAAAGAACGCCGCGGCGGTGGCTGATGAACGTTACGCTGCGTTGCTCGCTTCATCAGCACGCGATCCACAAGCAGACGCCAATACGGTTTCGCTGCTTTCGTCGTACATCTTCACGCCGCACCTGTTCGTCATCGTTACCGGAAAAGGATTCAACACGTCGCAGTCGGCCTCGAAGATCGTGCCGGCTGACGTTTCGCCTGAACTCCGGAATGCGTTCTTTCAATCGGCAGCCTCGATCCTGCTGCGTCCGCTTCCTCCACCGGGACAAGATCAAACGTCAGCCGGTCCGGAAGGAAAATACCTCGTCATAAAACGCTTGCTTCCCTTCTTCGAACAGTCGGCGCCGCCGGTGATGGTCGAATCACTACGCGCGCATCTGAACGCGTTGAATGCGACTGTTTCTGACGAGACGCGAAACCGCAACGACGAGTGGCTCAGTCGCGGCATCCGTCCGGAAAAACCCGCGGAAGAAAAAGAACAAGCACTACTCGATCGAATCGAACGGGCCAAAACCTCCGCCGAACGCGATCAACTCTACGTCGAACTTGCGTTCGATCTTGCCGGCCGCGGCGACATGCGTGCACGTGATTACGTAAGCAAAGTTGATGATCTGGAAATGCGTAAAGCGTTACAGGCTTACATCGATCCAAACCTCGCAATCTACGCCGTGAACAAGAAGCTCACGGATCAGGCGCTGGAGCTGGTACAAAAAGGTGAACTTAGTCATCTGCAAAAGGTTTGGGTGTTAACGCAAATCGGCAAGAACCTCGCGACCACCGACAAAGAGAAAGCTGTCGAACTGGTGGAAATGGCGGCGAACGAAGCGCGGCGGATTGACGTCTCCGATCCATCACGCCCACAGGCTTTGATCGCCGTTGCCAATGCGACGAGAGTGGTGGATACGTCGCGTGTTTGGGATGTGACCTTTGATGCCGTTAAGGCTGCGAATTCGGCCGAGGGCTTCACCGGCGAAGACGGCGAAATGGTGTTGAAGTTTCAGAGCAAGGGAAATTCGTCGGTCCACACCAACGACATACCGGACTTCGATCTCGAAGGAATCTTCCGCGAGCTTGCGGATCAGGACTACGAACGCGCCGTGGAACTGGCGCGCGGCTTTCAGGCTGAAGGACCACGTGCGGTTGCAACGATCGCGATTGCGCGCGGCGTGTTGGAGCCGAAGAAGAAAGCCGCCGCGAAAAACTAGGAATAGATATTCATCGGACGCGTCAATAGCGCCAGTGGATCGTCAACGTTCAGCGCCTCACGCACGTAGAACGGTTCACCGGCTTCAACCCCAATCAGCGATCCGAAGTAACGCATTCGCACCTCGATCTCCGCCAGAAAACCCCGCTCGCTAATCCTAGTCCGTGGTTCGTTCGACGCTTCATTATAAAACTGCGACGCGTGCGCGCGGATGGCAGACATCTTCTCGTCTACGAATCCGGAAACATCAACTACGAACGACGGAACGATCCGGCGCGAAAAGAGCGAGTGCATGATCGCCGGCATCGGCACCGGCGCGAGTCCCGGTTCTTCATCGTAACGGCCCATCGACGCCAGCCGTGCCGCTTGTCTCACGATGATCGACGTGTTCGCGTGATCCGGATGGGGATCGTCTTCATGCGTCGTCAACAGAACTTTCGGTTTGTACGTTCGCAACACGCGCGCAAAAGCAGTGCGCGCGACTTCCGTTGGCCAAACGTGACCGTCAGGTTGTTCGAGGTTGACGCGCACGTCGAGTTTCATAATGCGCGCGGCCTCGTCTGCTTCCTCCGCGCGTATTTCGGGAGTGCCGCGCGTTCCCATCTCACCGCGCGTCATGTCGCAGACGCCGGTGCGATAACCGAGCGATTTAAGTTTTAGAAGTGTCCCCGCGACCGACAACTCCGCATCATCGGGGTGTGAAAACACCGCCAGCACATCAAGCTGCACTGCATCTGAACTCATAAGCGAATTTAGCTTACCGCCTGAGCATGGCCTTTGTCATGGCACTCGACTTGAAAGGCAACTGTTTGTTTACATTTCCGACACTGGTTTTTGGAGAATCTGGTCCATTCTCCCCGACACTGCCGGCGTCCGAGATCTTTCAGGAGAAACAAAACACGTGCTGTTCGTCCTATTGCTGTTGCTGCAAGTCGCTTTGGCCCCAGCCGAGGTGAGCGACTCTAAAGATAGTTCGCTGTTGCTGGAATCCGGAAAAGCCGCGACGCTCCGAAAGCACACTTCGGAGAACGCGCAGATCAAGATCGTGTCCTACAACATTCGCTGGCGTGGCGGCGACGAACTCAAACGTTTAGCGAGACTCCTGCAAGAAGATCCGGAGATTGGCGGCGCGGCAATTCTCGGTTTGCAGGAAGTGGATCGGCACAAGAAACGGACCGGCCACAACAACACCGCGAAAGCCCTGGCTGACGAACTGGGTCTGCATTATGCGTGGGCCGCGCCGCCGGCGCCGAAACCCAAGGACGAAGAAGAAACCGGCGTGGCGATACTCAGCGTCTACCCGTTGTCGGACGTGCGGCGCATCGTGTTGCCGAATCCAGGTCCGAATCGCCGGCGTCGCGTAGCGCTCGGAGCGACGGTCGAGATCGACGGCACGCAGTGCCGCATCTACTCCGCGCACGCCGAGACCAGGATCTCGGTGGACAAAAAAATGGAGCAGTTCAACGCGATTCTGGAAGATCTCGCGCGTTATCCGGCGGACATGCCGGCGATCGTGATGGGCGATCTGAACACGTGGCAAAGGAGCGCGGACGAAAATACTATCGAGCTGTTCTCGAAAGCGGGTTTGAAAACGCCGTTCGGCACACAGTCGACCCTTCGCCGGCGCGTTCTCTTCGTGCCGATTGAGTTTCGCCTTGATTGGATTTGGTTGCGGGGATTGGAGGCGACGGGCCACGGTATCGATCAGGAGGTCGAGATCTCGGATCATTGGCCCTTATGGACCAACGTGAAAATGGCCGCAATCAAAAAATAATACGGCGGCACTTGATAACCGCATGCGACTCATGTCACAAAATGCTGCAATGACCTGTCACAACTGCCAGCGGCGCGCGAGTTGGATGCAAACGCGTTGTCGCGCTTGCCAGAATCGTCTGCCGGCCTGGTACGTCGTGACCGCGACCGCGGTCTGCGGGGCAATCTACGGCGGGTTTCTCCTGGTGGAAAACCTGTTCTAATGCGCCAGGCGCCTTTTCTGGGTCGAAGAGTTCTTAACGCCGAAGGCATTTCTTCTGGTCCGAAACCGTTTTAACGCAAGGCGCTTCTTCTGGGTCGAAGACTTCTTAACGCCGAAGGCATTTCTTCTGGTCCGAAACCGTTTTAACGCAAGGCGCTTCTTCTGGGTCGAAGACTTCTTAACGCCGAAGGCATTGCTTCTGGTCCGAAACCGTTTCAACGCAAGGCGCTTCTTCTGGGTCGAAGACGTCTTAACGCCGAAGGCGTTCGCTAATTTCAGCCCAGGGTTTCTACCCTGGGGTAACCAAAAAACGAAATGACCCAACGCTGAAAGCGTTGGCGAACTGGTCCACCTTTTGCCAACACCTTCGGCGTTAATTTCTTTTTTTCTTATTGACCCAGGGTTGCAACAACCCTGGGCTGAAATTTGCGAACGCCTTCGGCGTTGAAAACAAATCTAATTACCTGACGCGCCACTCCCATTTACGTAAACGCGCCACTCCCATTTACGTAACGCCCCACTCCCATTTACGTAACGCGCCACTCCCACTTACCTGACGCGCCACTCCCATTTACGTAACGCGCCACTCCCACTTACCTGACGCCCCACTCCCACAATCCGTAACTGATCTTCTTGTCCACCGGCTTGCCGGCCTGCTTCAGACTCAACGCGATCTGGCCGCGGTGGTGGGACTCGTGTGAGATCAGGTAACCGAGAAAGGCCACCGCGTGTGGCTTAAAGCCTTTCACTTTTCCGCCTGCCGCCAGACTCTGCTCCAGCAGCGCGCCGATCGCTTTGCCTGAATCAGCCAACGCCTTCGCCAACAGCTTCTTGTCCGTCGCCTGCTCGTTTTCGATCTTGTTCAAGCCTTTGAGCAGTTCGGGCGCGGCTGACTTCAACCACATCAGCCGCACGTTATGAACGTGCGCGAACTGTTCGCCGACGCTCCTGCCCTTCGAAGCCGAATGACTACTCAGCGACTGCGGATCGACGGCCTCGAGTAGATAGAGGTTGATGCGATCGTGAATCTGCCACGTCTCAAGTAGTTGATTTGTCATGTTAGCGGACCTTAACTACGACACTGTTGACTTGCAAAGCATTACCCGTAGCGCGCTGTAAATCCGCGATGGCTTTATTCAAATCAGTCTGCGCTTTTAACTCCAAACCGCGCGCCGTTGTCAATGCAGTCTGCCGTTCGAGCACGAGGAACGTTGTCGATTGACCCGCGTCGAGTTTTCGTTGCTCGCTCGCAAACTGCTGTTCGTTCGCTTCACGCGTCGCGATCGCCGCGCGGAGCCGCGACTCCGCACTGCGCATCGACTGCAACGCATTACGCACTTCTACTTCGATCGACTGTTCGAGCTGTTCGCGCTGCGTCGCGATTCGTTCACCCTCGACGAGCGAACGGCCTAGCTGTGCCTCAGCAGTGCGATTGCGCAAAGGCAAACTGATCTGCACACCAACTCTGAAGTTGTTGAAACGATTCGACAGCAGGTTTTGCACCGACGTGCCGAAACCACCCAACAAGTCCGGTGAAAACGTTTGCGGCGGCACGACCGGCAACGGATCGAGCCCCGCGATTGCCGAAAGTTCATCCACTCTCTGCCGCACAAGCAAACTCGATGCAGTAAACGGGTTCACGCCCGACGTACTGACCGAACCCGCAAGACCGTTGATGCCGTACTGCCCGACGAGATCGACCGCCGGCTTCGTCTGGTTCTTGAAATATCTCCGGTCTATCTCGTTGATCTCTTTCACCACATTCGACTGCTGCAACTCAGGACGATTCTCCATTGCCATCTTCAGCGCGTCAGGAAGTGCAACTTGCGGAACCGTCAGTTCCACCGGATCGACCGGCACAACCGACTCGGCCCAAATGGCCGCCTGCTTGTTCTCCGCGATCAGATTTTTCAAAGCGTTTTCGGCACGCGACACTTCTTCGAGCGCACTGAACACGCCTTGTTCGTAAGTAAAGATCTGCGACTCAGCGGCAACGATGTCGATCGGCGCGAGTTGTCCCTGTTCGACCAGACGCTTGTTGTGCGCGAGTTGCGTCTGGGCCACCGAAACAGCGTCGCGTTGTACTTGCAGACTGCGCAACGCAAACACGAGATCCCAATAAGCGCGTTGCACGCCGGTGATCGTGTCGATCGCACGTTGGCGAAACTGAGCGTCTGTCAGCGACAAATTTTTACGAGCGATCTCGATCTGCCGCCGGTTGTTGTCAAACTTCAAACCGCGCCACAACGGCTGCGTGTAAGTTAACGAAAGCGACGTGGGAAACGATGGATTGAGCGCCGTGAACTCGTTGTTTGTAGTGAACCGTCCCGACGACAGATCCAGACGATAGTTGCCACCGAGAAACGGCGTTTGCCCTTCAAACCGTGCATCGCCGGCAAAGTCGCTTTGAATCACCGAACCATTCTGACCGCCGCTCAAGAAGCTGGTGATCGGATTCTCAGCCCGTTCGTAAAACGCACCCGTCGACAAACGCGGATCGTAAACACCTTGCGCGCCGAGCAGATCAAACTCGGCCACACGCACGTTCTGACGCGCGACCTCGATGTCCTTGTTGTTTTCCAGTGCGGCCGAGATCGCGTCGCGCAACGACAGCGGATGCTGGCGACTCGAATCGACGCCCACCCGATCCAATGCAGGCAACGGCTTCTGAGCCGCGCGAAACTCAGGCGCGACCGCCGGCACGGGCATCTGTTTGATCGTTTCAGTCTGCGGTGAAGGCAATGGCGATGGTGAAGCGGCGGGCTGTTGTGCAGTCGCGACTGACGCCACACTGATCACAATCAACAACACCAACAATGAACCGAACAACGACGTCGCAGCGCTCGCCGCTCTGCGTCGCACACGTCCAAACACCGTCTGCGCCCCATTTCTAATGCGACCCCAAAGACGATTCTTCGCCAGGTCATCGAAGAGTGAATAAAACACCGGCACCGCGAGTAGCGTCAGCAGCAAACAGAGCGTCTGTCCGCCGACAACCAGCACGCCGATCGATCTATTCGTACCGGCGCCTGGTCCAGTCGCGAGCGTCAACGGCAACATACCGGCGACGAGCGCGATAGTCGTCATCAAAATCGGGCGCAAACGATCGCGATTTGCCCGAACAATTGCTTCGAGCCGTTCCATACCTCTTTCCCGTAACTGGTTCGTATGATCGATTTGGAGAATCGCGTTCTTCTTCACCACTCCGAACAACAACAGCAGACCGAGACCCGAAAAGATGTTCACGGTCTGTCCCGTCATGAGTAGTGAAAGAATGCCGAACGGAATCGCCAGCGGCAGCGTCAGCAGGATCGTCACCGGGTGAATGAACGATTCAAACTGCGCCGCGAGCACCATGTACATGAAGACGAACGACAGCAGGAACGCCAAACCGAAGTAATACCCGGCGCGTCCGAGTTCCTTCGAACGCCCGGCCAGTCCTGTCGAGTACGCGGGATCGATCTGAATCTCCTTCGCAAACCGGTTCATCTGATCGATGACCGCGGCCTGCGAACCGCCCGGCCGAATGTTGCCAAGCAACATCACCTGACGTTGACGGTTCAAGCGGTCGATCGCCGATGGTCCGGTCCCTTCCTCAACATGCACAAGATTGTCGAGACTGACCCAGCCGACTTTCGCCGACGACACGATCATGCGCTGCAAGCCTTCGGCGCTCGCGCGGTACTGGCCCACTGCGCGGACACGCACGTCGTATTGATCGGTGCCGGCGTTGAACGTCGAAACTTTCTGACCGGCGACGAGCGAGTTGAGCGCCTGCGCGATGTCGCCGACTCTCACGCCGAGATCCGCGGCGCGATCGCGATCGATCACTACACGCAGCTCGGGCTTACCGCTGACCAGCGTCGAGTCAGCGTCGACAACGTCGGGAATCGTCTTCATCTTTGCGAGTAACTTGTCTGAATATTCCGTCAACTTTTTAAGGTCTGGTCCACCGATCACGTACTGAAGATCGGCGTTGCGAAAACCGCCGCCTGAGATCGCCGCGACCTGTTGCACGCTCGTGCGCAGTTGTCCCGGATACTGTTGCTGGTACTTGGCGAGAACTTCGTTACGCGCACGCACCATCAGCTTCTCTTGCGAAATGCCGCGTTCTCCGATGGGCGTCAGCTTCACGTAGATCGACGCGAGGTTCACCTGTTCCTGCTGCCCGCCGCCGATGGTAGTCAGCGTGTCAGTTACGCCAGGAAGTTTCCGCACGTCAACCGCGATACGCTCGGCCAGTGTTGACGTGGCAGCGAGCGTATAACCTTCAGGAGCACGCACCTGAAGTTCAAACTGCGACTGGTCATCGACCGGCAGAAAGTTCTTTCCGACAAACATGAAGAGCGGAACGATACTGAGAATGACGACGGCGCATGCGACCACAACCGCCCAACGATGCTTCATGGACCACGTCAACAACTTCGTGTAGGTGCGATCGATCGGTCGATACCAGCGCGATTCTTTCGAACCGTGATCTGCTGGTTCAGTAAGTTTCTCTAGCGGGCCTTCCTTGGCATCGTCGCTGCGTTTGATCAAACGCGCCGCAAGCATCGGCGTTAACGTAAATGACACTAGCAACGACACGGCGATCGCAAATGCCGACGTCAAACCAAACGACGACATGAACCGGCCCACGATCCCGCCCATGAAGCCGACGGGCAGAAACACCGCCAGCAGCGAAAGCGTGGTCGCCATAACCGCGAGGCCGATTTCTTTAGTTCCATCGATCGCCGCCTGAAAGGGCGGCACGCCCTTCTCTTCGACAAAGCGAAAGATGTTTTCGAGCACGACGATGGCATCGTCGATAACGATACCGACCATTAGCGTGAGCGCGAGCATCGTGATGTTGTTTAGCGTGAAGCCCATCGCGGCCATCAGACCAAACGTGGCCACGATCGACGTCGGAATCGCGAGACCCGCAATCAGCGTCGATCGGAAGCTCCACAAAAACACAAACACGACGATCGCCGCGAGAATACTGCCCTCGATCAAGTGCGTCTGAATCGCTTCAATCGAGGCCTTGATGAAGATCGACTGATCGCCCACGACCTCTGTTTTGAAACCCGGCGGTAACGTCCTGCCGATCTCCTGCAAACGCGCCTTTACCGCGTCAGCAACAGCGACGGTGTTCTGTCCCGACTGTTTCGAGACAATCAGCGTGACGGCCGGTTGACCATTCAAACGCGCTTCCGTACGCGCCTCTTCCGCACCGTCTTCCGCGTAGCCGATGTCGCTGAGTTTGACTGAATAAGTGCCGCGGCTTCCGACTATGAGATCGTTAAAGTCAGACGGGTTGACGATGCGGCCCATCGTGCGAACCGTGAGCTCGCGCGCGCCTTCGGAAACACGACCGCCGGGAACTTCCATGTTCTGAGCGCGCACCGCATCGGCAACCTGCGCGACGGTGACGTTGAACGCGCGCATTTTGTCCGGGTCGACCCAGATTTGGATCTCGCGACGACGGCCGCCGACGATCTGCACGTCGCCGACTCCGTTGATGGATTCGATCTGCTGTTTGATCTGATTGTCCGCGACGTCTGTGACTTCGCGCAGCGAGCGCGGCGCAGAAACAGCGATACGCACGACCGGCGCGGCGTCTGTGTCGAGCTTTTGCACGATCGGCTGTTCCGCCGTGAGCGGAAGATCGTTAAGGATCAGATCGATCTTGTTACGAACTTCCTGGGCCGCGACGTCCGGGTTCTTTTCGAGCAGGAACGTGATGAAGATCTGCGAAACACCTTCCACCGAGGTCGAACGCAATTCGTCGATACCGGAGATCGTGTTAACGGCGCCTTCGACCTTGTCCGTGATCTCGGTTTCGATCTCCTGCGGCGACGCGCCGGGATTCACGACGGTCACGGTGATCGTCGGTAAGTCGATCTTCGGAAACAGATCGACGCCCAGCGACTTGTAGGAGAACAAGCCGACAACCGTCAGACTCAAAATCAACATCGTCGCGAACACCGGACGACGGACACATATCTCAGCGAGTTTTTGCATAACTTTGGTACTTTGTGCTTAGTTCTTTGTGCTTGGTACTTTGTTCTTTGTACTCTGCCGGGTTCGTCCTTGTTAGCGCACTCTCACGCTTGCGAACAAAGCTCAAAGCACCAAGAACAAAGCTCTCGGGTTACTGCTTCACTACCACGCCATCGCTCAACCGTTCCAAACCGCTTGTCGCAACCTGTTCGTCAGCCGCAATGCCCGACTTCACCTCGATCAGATCACCTTCGGTCTGGCCGATCTGTATGACACGCTGCTCCGCGTGGCCATCCTTGATCACGAACAGTCGACTCACACCCGCTTCGTTAACAATCGCTCGCGCGGGCACGAGCACAGCCGGCTCTGAGCGTTCCTGCAGGATCCTCACGGTCGCAAACTGTCCCGGTTTCAGCGCGCCATCGCTGTTGTTCACTTCTGCCTCGACAGTCAATGTGCGCGACTCCGCGGAAACATTTGGCGCGATACGCGCCACGCGCCCGGCAAAGTTCTTGTCAGGCCACGCGCTCGTCGTGACCGACACTGACTGTCCGACTTTTATTTGGGAAATCGCCTGTTCAGGAATGTCGATGCGAATGCGCAGCGGATTTACGCGCACGACAGTCGCCACCTTTTGCTGCGGCGAGACGTACTCGCCGAGATCGGCCGTTCGTTCAGAAACGAAGCCGTCGATCGGCGACACGATCAGCGCGTACGAAAGGTTCTTGCGCGCGAGGGCGAGTTGCGACTGCGCGTTCGCGACGTTTGTCCGCGCAACGTCGACGGCAGCGTAGTTCTGTCGCGCCTGCGCGAGCGCCACGTCATACTGCTCTTTCAACTGATCGCGCCGCGCGCGCTGCTCGTCGTAAAACGACCGCGAAACGTCGCCCGACTCGATCAACTTCTCCGCTCGCACAAGATTCTTCTGCGCGAGATCGAGCGCTACCTTTGCCGCTGCGACTTCCGCGACACGATTCGGATCGAAAGCCTGACCCGGTCTCAAACCGATCTTCTCTTCCGCCTGTCGTACCGCGGCTTTCGCTTGGTCAACTTGCGTGGCCGCTTGTTCGACCCGTAAGTTCAACTCCGCATCGTCGAGTTTCACCAGCATCTGCCCGCGCCGGACGGGGCTGCCGATATCGACGCCGACGGCGACGACCTTGCCCGCGGTTTGCGGCGCGACGTCGGTCTGCTGATCGCCCGCGAGACTGCCGGTTGCTTCAAAGAACCGCGGCAGATCGCGTTTGATTGCCGCAGCCGTTGTCACTTCGACAGCCGGGGGCGTGTTGGCTGCCGCCGTTGTTTCGTCTGTTCGCGAGTTCGCCCGGGAACCACCGCACGAGGACACAAAAACGCCGGCGATGATTAAGACCAAAACCAGGGCCGCGAGTTTTAAGTTTCGTTTCGATTGCATCGTAAAATTCCGTTAAGAAGAATGTCGGTGAAATGTTTCGCCGCCGCTTCATTTGAAATGTCGAGCAGGCGATGTTTCGGGTCCATAAGATTGTTGTTGAGCGAGTGGTGCATCACCATGCCGACGAAAGAACGCACGACGATCGCCGGATCCATTTCGAGCAGCGCGCCCTCGCGTTGCCGCTCGCGGATGTAGCCGCCGAGAAAGTCGTAAACCTTCCGCACGAAGCCGTCGAAGAACATCTCCGCCAGCTTGTGTTTCTCGAGTGCTGAATAAAGCAGCAGACGTTGAAACTCGGGATCGTCGTCGTGATGGTTCAAAGCGCCGAGCGCCAGTGATTCGAACACGCCGCGATCGTCTTTGCGCTTGATCGCCTCGGCCGCCATCTGTTCGGGCTCGAACGATCCGCTACCTTTGCACGCTTTGTGATCGAGAATCGCGGCGTAGAGCTCTTCCTTGGTGGCGAAGTGGCGAAAGACCATTGCCTCGGAAACGCCCGCTGTATGGGCGATCTCCTTGGTGGTGGTGCCGCGAAAGCCATGATTCGAGAACAGGCTGACAGCCACGCGCAGGATCTGCTCGCGGCGTTCTTCACCGGCCATTCGGGCGGTAGTTGGGACAAACGAAGTCTCGGTGGGGGAACTAATTGGTTTACTCACTCTTTACCTCATGATCTCTTCAGCGGTGCGCCAAAGTAAGTACTTACTTACCACCCATAGACGAACGATGTCAAGACATAGTTGCCTGGCTGCGAGCGGGTTGTACTGATCTCGATCTGCCGCCAAGTTCTTCGTACACATTCGCAACAAGCTTGCACACTTATTAGCCCAAAATACGTCCACAAACGTCGGCACAATGGTTGCTAAATTCAGTGGCTACCCAATTTTGAATCCAGCTTAAGGAGAATTTTTAAGATGTCACAGAATCGCACTAACGAAGGTACGCAGGGCAACACCGGAACCGGCGGAACCGGCACACCGGGCGGAACCGGTAGTTCGCAAGGAATGGGAACGCCTGGCCAAGCAACTCCGGGAACACATACCGCCGGACAAGCCGGCAGCGGCGGCACGGGAACCGCGACTGCTCTTTCACAAACAGCACAAGATTACGGACAACGAATATCGGAAGCCGCGACACAGGCGAAGGACTACGTGACTGACAAAGTTTCAGTCGTCGGCGACAAGCTCAAAGATTTGCAGAACGCGGATCTCGGCGAACTAGCGGAAAACGCCAAAGAATATGCGCGCCGTAAACCAGGACAGGCGCTCCTAATCTCAGCGGGCGTCGGACTGTTGCTCGGAATGATTCTCCGCGGCAGACGTTAACGCAGACCGTTTACGTCGGAAGGTTGAATTCACGTACAGGGGGAACCGAAATGTCGGCAACAAGACAGAGTTTGGCTAACGCTGACGATGCAACAATAACGCGTAACAACGACGAGAGAGCGCTCACTAATGGCAACAACGACACTCTTCCGGGTCTCTTGAGCCGGTTGGGCGACGATGTGATGCAGTTGATCAACTCGCAGCTCGCGTTGTTCAAAGTGGAGATCAAGGAAGAGGCCGCATCGTTTGCGCGTGACGCGGGAATGATCGCGTTTGGCGCTATTGTCGCAACCATCGGCTTCGCTCTGGTCAACGTAGCGATTGCCTTTGGCGTGTCGACATTGTTCGCGCGCGCGAATTTCAGCCAACCAGCGAGTTACGCGCTCGGTTTCATCGTGACTGGGGCCTTTTACCTGATCGTCGGCGGAATTCTCATCCTGATGATGAAGAACCGTCTGTCGAAGCAGCAACTGGTGCCTCCAAGGACAGTTCAAGAGCTGAGAAAGGATAAGCAATGGCTGAAGAGCGAACTTTAGGATTGGCTCGAGCACAGGATCTGACGGGCGAGGAGCCCTCCAAAGAGGAACTTCAGCGCCGTCTCGACGAGGCTCGGGATTCTATTTCACACACGGTTACGGAGATAAGAGAGTCAGTGGCAAATCAGGTACAAGCAGTGAAAGAGACCCTTGATTGGCGAGAACAGTTTAAGAAAAGACCGGTGGCTTGGAGCGCTGGAGCAATGGGTGTGGGTTTTCTCGTCGGTTACGGTCTTGCGGCGATGGCGAAGGGTGAGGGTGGCTATTCTTCGTCAGATTACGATCGCGATCGCAACTCCGATCGTGACCGCTACGAAGAAACGTCGAGAAGCTATGCGGCGCAGCCGATCTTGGGCGCCCACGCTTCTTCAACGGAAACTGCCGGTTACGGCAACGGAAAACATGATGAAGGACCGAGCTTCTTCGAAAAGCTGACTTCAACGCCGGCATATCACAAGATGAAGCACGAGGCCAGTAACATCGGGGAGGCTCTCGTTCAGGAGATCACGAAGACGGCGAAGACGATGGTCATACCCGCGGTGATTACGTCATTGCGTAACTTCATCGGCGGGCATTTACCAAATGCAGACACGGGCGAAGGACAACAATCAGAGGGCTACTACTCAGGCATGAGGGGCGAATCGGATCGGCCGCGTTCCGGAGCAGGTTCGACTTACCAACCCGCGTTGGAACGCAATCAAACTTAAGTTGACTAACAGCGAAACTCCTTTGGCGCGAGTCTCACACGAGGCTCGCGCATTTTGTAAGCGGCTGAGTTGGCGGTATTCGTCCAGGAATGTCGTGGAATCACAGAATTCAGGAGTGTTGAGATGGCAGTGCTTTTACAGGAATACACGACGGAAGTGATCGCTGGCGACGGGACCGCGTACACCGTGCGGAGTTATGGCGAAGAAAGAGATGACGGAACGTGGACCGCGTGGTTGGAATTCGATCCGATCGACAGCATCAAGCCCTCGCTAAAAACGGGCCAGGAAACTTCCCAACCAAATCGCACCACGGTTGAATACTGGGCTACCGGCCTCGAGCCAGTCTATTTCGAGGGCGCATTCGCGCGAGCACAGGATCAATCGTTGAGCGATCTCTCTTGATCGGCGTAACGCCAAGAGCTATTCTGCCCGCGGCGTACCAGGGCGCCTCCAGTCCCGCGGGCAGAACTGAGTTCACCTGAACATTTCGTTCAACTGCAGGTTCCAACGCGAACCTCCTTTTCGCCCGAACGAGCGGACACCGGGCATAGCGAAGGAGGCTCGTATGTCCAATCAGAAAAATCCAGAACCGACTCGTCATTTTCCCGTTCGTCCCGACCTGGACCAACTAAAACACCAGGCCAAAGATTTATTACGCCGTGTTCGTAACGGCGACACTGAAGCACTCGCCGAACTCAACTCGTTTCACCCAAACGCTCCGCAACAACTAACCGCCATCAAGCTTGCACACGCGCAATTCGCACTCGCGCGTAGTTACGGCGCTCCGAGCTGGCCGCGCATGGTCCAGAGCTGCAAGTTGATTGACGCGATCTGGAATGACGATCTCGACGCGGTGCGCGATCTCGTTACCAAACATCCAAACCTGATTCACGAGAACGCCGGCATTCGCAACAAGAACTGGGGGCCGCCGTTAACCTACGCAGCGAATGTCGGTCGTAATCGAATCATCAAAATGCTGTACGACCTCGGCGCGCGCGATCTGGAAACGGCGATCGATCGCGCGTTGTTGCAAAGCAAGATCGACACGGCCCGCATGCTTCACCAAATGATGGGTTCGCCGCCGGTACCTGATGGTGCACTCGCCGGCGCAGCATACACGTTGAGCACCACGGGCACAGAACTCGCACTCGAACTCGGTGCAAAAGTGTTTGACGAAAACGGCAACTCGGTCGCGCCCGTTGACGTCGTTTTGGAAACGGACAGCCGCAAGCCTGCCGCTAAACACCAGATTCTCGAACTCTACGTGAAACACGGTCTCACGCTTCCCGACACTGCGGTGATGGCGCTTCATCGCGGCCGAATAGATCTATTGGAAGAACACCTGCGCCGCGATCCGCAACTCCTCAGCCGCACGTTCACGCACGAAGAGATTTATCCTCCCGAACTCGGCTGTCACGACGAAGTGCTGGCAACGCAAGGCACGCCTCTGGCGGGTACAACACTGCTACATCTCTGCGCCGATTACGACGAGATCGAGATCGCGCACTGGCTGCTGGAACAAGGCATGGATCCGAACGCGGGAGCAAATGTTGACGCGGAGGGCTTCGGCGGTCACACGGCGCTGTTCGGCACCGTCTTGTCGCAACCCAACTACTGGATGAACCGTTCGCAGCAGCCGCAACAAGCCGCGTTCACCCAGTTGCTCCTCGATCGCGGCGCCGATCCCACGATCCGCGCTTCCTTAAGAAAGAAGCTGCACCCCGGCTATGGCGGGCGATACGACGTCGAAAAGACTTACGAATATCGCAATGTAACCGCCGTCGAATGGGGGCGGCAGTTTCATGCCCAGGTGTTTGTCAGCGAAGCGGCAATCCGGCTAATTGAGGCGAAATTAATGTAACCAAGCACGGCGTTTGCGTGTCTAAAAGAATAGGTCGGGCTCTCTCCAGAAAATGTGAGGGTGCCCGACCAACTTTTTTAAACGAAGGGGAAAAGAGAGATGAAGAGATTACTGGGAATCGTGTTCGCGTTGCTTACATTGGGTTTTGTAGTCCCGGCCGAGGCTGCGGAGAATTCGCACGAAAATGCAACACTTGCTGCCAGTTCTGCACCACAGTGGCATAGGGATCGTTATGGCAGACGGTATGACAGACGATACGACCGGCGCTCCAACCGCCGAACACGTACGTACACACGTTCGCGTCTCGTGCGGTATGGCCGGCGACTCTATCGTGAGACTTATGTCGTGCGGTCTTACCCGAACGGCAGAACTGATACGAGGTTAATTAGTCGCACGCGCGTTGGCTAAGGTGCGGCTTTCAAGGAGGTTTTAAGAAGTTAAATGAAAGGCAAATATTTACGACGAATAGGCGGTCTGATCCTCACAGCGTTTCTGCTCACTGGCATTGCTTTCATTTCCCCAAGCGATGCACAGGCGCAGAGTCGCCGCCGGAGGGTCGTGATTGTTCGTCCACATCCTTATCGCTTCTATCGTCCGTGGGGTTTTAGAAGCTGGGGTTACCCGTACGGCTGGGGATATAGTCCCTGGGGTCCATACGGAAACTACTACAGCCGGTACGTTTTTGATAACAGCGAAGACGCTGTGAACCAGGCGTACAAAGACGGCTTCAAAACCGGCAAGGACGATGGCAAGAAAGCGAAGAGCTTTAGTCCCGAACGCTCCCATTACTTCAAGGAGTCGGGCTTTGGCAACTTCGCTGAGGAATACCGTTCTGGTTTCTCTCGTGGATACCAGGAAGGTTACCGCGTAGGACAGGACGAGCGGGCTCGTAAGGAACGGGCCGGCTAATTCGGCAAAACGAGAATGCCGCGACGCGCAAAACGTCGCGGCATTTTTCGTGTTCTACAGTTTACTCACTCCAGTAAGTTCGCTTTGTCGAGGACGTCTTCAGGACGCGCACGCACAAAGTAGTTCTCAGTCAAATTGATCCAGCGCACAGTCCCGGTCTTATCAACCAGCAACTCCGCCGGACGCGCGATGTCCGTACCATTCTCTCCGGCGCCTGCGTGCAACAGATCGTAACGACGAATCACTTCAGTTTTCTGATCGGATAGAAACGGAAATGTGTAACCCGCTTGCTGCATCAGATTGCGTGAAACTTCAGGACTATCGACGCTGATCGCCACCGGTCGAATGCCCGCCTGATTGAAACTCGCCAAACTCTTTTCGATACCCCGCAACTCGGAGTTGCATAGCGGTCACCAGTAACCTCTGTAGAAGATAAGCAAAACACCTTTCGGCGCCTTGCCGTCAATTGGCGCGGTCAGCAACTCGTTGAGTGACACTTGGCGGGCGGTCGAATCCGGCAGAGTAAACTCCGGAACCTTCTGGCCCACTTGCGGCGCGCCGGTCGACGGCGGCAACAAACGCGCAAAAACAAAATACGACAAGAGGAACAGCGCGATAATCAACACGCTAAGCGTCGTGAAGATCGATGTAAGGATCTTCGAACGCGTCGGATGAACTCGATCGCGTGCAAAGCCTCGCCGTACCCCTTTCCAAAGAAGAATCGCCGCCACTAAGAAGAGCAGTAGATTGACCCACGGAAAATCGCGGGTGATTGGAAACCAGATAAAAACAGCAATGTAGCTGAAGGCGCCAATCAGCGTCAGAAGAAAGCCGGCCCACAGCGGCCAGTTGAGTCGTCGAACGTCCATTCGCGAGTTCCTTTACATGTCGACTATCGATTTGAAACCGCCATAGCACATGCGCTTCGCGTCAAACGGCATCTCGCTGCTCTCCATCAATTTGTTCATGCGCGGATCGCTCATCACCTTCGCGTTGACACGATCGCGATCCGCGCGCGACTTGAAGATGATAAACGAAAACAGAACAGTCTCACCGGGCTTCGGTTTGATCACCTTCTTGAACGAAGCACCAAACTGCACGTCGAGATCGTCGCCGACTGCTTCCACGAAGTGCAACGCTCCGTGTTCTTTCCAGATCTTTCCCGCCTTTTGCGCAATCGTGCGGTAGAGTTTCAGGTTCGATTCCGGTACCGGTGTGACAAATCCGTCAACGTAGCTCATCGTTTTCTCCTTTATTCGCAGTTTACAAGCCAGGGAATGCCAAAACGATCGACACACATGCCGAATCCCTTGGCCCAGAAGGTCGGACCAAAAGGCAACTGGATAGAACCGCCTTCGGCCAGCTTGTTAAAGATCTCTTCGCTCTTATTCATGTCGTCGAGCGCAAGCGCAATCGACATCCCTTGGGGTTGTGAGTAGTGTCCCGGCGGTGCGTCTGACGCCATGATAACGTTGTCGCCGATCTTGAATCGTGCGTGCAGCACTTTGTCGCGCCAGTCCGCGGGCACGTGTTCTTCCGAAGGAGTACCGCCGTGCTTTGTTACTGACTCGATCTGCGCGCCCAGTGTTTGTTCGTAGAAGTTCAACGCCTCTTCACAACTACCGTTGAACGTAAGATATGGATTCGCTTCCATGATTTCTCCCCTTCAAATGAATGATTACCAGTGTTTCACGCCGCGTCCGTAAGCCACGAACGCGCATAGTAAGCCAACTACAAACGGGGTGATTCCCGCTATGATGCCCCCGCCCATGACGCTGACGACGACTGCACCGATCATAACGATCGTCAACCCAAGCGCCGCGAGCGCCGTCAATCCTTTCCACTTGCGCGTTATGCCGGGCAGAATCAACCCCAGTCCGCCAAGCACTTCAACCACACCGATGAACGTCATAAACCATTGCGAAAAGCGGATCGCTTCCGGTGGCGCCTGCGCTTGCAACTGATCGGCCGGTATCGCCAGCTTGAGGCCGCCGGCAAACAGAAACAGCAGCGCCAACAATATCTGAATGATCCAAAGTAGAATGTTCATATCGTTTCCTTCTAAAGTGAGATTAAGGGAACTAACAAACGCAGCGTCGGGTTTCGCAGATAAAGTCCCAGCCACACCAGAACACCGAACACAATCGCAAAAACGATCGAAAACACAGGTTCGCCGGCACGGACGTGTGTGGCGACAGCACCACCAAGATAAGCCGTCAACAAGATCGCGCCGAGCACTGAAGTCTTTGGAATCAGGTAAAGAATCGTGCAGACGATCAGGACGACTCCGATCGGTACGATCGTGCTCTCGCGATAACCGAGTCTCACAGTTGCTTCGATCACGGGTGCGGGCTTTACGAGTTTCATTGCGCCATCCACCAGAAAAAACAGTGCCGGCAATCCGCTGATAACTCTTCCGGCCCAGAGAGTGCCTTTCGAAACACCAATTGGTTCTACTTGCATTGTCGCTCTCCTTAGTTTGCAGGCAGGCCTGATATTTCGAGCACCGGCCGGATCTCGATCGTGCCGTGTTTAGCGACTGGAATGCGTTCGGCGATCTTCATCGCTTCGTCGAGATCGTTCGCGTCGATCAGGTAGTAGCCGCCGAGTTGTTCGCGGGTTTCCGCGAAAGGACCATCCGTCACGAGCCGCTTGCCGTCGCGCACGCGCAAGCTGGTGGCGGTGATTGTCGGATGCAATGGTCCGGCAGACAAATATTTGCCTTGCGCGCTCAGGTCGCACGCGAGTTCAGCCGATTCCACGTAGCACTGCTCGCGTTCCTGTTCACTCAATGAATTTTCATCTAAGTAAATTAACAACATGTATTTCACTTGATTCTTTACCTCCACCCCTAAGTCGAACGAGGGGTTCGTGAATCGACACCCTCGCAGAAACTTTTTTATTATCAAACGTGCTTCCCAACGCCCAGGTCACTAATTCCACTGTCGATGCGGTCTACCGGTCCGACTGGGGCCGCATTGTGGCCACTCTGATCCGCCAATTCGGCGACTTTGAGCTTGCCGAAGATGCCGCGCAAGAGGCGTTTACGGCCGCCGTTGACCAGTGGCGCACTGAGGGCGTTCCTGAATCGCCGAGCGCGTGGATCATCCAAACAGCCAAACACAAAGCCATCGACCGCCTGCGCCGGCAAACTCGTTTGCAGGAAAAGATCGAGACGCATCCGGAGTTCTTTCCGAGTGAGATCGTCGACGAACCCAGTTTCAACTGGGGCGAAATTCCCGACGATCGTCTGCGCCTGATCTTCACTTGTTGCCATCCGGCACTCGCGCTCGAAGCGCAAGTCGCACTGACGCTGCGCACGCTCGGCGGACTGCAAACTGACGAAATCGCGCGCGCGTTTCTCGTTCCGACCGCGACGATGGCCCAGCGACTCGTGCGCGCCAAACGAAAGATTCGCGACGCCGGAATTCCCTTCACCGTGCCCGACACGAGCGATATGCCGGAACGCGTCGATGGAGTCTTAACAGCAATCTATCTCATCTTCACCGAAGGCTACGCCGCCACGCGCGGCCAACCGCTCATCCGTGCGGACTTATGCACAGAAGCAATCCGCCTCGGACGGCTCGTCAAAACGCTGCTCGAACCAAATCCACCCGCGGAAGCCACTGCGCTGCTTGCGTTGATGTTGCTGCACGATTCACGACGCGAAGCCCGACTCGACGAAGCAGGCGATCTCGTCGTCCTTGAAGAACAGGATCGAAGCCGCTGGAATAAGGAGCAGATCGCAGAGGCATTGACGCTGGTTGATGAAGCACTCAGCAATTCACCTGGTCCATTTGCGCTTGAAGCGGCGATCGCCGCGGAGCATTGCAAGGCTGTTCGCGCGGATAATACAGATTGGCCGCGGATCGTCAAACTCTACGACTTTTTGCAACAACTATTACCTTCGCCAGTGGTGGCGTTGAACCGTGCCGTCGCGATTGCGATGGCCCATGGACCAAAAACCGGATTGGCCATAATCGACGAACTCGCCGCGTCGGGCGAGTTGGACGAGTATCACCTGCTCCATGCCGCGCGCGCAGACATGCTGCGACGTCTCGGATCTAACACGGAAGCGGCGGAAAGCTACGAACTGGCCTTAAGCCTGGCCAGTAACGATAGCGAACGCCGCTTCCTCGAACGCCGCCTGCGCGAAGTCCGCACTCCTGTTTCTTAGCTGCTTTACGCCCGTTTCGTAGCTGCATTTACGCTCCGCCGGGAGTGAACGCCGTTCCGGTTCGGCTTCGCCGCCGAGTGAACGCCGTTCCAGAACGGCTTCGCCGCCGGATGTGCGGCGGGGCTTTGCCCCGCCGGAGGATCATGGTCTAGTAAGGGCTACGCCCCTCGTTCGGCCTTTGGCCCAAACGGGCAGAGCCCGAACCCGGGGCATAGCCCAACGCTCCTTTAACCTACCGGCGAGGCGTAGCCTCGCCTCACATCCGGCGGCGAAGCCGAACCGGAACGGCGTTCACCCGGTGGCGAAGCCGAACCGGAACAAAGTTCACTCGGTGGCGAAGCTGTGACCGAACGGCGTTCACTCGACAGCCAATCTGTGGCCGGACGGCCCCCTAAGCGCCCTGCGCTTTTGCAGCCGCGAGACGTTTATCGATCTCTTCCGGTGAAACGTCCTCTGTGTGCGTCGCGACGGTCCAGACGTGGCCGAACGGATCGGTCAACGTGCCGGATCGATCGCCGTAAAACTGGTCCTGCACCGGTTTCTTTTCGACGCCACCAGCATCGATCGCCTGTTTGAAGATCGTGTCCACGTCGTCAACATAGATCATGATACCCACCGGCGAGCCGCCCAACGTAATGGGTGAAACAAAACCCATCTCCGGGAACTCGTCAGCCAGCATGATCGGCGAGTCGCCAATCTTGATCTCGGCATGGCCGATCTTCCCCTCGTGCTCCATGCGAAACAATTCGATCGCGCCAAACGCCTTCTTGTAATACTCGAGCGCCTCAACTGCGCCCTTGATGCTCAGGTACGGTGTTACGGAGTGATACCCTTCCGGAATTGGCTTTACGTCTGCCATGAGCCTCCCCTTTCTTGTCTGTCTTGGGTTGTCCTATTTCAAAAGTTTCTTCTGGTCGACAAACGCGATCACCGCGGCGTTGAACTCCTTCGGCTTATCCATGAACAGGAAATGACTCACGCCGTCCCACATGTGGTAGTCGAGATCGGGCGCAAGACTTCGGAGAAACTGTTCGGTGTCCGCCTGCCACAACGGTGACTTCGCGAGAATCGCTAACACAGGCACGTTAATTTTATCTGTCGCGTAGAGCGACTCTTCCGCCATCGAATCCATTGCGCTCACGATCACGTGTTGCGGCGTTGCGAGAAACGACGACTTGATCCGCTCCTTATCGGCGTCCGGCAAGGTCGCCGCCATGCCACTGAACATCTGCACGCCTGCGTCCTTGTACTTTGGACCACGCAACGGCGCCATGAACTGTTCGCGCTGTTCTTTCGTGCCGAAGGGTCTTAACCCGCCGTCAACAATCACGATCGCCAGAGTCTTCTGTGGATACTTGCGATAGAACTGCCGCACGACCGGCGTGCCCATGCTATGTCCGACAAGCACCGCGCGCTCGACACCAGCGTCTTTCATCACGGCGTCAATCGCGGCCGCAAACAGATCCATGTCGTACTTCACCTGCGGCTTGTCGCTGAGTCCGTGCCCCGGAAGATCCAAAGCCAGGACGCGAGCGCGTTTCGACAACTCCGGTATTTGATCGCGCCAGTTCGTGAGATTGCAGGTCCAGCCGTGGACCAAAACGATCGCATCCTTGCCTTTGCCTTCGCTGACGTAATGAATCTTTGTAGTGTCGAGCTTCGCGTACTTCTCCTGCGCAACCGCTAAAGAAGCATTGGCCAGCACCAGAACGCTAAGCGCGAATAAAAACGAAATATGTTTGAGGTTCGTCGTCACATGAGATTCCTTTCTCTTTTGGTAATCAACACGAGCGTCATGTCGTCCGTGAGCGGGTGCGGCGCGGCAAAATCCTGCACGGCGCCGAGAACCGAAAACAGCATCGCTTCAGCCGAACCACCATGCGCGCGTCGAAACTCCGCTTGGAGACGCCCGCTGCCAAACTCCTGTTCTGAGTCGTTAAAAGATTCCAAAATGCCGTCGGAACAGATCAACATAACATCGCCGGGACGCAGTTGCACCGAGCCGCAATCAAACCACGCGTGCGGCACGACTCCGAGAACGGGCCCACCGTCGGAAAGCGTTTCCAGTTCTCCATTCGCGCGCAGCAGCAACGCCGGAGGATGACCCGCGCTGCAATAATCGAGCATGCTTAAACTCGCATTCAGGCGAGCAACAAACAAACTACTCAACGGCACCGTCGGCGACATGCGCGAGAAGTCCCGATTCACACCCGCAACGATCGCTTCGGGACTGCTGTTCTCCGCGGTGTGCACGCGAACGAGTCCGGCGAGATGACTGACCCACATCCCCGCGGCGAGTCCTTTGCCGCCGATATCGCCCAGCGCGAGGACCATTCCTTCCTTTGTTTCTTCAACCGTGAAGAAGTCACCCGGCAAGTGACGCACGGCGAAGATCTCGCTCGCGATGTCGAAAGCTCCGTAGTGCACGATGCTCGGCGCGCACAAACGGCGGTGCACTTGTGCGGCTTCGAAGATCGCCGTGTTCAATTCCGCATACTGCTGCTGAAGCGCCTCGAGCTTAGTTTCCAGTTCGCGTAACTGGTTGCGCTCGCTGCTCGGTGTTGGTACTGGAACGCGTGTCGCGACTGCGCGTTTGGGAGACAGCCCTGCGGTAAGTGCTGTTGCAGTCATAACGTGAAATCCTGTCTTTGATGAACACGAAGTTAGCCAACGAACTTATAACCACTGCCATGAACGGTAAGTATGAAACGAGGTTCTTCCGGATTTGGTTCGAGCTTTTGTCTGAGATGGACGATGTGCGTATCGACTGTGCGCGTGCTCGGATAATTTTCGTAGCCCCACACCGCATCGAGCAGTCGATCGCGACTGAGTGTCTCCACGGGATGCGCAATGAAGTATTCAAGCAGGGCAAACTCTTTTGACGAGAGATCGATGAGCTCGCCGTTGCGCCGCACTTCATTGCTGCGGACATTCACTTCCACGTCGCTGAAGCGATAAATTTCCGACGTAGCCGCCGAAGTTGAAGCGCGTCTTAACACTGCCTTTACCCGCGCCATCAACTCCCGAATCGAAAACGGTTTTGTAACGTAATCATCCGCGCCCAGTTCAAGACCGACAACTTTATCGATCTCCTGACCACGCGCCGTCAGCATGATGATCGGCACCGCCGGACGTTTCGCTTTCAACTGCTTGCAAACGTCGAGACCACTCATGCGCGGCATCATCACGTCAAGCACCACGAGATCCGGCGAGTCGGACAGCGCGCGTTCGAGACCGGTAACACCGTCCTCCGCGCTGATCACTTCGTAACCTTCGTACTCAAAGTTGTCGCGCAGTCCCGCGACCATTGCGGGTTCGTCTTCGACGATGAGGATCTTGCTTTTCATAATTGTCGCCTCCTACGCAGCGCCGGTCGTGCCGGCCATGCCGGCCATATCAGATTGGGTCGCGCCGGCCAGCGGCAACAGGAGCGTAAACTTGCTGCCTCGGCCTGGCGCGCTTTCAACTTCAACCTCGCCGCCATGCGCCTGTGTGATATGACGCACGAGTGATAAACCGAGCCCACTGCCCTTCGTGTTGTGCACCAGCGGATCGCACGTGCGGTAAAACTTTTCAAAAATTCGCGACTGCTCGTTGCGCTCGATACCGATGCCGCGGTCGATTACTTCCAGCTTCAGCACGCTCTTCTCGCGATACAGCTTCACGCCCAGAAATTTTTCGTTGTCGGAGTATTTCAGTGCATTGTTGACCAGATTGACAAGCGCTCGCGCGATGGCTTCGCGATCGACGCGCACTTTCGGAATGCCGGGTTCGATCTGTTCCTCGAGCGCGAAGCCCTGTTGTTCGATCTGAAAGCGATACGAGTCGAGCGTATTTCGCACGAGTTCGGCAATATCGGTTTCTCTAAAGTCGTATTCCTTGCGGCCCGCTTCGATTCGCGAGAAGTCGAGAATGTTGTTGATCAGCGCGGTCAGACGTTCGCTTTCTTTGCGAATGATGCTGTAGTACTCGTGCTTCTTTTCGGTAGTGGTGATGCGGCCGAGTTCGAGTGTTTCGGCGTAGAGTCGAATCAGTGCGAGCGGTGTTCGCAGTTCGTGCGAAACGTTTGAAACGAAGTCTGACTTGAGACGCGCGAAGGCCACTTGCTTGTTGACGCTGCGATACGTCAACACGAGGCCGCCGATCATCAACACAGACAGCACAGCGAGTATCAGAAAACTCTGAAACACCCAACGCCGGCTGATCGCTTCCGCGGTCGTTCCCTGGAACTTGATGCCCAGCGAAAGACCGCGAAACGGTTCGTCGAGGTTCTGTGAAACTTCCGGTTTGCCCGTGCCCCATGTGGGCGATGCCGCAAACTCGCGATAACCCCGGCCTGAGCCGGCGTCTGCAAGGTAAACCATCATCGCGAGACGCTCGTCCTGATGACCCTGTTCGGGATCCGGCGGGTTCAGTTCGTGAAGCATGCCGGCAACTGATTTATCTTCTTTATCAGTCAGTTTCTTAGAGATCACTTCATCGAGCATTGCCGGGAAAAATTTTTCTTTCAGGTAGTTTGTATCGAAGTTCGCGCCACCGAACACTGCCCGGTCCTTCGGCAGATACGGAAAAGTAAACAAGACAGTGGTGCTGTAAGTTGGACCATTAAGCGTGTCCATCTCGCCGCTCCACCAGGTGAGCCGCTTGGTCCTACGGTTGATTTGCGCCGCCGTTTCGCGCCCTTCCATTCCGAACCAGCCACTGTAATTCTTCACCAGCCGTTCACGTTCCTGCTCGCTTGTCTTCGGTTGCGCCTCGACGATGAGTGACTTCTCACCTTTGTCAGCGTCATAGATGAACACGTGAGAGAACCACGGCGACTGCGCCAACAGAGACGCGAGCTTCTTTCGTTTGTCTGCGTCAGTGTCGTTGTCGTGCGGGAAAAGACCTTTGGCCTGATCGACCAGCGCATAGGTCTTTTGGTTGATCTTCTTTTCTGAGATCGAAAGGATGTACTGGAAGTCGCGATGGATCAGCGCTTCGACCTTCTTGTCGCGTTGAATTGATTTGACGTGTTGGAAGTTGACGTAGATGAGAGTCAGCGCGGGCAGGACGACCGCCAGACCGAGCGTAATCAAAAGACGCGAGCGGGTGTTTCCGCTTAAGAGTCTTTCTCTCTTCGACTTCATGCCAGCCTCCACGAATTGTTGCACAGCGCGACGGAGCATACGTTGAAGCAACCCGGGCTGTGTCAAGTGCAGGTAAAAATTTGTTAAGAGATGTGAATTCTAGAACCACCACGCCCGTCGACGCTATCTCACCCGCTTCATCTAGCGCGGATGTCACGCTTGGGCTCTGCCCCCGGATGTGAGGCCTGGCTCCGCCTGGCCGTTGTGACCAGGTCGCAGGAGTGATATAAACGCGGCATCGTTCACCCTGGATTTCCCCGCAGCCCCCTGTGCAAACACCCGCTTTGTTCGAGCGAGGAGAGAAGAAGCATGCTTAGCTTCATTTGGTGGCTGATCATTGGGTTGATCGCTGGTGCCTTGGCGCGTTTGATTATGCCCGGCCGTGATGCGATGGGTTGGCTGGCGACGATACTGCTGGGAATTGTCGGCTCCATCGTGGGCGGCCTGGTAAGTTGGGCAATTTGGGGACCTGATACCGAGCGCACGGGCTTCCGTCCCGCCGGCCTGCTGTTTTCGATCCTCGGCGCGATAGTCGTGCTGTGGATCTGGCGCATGATCAGGGGCCGCAGCACAGTCCATTGATTCGTTAACGACGTAGTGCCTGAACTGCCGGACATCACCGTCTATATCGAGGCTCTCGAGAAGCGGATTCAAGGCACTACGCTAGAACGCGTCTCTGTCGCGAGTCCGTTTTTACTGCGCACGGCTATGCCGCCGTTGTCGAGTGTCGAAAAGCGGAAGGTCACAGGACTGCGACGGCTTGGCAAGCGGATCTGCATCGGTGTTGAAGGAGATTTGTGGCTCGTTCTGCACCTGATGATCGCCGGGCGTTTGCATTGGTATGAAGACCGTGCGAAAGCCGCAAAGGCACGCGGTGTCGCGACGTTTGTTTTCAGCAGTGGAAGTCTGACGCTGACAGAAGCGGGCACACAGAAACGCGCGTCACTGCACGTCGTCGAAGGTGAAGAGGGGCTGGCGCGTCTGGATCCCGGCGGAGTCGAAGTCTTTACGATCAGCGAAGGAGAATTTGCGGCAGCCCTTCAGGCAAAGAACCACACGCTCAAACGCGCGCTCACCGATCCGCGGATCTTGAGCGGCATCGGCAACGCCTATTCCGACGAGATTCTGCACACCGCACAACTCTCACCATTTGCGCTCACACAAAAACTGGCTCCAGCCGAAGTGCAAAGACTCTTCGACGCGATCAAATCATCTCTCACGGACTGGACAGAACGCCTCCGCGCGCAGTATGGCGATCGCTTTCCGGAAAAGGTGACGGCCTTTCGTCCCGACATGGCCACGCACGGAAAGTACGGCCAACCATGTCCGCGCTGCGGGAACAAAATCCAGCGCATCCGTTACGGCTCCAACGAAACCAACTACTGCCCCACATGCCAAACCGGCGGCAAACTTCTCGCGGACCGCGCCCTCTCACGTCTCCTGAAAGACGACTGGCCCCGCACCCCTGAAGAACTCGAAAACCTCACGAAGAACTAAACCACAGATTACGCAGATTGCGCAGAAGGTGACTCTGTGTAATCTGTGGAAGGCTTTGGCTGTGGCCTGTAAATCTCGTCGCTGCCGACGTCGAACACGCGGTTCAGGCGTGCGCGGTAGTTTTCAAAGGCTATCTGCGCACTCAGTTGTAGCAATTGCTCCTCGGAGAATTTTTCGCGGAGACGCGCGTAGAGATCGTCGGAGATGTTTGAGGGTGTCGCGACCATCGCGTCGGCAAGTTCGATCACGAGGAGTTCGTCACGCGAAAAGGGCGCGAGATCCCCACGTGCGAGCGCCACGAGTTTTTCATCTCTCAATCCCGCTTTTCTGCCAACGGCAGAATTGACGTCAACTCAAAACGGACAACCCACGCGCGCTGCGGTGCGCACTTTCCCCAACTGAATAAACCGCAACGAGACACGACGCTTCGCGCCCAGTCCGGCTTCCATGCCGATGCCGCCCCACACCAAACCCGGCACACGCATCTGCATCTTCACCGGTGTCAGGTCTTTGCCAAACATCTTGCGCATCGTCGTGTAGAACCACCGCAGATGCCATGGCGCTTCACTCTTTTCCAAACCCTTGATTCGATTCATCAAACTTCCTCAATGTTTCGGGTTCTGCTCTGAACCCGCCAGGTGCCTCGTCGTCTGCTCCGTCACACTAAAACCAGTCGGGATAAACTCATTTGTGTCCGCCGGCCGCAAAGCTCGCTGCGCAGCCGTCTCGTCATCCAGCAAGTTCGCCTTTCTCATCTCAAGTTCCTGAATCTCAGCCATCCGCTTGCTCACCACCAGACCGTTGACGATCAGCGCGAGCCCAACAAAGAACGGAATCACTCCCGCAATCCAAACATGGGCCAGTATCTGCGCCGCCTCGGGCGAAACAACATTCAGCAACCCCTGCATAAACACAAATAGAAAGATCGCCACACCCACACCAACACTGCTCGTGATCACGCCCGCCTTGATTTCGTTGTAACGTTTGACCTCGGGTGTGATGCCCATTCGGCGCTCCATCTCGAGCTTGCGCATCTCCGCAGCCTGACCCGACCGGAACATCTCCGCGAGCCAGGTGTCGCCCCATTCAAACTTGTTCCCACGGAACTCGAGCGCTTCGCGCACAGCTTGCAGGTTGGCCCCGCAACTCTTGCAGAATTTCACATCGTCGCTTTGGTTTGAAGAACAACGCGGACACAGCATAGGCAGCTCCTATCAAGTAGTTGCTGAAAGATACGACCATTCTACGACCTGAGTTCTTGTTACCAAAAAGCTGAGTTGGTATCGTTTAGCTCCAACCATGCAGGCCGTTCTCGCAGAAACCATCGCGCACTACCGGATTGTCGAGCCCATCGGAGCCGGCGGCATGGGCGCGGTCTACAAAGCTTACGACAACAAACTGCAACGCATCGTCGCGTTGAAAGTGCTGCCGCCGGAATACGTCTTGCAACAGGACCGCCGCCGCCGTTTCTTTCAGGAAGCACGCGCCGCATCGGCCCTACAGCATCCACACATACTAACTGTTTATGAAGTGGGCGAGGACGACGGCAAGCCTTACATCGCGATGGAGTTTATCGAAGGCGAAACGCTGCGGCAGAAGATCAAGGCAAGCAGTCTGCAACTCAAAGAAGCGATCGAGATCGCAATCCAGATCGCCGCCGGACTCGCCCGCGCACACGAACTCGGCATCATCCATCGCGATCTCAAACCCGAGAACCTGATGCTCAGCCGCGACGGTTACGCCAAGATTCTCGACTTCGGTCTCGCCAAGCTCGTCGCCGAACGCGATCGTGCGCTGGTCGCCGACAGCGAACAGAAGACGCTGATTCGCGGCGTCGAAACCGAATCCGGCACGTTGATGGGAACCGTCAACTACATGGCGCCGGAACAGTTGTTGGGCCAACGAGTTGATCGCCGCTGCGACGTATTTTCGTTTGGCGTGGTGCTTTGCGAAATGCTGACGGGAACCGCGCCGTTTGTTCACGACAACCGCATCGACACGATGCACGCGATCCTTCATCGCGCACCGCAGTTTCCCGGCGACGGCCGTCCGCAACTCCCCTCTGAAATACAACGAATCCTGACGAAAGCACTCGCGAAAACACCGAAAGAACGCCACCAAACCATCGACGAACTCGCCACTGAGCTAAAACAACTCAAACGCGCTCTCGATCTCGGCAAGACGCTTCCAGTTGCGTCAGCGACTCGCCTGGTTCTGAAACGTGTCGCGCCGGGCGCCCGCACGATCGATTACGAACAGGAACTGAACGAAGCACAGTTCAAAGCCGTAACCACGACTGAAGGCCCGTTGCTGATCGTCGCGGGCGCAGGTACAGGCAAGACACGCACGCTCGTGTATCGCGTTGCACATCTCGTCGAGAGCGGCGTGAAACCGGAGTCGATTCTGTTGTTAACGTTCACCCGTCGCGCCGCCGCAAGCATGTTGACGCGCGCGGCGGCGATGGGCGACGCACGTTGCCAGCGCGTCAGCGGCGGAACGTTTCATTCGTTGGGCCACTCGGTGTTGCGCCGCTTTGCCGACGAAGCTGGTGTCGCGAAGAATTTCACGGTGCTCGATCAAAGCGACACGGAAGATCTAATCGACCTCCTGCGCCGGCAGATCAAGCTCACAAAAGATCGACACTTTCCGCGCAAGCGCACCATCGCCGCGATCTTCAGCATGATGGTCAACAAAGTGCAGTCGCTCAAACAGGTCCTGAATCACGAGTATCCGCAGTTCATCGACGAGCGCCGCAACCTCGAAACACTCTTCAAATCGTTCGAAGACTTCAAACGCACGCGGCACATGCTGACCTACGACGACCTGCTCGTGCGTCTACGCGAAGCGCTGGAAACCAGTGCAACGATGCGCGAACAACTCTCCGATCAGTATCGCTACATCATGGTCGACGAGTATCAGGACACGAACAAACTTCAGGCGCAGATCGTGAAGTTGCTGACCACACAGCATGAAAACGTCGCGGTGGTTGGCGACGAATTTCAGTCGATCTACTCGTTTCGCGGCGCGAGCCATCGAAACATGCTCGAGTTTCCCAAGCTGTTTCCCAAGGCGCAGATCATCAAACTTGAAGAGAACTTCCGCAGCACCCAGCCGATACTCGACGTCGCCAACGCGATCATCGCGGACGTGAAAGAGAGCTACAAAAAACGGCTTTACTCGCGGATCGAAGGCGGGCAGCCGCCCGTGGTTGTCAGTGCGCATGACGAGAACGAGCAGTCGCGGTTCGTGGCGCAGCGGATCGCTGAATTGCGTGACGAAGGCGTTCCGCTCGCGGAAATAGCGGTGCTGTTTCGTTCGAGCTCGCACTCGTTTGATCTCGAAATCGAACTTGGCAAACATGGAATTCCGTTTCGCAAGTTTGGCGGGATGCGGTTTGCTGAATCGGCGCACATCAAGGACGCGCTCGCGTTTCTGCGCGTGGTCGCCAAACCGTCGGACACGTTATCGTGGTTTCGCGCGTTGAAGCTGATCGATCACATCGGCGACGCGACCGTCTATCAAATACTCGAACATCTCGGCGTCGAACAGAAAGAGTTTCGCTCAACCCGCAGCAAGGCGGCGTTGTTCAAAAAACTGCATCGCTTCCCTGCGAAGCCCGCATACAAAGCACAACTCACACGCCTGACGCGCGTGTTGTGCACCGTCGTCGAAAGCGGCACGCCGGCTGAGCAACTCTCAGCAGTGTTACGTTTCTACCGGCCACTGTTGAAGAACAAGTACGACGACGTGCAGCGCCGCAGCCGCGACCTCGAACACTTGCAAACGATCGCGAAGCGTTACAAGTCGTCCGCGAAATTGCTCGAAGACGTGGCGCTGGATCCGACTGAAGTCATTCAGGGAAGCACGGTCCGGCGCGGCAGTGGTTTCGTTACGCTTTCCACTGTTCACTCCGCAAAAGGCCTCGAGTGGGACAACGTGTTTCTGATCTGGATGACTGACGGCTGGTTTCCCGCAAATCGTTTTCAGGACGAGTTTGACGATTTCGAAGAAGAGCGGCGGCTGCTTTACGTCGCGACGACACGTGCGAAAAAAGATTTGCACTTCGTCTATCCGGCGGTGAACGTCTACGCCGGTCCCGAAACAGACGGCACGCCGACACTCTCGCGTTTTCTCGAACCCATTCCGCCTTCAGTTCTGCCACATGCGTCGCTGACAGGCGGAGAATAAGGTAAACTGTGCGCCCGTTAACCCGTATTACCGACTAAGATGACTCTCGGAACTGAATGGCTCATCGACGCAAGCGGCTGCGACGCAGACGCGCTTGCCGACATCGATCGACTGCGCGCAGTTTTCAATCGCGTCATCAACGATCTCGATCTCCACGTCGTCGGCGAGATCGCGTGGGCCACGTTTCCACATCCCGGCGGTGTCAGCGGGCTCGCACTCCTCTCGGAGTCGCATCTCGCCTGTCACACGTATCCCGAATTTCGCGCCGCCACTTTCAATCTCTACTGCTGCCGTAATCGCACGGCGTGGCCCTGGGAGAAAATGCTGCGCGAAATGCTCGGCGCAACTGAAGTCCACGTCCGCGTCTTCGAACGAATGCTTCACGACCAACCCGAACCCACGCCCGCACTCGAGGAGGCAGGAGCCTCACGATGAGTGTGCTCGTAGCGAATTGCCCGGCCTGCGGGGGCCCGGTCGAATTCAAGAGCGGACAATCAATCGTCGTCATTTGCAGCTATTGTCGCTCGGCCGTCGCGCGCACCGATCGCGAACTGAAAGACCTCGGCAAAGTCGCGGAACTGGTCGAAACCGGTTCGCCGCTCGACCTCGGGTTGCGCGGCAAATGGAAAGACCAAAACTTCGAACTCACCGGTCGTGCTCAACTCGGTCACGAAATGGGCGGCCACTGGGACGAATGGTACGCGACGTTTTCCAACGGCTGGCTCGGTTGGCTCGCCGAAGCGCAGGGCCGCTTCTATCTGACGTTTCAGTATCCGATTCCCGAAGGCATTCAAGTTCCATCGTTCGATCAAATACAACTCGGCCAACCGATCACCGGCTTGCCGTGGAATACGCCGCTGATCGTCGCGGAAACGGGACGCGCCACCGCGCTCGGCGCGAAGGGTGAGATTCCCTATCTCCTCACGCCCGGCGAAACTTACTTCTACGCAGATCTCTCCGGCACGAATCGCTCTTTCGGCACACTCGATTACAACGAATCACCGCCGCTCGCGGCTCTCGGTCAGGAAGTAACGCTCGCCGAACTCGGCATCACGACAACGCGCGCGCCGGAACGAGAGGAACGGCGTGTGGGCGCGGCTGCGCTCAGTTGTCCACACTGCGCCGGTCCACTCGAACTACGCGCGCCTGACAAAACCGAGCGCGTCACGTGTCCAAACTGCAACTCGTTGCTCGACGTTACCCACGGGCAGCTTCAGTTTCTGAAATCGCTCGAGCCCACGTCGTTTCAACCACTGATCCCGATCGGCACGACCGGCGAGGTGCCGGAAGGAAAGATGACCGTTATCGGCGCGATGCAACGCAGCGTGACGATCGACGGCGTTCAATATTTCTGGAGCGAGTATCTGCTTTACCAGCCGCAAATTGGATTTCGCTGGCTGGTCAATAGCGACAATCACTGGAACTACGTGCGCGCGGTGCCGCCGGGCGAAGTGAGGGCGTCGGAGAAGTTCGCAAACTACGGCGGCACGGCTTACAAAATTTTTCAGGACGCGCAGGCACGAGTCGAATCCGTGCTCGGCGAGTTTTACTGGAAAGTCGAAGCGGGCGAGCAGGTCCGCGGCATCGACTTCGTCAAGCCGCCGTACATGCTATCGAAGGAAGTCTCAACGGTTTACGTCTCCGACCCCGAAAACCCGGAAAAACAGAAACGCGCCACCGGTGAGATCAACTGGTCACTCGGAACGTATGTCACCGTACCGCAGATCGAAAAGGCGTTCGGCGTAAAAGATCTGCCACGGCCGTCAAACATCGCTCCCAATCAGCCTTACAAGCACAAGTGGATCTACAAGTACTGGATCGCGTTCATCGTTCTCTTGCTCGTGGTCGGCTTCGCCACGCTGGTGCTTTCCGGTTCGAGCAAGGAAGTATTTACGCAAACCGTCACGCTGGCGCCGCTGCCAAACGCGGATGGAACGCAGGTGTTCTTCAGTCAACCTTTTGAGCTCGCGGGCCGGCGCAACATTCGCATCGTCGGCGACTCGCCGGTGCAGAACACGTGGGTCTACCTCGAAGGCGATCTGATCAACGAGGAAACGGGCGTGGTCCAGTCGTTTCCGATCGATATTTCGTACTACCAGGGCGTTGAAGACGGTGAGTCGTGGAGCGAAGGCGGACAAACTGATTCGGCTTACACATCGTCGATGCCGGCCGGACGATACATTTTGCGGCTTGAGGGACAATGGGAGCGGTGGCAACAACCCGCGACAGTTCAGATCAAGATCGAACAGAACGTGACGCACGGATTCAACCTGCTGCTGGCGTTGATCGTACTTTCGATTGTTCCGATTGCGATGGGCATTTATCACATCAGTTTCGAACGCCGACGCTGGTCCGAGAGCATGTTCAGCGAGAGCGGATCAGACGACGACGATGAGGATTAACTCGTATGCTGAAAACACTCTACGTAATTTTTGGTGTCGGCGTGGTGACGTTGTATAGCGCGGCCGCCATGCTTGGTTGGGAGATCGGCGGCGGTACGCGCCGGCAGTTGCCGCCTGACGCGCGGCAGAATGGTTATCGCTCGTTCCACTTCTGGCACTACGGCTTGCACGGAGGAAAATGATGCTCAACTCAATCGTCGGATTGATAGTCCCAATGGAAACACTCTTGCCAGTGCTGGTTACCACGCTGGTATTCGTCATCCTCGGTCTGATTATCTTCGCGCTCGCTTTCCTGGTCATCGCCAAAGCCACACCGTTCTCAGTCCGCAAAGAGATCGAAGAAGATCAGAACGTCGCGCTGGCGATCGTGATCGCTTCCGTGATTCTCGGGAGCGCGCTGATCATCGCCGCGGCGGTCCACGGCTAGGACATTGCCCATTTCCGATTTTCGATTGCCGATTTTCGATTTGCAAGAACCAGGGCGTGTCTAATTCGGATTCAATCGGCAATCGAAAATCGGCAATCGAAAATGAAATGAACCGCCCTCCGTTACTCTTTCTCAACGTTCTCATTGTCGCGACCTGCGGTTTGATTTATGAACTTCTGGCGGGCACTCTCGCGAGCTACGTCCTCGGCGATTCCATCACTCAGTTCTCACTGATCATCGGCATTTATCTGTTTGCCATGGGCGTCGGATCGTGGCTCTCACGCTTCATCGAAAAAGGACTCGCGCGGCGCTTCGTCGACGTCGAACTCGCCGTCGCGATCCTCGGCGGCTTTTCCGCGCCGCTGCTGTTTCTCACGTTTGCGCGTGTTAGTTACTTCTACGCCGTACTCTACTTTCTCGTGTTCGCGATCGGCGTGTTTGTCGGTCTCGAGATACCGCTGCTGCTACGCATACTGAAGGACCAGGTCGAGTTCAAAGAGCTCGTGTCGCGCGTGCTCGCGTTTGACTACGTCGGCGCGTTGCTGGCGTCGATCCTGTTTCCGATTCTGTTTGTGCCGCGGCTCGGGTTGGTGAGGACGTCGTTGATCTTCGGCTTGTTGAATGCGGCGGTTGCGTTATGGGGCACGTGGCTGTTGCGGCCGCTAATCAAAGGCAGCATCACGGGTCTGCGCGTGCGCTCGATCGTCGTGATGGCGCTCTTGCTCGTCGCGCTGGTTAAGGCAAACACGCTCACGTCACTAGCTGAAGACGAGATGTTTGCGGATGAAATCGTCTACACGAAAAACACGCCGTACCAGCGAATCGTGATCACCCGCGGGCGTGCGGGCTTTCAGTTGTTTCTGAATGGGAATCTGCAATTCAGCTCGACCGATGAATATCGCTATCACGAGGCGTTGGTCCATCCGCCGATGCTCGTGGCGGGTAATCCGAAGCGCGTCCTGGTGCTTGGTGGTGGTGACGGGCTCGCGTTACGCGAGATATTGAAGTATCCGTCAGTCGAGCACGTTACGCTGGTGGATCTCGATCCCGACATGACGCAGCTTTCGCGTCGTTTTCCGTTACTGGCGGAATTGAATAAGCGATCGTTCGATGACGAGCGGGTGCAGGTTGTTAATGAAGATGCCTTCATCTGGATTGAGAAGGTGGATGAAGTCTTTGACGCTGCGATCGTGGATTTTCCGGATCCGAATACTTTCTCGCTTGGTAAGCTTTACACCACACGGTTCTATCGACTGTTAAGAAACCGATTGACGCCAAACGCGGCGGTCAGCGTGCAATCAACCTCGCCGATGTTTGCGCGCAATTCCTACTGGTGCATCATTCGCACGCTCGAAGCCGCGGGTTTTTCAGTTAAGCCTTACTACACCGCGGTGCCGAGTTTTGGTTTGTGGGGCTTCGCACTCGCGCGCTCCTCTCCATTCGAAATTCCCACCAAGCCGCCCGAGGGTTTGCGCTTTCTCGACGAGCAGACACTCGCCGCGATGTTTCAACTCTCGAAAGACATCGAACCTGTGCCGGTGGAGATCAATCGTTTAGACAATCAGGCCTTGGTTCGTTATTACGAAGGTGAATGGAAGCGTTTTGAGTGAGTTTTAGCCGTCGCGAAATACTTGCCGCTTTTCTTGGCGTTCCGGCCGCGCTCGCTGCTTGCAGACGCTCTACCGATCCGCCGTTGCCGCCAGGCGAGATCGTTGGCGCCTCTGATGTGTTTGGTCACCGCGTCCGTGATGGTTTGCAAATTGAGGTTCCGAGTGATGCGTGGTCCAACGTTCCGGTCGTGATCGTTGGCGGTGGCGTGGCGGGTCTTACTGCTGCGTGGCGTTTGCAAAATTCGGGGTTCAACGACTTCGCGTTGATTGAGTTGGAAAGTGCGCCTGGCGGCACATCTCGTTCGGGTTCCAATCGTTCGATCTCCTTTCCCTGGGGTGCACACTACATTCCCGCCCCGATGAAAGAGAACACCGCGCTTATTTCGCTGCTCGACGAAATGGGCGTCATCGAGGGCAAAGGCAACGATGGCGAACCCGTGATTGCCGAGCAATTTCTCTGTCGCGATCCCGAGGAGCGCATTTTTTACAAAGGCAGATGGTATGAGGGATTGTACCTCCACGCGGGCGCGAGTGCGGAGGACGAACAGCAGATGGAGAAGTTCGATGCCGAGATCAACGCCTGGGTCTTGTGGCGCGATGCGAAAGGCCGGCGCGCGTTTACGTTGCCGGTGTCTGGGTGTTCAGACGACGCCGAGATCACGGCGCTCGATCGCATTTCGATGGGCGAATGGATGAATCAGCGTGGGCTTGTCAGTCCGCGGCTGCGTTGGTGGGTGAACTATGCCTGTCGCGACGACTACGGCATGACGCTGGATCAGACGAGCGCCTGGGCCGGGCTGTTTTATTTTTGCGCACGCGTGTTGAAGCCCGGCGTGGAATCGCAGTCGTTGATTACGTGGCCCGAGGGAAACGGGCGGCTCGTAAATCACCTCTACGGGAAATCCAAATCGAATATCCAACTCGACCGCGCAGTATTCGAAATTAATCCGCTTTCAAATCAGATCGAAATCCTCACCGTCGATCGTGACGGCCGGACCCCGCGCGGCTATCGAACCCGCTTCGTCATCTTTGCAGCCCCGCAGTTTATTGCCCGCCACGTGATCCGGCCCTACCGCGAAAATCCGCCGCCACACATCGCCGAGTTTCAATTCGGATCTTGGATGGTTGCAAACCTGACCTTGAAGGATCGTCCCAAACCAGGCTCGACGCGTGATTTTCCGCTCGCATGGGACAACGTGCTTTACGAAAGCGAATCGCTCGGTTACGTTGTCGCAACCCATCAGCGCGGCATCGATCGTGGTCCAACTGTTTTTACTTACTACTACCCGCTTTGCGACGAGAACGCACGCGCCGCGCGCACGCGCCTGCTCGAAACTGACTGGCGCGGTTGGGCCGACGTCGCGCTAACCGATCTCTCTCTCGCGCACACGGATATTCGCGATCTTGTCGAGCGGTTAGACGTGATGCGTTGGGGACACGCGATGATTCGTCCGCGCACCGGATTCATGTGGGGTCCGGCGCGCATCGAGGGTGCGAAGCCTTTTCGTTCAATTCACTTCGCTCACTCCGAACTGAGCGGTGTCGCACTATTTGAAGAAGCCTTCGATCACGGATTGCGCGCGGCGGATGAAGTGTTGGCCAAGTTACGCCAGTAGCCGCAACGGTTGGTCTACACCCGCGGTCTGGTCGTCAATCCCTCTTTGATTACGCGCCTTGCATCTTCGAGCTCTTTACCGGCCAACTCTAAACGCGGCGGCCGGACGCGCGCAGATCCCATCCCAACTTCCTGCTGCACCAATTTGATCAACTGCACAAACTTCGGCACCGTGTCCATCCTCAAAAGCGGCAAAAACCAGTAGTAAAGCTCACGCGCTTTCTCGTATTCACCGTTGAGCGCATAATCAAACAACGCCACCGATTCTTTCGGCAACGCATTCACCAAGCCTGCGACCCACCCGACAGCACCCGCTTCAATACCCTCGACAATCGCATCGTCAACACCCACCGAAATATCCAACCGATCCCCAACCAGCTCTTTGATCCACGTGATGCGCCGCACGTCAGTGCTCGACTCTTTAACCGCTGCGAGGTTCTCGTGTTCGGCCGCAAGTTCGCGAATCTGTTCGGGCAGAAAATCAGTGCCGTAAGCGACCGGATTGTTGTAAAGCATGCACGACAGGTTCGTGGCGCGAAACACAGCCTCAACGTGCGCTTTCATCTCGCGCCACTCGCTGCGATAAACGTACGGCGGCAAAACCATCAATCCACTGCAACCCGCATCCGCCGCACGATTCGTCAGCGCAACCGCTTCGGCTGTGCTCAACGAAGCAATTGCCGCAACCACCGGAACGCGATTTCCAACCGCCCCGATGAGTGTGGACCAAAGCGCAACCTTCTCATCAAAACTCAACGTTGCACTCTCACCGAGCGAACCAGGCGCGACGATCGCCGTGCAGCCGTTCTCAACCAGCCACTGTGCATGCTTCGCCACAAACGCATGATCGATATTCAGGTTCTCATCAAACGCCGTCGTCGTCGCCGGCATCACCCCACGCCATTTCATCTGCATCGTAGTTCCTTAGTTTTTATCTATGACCAGACTCTCAACTCTCACCGGGAAGATCGGCGGCCGCACCGATTCGACTTTCCAACCAAACAAAAACTCCACCGCTGGACCACACACGCGTCCCTGACAGGGTCCCATGCCGCCGCGCGTCTGCAACTTCGCCGCACGCCAAGATTCAAAAGACTTCAATCTCTCAAAACTAACATCCTCACATCGACAAACGATCGTCTCCTCTGCGGCAAGATCCCTTAGTTCCCTCCGCAGTGCGAACGCTTCGTTCAAGATCCGCGCAAATCTTTCTCCCTTTGCTCTCACTGGAAACAGCTTCTGCGCTTCAGCGCGTTTGCCAGCCGCTGCCAGCCCCGCGATCTCACCTTCCGCCAAAGAAAGCTCAAGCCCGCCGATGCCGGTCGCTTCTCCAGCCGCGTAAACGTGCGGCATGCTCGTTTGCTGAAACTCGTCAACACGCATCGCACCATCGTCGATTTTGCACCCAAGCAACTCCGCTAGTTCGAGATTCGGCACGAGATGAAAGCCACACGCCAAATAATCACACTCCACCTGCCAACGCTTGCCACCGCGCTGGAACGTAACACTCCTAAGCTTCTCGTCTCCACGCGCCGACACAACCCAGCACCCGCTAAGATATTTCACACCCTTGAGCTGCCGCTTCAACTCGAACGCCTGTCTTGACTTGCCCGCGCGGAGCAAAGCGACACCGAACATTGCCAGTTGCCTCGACGACGCCTGTTCGGCGATTAGCAAAACGTCTGCGCCACGTTCGCGCAAATAAGCGGCAACAGCTAACAACAGCGGCCCACTGCCGGCGAGGACAACTCTCTTCCCGGCGATCGACAACCCCGTTTTCACCAGTGCCTGCAAACCACCTGCGCCCATCACGTTCGGCAGCGTCCAACCAGGAAACGGCAAAAACCTTTCACGCGCACCCGTCGCGAGAATCAGATTGGCGTACGTTAGCGCGATAACACCTTGCGCCGTTTCCGCCAGCAGCGTGTTCGACGCGACTTGCTGAAAAACTCTCGCACCGTGAATAAACTCGATCTTCGCGCCACGAATTCGTTCAAACCACTCTCGGGCCTCACGTGATGTCGTTTTCCTGTGTTCGCCGCGCCAAATCTGTCCACCAGCATCCGGATTGTCATCAACCACCGCGACGCGCAAACCTTCGTTCGCCGCACGGTAAGCAGCGGCAAGTCCGGCTGGTCCCGCACCCACAATCAAAACGTCGAACGCGTCCGAGACAACAGCTGCGCTACTCATCCGTGCGCACGTCCATTCCGTCTTCGCAGAGCGTTTGACAACTGCGCACGTGAGCCACGCCATTCACCGTGACGCGGCACTCAAAACAGATTCCCATTCCACACAATGGCCCGCGCGCCTCGCCCGTCACCGAGCGACGAAACGTGCCTGAGCCTGCCTGCAACACAGCCGCCGCCACCATGCTCCCCGATGGTACGCTAACCGGTACCCCATTGACTTTCAGCGTGATGGGTTCAGGCACGTGCAGTAGTCTCCGGCGCCATTCGCGACGGCAAATAGGGCGGGATTGGAATCGCTGGGGTGCGGTTCAGGATTTGATCGACCAGCAGTTTTGCGGTGCCTACTGAGGTTGTGATACCGAGGCCTTCGTGGCCGGTCGCGAGATACAGCCGGTCGTGGCCCGGGTGTGGTCCATTACGCGAAGCTTTGTCGAGTGTCGCAGGCCCGATCAATGGCAGCTTGTCGGGCGTTGCGGCACGAAATCCGGTCCACGTTCGCAACGCCGAAAGCTTGCCCAGCGCCGGTAGGTAGTCCATCGCCCGCGCCAACATGCGCGTGACTATGGAATTTTCAACCCGACCATCGTCGACTTCGTACTGCCGCGACGATCCGATCAAGAGTTGGCCGGTCGTCCTCGGCTGAATGTTGAAAGCCACCGAATCCGTCGTCACAGAATGCGCACTCTTCAAGTAACCAAGCTCAACAAGCTGATGCCGCAAAAAGTTTGGGTACCGGTCGGTGATCACCAGGTGGCCCTTGCGCTTCTTCACACTCAACCCGGGCGTCAATTCCGGCGACCAACTGCCGGCGGCGTTCACTACCAGACCCGCGGAAATCGAAGTTCCGTCACGCAACCGCACACCCTCATTTGTAACCCGTTCGACTGCTTTCCCAACAACCAACTTCGCGCCTCGCGCCTGCGCGCGCTCGACAAAAAACTGCGCCGCACACGGCGGGTAGATCACGCTATCACCCGGCACGCGCAATCCACCCACCAATCCACTCCGCAAATTGGGCTCAGCCTCAGCGAGTGCCTGCGCATCCAGCACCTGAACTACTACGCCGCGTTCGGAATAGAACTGCGCTTTCCGAAACACCTCCGCCATCTCTTCATCATCAGCCGCAACCCAGATCGTGCCGCACGCATCGTGCTCCACCTCGCGCGGCAACTCGTCCCGTAACTGGTTCCAAAGCACCTGCGAATAACGAGTCAACGCAAACTGCGCCTCAGAATCGTCCATCACTACGAGATGGCCCATACCCGCCGCGGTCGCGCCACCGCCGACCATCCGCGCCTCGACAATGGCGACGCTCAACTTCGCCGCCGCACACTCCGCCGCACACGCCGCGCCCACAATCCCGCCGCCAATCACAACCACGTCGTAAGTGGAACTCATCGGCGAATGCCCATGTAGAACGGATCGCGAGGGTCCAGAATCAACTCTGATTCGGCAGTGACGAAAGCCGTGCCACGAATATGCGGATGGATCTTGTTGCCAATAACCGACACCCTGCCCTCAAAAATACTGCCCACGATGCTCTCCTGCCGCCAAAGCTGACCTTCACGCAACTTGCCATCAGCAAATAAACATGCGAGCTTCGCACTCGTCCCAGTCCCGCACGGCGAACGGTCGTACGCTCCGCCAGGACACAACACAAAGTTGCGGCTATCGACGCCTTCGAATTGCGATGGACCAAACAATTCAACGTGATCGATCTCGTGTCCATCAGCGCCGGTGATTCCCGCGCTCCCCAACGCGTCGCGAATGCGGGACGTGAAGTCAGTCAAAGCTTTGAGATTCTCGAGCGTCAGTTGCTGATTGTGATCGTTGACGAGAAAAAACCAGTTGCCACCCCATGCAACGTCTCCGGTCACTGGTCCGACTCCGGGCACGACCACCGTCACGCCGGCGAGGTGCCGGTAACTCGGCACATTCGCAACCTCGACTTCTCCATTGTCGTAGAGATGCGCCAAGACCACGCCAACCGGCGTCTCGATCCGATGCGTCCCTGCTTCGATCTGTCCGAGGTGGACCAACGTGGCGATCACGCCGATCGTGCCGTGCCCGCACATCCCCAGATACGCGACGTTGTTGAAGAAGAGCACTCCGGTCACACACGTTTCGTCAACCGGAGCGCACAACAGCGCACCAACGAGCGCATCCGAACCGCGTGGCTCGTTGACTACAGCGGAGCGAAAGTCGTCGTACTCGTTCCGGAACCGTTGAAGGCGCTCGGAAAGCGAACCGATACCCAGATCAGGTCCGCCGCTGAGCACGACGCGCGTGGGCTCACCAGCCGTGTGTGAATCGATTACTTTGACCCGTTTTATTGTGTCTCTCAAGGCGCTCATTCTCTCACAGAATATGTCCTATCGGACCTGTAGGACTTATAGGACCTATAAAGGCTTCAACTTGAAGCTTGTCCTATGTTACCTTCCGCGGACAATGCGTAAGTCCCTCCTCCCCCTCGTCGTGCTGCTCTGCCTCGGCTGTGTCGTTTCAGCGAATGCACAAGTCAGACGTTTACAGGCTCGCGAAGCCGAATGGAAGAGCTATGCGCTGCCGAAAACGAACTTCAAGCGCCAGGTAAATCCGGAGAAAACCATCGTTTTTCGCGTTCCGGCAGACTGGGAACAGCAAGGCTCCGATTTTAAATTCAAGGGACCACATGGCGCCTCGCTCGAAATCCTGATCCAGAAGATTCCCGAAGGCTACCCGTTGGACGATTACTTCGCGGCCATGTTGCGGACGGTGAAGGACCTGACGGGCCGCGCGGAATCGATCCTCACGCGCAAAACTCAACTGCAAGATCTCGAAGCGCGCGAGATCTCACTGGAAATGACCGACGCTGAAGGTGAACTGGTTCGCAGCACTTCCTGGATCACGATCTACGGGCCGGCGGCGCTCGTGTTCAATATCCAGATAGCCGCCCCACACGCCGCGGAAGTCGAACCCTTTTTCAAAGCCGTCGTGCAGTCGGTGATTTTCGTGGGCCCCGACTACGACTCGCTCGAAGAGTTACGCACTGCCACGGTCAAGACGCCGCCGAGTAGTCCGATCGACGAGATCGAAAGCATCGTCGCAACTCTGAACGACACCACGGCGGCACGCGAAGCCGCTGTGACGCGATTGACGGCGCTGTTCTCGTCCACGCCCGACGTCGCGATGGATCTGTTGCTCGATCGCCGCCCACTCATTCGTGTCGCGACCGTGCAAGCGATCGCCCGCAGCAACAACCCCGCGCTCACACCGGCGCTTTGGAAATTCCTGGACGACGGAGAACCGCTCGTAGCGGAAGCCGCAGCTCGCGCCCTCGCAAAAACACCGGACATCGTTCCGGAGATTCTTCAGCACTCTATGTCCGGCTTCAGCACGCAAACGATCGCGCGTGTCTGGCCCTTCATGCCGAAGGACAAGCGAAACGAACTGCTCCAGCTCGTGTTTAAGGAACCGGCCATTCATCGCCCTGATCCTCCACCTGCGGTACGGCCCGGTGCGAAACCAAAGACGACCGCCACGGTCGTCGAGCTTATCGCGGTTAACCCCGGCAAAGGGGTCGTCAATTTTCCGTCGATCGCGAGCCGGGATCCAAACGTTCAAATCGGCGCGTTAACTCTGCTGATCGCCGTCCCACGCGACGAGTTCAAGCTACCACTCGCGCAGCTCATCGCGTCGAATTACGACCCGCTGATCGCCGTAGGGTTACAAGTCGCGCTGTGGCGCGCCGAACCATTGCCGCTGAGTCCACTACTATTGCTCGCGTCGTCGCGTGACAAACAGGTGCGATCTCTGGCCGTGCAGAATCTCGCGATCGCAGCTACCAGCGCCACCGACATCCCACGCGTCGAAGCACTGATTTCCAAAGACGGCTCCAGCAAAGATTTTGACGACGAGCTAAAGCTCTCGATCAAGAAGATCAACTTCCGACTCCAACTCGGTGCCGCAAAAACCGAGGCCGAACGGCGCGAAATCACGCGTAAAGCACTTTCAGACGCGTCGCTCGCGGAATTTGCCTGGTGGTTCTATTGCGAAGCAGGCACCGACGGCTGCACGTCAAATCCCGCGGAACTGAAACGCGACGTCGCAATCAAACCGTTCGCGGAGAATCTTTTTCCGAAACGAGTCAAACACTACACAGCCATTCCGAATCCGCGCCAGGCCGTGCAGAAGTTTTATGAAAGTCTGAATGGCCTGCAAATGGATTCTCCGCGCGATCAGTCAAACCTGATCCTGATGATGATCAACCTGCGGCGGCTATTGGGCGCGGCGTTGGCTGCTCCTTACGATGCGGAGACGCTCATCGACTACACCGGCGTCGATCCGGACTCACCGATCGTTTCGGGTGCGTGGACCGCTCCGGACGCGCGCGATAGCAATGCATTAGCGCAACGAAAAGCGATCGTCTTGCGCGTGAAAGATCGTGCGCGGTTCGAACGCACCATTTCTAAGCTCGAGTACATTTTCGGAAGTTTCACTAATTTCACCGACATCGCCGCGGTAAGCACGCGCAGCATCGCCGCGTTGCCTGCGGTACTTCCGTTGAGCGCCCAGTTAGTGCTCACACCGGAACCACCGTCGAAACGAAAAACCGGTACTTTGCTCCATTACGAAGTCCTGGCCGATCGGGAATGGAACGGGCTGCAAGTCAGGACGATCCAGCACACGTCGATCGATTCGTCCTGGTTCATCGAAAACACTACTACTCACGTGGCCTACTTGGGCGACGTCGCGATCGTCGCACGGGATCTGGCGACGATTCGTGAAATGATCGCGAATGCCAACGCCACGAGCGACAAACAACTCGCGGACAATCCCGAATTCCGGCAGTCGATTGACACTGAAGGCGACGTTGTTTACTTCAGCGATCTCAAGGCGATCTTCTCCGCAACCGGCGAGACAGACAAAAACATCAATTCCAAGGTCAACGAGCACGGCGCTTTGAAGTTCTCTGCATCATCATGGGAAAACTCACATCAATTCATTTTTGATGAGAGTGAATGGTCTAAACCGCTGCTGCCGTTCCAGCCAAAGGAACTGGCGGCGCCGCGCGACTTGCTGCCGTCTTCGACGATTGCTTATTTCCTGACGAGAGTCGATCTACCGGCTCTTTGGGCCTCGTCGTCAAAAGATCTGTTTTCGAAGCTCGATATCGGCGCGCTTGCAAATTTTTGGGCACTCGATTTCCAACAGGACGTACTTCCCGAACTCGGCCCTGAATGCGGTGTCGTGGTGCTCGAGGCGCCCCGGTTTGAAGATCTCAGCACTGGCACGTTTGCCGCCTTCTGCAAACTGAAAAGCAATAAGCTGGCGGAAGCGTTAACGATTGGCAAGTTGTTTCGTAACGTTGGCCCAACGACCGGCGTCGCGGAGTTGAAATTCGGTTCAGATACATTCTTCGTTGGCGCACGCAACGGATTTCTCGTCATTTCCAATCATTCAGCAGGCGTCACTAGTCTCGATGGCAAAACAAATCTCGCCGCCACTCGCGATTACTCCAGATCGGTGGAGAAGGTGCCCGCTGGCGTCGTCGCTTTTGGTGGATACAACCTCGAAGCCACCCTGGGCCAGGTAAATAGTCCAACGCTCAACGAACGGCAGAAGTACATCGCCAACTTCCTCCTGTCGGTCACGAGCGCCTTTCACAGTCAAAACTTTTACGCGACCGCGAGTGCCGGCAGCATCATTGCGCACTCGTCAGTCGCGATGGACCGCGAGGGTCGCTATCCGGTCGCTGATTTTTCCAACTTGCGCCGCGGCACAAACATCACGTTCGCTGTTGTCGAACCCAGCGGCGTGCCGATCCCCGATCAAAGCCGCACCAGCAGTCTCACGCTGAAAGTTCGCGCCAAAGCTCCTGGTCCGATCGACAACATCAAGGACGACATCAGAACAGCGGATCAGATCGTCGAACAGAAGTCGCCGACAGAGTTAACGGTGACCGTGGCGGCGCGGCGAGCCGGCACCGAGAAAGCGCTTCAGTTACCGGTGAAAGATCCGGCATTCGCGGAGTATCTCAAAGCTACGCCGGAGTTTGCCGCGAACGAGAAGGAAGTGATCGATCAGGCGCGGCAGATCGCGGGCAACGATCGCGATGCGTGGAGCGTGGCGCGCAAGCTCGCCGACTGGACGCATAAGAACCTCGAATGGAAACTCGTCGTCAGCGCCGATCCCGTTTCGACGCTCGCGACGCGTGAAGCCGATTGCACTGAGTTCAGCGCGCTCTTTGTTGGCATGGCGCGTTCGCTCGGTTTGCCGGCGCGGACTGTTTCCGGATTGGCTTACAACGGTAGTTCGTTTGGCGGACATGCGTGGGTGGAAGTTTGGATCGGCAAATGGATCGAACTCGATCCGACCTGGGGAACCTCTTTTGTCGACGCGACGCACATTCGCGCCACCGGCGACGCGCTGTTGACCTCCGCCGGTTTGAATCTGGTCGAATTGGAAGTGCTGGAAGCGAAACGAACTGTCGCTGAGTTTCAAAAGACTCCGCGCGCTCTCGCGGAACATCTCGCGAAAGCGATTCCGGCCAGTGACATGTCACAAATCGAAGCAGCGATGGACGTGGGCGTACTCACTGATACTCAGATGGGCGAGGGCGCGTGGGCGAAACTGAACGACGGCGAACGCGAACAGATGTGGTCGGCGTATCGCAGAGTGCTCGCCAAGATCGTTGTAGATTACTACTCGGAAGGCGGGATCGGGCGCCTGCGGGTCTTGCATGTTGAAGAAAAAAACGACGGGGCTGAGGCCATCTGCCTGAGCGAGCCCACAAAGTCGCTGGTGAAGCTTCGTTTTATGCGTCGCAACGATGTTTGGTACCTCGTTGAGTTGGTGGAGGCCGACACCGGGTTTGCCTTTGCTTCCGAGGTACTTCGCCCGGCGATCACGACGATCGATAAAACTCGTGCCGGAGAGAAAGCTCCAACGGTTGTGATGTCGGACTTCTCCAGAGTCTTGTTGCTGCTCGATCGAGATTCGGCGAAAGCGCTTGGTGTCGCGGACACATTGTTAAAAGCGAATCCGAAACATCGCGGTTTGCGCTTTGTCAAAGCGCTCGCACTGTTTGCGGAAAAAAGGGGCGAAGAAGGAGAGAAACTGCTCTCGGAGCTAGCCGACGAAAATCACGGACCCGCGATCTACCGGCTGGCAGCTAATTTGGTTGGCTCGGACGATGAGAAAGAGGCGCAACGGGCGTTGGAGTTATATCAGCGGTACACGACGATTGAGCCGCACGATCCGCGCGGGTTTCGAGATCTCGGTCACACTTACTACGAGTTTGAACGGGTTGCGGAAGCGGAGACTGCTTATCGGAAAGCCATCGAATTGGATCCGGCTGACGTTGACAGCTATAGCTATTTGATTGAGTTGCTTGTGCTGCACGACCGGATCGGCGAAGTGAAACCGCTGCTTGTTGCGGGTGAGAAGTATCAGGCATACAACGATCTTTTCGCCCTGATTTTCAGGGACCTCAGCGACTCTGAGGCAACTGACAATTTGGCGAAGTTTGCCGCAAGTGAACCAACACGGATGAAAACGAGCATGCTTGCGAATTACTGGCTCGGAGTGACGTATATGAACGCCAAGCGTTACGTCCAAGCTGAACGTTTGCTCAACGCGGCGGCCCAGATAGATAAAAAATCGAGCGATCCGCACGTTTCGTTGGCCGTGCTTTATCGCAGGCAGTCACGTTGGCTCGCGGCTTTGAAGGCTGCGAATTACGCTATTAGTCGGAACACCGATGACAGTGAAGCTTACTTTCAGAAAGCGTGCGCGCTGGCGCGACTCGGTCGTCTCAAAGAGGCAATGGCGGCGTTGACGAAATCCGTCGAACTCGACGAGGACCAGGTGGATTACCTTGCGGACGAAGAAGATTTCAAACCGCTCGCCTCACTTCCCGAATTCAAGAAGCTGCTTCCCTAACCCGAGGAGCCATAACCACGATCTATTGTCAGTTGTCGTAATTCTGCTGCGTCTTCGATCGGGTTATCGCCGTAATACTCCGCCAAAACTGATCGGAATGCTGCTTGCCACTGTTCTCCGCTTGAAAGCCTTTATCACTTTCGAAGGAGAACATCGTGAAACACAATGCACTTCCTCTGCTGCTGGTCATCCTACTGCTTTCATCGCACACGCCGCTCGCGTTTGCGCAACAGAGCACCTCGACAACTAACTGGTCCGCCGTGCAGCAACTCGGGACCAACGAACGACTCGTTGTCAAACAAAGGAACGGAAAAGAACTCAAAGGCCTGATGATTGAAGCCACCGAGACGACACTCACGATCGATCGCGACGGCAAACCGGTAGCCATCGCGCGTGCTGACGTGCGTCAGGTTTACGTAGTGGAAGGAAAGGCGGCGAAAGGAAAATGGGCACTGATCGGAGCCGGAATCGGCGCAGGCGCCGGCACCGGGATCGGTTATGCGAAATACTCCCCAAACTCGGACGACAGTGAAATCTATATCGCCATGGGCCTTCTGATCGGCGCAGGCACGGGCGCTCTCGGCGGCCTCCTCCTCGGCCAAAGCAAACGCAAACGCGTCATGGTCTACGCAGTGGATTAGGGTTCGACACTCACGGATGATCGCGCATTTACGGCGTTAGCGTTTGTTGGCACCGTTCTCTCCAGTCGTTCAATCCTCACCAAATTTCAGTTGCATTCTCAAGCGGATTTAGACAAGAATCTCGAAAGATACACGGTTAGCTTCTCACGTACCTCGGTAATTACCTCTTTGATATATGCTCCACCCTATGGGCCCAACTGAAACCCAAACACCTCCCACTGGCCGGACCCGCCAACTCAGACGCCTGGAGATCGCATTTTGGCTCACGGCGATCGTGTTGGGATTTTGCCATTTGTGGGCCGACCATCATTACCTGAGAAATTCGGACGCGATGTCTTATTTAGACATCGCCGAGGCCTATCTTCACGGGGATTGGCACTCGGCCGTCAATGCTTACTGGAGTCCGCTGTATTCCTGGCTTTTAGCCATTGCCCTCTTCATCGCTAAGCCGTCGACGTATTGGAAGTTCACGATCGTGCATGTTGTGAACTTTGTGATCTACCTTTTTGCTTTGGGCTGCTTTACTTTTTTGATGCGGCAGACGCTTCGTCGACGGCAAAGCCTGAGTGCTGAACTTGAGGCCGAGAGACTTGTGACTTTACCGGACTGGGCAGTGTTGAGTCTTGGCTATTCTTTGTTTATCTGGTCCAGCCTTTTTCTGGTGACAATTACGGTCGAGTCTCCCGATTTGCTGGTCGCGTCATTTGTGTATCTGGCCACGGGGATTCTCCTGCGCATACGCTTGCGACCAGTCAGTTGGTGGCCCTTCATCTTGCTGGGGACTGTACTGGGTTTTGGCTACCTGAGTAAGACTGTGATGATGCCGATCGCTTTAGTATTTACGCTCGCCAGCGGGCTGGCGGTTGGCAACTTGCGCCGTGCACTGCCGCGAATTTCCTTGACTGTACTTCTATTCCTCATGGTAGCGGCGCCTTTCGTCGTTGCAATATCTCGAAGTAAAGGTCGCTTTACTACTGGAGACAGCGGAAAACTAAATTACTTGTGGGCCATCAACAGAATTCGCTACTTCCACTGGCAAGGACGCGAGCCGGGCAGCGGTGCGCCCAAGCATTCGACCAGACAAATCTTTGACACGCCGCCTGCTTTCGAGTTTGGAGAACCCGTCCCAGGAACCTACCCGGTTTGGTACGACCCGACGTATTGGTTCGAAGGCAGCGTCAGCCACTTCAACTTACGCCAACAACTTGGTGTTTCCGTAGAAGCCTTCAAGACGTATTACGATCTGTTTAATAGGTGGGGATTGCAGTATGGCTTGTTTCTGAGTGTTGCCTCGTTATTCCTCATGCGCCGGCCGAAGCGTCTGTTAGTTCGTGATTTGAATCAGATACGCTGCTTGCTCATTCCAGCGCTGGCAGGGCTCGGATTGTACTCCCTCGTGAATGTGCAAAGCAGATATGTAGCTTCATTTGTAGTGCTCTTCTGGTTGGCGCTGTTGGTGGCGGTGCGACTGGATCAGTCGGTGGCGGCCGAAAGAGTTATAAGGTCGATTTCGTTAGTCTTGATCGCATCCATAATGCTGACCAGCGTAGGTTCGTCGAGCCAGGAAGCCGTGGCCACTATTCGTCAGTTGGTGGCGGGAGAAGATCCTTCGCGGCACGAGCAATGGCAGGTTGCCGAAGGTTTGCGAGAGTTAGGTGTGGTCTCCCACGATAAGGTAGCGTTCATCGGCGACTCATTTCGTGCTTTTTGGGCCCACCTCAATGGCCTGCGAGTGGTTGCGGAGGTTCGCAAAGATCAACTCAACAGCTACTGGGCAGCAGATCCGAAAGTGAAAGCTGAGCTTATCAAAGCCTTCGCGGGCACGGGTGCGAAAGCAGTCGTCGTGGAATATCCCCCGCTTGGTGTCGATCTCAGCGGCTGGCAAAAAATCAGGGACACCCATTACTACGTTTACATGTTGGGCCACTAGGACCGCTGGATTTCAACTATCGGTTGGTACGTGTTTTCGGAGAAAACGCTGCCGAAAGATATATGTAAACCAGCAAAGCACAAACGTGACGCTACTGTAGAGGTAATAGAGCAGGTGGAGCGGGAAGACCAGAATCGCAAAGGCGGGTCCTTTTCGACGAACAAAGAAGCGATAAAACTTGTGATTGATAAGTACAATCATTGCCAGCAGGACAACTACCAGCAGAAGCAATCGGGGCCTGAAAACTGAGAACGGAAGAATCAAAAGAGACAATCCAAGCAGCGCTGCACTAATGCGATCCGTGGTTTGGAGATTCAGATCGTTCACCATGCCCTTACTTTCAAAGATCAGCATCGACCACGGAATGGCCCGGCAAAAAATATCGGCGTGCAGCATCGACTTCAAATTCCAGCGCTTGAGATGTTTGGCCTGTAGCTGCTTATCCAGCAGGATGCGGTAGCCCTTCCTTCGCAGACGATACCCGAGCTCGATATCTTCAATCGCCGGTCTTGGATAGCGCTCGGCATCGAAGCCATTCACTACCAAAAACAGTTCGCGTCGTATGGCGCCGCACCCGGCCCAAAAAGTCTCGGCCTGGCTACGCGCCTGCTGGTGCACGAAGCGGTGGAAGAGATTTTTATACTGAGAGATGAAGTTCTTCTCGCCGGGGTCGTCATCGTACGAACCAAACACTGCGGCAATGTCGGGGTCGTCAATAAAGTCCGCGGCGACTCGTTCGAGAGTATCGCGTGCCACCACCACGTCGGCATCAACAAACAGCAGTATTTCGCCACGCGCCTGTTGCGCGCCGAGATTTCTGGCCGCTCCCGGTCCTGATTGTCGTGCCGTCGTTAACACAACCGCGCCTTTGTCGCGGCTGATTTGGACGCTCTGATCGGTCGAGCAATCGTCCACAACGATCAACTCGCGCTCAGGATACGAGTTGGCGATCAATGCATCCAGACAACCGGGCAGAAACTTCTCGCCGTTGTAAACTGGAATGATTACTGAAATAAAGGGTTGTTTGGTCACGAACGTTTCAGTCGGTCACTAAGCTTTGTTTTCGCGGAGCCAGCGTACAACCAGTTGCGATATCACTTCGTGAGCGGCGATATCGAGATGCTCGTCGTTTGGAATGTACAGGTTGCGATTGCCGCTCTCTGACGCTTGCCGCAACTCGTCAAAAGCATCGACATAAGTGCAGCCGATACGCGCACAAAGTTCTGCCATCCGGCCGCTGAAGTCTTTCTGGTCCGTTACACTGTCCGCGAGGTAAGTCTTTCGATCCTTCTCGCGATCGAAACTGATGTAGGGCTCCATCACGCGCACCATCCTTGGCACAGATACGACCAGCAACTGGATCCCCTTTGATCGGCATGCTTCATAACCGGCTTCTATTGCGTTGATAGTTTCGTTCATGCCTAACTGCATCGTGGAAACCTGGTCCGGCTCGTTCGGGTAGCGAATGCCGATTCTTCTCAGCGTGCCGTCCTGAGATCGGAGACTCACCAGCGGCGCGCTGTCCTTTCGAGACTTCGTATTTTTGAGCCATTCCTTCAGCAGCGAGTTGTTGAAGTAACGCTCCTTTAGCGAAACGCTCACCTGCTGAGGTTCGTTCTTCCATCTGGCGAACGCCTCTGCATCTGCCAGATCGTTTCCCTCAAATAACTGCCAAACGACAAAACGCGGTTCGTAAGACAGACCATAACGTTTGAGAACGATCAGCTCTTGTTGTGGACCGTAAGCGCCACGGCCCAGATTGACCACGCTTAGTCCCGTCGAGCGAGCGACACGCCGTACGAACGTGTCGTCTTCCGCGACCGTGGCCGCCTCGGTATATGAATCGCCAATGAAGACGATGTCTGCACGCTGTGTCCCTGGTGGATTCCGAAATCCGTTCTCGTCCGTGCGGTAGTCGACGAACCTGTTTACGTCTGGAACATACCCGCGCCAAGAGACGCCTGGTTTTCTCACAAAACCCAATTCACTGTCGGCGGCGGAATACCGGCGCGAAATATGAGCTTGGTCCAGCCAGAAATTGGCGTGCAAAACTCCCATAACCGCGAAGGCGTAAATGACATCGAAAGCTGCCAGGACCAACAGGACTGAAATCGCCAAAGTCGTCAAGCGAAGTGAAAGCGATCGGCGGTATCGCAGCGGGGCGGCAACGATAATGATGGCGCACAGCGCCACCACGACTATCGGAATGCCCAGATAGATATCTTTGAGACGGTAATGGCCCCACAGGAAATCGCCGCGAGGCCTAAACAGAGGAAGGATCCAGAAGTACGCAAAGGCAATCGCCAGTAATAGTCCTGCCAGCGAGGAAAACCACGACCGGAATTTTTGCTGCCTGCTGTGGGAGTTAGCAGATCGTCGCATTCAGTTAAAACAAAGTATAGATAAACGGTGCGGCTCCGGTACTACCAAGCGCAACCAGGATACCCAGTAAAAGAATGGAGATGCCAATGGGTATCAAATACCATTTTTTGTTGTGCTTGATAAACATTACGAGCTCGCGGAAAAAGCCCGGGTTCTTTTTTAATTCAGTCGTCGGTTTCATTTTACCCTCCTTGCACTCGAGCCGATTTCCGTTCAGAACTGGTGATAGTAACGGTCTTCGCTTTTCTCGTCTGTCACGGGCATCCACGCGGTCTGCTCTTTCGGGCGCTGTTTTCGCAAAAAATCTTTCCCCATCAATCGCAGAAGTATTCCCAAAGGTGTAATTACCAAAAAGAACATCAGGGCGAGGATAACGTTGCTTATCACATAACCAACAATGCTACTGGGAAGATAAACAGCTAAATACGCTACTCTCCCTAATTTCGGAACGAATGCAAAGATCGCCAGAGAGAGGCCAACAACCCACAAAACGAAAGAATTAGTACCTATCTCGTTCGCACGCCACGCTGCCAGTAACCCGAGTAGAGCAAAACCTACCAGCATTGCGATTGCAAACCGGCGCAACTCTTCGCGATCAGGCCGCCACTTGACGTGTTGAAAAAATGGAAGGGTGGCAATCTTCACGGTCGGGTTTTACCTCAGCCTGCAACTTCCTGGGCTTTAATCCAAGGCAAACTGCGCGAGATGCTCTCGAGCTCCACTCATTTCCGGTTGTGTCTCTTTTAACAGCAGATGATTGCCCATGACTAACGCATCGATGTGGGTGAACATGAAGCAGCGATAGGCGTCATCCGGGGTGCAAACGATCGGTTCTCCTCGCACGTTGAAGCTGGTATTGACGATCACGGGGCATCCGGTTGTTTGATAAAACTGGTCCATCATCGTGTAGAAGAGCCCGTGACGATCGGGATCGACTGTTTGAATCCGAGCGCTGTAATCCACATGTGTCACCGCGGGAATCGAACTGCGCTGAATGTTGAGCTGGTCGATTCCCCACAAGCCTTGCTTTTCCGCGGGTATGGGCAAACGCTTGTCTTCGGCGACCGTAGCAACGAGTTGCATATACGGACTCTCACAACTGAGATTGAACCATTCCGCTGCGTGCTCGCGCAGCACACATGGAGCAAACGGCCTGAAACTTTCACGAAACTTGATCTTCAGATTCATTTGCGACTGCATCGCAGGGTTTCGCGCGTCGCCGATAATGCTGCGCGCACCGAGTGCGCGTGGTCCAAACTCCATCCGCCCGCGAAACCAGCCAATCACTTTTCCAGCGGCGAGCAAATCAGCCACTCTTTGCGCGAGCGCTAAATCAGGCAATCTTTCGGAAACACCGGCAACGCTTTCGAGATACGACTGGATTTGAGCGTCAGTGTATTCCGGTCCAAGCAAAGCTCCGCGCATCGTGTCGTGCCCGCGATTGTCTCGGGGTTGGTCCATCATCTGGTGCCAGACGGCAAGTGCGGCGCCGAGCGCTCCACCAGCATCTCCCGCCGCAGGCTGAATCCAAAGTTCCTCGAACGGACCCTCGCGCAGGATGCGGCCGTTAGCCACGCAATTGAGTGCGACTCCTCCCGCCAGACACAGACACTGTTTGCCTGTTTCCGCGTGGGCGCGGCGGACCATGCGCAGCATCGCTTCTTCAGTAACCACCTGAATGCTTTTCGCTAAGTCCATTTCCTTTTGAGTGAGCTGAGTCTCGGGTTTTCTAGCAGGTCCGCCAAAGAGATCGTGAAAACGTTCGGTCGTCATCGTCAGACCCGAACAGTAATTAAAATAATCCGGATTCAACCAGAAAGAGCCGTCTTCATTGAGATCGATCAGTTCATCGTAGATCAGCTTGACGTATTTGGGTTCGCCGTAAGGGGCAAGTCCCATCACTTTGTATTCGCCGGAATTAACTCTAAAGCCGGTGTAGTAAGTGAAGGCGCTGTAGAGCATACCGAGCGAGTGTGGAAAGCGAATTTCATGCGACAGTTGAATCCGGTTGTCCTGGCCCACGCCGATCGTGGTGGTGGCCCACTCGCCGACTCCATCCGCGGTAACGATGGCGGCCTCTCGAAACGGCGACGGAAAGAACGCGCTGGCGGCGTGTGATTCATGGTGCTCGGTAAAGAGCACTGGACCGTCGTATTCTTTTCCTAAGTTTCGACGGATAAGTTTCGGTATGTTGTTCTTTTCACGCAGCCAGGTAGGGATCGCAAGGGAAAACGACCGGAGTCCGCTCGGCGCGACGCCCAGGTATGTTTCGATGAGACGGTCGGCTTTGACGAGAGGCTTTTCGTAAAAGACCACGACGTTCAAATCCGCCGCGGTTATTCCCGCTTCTCGAAAGCAGTAGGTTACGGCATTTGCCGGGAACGAGGCGTCATGCTTCCGGCGAGTGAAACGTTCCTCTTGGGCCGCTGCCACGATGACTCCGTCCTGTACTAACGCGGCAGCGCTATCGTGGTAGAAAGCAGATATTCCCAGAATGTTCATTACAACCGTACAACTAACCGAAGCGGCGAGTTCACGACCCTGGAATGCTGGCGTTAAGGTTCGACCGTGGGTAGTGTAATCGGCGCATAATAATCGTGACTGCTTGTAGGCCCCTTGCCTGCAAAGGTGTTGATTATACCCTCCGGCGAGACAATTCGCAGTCGAGCGTTGTCGCGCGCGCAAATCAGGATCGACCCATCCTTGCGCACAAAAATGTTTTCAGGGTCGGCTATTTGAGCGACCGAAGCCGGCCTGCCGTCACCTGAGAATCCCGGACCCTTGCTTCCGACGAGCGTGCGCATTGTGCCGTCGCGTTCGATAAAGCGAATCGCATTGTTGTGCTCGTCATCGATATAAAGTCGGCCGTCTCTATCGACGGCCAGCGCCTGAGGCGAATTGAGCTTCGCAGCCGGTGATGCGCCTCCGTCACCTTCATAGCCGGGCTGGCCATTGCCCGCGATCGTATGGATTATTCCATCACGTCCGATCTTTCTTACGACGTTATTATCGCTATCGGCGATCAGCAGATTGCCGTCGTTATCCGGGATAATTCCGTACGGCATATTTAACTGCGCGTGAATCGCGAGACCTCCATCACCGCTATAACCCGCCACACCCGTCCCTGCTACAGTGGAGATGACACCATTGCCGTCGATCTTTCGCACGCGATGATTGGAGACATCGGCGATGTAAATATCTCCCCGCGAGTCGACACGAACGTCATACGGCGCGGACAGCGACGCCTCTGTTGCCGGGATCCCATCGCCATTGAAGCCACGCCGGCCGTTGCCGGCAATCTGCGTCAAGTATCCTTCGCGATCGATCTTAAGAATCGCATGGTTGAGTGAATCCGCGATTAAGATGTTCCCGTCTTTGTCCACGGCCACGCCCTCGGGCGAGGCGAAATCCACGTCGCGGGCCGGAACGCGCTCGCGCGGGAGACCGTCAGGGCCGGTAGATTTTCCCGTTCCGGCAATGACTGTAGCCCGGCCTGACGGCTCGATCTTCCAGATCAGCCTTGACGCCCGATCGGAGACGTAGATGTTGTCCGAACTGTCGACAGCGACTCCCATCGGGCTCTCGATGATGACCTGTAGCGCGTTCTTGCCGTCTCCGAGATCGGACGGGCTCCGCCAGTCGTAGCGCCACTTGGAGTATCTCAAGTAAGCGCCTTGCAGTGGCGAATGCAGGATGAGTCGACGCCTCAGCGTAGGCGACAGGATTACGGGCGCCGCCACGAGAGCGGCTTTGGCCAGGAACAGAAACTTCCTTCTTGATCCTTCGAATTTTCGTGGCATCACCCGGCGCGCTCCGCTGGCTTGATAATGGGACGCTTTCCGGATTTTTCCGGAACAATCTCGGATACCATTTGCACCTCGACTTCCATTTTGTCTCCAAGTAAGCGAACGAGATCAGATCGCAACCGAACTCGTCTTGCTTCATCCCAGCCCTCACCCGGAACAATCAGGAGCCTCGCCCGCGTGGCACTTTCCTGCACGAGTTGATAGTGACGCACTGCTTTCAGGTGATCGCAGTAAACAAAGAGGAAATGACCGAGCATCACCGGGCTGATCTGCGCTCCGGAAGGCGTTATCAGGCAGTCTAAAGAACGTCCTTCGATCGGCCCCAGCAGCGGGAAGCCGCGGCCGCAGCTACAGCTTTCTGACACTGCGACCGCCAGGTCACCTGTATCGTAGCGAATGAATGGTCGCACAAAATTGTGCAGATCCGTCAACACGACGCGGCCGACTTCCCCTGCCTCGCAGCGAGTGCCGTCCGGACGCACGATTTCACAAACCACCAGCTCGGTGTTGACGTGAAACCGGTCGGGTGAGTGCGGGCAGCTTTGCGCACTCCACGAGCCAAATTCGCGCAGACCGTAACGGTTAATAATCGGCGCCTGAAAATACTCTTCTATGAGCCGCTTGCGATCGGGTGTCAGTGTTTCGGCTATCGTGATAACGCCGTGAACGGGACGGCTCAGCCTGAGATTACGCTGGAGCAATTCATCGGAGATCGCCGCCAGAGATGAGGTGTAGCCCATCACAAATTTAGGCCGAAACTTTTCGATCCGGCGCCAGACACTCTCCGCTCCCTCGGGGTCGACCCGCCATAACCAGATCTTCTCCTGAGTCCAGCCTTCGTAAAAACGCTTCATCCCACTCGTTACGGCGGTCTTGAGTCTAATTAATGCTGCTGCGTTCGACGGTAGTGGGGCCTCCGCCGGCGGCGGCGCCATTATGCGAATGTAACGATCGAACGGCTGCAAGCCGTGCCACGAGTCATAAAAAAGATGACTCGCGAAAATGACAGGCAAGGCGCGCCGATCGAGCGAAAACCCGAACGGCTCCCCCGTGGAACCGGAGGTTTTGCGATCGATGCGAAGACTACGATCGATATTACTCGCGTAGAACGTCTCTGGCGCACGTTCCCGGTAGTCCGACTTGGTCAAAATCGGCAGCGTCTGAAGATCGACGACCGCAAGCGCGCGATAATAAGGGACGTTTTCCGCTGCGTGCTTCAGTAACAATCGCAGTCGCGCCTCACTGCGATGTTGCAAGCTCTCGCGGTCCAGCCATTGTGCCCGCCGCATTTCGTTTAGAGAGTCGACAAGGCGCGACCTCAAAGGCACGTTCGCTACGTTCAGTATCAGATTTGTAACTGATTCTTTGATCCTCAAGTGCTTCGTTCTTCATGTCGAACGCAAGATCGCACCGAGTTGACGACGAGCCAGTTCAGCACAACCAATACGAGCGCGGATCCGATCAGTTGGGCCATCGCCACTCCGACTGCGCCCATTCGCGGAAACAGAATCAGCCCGAACGCGGCAATCAATACCGCGCGCATCGTCCATCCCAACGTGATCAACTGCGGCTTGAGTAGATAGTGACAGGCTGCAACCAACGGAGCCTGCGGGATCAATAACAGCATCGATGCTGCAAGGTAAACGAAGACCGGAACGACTTCGCGCCATTCCGGCCCGAGGATTACGGGCATCAGCGCGGCAACCAAAAAGATTACCGGCACACACGCGACGATCATGACGAACGCCGCTGCCCGCGTGCGCCGCAGAAATCGCGGGATCTCCTCGATGTGTTCGACCGCGCGAACTCGCACGGCAAGGTATTCGGAATAAGCGTTGTAGATTGCAAAAAATCCGAGGCTCAACGACAGCGCAAGACCGAAGACGCCGGTCGCGGCCGGCTGCTTGAACAACATCAACAGAAACGTGCCCTGGTAGAGGGTAAAGATAACAATCACGTTCGCTTTTCCCAGCCAAAAGGAGTAGCGCAGTAGCTGTTTAAGTAAGGCGCGCTCGGGTCGCTCGCTCAGGCGGGAAATGAAGACCGTCTGGACCATTCCGGAGAGCAGGCTGGCGCCATGATAGGCAATCAGTGTCGCCACGGGATACGCGGGTAGCTTGATGGTCACCAGAGCAGTCACACCAGCACGCCAGATCGCGGTTCCGCCTTGGGCCAGCGAGGCCAAACGATACTCGTGACGCGCTAAACGAAAACTGTAGCCGTAATCTACAAATGAAGTTCCAATCGCGCCGATCACAATGGAGGGTAGAACCCAGCCGGGCACGGCAAAGCGCGCGAGCACTGGCGTTGCCAACAGCATAATCACGATCAACAACCCGCTCGTACCGGCCATCAGGATCAGCCCGGCCGTGACTATTTTTTGCGCACTCGACCTTAGCTCCGGAACGGCGGTTAACCGCACCATTCCGGCATCAACGCCTAACATAAGCAAACGGCTGATCAAGAGTTGGCCACTGATCGTAATCACCAGCAGACCGTAGATGCTGAGCTCCAGAGAATTGGCCAGAAACAGCATGACCGCGGCATTCGCGCCCATCAGCCCAAACTTCCCGGCCAGCACCCAGGAGAGTTGAGTCGACTGATCGCGAACCTGCGACCACAAACGAAATGGGCCGCCCACAGCAGCCCTTAAGCGAAACATCCTGTCTGTTTTCACAGATGACGGGAGTGCCTGCGTCATGTGTTTGTGGTTGCTCTCCCGGAAACCGAGAGCGGACGGCCGTCCATGTCTTCGGGTATGGGCACATCGGCAGCCTGAAGCACGGTGGGAGCGATGTCGTAGATTGAGCCGGCAGTGAGTTGAAGGCCGGCGGGAACATCCGGTCCGGATATCAAAACGAACCCATGGGAGGAGTGAGCTCCCGTTCGGGAATCCTGCTGCTTGATTTCAAGGGTCCCGAACCGTGGTGAATAAACGGTATTCCAGGCAAAGGATTGATCCCAGAGTACAGTTAGATCCGGAAGCTGTTCGAGAAATGGACCATGAAACGTTTCGTGCGTCAGTGTGACCTGCTTCACGAGCTGCCGGCCATCCTCGCGGTCTTTTAGTTCATAAAGCGCGTTTGCGATGTTACGGCAAACTTGCTCGTATTCACTGCCTGGTTCAACGATGCCGTCTCGATCGCGTCCCTTTACGCTGACGCGAATGGCGCCAACAGAATCGTTGTTCGGGATGGCAAACGCGCGAGCGCCTTTCCACTTCTTTCCACCGCGATACCATAGAAAGAGAAGCTGATCCTGCGCAAACTGTGGCAACCGGTCCTTGATCGCATACTGAACCGCACCTGGGACTACCATTTTGACAATTCGCCACGGGTTTACTTTTGCTCGCTTCTTTTTCTGAGCTGAAGAACCTTTGCTAACCGGCTCGGCGCCATAACCCCAAAGGTCGAGCATTTCAGGCAGGTTCCAGGACGCATGAAAAAGCGGACCCATGCCGTGGCCTGAGACCACCATGACGCGTGTAGCGGGATCGACGAGTGCCAGCATTTCGCCTATTTCGCGATCGATCGCACGGTAGACTTCTTCCATCGTTGCCGGAGAATCACCGTTAACCGTTTCCCCATGTCGTGCGTGAGACGGGTCAACGCCGTGCCAGAAATGATGGCCGATACAATGTGCGGCTGAGAAACCGGCAAAGAAGAGGTCCCACGGCTGCTCGCGCATGAGCCAGCGAAAAACTTCTCCATGCGCGCGCACGCCATCCAGAACGCGGCGGCGAAGTTCCTGTAACGACTCAGGCTTTGCGTCGAACTTATCGCAATCGCCCACCGGATGGCGCCCGAACAGCGCGTCAATTTCCTGCATTAAAGTTTCCGGATGTGAGACGCGCGCGGTCTTGGTGGCATGCGCTCCCCAGTTGGTAAACTGAAAGCCATCTAATGACTTGCTCAGGGGAAACTTTGGCACGTCGGCAATACCTACTCGCTTTCCGGCAGCGCTCAGGTAATCCCAAAAAGGCTTACGGCGAATCGCATCGTCGGGCACATTGCGCAACCCACCAGTGCGAGCGTCATATTGCACGTAAAAGAATTTCTCGAACTTGCCGGGGTTGCAGCCAGTGTAGATACAGGCCCAGACGGTGTCAGGGAGTTGCGCGGCGGTGGTAGTCAGTTCGGCTCTCGCACCCTGTTCGATCAATCTGCGGAAAACGGGCAACTTGCCTTCCTGTGCCCACTTCTCCACCAGGGACCACTCCATCGCATCGAGGCCCACCAGCAGTTGACGCCGCATCTGGCCGGTACCGTTCACTGGCATTATCTTCTTCTTAGTTTTACGACCCTATTGTAGATGACGGCGATAGTGACTCCGGCGACGTACCCTGTTAAAAGTCCGTAGCCGAATCCCACTATGCTCCCGAGGAAAGTCACGGAATAGAACGGAAAGAAATTCCTGAGCAGGGAAAGATGAGGGCCGACAACTTCGCCTCCTTTAAGAATTAAAAAATTCGTGGCGATGAATATCGCGAGCCCCGCGAGTATTCCCATGACAACGCCAAGAATATTGGCGTTGAGCCGCAGCACGGCGCGCTCCAGAATTTCCTCAGTTTGGTCCACTGTTTCGAACACGGCTGCCGGCGAATGCGGCTTACTCGATAATTTCAACGGCGTCACTGTTTTTCTCATCTCTTGTTAAGCAATATTTTGACGTCGTGGAACTCGAGGTTGCGTTGAAGCCAGCATAGCAAACTCGTCGGCATTCGTCTGATCCCGATCGGTAACTTCCTCATGGTATTCCTGTTCGGCGTTTACTTGCCAGAGGTCGTAGTTCGCGCCGAGGATGTTCTTTACGGCCAGCATTGCCGTCAACATTGAATGGTCCTGGTTATTGTATTTGTGCATGCCGTTGCGACCAACTAGTTGCAGGTTTGGCACACGGTTCAAAAACTCACGCACCACCTGCAGCGATTCAGCATAAGTTCCATCGTAGACGGGATAAGCCTTCGCCATTCTTACTACTGAACCGTCCTGGACGTCCGCTGAGTTAACCAGGCCAAGAATCTCCAACTCTTTCTTGCCGAGTTCTATCAAATCCGGGTCGGACATGGTCCATAGCCCATCGCCCTCAAAGCAGAAGTACTCCAAACCCAAACACGTCTTTTCACTGTCCGGCACCATCGACGGACTCCAGTTCTTGAAGTTCTGGATTCTGCCGACCTTTACATCTGAGTCGTGAATGTAAATCCAGTTATCGGGAAAAAGTTCTCGTTTATCGATAACCAGGGCAACCGTTAGAAAGTCTCTATAGTTCAGCGCTTCAGCAGCTTTCAAAACGTTATCCGGCGCCGGCGGCTCAAACTTCTGAATCAATTCTCGGATCGGCATCGTGCTGATGAAGTGTGTTCCTTCCAGGAGTTCAGCCTTTTCGCCGATTTTGACTTTCAGCGCCTCAACAGCACCCTCGGTCCAAAGAATCTTTTCCACGCTCGCGTTGAAACGAATTTCGCTGCCCTTTTGCTCGACGATCTCCCTCACCGTTTCCCACATCATGCCGGGGCCGAGCTCCGGGTAATCGAAGGCATCGATCAATGTCTTGATGACCTCACCCTTGCTTTGCTGCTTTTGCATCAGCGCGCTCTTAATGGCAGTCAGCAGCGACAAGCCTTTGATTCGCTGTGCTGCCCACTCCGCCATGATCTGGTTACAAGGGATTCCCCAGACCTTTTCGGTGTAAGTCTTGAAAAAGATCCTGTATAAGCGTTTCCCGAACCGGTTTGAAATCCAATCCTCGAATGTATCTTCCGGCATCACCGGAAACATTTGGGCGCGCAAATAACTGAAAAAGATCAAAGCACTGTTCCAAATGCCAAGACCCAGCAAGGCATTTGACGCGCGTAACGGATAATAGAAAAACTTCTTGTTGTAGTAGATGCGGGAGAGCCGGCTGCGCCGGAGGAATTGTCCTTCTGCAAGCACCTCGCGCCACATCGCTTCAACGGCTTTTACTTTGGTGAAGAAGCGGTGGCCGCCGATGTCGAAATGATAGCCTTTGTAGTTAACGGTTCTCGATAAACCGCCAACCACACTGTCCTTTTCGAGTAACACCGAAGGAATCTCAGCCTTGCATAGCTGATAAGCGGCAGTCAGGCCAGCAGGACCAGCGCCGATCACAACAACGTGGGAGGTAGGTGTGGGCATGAAAAAAAACCGAGCAAATCAGGCGGTTGTCTATTTGCGCCGTTAATCGATCGAGTCCAGGGAGGACGCCAGAGCGGCTCTAGTCTTCAAGACTCGAAGATAACCGGACACTAGTGCGTTGCGGAAAAATCCAATGAGCCAGCCGAAGATGAAGCCGGCGACAAAGCCATAAACCAGCCCGACAAAAGCTCCCGTTACACTTACTGTGTAGCCGATAAAAAACTGTCCGAGCAGCGCGAGATTCGGGCCTACAACCTCGCCACCCTTGAGCAAAAGAACAACGGTCGCCAAAAACACCGCAAGGCTGCAAAGAGCGCCAACAGCAACTCCCAAAGCAGTACTATCGATCCTGGCAAATGCCTCGAGGATGAACCTATCAGATTTCGAGGTTTTAGCAAGTTCAATCATTCCGTGAACCTTCAGGATAATAACAAGTCCATTTGCGCGGAAATTCCTCGATTTCGGTGAGAAATAGCGACAGAACGGGGGATGGGGTTTAGCTTAACATCGCCGGCAGCAGTTTGGATAGGTCGCAAAACCGCGGTCGGACGTTGGGCCACCTCACAACGCTACAGCCGAGATCCGGATTTAAATCGGCGTCCCAACAATTCGTCCGCGGCAACCGCCCGGCGAAGGGCTGCTACTAAGAGAGCAAGTAGCTCGAAGCCGGACTCATTCTTAGGCACACGGCGCGCGCGTGTATAATGTCCGGCACCATAAAAATGGATTCTCTGGTGCGGTTTCTGTTCGGACATGAACAGGCCGTTTTTACTAACGGCCGGTTTGGTTTTGACGTGCGCCCGAACGCCCTGCTCCTGGTCCTCATCTTTTTACTCGTCGCAGTTTTCGTCTACTTCATCTACCTGCGGCCGCGCATTCGCCTTTCGAAACGAACCACTGCCGCGCTGATCGCGTTGCGCGTAGCACTGCTCACACTAATGGTCACTTTGCTGTTGCGACCGATCGTAGTCGTTTCGTCAGTGATTCCACGCAGCAGTTACGTTGCCGTAGTAGTTGACGATTCTTTGAGCATGAAACTGCCGGACGTTCCGGGCGGCGCGATGCGTCTCGACACCGTCAAGCAGGCTCTGCTCAACACGAGCACCGGCCAAACTTCTTTTCTGCATCGACTCGATCAGAAATTCAGAACGAACCTCTACGGATTTTCGGGTGCACTCTCGCGTTTGAAGGATGGCAACGATCTATTCGGCGAAGGACGCACGAGCGATCTCGCGGGCGCGCTCGAAGAGACAATCAAACGTTCTTCGGGCATGCCGCTCTCCGCGATCGTGCTCGCCACCGACGGCGCGTCAAACGTTCCGAGCGACATCAGCACGATTTTGCGCGAGTTGCGCGCACGCGACATTCCCGTGTTCACGATCGGCGTGGGCGACACCGCGAGACCACTCGACGCCGAACTCACGCGCATCAACATGCCGCGACGCGTGCTCGTCGGTTCGCGCGTGAACGTCGAAACGTTTGTCGGTCTGAGCGGTTACAACAACACGAAAGTGCTACTCGGCGTGCGCGAGGACGGGCGCGCGATCAAGACCGAGCAATTCGATCTGCGCGGCAACGACACGCAAGCGATCAATCTCGAAATTACTCCAACAACTCCCGGCGTTCATCGGTACACGGTCGAGATCACACCACTGGACGGCGAACTGACCGTCGAGAACAACAAACAGGACGCGCTCGTGGAAGTCATCGCAGGTCCATTGCGTCTCTTGCACGTCGAAGGCGAGCCGCGTTGGGAGCTCGGCAAGATTCGCGAATCGTTAGCGCTGAACGAAAAGAACGTCGTTCTCGTTTCGCTGCAACGAACCGGCGAGAACAAGTTTTATCGTCAGGGCGTCGGCAACCAGGGTGAGCTCGCCACCGGATTTCCCACGACGGAAGAAGAACTCTTTTCGTATGACGGCTTGGTACTCGGAAGCGTCGAAGCGGGATTTTTCACCGCGGACCAGCTTCGCAGCATCGAGGCCTTCGTCGCGCGCCGTGGCGGTGGCTTACTCGCACTCGGCGGCCGCTTGTCGTTCGACGGCGGCAAGTACAAAGGCACGACAATCGACGATCTGTTGCCTGTTTCGTTGACTGGTGGACCAGTTGACGATGCGAATTCGTTTTCGCCGGTTTACAAACCGTCACTGACCGCGGCGGGCCAGGCGCATCCGATCACGCGTCTGTATGAAGATCGCGCGCAGAATCAAAAAACCTGGAACGAACTACCACCCGTGTCCGTGCAGGCGTTGACCAACGTGAAGCCCGGCGCGACGGTGTTACTCGAAGCGCGCAAGGTTGACAGCTCCGGCTCGCACATTCCGTTGCTTGTGCAACAACGGTACGGTCGCGGACAGACGCTGGCTCTGACCGCGTCCGACACGTGGCGCTGGCGCATGAGAATGGATTCAAAGAACAACGCGCACGAAACGTTTTGGCGGCAGATGCTGCGTTATGTTGTGAGCGGCACGCCGCGACAGATCGAGGTCAGCACGGCCAAAGACGTCTATTCGATGGACGACACGGTCAACATCGTCGCCGATGTGCGTGATAAGAAGTTTAATGCGGTCGGCGACGCTCAGGCGACCGCGCGCGTGACCAAGCCTTCGGGAGCGACTGTTGATGTTCCCTTGAAATTTACGACACTGAATTCGGCGAATATCTACACCGGCGAATTCAAAGCCGACGAACTGGGCCAACATCGAATCGAACTCGTCGGACAAAGCGCAAGTCTCGGGCAATTAAATGCGAATGCCAACGTGCTGGTTAGCGATCTGAATCGCGAGTATTACAGCGCCTCGCAAAACAGCGATCTGCTGAAACGGATCGCTAACGAGACCGGCGGCAAGTACTACACCGCTGCGCAAACGCAATCGTTGTTGGACGATCTGACTTACCGTCAAACACCGTATTCCGAGCGAGTGACGAAAGACTTGTGGGACATGCCGGTGAATTTCATGTTGCTCGTCGGGTTGTTGAGTGCTGAGTGGTTCTTAAGAAAACGCGAAGGTCTGGCGTAGGTTTAGGCAATGACACGCGCATACATAGTGTTCTTGATGATTGCGGTGCTGGCTCCCTGGGACCGCGGGCGTCCCGCCCGCATGTCTCTTACCAGCACGCAGTTGCAGGATCTGCGGGCGGGACGCCCGCGGTCCCAGGACGATCCGAACAAATTTGCGGTGATCGTCGTCGGCCCAGGGGGCGAGGAGACGTACGCGAAACAGTTTGATCAATGGACCACGGAACTCCGATCTGCCTTATCCGAACGCTTTGGGTTCGATATGAAGAACCTGATGGTGTTACCAAATGCGAAAGCGACGGATGTAAGGGACACCTTTACGCAGCTAAAACCGAAACTCGAGCCCAACAACGTCCTGTTTGTCTTTCTGATAGGTCATGGCTCGTTTGACGGCAAGGAATCGAAGTTCAATCTGGTTGGACGAGATCTCCCGGCGTCGGAGTACAACACGCTGTTGTCGGCGCTGCCGACGAAGCGCGTGGTTGTTTTCAACATGGCGAGTGCCAGCGGTGAGTTCGTTAAGAGTCTGTCGGCAAAAGGACGAATCGTCATCACTGCGACGAAGAGCGGACAGGAAACCAACGCGACTCGCTTTGCCGGTTTTTTCATTGCCGCGCTCAAAGCCACCGACGCCGACACGGATCAGGACGGACATACATCGGTCCTGGAAACGTTTGTTTACGCAAATAGATTGACTGCGGATTTTTATGCTCGTGCCGGGCGCCTCGCGACTGAACACGCGTTGTTGGATGACAACGGCGACGGCGTGGGTCGTGAAAGGGCGGAAGCCGGTGAAGGGCTGCTCGCGCGCGCGACGTATCTCGACTCGTTGAGCATCGACGAAGCGGCCGCCACTGCTGCCAGCGGAAGACTACTGAAAGAACGCACGCGTCTCGAAGCGGAGATCGAACAACTGATCGCGCGCAAAGGAAACATGTCGGAAGCGGAATACGAAGCAACACTGGAGAAACTTTTCATCGAACTGGCGAAAGTGAATCGTTCGATCAAACAAGCGGGAACTTAGCGCGAACTTACAAGCGGGGCTTTAACGGGAACACTCAATGCGACTTAACAAAACACCTATCCTGATTTTATTCTGCGCGGCACTCGTTGCGATTGCCCCGCTTTATCCCTCCTCCTCAGCGCAACAACAAGCGGAACTCGCGCAACAACAAGATCCTCTGCGCGCTTACATCGAAACGGGTAAATACACCGAAGCCGAAACGACCGCCAAAAAGCTCCTGGCCAAGACTCCCGACGCCGGCCGCGTTCGTCATCAACTCGGCGAAGTGCTCGCGATCACCGGCCGTTACACCGAAGCAATCGACGAGTTTGAACAGGCCGCTAGAGATCTGGAAAAGTCGGACATTCCCGGTGAACGACTCGAAAGCGATCTGCGTCGCGCCGAACTACTCGAACTCACCGGACAGGAAGATCAAGCCCGATCCATCTACGCCTCGTTCGCCAGGTACTACAACGACAACGATCCGGAAACCGCATTCGAACTGACACTCATCGCCCGTGCACTGGTCCATCTGGAACGATTCCAGGACGCCAACGACATGTACCGCTCCGCGATCGACGCGGACCCCAATCATCTCGACGCACATCTCTCAGCCGCTGAGCTGTTCACGCAAAAGTACAACTACGCCGACGCCGCCGAGTTTCTGAGCGATGCGTTGAAGCTGAATCCAAACAGTGCGCGCGCTTATCTCGATCTCGCGCTCAACAAACGGATCGAGGGCGGCGAAGAAGTCAACGCCGCGTTGGACAAAGCGCTGAAGATCAATCCCAACTACGTGGAAGCACTCTCTCTCAAAGCCGCACTCGCGCTCGAGTCAGGCCAATTCGACATCGCTTCAACCGAACTTGAAAAGGCGTTGAAGATCAACTCGCGCTCGCTCGAAGCGCATTCACTTCGCGCGGCGATGTACTACCTGCAGGACCATGAATACGAACCGGAAGTCGCGGCGACGCTCGCGATTGGTCCCCGATACGGCCAGGTCTACAACACACTCGCACACTTCGCCACGATCACGCGCCGCACCGAACAGGCCGCGCAGTTCGCGCGCCGCGCGATCGATCTCCAGCCGCGGTTGTGGGATGCGCATCTCAATCGCGGCATGTCGTTGCTGCGCTTGGGCCAGACGGAACAAGGCCGCGCTTCCGTGGAGAAAGCGTTCAAAGGCGATCCGTTCAATATCTGGGCCAAGAACACGCTCGACCTGCTCGACTCAATGGAGACTTTTCGCGAAACGAAACGCGGCGCCTTCGTGATCAAAGCCGCCGCGCAGGAGAGCGATCTGTTAGGACCGTACGCCGCCAACCTGCTCGAAGAAGCAGCGGCGAAACTGACTGCGAAGTATCGCTTCACACCCAAAGGCCCGGTCACCGTCGAAATCTTCAACAACCACGAAGACTTCGCGGTGCGTGCGCTCGGTATCCCCGGACTCGGCGCGCTGGGCGTTTGTTTTGGACCAGTCATCGCACAGGATTCTCCGTCGGCACGCGAAGCCGGCGAGTTCAACTGGGGCAGCACTCTGTGGCACGAGTTTACGCACGTCATCACGCTGCAGATGACTGACTATCGTATTCCCCGCTGGTTCTCCGAAGGTCTCTCCGTTTACGAAGAGCGGCGTGCGCGTCCGGGTTGGGGCGACGATTGGAACGCGATGTTTGTCAGCAGTTTCACTGCCGGTCGCTGGTTCAAGATCGCCGATCTCGACGCGGCGTTTCAAAGACCACGCAACCCGCAGGACATTCCAATCGCCTATTTCGAGGCGTCGCAAATTTGCGAGTTCATTGCCGAAAAATACGGTTTCGACGCGATCCTCAGCATGCTCGCGCTCTACCGCGACAAGGCCCGCACACCCGACGTGTTACGACAGGTTTTGAAGCTGAGTGAAACGGATTTCGATCGCGAGTTCAATGCTTATGTCGAATCCAAGGCGCGGCCGATGCAGCAGGCGTTGAGCACCGAGAGTAATCTCGTCGCCTCGATGTCGAAAGAAGATGTGGTGCAGCAACTCCAAACGCGCGACACTTTCGCATTGCGCATTCGGGCCGCCGAGTTGTTTGCCGCCGACGGCGACACCACCACAGCAGCAACTCATTACATTCGCGCGCTCGAACTTTTCCCGTACGTCGCCGGCAAGGGAAATCCCTATGAGTCGCTCGCGAAGCTACTGGAACAGAAAGGCGATCCCGCGCAGGCCGCGCTAGTGCTGGAAAAACTGATAAGCAAAGACGAGAACAATCTCGAGGCACTCAAAACCGTCGCGCGGCTACGTTCCGCTTTGGGCCAACGGCAACAGGCGCTCGACGCCATAAACGCGAGTTTTTATATCAGCCCCTTTGATTACAACTTGCACAAACAAGCGGGCGAGTTGAGTGTCGAGTTGAAGAATTATCCGCAGGCGCTGACCGAATTTCAGGCCGCACTCGCGCTACAGCCGCCGAACATCGCGGAAGCGAACTACAATGTCGCCACTGCGTATCACGCATTGGGCCGGCAACCGGAAGCGAAGCGTGCCGTGCTGCGCGCGCTCGAAGCCGCGCCGCGTTACGAGAGAGCACAGGAATTGTTGTTGAGAATTACGGGACAGTAAAAACGAGGAAACATGGCGGTCGAACAACTCACAATTAACGACGAGCAACTGCTCGACAAACTCGGTTCAGCGCGCGAGCGGCTCTTGCGCGAAATCAGAAAAGCGATAATCGGTCAGGACGAAGTCGTCGAACAGGTGCTGCTCGCGCTTTTTGTCGGCGGACACTCAATCATCACCGGCGTGCCCGGACTCGCCAAAACTCTCCTCGTACGCACCATCGCCAGCGTGCTCGATCTCTCGTTCAAACGCATTCAGTTCACGCCCGACCTGATGCCGGCCGACATCACCGGCACGGAAATCATCGAAGAAGATCGCGCGACCGGGCGCCGTGCGCTGCAATTCATCCCCGGCCCAATCTTCGCCAACATCGTGCTCGCTGACGAGATCAACCGCACGCCGCCGAAAACACAGGCCGCGCTGCTGGAAGCGATGCAGGAAGGACGCGTAACGGTGCAGGGCGTGAGTTACGATCTGCCGCGGCCGTTTCACGTGCTCGCCACGCAGAACCCGATCGAGATGGAAGGCACGTATCCGCTGCCGGAAGCACAACTCGATCGTTTTATGTTCAACGTGAAGATTGGTTACCTGCCAGAAGACGAAGAGGTCGCGGTCGTCAAACAGACTACCTCGCCGCAGGATTATGATTTCGAACGCTTGATGTCGGCTGACGAGATCATCGCGTTTCAACGACTCGTGCGGCAGGTGCCTGCGTCAGATACGGTAACGCGTTACGCCGTGCGCCTGGTCAACGCCAGTAGACCAAACACGCCTCCCGCGCCGGATTTTGTGAACAAGTGGGTGACGTGGGGCGCGTCGCTGCGTGCGTCGCAGTTTTTGATCTTCGGCGGCAAAGCGCGGGCGATTTTGCGCGGCCGTTACAACGTTTCGTGTGAAGACGTGCGTGCGGTCGCGCCCGCGGTGTTGCGGCATCGCGTGCTGTTGAACTTCCAGGCTGAGGCCGAGAAGGTTGACTCCGATCAGGTCATCAAACGTTTGATTGAGACAGTTCCCGAGCCAAAGAGCGGACTGTGAGCCACGGAGAAACACAGACTACACGGACGCCGGATGGAATAACACCGGCCCGGTTTCTTGATCCAGAACTGCTGGCGCGCATTGGCTCGCTCGAGTTGCTGGCGCGCGCGGTCGTTGAAGGTTTCATGTCGGGCTTGCATCGTTCGCCGTACACGGGATTTTCGACGGAGTTTACAGAGTACCGGCAATACAATGCGGGCGACGACCTGCGCTATCTCGACTGGCGTCTGTTGGGTCGCACGGATCGCTATTTCATCAAGAAGTATCGTGCCGATACGAACACGCAGTGCCACTTGTTGATTGATACAAGCGGGTCGATGAATTACGCGCACGCGAGTTCGGTGACGAAACTCGACTACGCGAAGTTTTTGGCGGCGTCGTTGGCTTACTTGCTGAATCGGCAGCAGGACGCGGTCGGGATGGTGGCTTTCGATCAGAAGGTGCACACTCATGTTCCCGCGCGCAATCGCACCGGGCACATGCGCACGATCTTCGGCAATTTGTCGTTGCTTCAGCCGGGCGGAGAGACGCGTCTGGCGGAGTCGTTACATCAGCTCGCGGAGATTCTGACGCGGCGCGGGATTGTGGTGGTGATTTCTGACTTTTACGATCAGCCGGATCGTTTGAGCGAAGCGTTTCAGCATCTGCGTTTCAAAGGTCACGACCTGGTGGCGTTCCACGTGTTGGACCAGAATGAGTTGGACTTCGACTTCAAAGAACCGGTTTTGTTGTTGGAAGATGCGGAGACGCAGGAGCAGATGTCGGTGCTGCCGGACGTGGTGATGAGTGGATATCGCGAACGTATGCAGCGGCACGTCGAGGAGATGCGCCAGTGCGCGGCGGCGAATCACGTGGACTATGAAATGTTGACGACGAAACAGCCGTTGGATTTTGCGCTGTTTTCGTTTCTGTCTCGTCGCGCCGGGAAGTAATCGCCAACGCTTTCAGCGTTACGACGTACTTCATTTGTAATTCCCAGGGTTGAAGCAACCCTGGGCTAAAATTAGTGAACGCCTTCGGCGTAGGTCGGAGGGAGTTGCTTCACCGGGGCGTCCGGTCAAACGTTCGCGCTTTCAGCGTAGTTTTGGGGAGTGCTTCAGCGTGGCGTCCGGTCAAACGTTCGCGCTTTCAGCGTAGCTTGAGCAAGGGTTATGTCATTCTTAACGCCACTATTCTTTATCGGCGTTGCGGCCCTCGCGGCGCCAATCCTGGTTCATTTGGTGCGCCGTACCCGAGCGCGCAAAATCCAATTCCCTGCCCTGGTTTTCGTTCGGCAGGTGCCGCAACGTACCATCCGGCGACGCACCCTTCAAAACGTTCTCCTGCTGCTGCTTCGCTGTCTCGCGCTGCTGCTGATCGTCATCGCCTTCACCCGGC